>Ga0182739_1000248_pt1 | contig 88471 bp, 81 predicted proteins | sample eDN5th30CBELigBY_FD_128873 | JGI IMG/M metagenome (GOLD analysis project Ga0182739, IMG submission 128873) | Enriched backyard soil microbial communities from Emeryville, California, USA - eDNA 5th pass 30_C BE-Lig BY (version 2) (version 2) | ecosystem: Environmental > Terrestrial > Soil >...
AGGATGCCTAAATTGCAGGTTTGAGCACCTACAGTGAGTCGAGTGGCGGTCGGCGAGTTATAAGTGCGATGGTTGGCAGATAGGTAATAGTGCAGCGCGGCTTCGTTAGAGGTGGCGGCAAGAAGAAACGTTGGCTGGAGATGTGCTGTCGTGGGTCTGTTCGCATGCTGAAGCAGCGTTCTCCTTATGAGACTAAAAATAGAAATTCTGCAAATACTACCCTTTGGTTCGCGTGGCAGTTGAATTGAGGGGAGAGCATATTCATGACAACAATGAACGGCAAAGTCATTATAATTACTGGCGGTGCCAGCGGTATCGGTAAGCAGACAGCGCTGAAACTGGCTGTTGAGGGCGCAACGCTTGTCATTGCCGACTACAATGATGCGGCTGCGCAGCAGCTTGTTACAGACCTGGAATCGTCCAATGTGACGGCAGCAGCCTATAGAGTCGACGTCTCCAAAGGGGACGAAGTCAAAGCCCTTATCGATTGGACCGTCCAGAAATATGGAACGTTAAGCGGTATTTTCAACAATGCGGGTATCGGTCTAGTGAAGCCGTTTCTAGAGATGGATCCTGCTTCGTATCATCGCGTCATTGATGTGGACCAGCACAGCGTATACTACGGCATGTATTATGCAGCGAGGAAAATGGTCGAGCTCGGCGTTGCCGGCACGATCGTCAACACGGCCTCGATCTACGGCACGATGGCGGCGATCGGCAGCTTCAACTATAACGCAGCGAAAGCTGCGGTCGTCATGATGACCAAATCCGGCGCGCTGGAGCTCGCCGAGCACAATATTCGGGTCGTTGCCGTTGCGCCCGGCTTCATCAACACACCGATTCTCGGCAATGATGATTCGTTCAAGAATCATCTGGGCTCACTGCATATGCGTGGCAGAATCATTCAGCCGGAGCAGGTGGCAAACGTTGTAGCTTTCCTGTTCAGTGACGCAGCAAGCGCCATTAACGGTCAGACGATTCCGGTTGACGACGGTTATTTGAGCTTCAAGACGAAGCAGGGTTAATATAATCGATTATTAGAGAAGCCCTTCAGCAGCGAACTGACAGCGAAGGGCTTCTTTTTTGTATCAATCACCATTTTGCAGCATATAGAAATCGTATTATAATGGGTGGCAAATGAGAAGAAGAGGAGCTAGAACGATGAGTGAATTCGTGTCGGACGAGAATGAGTCGCCGTGCCACTATCGAAGGGCGCTGGAGATCGTATCGAGCAAATGGACGGTTCTCGTGTTCTATGAGCTGGAATCCGGCAAGAAGCGTTACAGTGACCTTAAGAAGCGGGTGGAAGGCGTTACGCAGAAGATGCTTACTCAGACGCTGCGCCGGCTGGAGCGGGACGGACTTGTTGCCCGGTATGTCTATCCGACTGTCCCGCCAACCGTTGAATACGAGCTGACGCCATTAGGCCAAACGTTGATTGAACCGATGCGGACGCTGCATCGTTGGACAGATGCGCACTACGATTCTGTTTTGGCGTCGAGGCACTCCTTCGATCAGCAGGATGCGTAACAGCTGTCATCTCCACAATGCCTCATGGATCCGCGCATACACATCATGACCATCCTCGAACACATCCGTCATCGCATAGAACATATGAATCATGCCTGCATACCGTTTCATCTCGACTCGAACGCCGCCATCCAGCAGCTTCTGACCATACTGCTCGCCTTCGTCACGCAATGGATCATATTCGGCCGTTACGACCAATGCCGGTGCGACGCCTTTCACTTCGCCATACATGGGAGAAGCGAGTGGATTCGTACGTTCCGCATCTGAATTGAGATAGTGCCCCGCGCAGTATTCAAGCAGTGCGGTCTCGAGAAAATAACCGGAGGCGTACGTTCGCTTCGACTCATAATGGCCCGCCCAGTCTGTTAATGGGCTGAGCAGAATTTGGTGCGCGAGCTTGAACGTCCCGCGCTGGACCGCCTGCTGTGCAGTGATAGCGGCCAAGTTGCCCCCGACGCTCTCGCCAGCAACCGATACTCGCGATGGATCGAGGCCAAGAGCAGCTGCGTGATCGTACACCCACTGCGTCGCGTAGATTGCTTCATCGGCAGGCACAGGGAACTTATGCTCTGGCGCCAGCCTATAATCGACAGAGACAACGGCGTGGCCGGTTTCGGCTGCCAGCTTGCTGCACATCGGATCATAATGGTCCATCCGGTTGAAGACGAAGCCGCCGCCATGGAAGAACACGATAACAGGCAATGGCTGCTGCCCGCCTCTGGGGCGGTACACTCGAATGGGGAGAGCACCGTGCGGACCGTCTAGCTCTAAGTCTTCTATGGCTGCTAGGTCGAAGTGATCGGAGATGACGTTGGCAACGACGACTTGCCGAATCTCTTCCGGCGACAGGAGGTGCAGGGATGGGAAACCGGCAATATCGGCTAGAAATTGCTTTGTTGCTGTTGGCATTGGACTGCTCATGATTGATTCCTTCTTTCTTTTCTTAGTGAATGGCTGTTCCATGACTTAACCTTATAGCATGGCTTGAGTATGCGTAAGAAGGCACTTAATAGTGGTGAGGCCACTAATAAGTGCCTTTTAAGCGGCGTCTGCATTTCGGAATTAGAAATGGGCGGGAAGGGTTAAGCAATTTGTTATTAACGAGCAGGAATGGGGCCAATACAACTTGCACTGACAGAAGCGAAGTATGCATTCTATCGCATTACGATTCTGGAGGAGTTCGAGGACGAATATCGTAACTGAGAGGAATGAGCTCTGGTAAGTACTATCCAATTGCGTTATAAAGGAGTGGCAGCGTGGACTATATCCGTGACTTTACGATGTATGCGGCGGTGTTCGGCATGTTCAGCTTCATTTGGTTCGGTTGGGCACAGGAGCGGCCGAGGGCGAGCTGGCGCAAATATCTGGGCATCGCTTCCGGACTGGCATTGCTTGTCTGTTTCGTTGGCGTTTACTTGAGCATCAACAACTGGAGCAAACCGTCGGCTTTGAACGACAATACCTCGTTAACCGTCTATTTGGTCACCTTTTATACGGAATTCATAGTTGCGGGTGTAGGGGCCTTCTTATTCCTTCGAAGGAATAAGAAAGAGTATGTTGCGCCCTGGATATCATTTATTGTCGGTGTCCACTTCATTGGCTTAGTCAGCGTCTTCGATGACCCAGGCTTGTATGTGCTTGCTGCGCTTCTCGCTGCCGTCTCTATTGCTGCGCTTGTGATAGCGCCTAGGCTGAATGTAGCCGCTAGTGCGATTACAGGAATCGGTGCGGGTACGGTGCTGCTGATCTATGCCGTTATAGGCTTGATCCGTTAGTGGCTGGTGTAATTCAAACACCTTTGAAGGCTGCTCGTTCCATGATTTTGGGATAATGGGCAGTCTTTCTTTTGCTCAGAAGCTGCATTATAATAATGACAATTCGAACTTAGGGGGTTAGATACCGATGGCAATGGCTCGAGATTGCCGGACTGGCACAGCCTCATGCAAAGCCTGATAAGGGAGGCGATCTTTGCATGGGAAGGCCACGGCTTCGCCCAATATAACGCAGCTATCGTTTTCTAGTGATGGCTTTGCACCTTATTGACCTACCATCAATCAACTAACAATAAGGGGCTGACATGCCAATGTGCGAACCATTCATTAGAGGTTATCAATATAATTTTATTCGAAATCAAGCCGATTACGTCCTTCATACCCTCCGCACGGTCGGGGATCCGAAGGTTGTAGAAGGCGTCCGTTCCAGCGCGCAGGCGAAGGTTGCGGAATTGTTCCCGGATGTGACGGACAGCCGAATGACGATGCTCGAATCAATAGCGGATCTTAGAACAGGGGAAGATCTGCAGAAGTATGTACAGGGGCTCGAGCCTTATCTGATCACGTTTCCGCCGATTACAGAGCAGCAGATTCGGAAGCTGTTCCCGAAGAACAAGAAGCTGAAGCTGCCCGATCTGGCGCAGATCGACTTCCGCTATGTGTCTTACCTCAGCTGGATTGATATCTCGACGAACAAGATGTTCATCGTCTATCACAAGGATGGCAAATTCATAGGCGTAGAAGGCCGATTCACGGAGACGAACAAGAAGAGCTATTGCTTCGTGTGCAACCGTTACGAGAAGCTTGCTCTATTCTCTGCGATAACCCGCAAGCGGCCGACGAATGCTTCGCCGGATTACTACAAATCGGTGGGTAACTATGTGTGCACGGACGGTCATATATGCAACAAGAATGTGAACGAGATTGCACCGCTCGAGAGGTTCATCGAAGCTGTGCTGGAATAGCATTCTAACGAACAGCGATAGGGCAGTCCAAAGGCCGCTGTCAATAACTTAAGGCATAGGGCTCGGAATTAACAAGAAGAGCAGGTTATCGGTAAGCTAACCCGCTCTTTTTTGCGCGAATGGAATGATTAATTCCACAGATACACATTATCGACGTACACCGATGCTGTGCCGGATGAATTGCTTGCGTCAATGAACTGAATGCCGTATTCCTTGATATTGGTTTTATCGATGCCCGTCAGATCGAGCGTGAGGTTGATTGTGCCGTTCGCGCCGATTGTCGCCCAGCCGCTGTCCTTCCAAGCGTAGTTGCTGCCATATTTGACATACAGCTTAACGCCCAGGCCGGATCCATAGCCGCCCCATGATGAGCCGTGTACGGTTGCCCGGAGCTGGTTGAAGCCCGTCACGTTGAAGGTGCCGGTTTTGTACATGTAATGTCCTGCATTGCTTGCCATCGGGATGTCTACTTGCAGGGAGTGGGTATTCTTGGATGCCCATGCCGTGGTGGACCATGGCCCGCCGTTAATATTTCCGCCAACCCAGCCTTCCGTACCCGATTCGAAGTCATGATAAATGCTCGCGGTTGTACCTCCAGAGCCTCCAGAGCCTCCAGAGCCCCCAGTGTTTCCGCTCAGATAAGATTTCAACCATTGGAGCGAAGGACGCTCTGTACCGTTGGAGTTGAGCAAATGTGTGCCGTTGATCCAGGTTTGGCCTTGAATATAACCCCACAGCGTAATGCCTTTCACATTCGGATTCTCCCACAGCACAGGGAACTTCTGCTGATACCGAGCGAGCTGGGTCGCGTCATCGCCAGTTATGTCGAGCTCGGATACATAAATCGGCAAACCGGTTGCCGACAGCTTGCCCAGTACCGTATTCATCGTGCTGACGGATACGGTATCCATGCTGAATTGGTGACATTGGATGCCGATTCCGTCGATCAATCCGCGGCTCTTTAGAATGTTAATGATATTGACGTATTGATCCGCTAAGTTAGGGTCGTTAATGACGCCGTACTCATTAATGAGCAGCTTGGAGTTCGGGAATGCTGCCCGGGCTTGCTGGAACGACCAGACGACCCAATCCCATCCGGTTGCGCCGTCGCCGCCGATTGCGTTGCGGTAGTCCGGCTTCGCGTGTAGAGGTTCGTTGACGACATCAACAAATTCGGAGCCGCCATATCGTTGGCCGGCTAATTGAATCCACTGCGTAACTTCCGCCTTCTGATTAGCGGCCGACAGGCTGCCGACCCAACTCGGTTCTTGACTGCCCCAGACGAGCGTATGGAACTTGAAAGGCATGCCATTGCTCTTGGCATAATTATAAGACGTGTCTGCTTGCCCCCAGTTCATCGAGTTGCGCGTGCCTTCGACGGCGCCCCATTTTGTCCCGTTCTCCGGCGTTACCTGATTCCAATACGAACCAAAACCCGATGGGACGCTGCCTGCAATGATATTCCCCAGAAATTTGCTGCCGCTTGCAAGACCGGCTTGTGCATAATCAACCGAGAGGGATGTAATAAGCATTCCGGCCAAAGCAATCGTACCCACTAGCTTTGCAATTTTGTTTGCGAACAGAACAATTCCTCCTTTAATAAGTTCAATTTCTCTTCTGTTTGCTCATGCAGTCAGGGGTGCTTCGCTCCTTACCAATAAACAACAGAAACAGTTATGCAGAAAGTTCTACCACCTCCCTCGTCTGTAAATGTAAGCACTTGCAAAGGGATTATAGCGAATGAAAACACCGCAATATACAGGGGGAAATATAGGGGTTTACCCTTCAAAATCTAGATGTGAGCAGCACGGCGCAAGCTGCCTTAACATCGAAGGTCAGGCTACATTCGAACGTAGACCAGGGCATTCGTGAATGTACCATTAAGAACATAAATTTGGTCACCAAAAGAACATCCGATATAGCAGTCTATTTATCCTGCACGCCTTAATCGGTGCCGTTCCGTATGGCATGCCGAACGCGTAAGCGACGCCTGGCAGGACGAAATGAACAACTCGAAATGGAAAAAGCGGTTGACATCTCAATTTATTATGTCATAATGACTATATAAATTAATAAAGTCAATATGACAATGTAAAATCATTCGACTACTGCTTCAACCAACAAGGGAGGTGCGCGGAATGAACAAACCACTTACAATGGCAGCACTCTGCTTGGCGATGCTGGCTGCTGCTTATTTCACTTCATCGACGATGCTCGAGATGGCGGCGACGATTACAGGGCTGCTATGCGTCTGGCTGACCGCTCGCGAGAATATATGGGCATGGCCGATTGGACTTATTAATGTGGCTTGCTTCTTCTACATGTTCTGGGATGTGAAGCTGTACGCCGATATGACGCTGCAAGTTTTCTTCTTCATATTAAGCATCTATGGGTGGGCCATCTGGTTGACCAAACGGGGCTCGGGACGGGTAAGGCCAACGCGTCGTATTCGCAAAGGGCAGGCGCTCGGGCTGCTTCTGCTTCTGCCGCTCGTAACCTGGGGCTGGGGAGCTTGGCTTGCAGCCTACACGGACGCATCGATTCCGTATGTGGATGCTTTTATCGCAACTTTAAGTCTGATCGCACAGTATCTTCTTTCATACAAAATCTTAGAGAACTGGTACTGCTGGCTGCTTGTCGATGTGCTGTCAGTGGGGATGTACGCGTACAAAGAGCTTTATGCGGTCGCTTTCTTATATGTCATATTCTTGGTTATCGCAGCAACAGGGCTGTATTCGTGGCATAAGCAGTGGCGGGCATCGCATGGAGTGAATGGCGGACATGGTGAAATCGCAGCCATGCACGAGGGAGAGATCAGCTATGAGCGATAAGAAAATCGGACTAACGTTAGGCAAATATGCACCGTTCCACCTCGGACATCAGCATGTGATCGACACGGCGCTGAAGGAGATGGATGAGGTCATCGTTATCATCTATGACTGTCCGGAGACCATTGATATTCCGTTGTCCGTGCGGGCCGATTGGATTCGCCGGTTGTATCCCGGGGTTCGGGTATTGGAAGCTTGGAACGGCCCGACTGGGACTGGCGATACGCCGGAGATTAAGCGAAGCCAGGAGCAGTATGTGCTTGGGCTGCTGCAAGGCCAGCGGATTACCCATTTCTATAGCAGCGAGTTCTATGGCGAGCATATGAGCGAGGCGCTGCAAGCGGTGAACCGATTGGTGGATCCAGCGCGTATGGAGTTCCCGATCTCTGGCACGCGTGTTCGTATGATGCCCTATGAGGAGCGCGCATTCGTACATCCAGTTGTCTACCGTGATCTCATCGCGAAAGTCGTATTCCTCGGTGCGCCATCGACGGGCAAAACGACGCTCGCTGCTCATATGGCGGAGCGGCATAATACCGTATGGATGCCCGAATACGGCCGTGAATATTGGGAGCTTCACCAAACAGACCGTAGGCTGACACAGGAGCAACTGGTGGACATCGCGGAAGGCCACATAGACCGGGAAGATGCGCTGGCGCTTCAGGCCCGCCGTTACTTGTTCGTGGATACGAATGCGATTACGACGTATATGTTCTCGCTGGACTATCATGGGGCTGCTCATCCTCATCTTGCAGCACTGGCTGATGAAGCATCGAAGCGGTACGACCTTGTTTTCCTGTGCGAGGATGACATCCCTTATGATGATACGTGGGATCGGTCGGGCGCTGTCCATCGCGGTATATTCCATAAACAGATCAAGGCGGACCTGCTCAATCGGCGCATACCCTTCATTCCGCTGCGAGGCAGCCTGGAAGAACGGGCGGAACGAGTTGATGAGGTGTTGAGGCAGTTTATGAAATATCGGAGCTTGGGCGAACGGCTGTAGGTTGAGTGTCAATTGTGATGAGGGGAGCGATGGAGATGGCAGAGCCATTAAGCCTGCTTGAACGCATTCGGGGCGGCCTGTACGGTGTCGCTGTGGGAGATGCGCTCGGAGGAACGACGGAGTTCATGTCGCGGACGGAAATACAGAAGACTTACGGCTATCTGACCGAGATGATCGGCGGGGGCGTGTGGGAGCTGGAGCCGGGCGAAGTGACCGATGACACGATGATGACGCTGTGCGTAGCTAATGGCATCGTGGAACAGCCTGATGCGCCGGTGGCCGCCATCGGAGAGCATTTTCTAGCATGGTATCGGTCGGACCCGAAGGATATTGGCAATATCATTCGAAGCGTGCTGGGCAGATATGAGGGCAGCTGGATGGAGGCTGCGTTTGTGGCTCATATGGACCTTGGGCAAAGCGCAGGCAATGGAGCATTAATGCGCTGCTTGCCAGCGGCGCTGGCATACGCCAATCTGGAGGAAGTGGAGCGAGTTTCCCGGCAGCAGGCGAAGATGACCCATTACGATGAGCGCTGCGCTGCAGCCTGTATGATGTACAACCGAATTGCCCATCGAATGCTGACAGAGGGTGCGGGGCTGCAAGAAGCGATCGCGGTCGAGATCGCGGGCACCGAATATGCCGATCTGCTTCAGCGAGGTGCGGATCCGGGCTGCGAGCCTACCGGCTTCGTCGTTGATACGCTGCGCTGGGTGCTCCATCTGCTGCTCACCTCGAACAGCTTCGAGGAGGTCGTTCAGCGGGCGGCCAACGAAGGCGGCGACTCCGACACCATTGGTGCGATCGCCGGCGGCTTGGCTGGCATTCACTACGGGTACGCCGGAATCCCGCAGCGTTATGCGGAGCGGATTATGATCCGAGAGAGGCTTGAAGCATTGAGTCGACAATTGTATGCGCTGCGGCTCGGAAGGTAGAGGCAGCATGGACAAATCAAAGCACTTGCGCACAGGAAGCGGAGAGCAGGCTCTTCATTTGCAGACCATCGGCCTAGCGGTTGCCACAGTGGTTATTCCGGTCAAACGGAAGGTTTTTCGTGCGGTAACGGTTGTGAATGGGGCTATAGTGGGCAAAATCGGGCTATGGAGCACCGTGTAGGGCATATAACCACTATTACAACCTTTAGCAATCAAAATGATGCATTCCAGCTAAATAGGCTCATGCGGCAACCGTTAGAACGGAACTCGTCGGCGTAACCGCGTCGGCGGTGATGCGGGCGGTCGGCCCACTGTACCTGCAATAAACCGTATATACCCTCATCAAGGCCTTCCTCCGGGAGGTCTTTTCGAGTTGTGCACGAATAATCTTTAGCTGCTGCCTGCCGAACCATTCCCGTCGTTAAAGCAAGCCCCCTCAGATAGGAGGAAGAATAACGAATGTCCCCTAACATACCTTATAGGGATAGAGACCACGTATCAATTAGGGGGGGATCCTAGCTTGAACATGATCGAGTCCCGTACACTAACGTTCAACAAGGCTCAAATTCACTATTCCATCTCCAGGGGGCAGCGGCCGGCTTGCATTCTGATGCTGCATGCCGCTTTCGCCGATCGTCATATGTTCCAAGCGCAGATGCAAGCGTTCATGGACAAATACCGGGTCATCGCCATCGATATGCCGGGGCATGGGGACACTGTCACCAAAGGCTCGGCAGTTACGATGAAGCATATGCCCGATATAATACAACAATTGCTCCGCGAGAATGAGATTGTCGCTTGTCATCTGATCGGTGTATCGCTAGGCTCCTTAATCGCTCAGGCGTATGCCTACCGATGTCCGGAGCAGGTTCGTTCTGTAACAATCGTCGGTGGATACTCGATACATAAAGCGAATGAAAAGCTGTTGAGGGCGCAACGTAAGGAAGCCTTGCGGTGGCTTCTGTACATTTTGTTCTCGATGAAGCGGTTCCGTTCGCACGTCGCATCTGTCAGCTGTCATACGGAGCATGGCCGTTCATTATTAACTGCCGCCATCAACCGTTTTAACAGGGGCTCGTTCGCTGCTATGTCCGGTTTGGATCGGTTATTCGCGCCTCTTGAAACGCCTATGCTGTACCCACTTCACATCATGTATGGCGAGCATGACCTGCCGCTGGCGGTAGAAGCTGCTGTGAACCTGCATAAGCTGGAGCCAAGATCGAGGCTTACCAAGCTGCTGGGCGCTGGTCATTGTGCCAATCTGGATGAGCCGCTCCTATTCAATGATCAGACCGAGGGGTTTCTCGACTCGGTAGACTGATGAATCACAGCTCTGCTTTCCAATACTAGACCAATCTAGTCCAACGTCTTGCTATTGATCTATTATCTGGACTGCATGTATTATTGTTACAACTAGGACAAATAAAAAACTCAAGGAGGAGCTCTGTATGTCCATTCAGAGTATGAATCAGACAGAAGCGGCAATCGTTACAAGCTACATCTACATTCCGGTGTCGGACGCGAATCGCTCCGGTGCATGGTATGCGAAGCATCTTGGCTTTCAATGGAACCCTGAGCCGGGACGAAATATTGAGCTTCGGACGACATCGGGTGTCTGGATGTTCATGCGAACGGATTATCCGCTTCCGAATGCGGCGGACGCTGAACGACGGCCAGTATTCGGCCTACAGGCAGCTGATATCCATGCGCTGCATCAAACGCTGCAGGAGCAGGGACAGCAGGTGGGAGATATTACGGAGGACGAGGGCGGCAGCATCTTTGTACTTACGGATCCAGACGGAAATCAGATCGAAATTTGGGGCGGCTGGACGAAACCGTAATAAACCAATCTATTGCATGAGAGGAGAGCACCAGTGCCCAGTGAGCACCAGCGGGTGCTCTCCTTTTAGCTGCTGCTAGTTGATTATCCTGTTATTGACAGCCCGAAGCCTATTATACTACAATGTGTGGTATATAAGGATGTGAGAGAATGAAGATCAAGAAGCTGAACGTTGCCGGTGAAGGCCTGAATCGGTTTTTCGGGCCGCTGGAAGCGAAGATTATGGACCTGCTCTGGTCATCCGAAGGAATGAGCATTAAGGAAGTACAGTCCATCTTGAATCCGGAAAGTCCAATCTCGATCAACGCAGTGACGACCGTCATGAATCGACTGCTCGAGAAGGGGCATCTGACCAAAGTGCTGGTAGGAACGGGCCGTACGCAAGCGGCGCGGTTCAGCACCGTGCAGACGAAGGAGCAGTTTCTGTCCGAGCAGACGAAGGTTGTATCGCAAGGACTCATTCAGGAATACGGCAGCCTTGTCGTCAGCCATATGATTGACGCGCTTGAGGATGTGGATCAAGAGATGATCGCGAAGCTGGAGCGCAAGCTAAGCGAGATTAAGAAGAGGAACAAGCAATGAATACGGCGCCAAGGCTGAGATGGGCGTACGGACTTGCAATATTTTTTATTGGGATGGTCGGTATTCAGCTTGCAATCTATACGAATCAATCCATGCGCAGCGACAGCGGGCAATGCCTGCTCGTGACGTACATCGAGATTGGGCTGCTTGCCGGTTATACGGCTGCAAGAGCGCTATGGCGGGTCGGAGCGCAGGCCTATCTGTCGCACAAATGGATGAAGCATTTTCGCTCCATCCAGCAGGAGAAGCTGACGAAGCGTCTTCAATACAAGTACCGCGATCTTGGCGTCGGACTGCTCGTCGTCAGAGACGATGCCTTCGTCGCGATGGCGATCGGTATGCGGAGGCCGACGATCATTCTCTCCGATACGGTGCAGGACATGTTCAGTGATGCAGAGCTCAAGGCGATCATTCTGCATGAATGGCATCACTGCCGCAATCGCGATAACGCGAAGCTGTTCTTCACGAAGCTGCTGACGGAGGCGTTCGGGTATCTGCCGATTATGCATCCCATCTATCGGTATTGTCATACGTGGATGGAGCTGCTTGCGGACCGTTTCGCTATTGAGCGGATGGGGACGGAGCTGCCGCTGGCAAGCGTGCTTCTGAAGCTGTCGAAGCTGGGTAATACGAGGCGGCATGCGGCTGCTGTACATTTTGCCTCGGCGACGATGGATTATCGGATTGCACAGGTGCTTGAGCCGGAACAGGCAGTTAAGGTGAAGATCGCGATTGTGCGGCCAATGCTTATCTCTTTGTCTTTCTTGCTGTTGCTGATGATTAGCGGGGATTCCTAAAATCCCTTATTTTTTGAGTAATTATACTACATATCGTAGTTCAATTGAGGAGGCGTTATTTTGAGTATTGTTTTGTTCTCTATTGGTGGATTTACGCTGTACACACATGGCGTTATCACAGCGCTGGCCGCGATGCTGGCGCTTGGAGTGGCGCATTACTTGGCTGCGGGTACGCCGTATCGGGAGCATATTACGAATATGGTGCCTTATTTGTTCGTCGGGGCGATTGCAGGCGCACGAATCTGGCATGTGTTCTTCTTTCAATGGGGGTACTATTCGAAGCATCTACCCGAGATCATTGCGATCTGGAATGGCGGTATCTCGGTGCAGGGCTCTCTCATTGGCGGCTTTATTGCGATGATCGTGTATACAAGAAAGCATCGGCTGTCCTTCTGGGGGCTTGCGGATGTGCTGGCACCAGCGATTGTCTTGGGCCAGTCGATTGGCCGTATCGGATGCTTCATGAACGGTGATGCTTATGGCTCGCCGACTGGACTTGGCTTCGGCATGATTTATCGGGAAGGGACACTCGCTTACGAGAAATACGGTGCTGTGCCCCTGTGGCCGGCGGAGCTGTTCGAGAGCCAGTGGGATCTGATAATCTTCGCTATACTGTTGATGATCAAGGGGCGGAAATGGATGACAGGAGGTATGCTGTTCCTCACTTATAACATTCTGTATTCGGTCGGCCGGTTCAATCTTGAATTTCTTCGCGGCGACTCACCACGCTATGCGCTTGATTGGACGGCGGGTCAATGGACCAGCTTCGTGGTAATCGTCATTAGCGTGTTTATGATGGTTGTGCTGTACGCTTATAATCGGCGAGGTATGCTGGAGGCTCCGGCCGCTTAAAATTAATGTTTCTATGGAGGGGATAGGACCATGGTGCAAGCCGACCTGGCCGTGTCGCGGCAGCAGTCAGTGAGCCTGCATGAGCGGATTCATTTTCTCGATATCGTAAGGGGATTCGCGATGCTGGGCATTATTATCGTCAACTATTTTCTCATGACGGATTCAGTGAATGCCTTAATTACACCGGCGACGGACGGTTGGCACCGATTCGCTCATTGGTTCGTGGAAGGGAAGTTTTATATGCTGTTCTCCTTCCTATTCGGCGTCGGCTTCATGATCTTCATGGATCGCGCTGAGCGGCGAAGTGATCGCTCTCGTATGTTGTTCGGACGCAGGCTGACGATTCTGCTCGGCTTAGGGCTGCTGCATATTACGTTCGTATGGGTGGGCGATATTCTAGCGCTGTACGCGATTACTGGCTATTGTCTCATCGCCTTCTATCGACGGCGCCTTAAAACGCTCGTTATATGGATAACCTCGATGCTGGCAGTATTCTCGGTGCTTCCTTTTATCATTCTGCTGATAGGGTCATTCGTAGAGCCGCATAGCGGCGAGGCTGTGACGGAGGCCGAACAATTAACCAGTTATCGCATGGATCTGGCCTACCTGCAGTCCATTGGTGAGCGTTGGACCGACATGGGCGCGCTATCGCTGGTAGGTCCTTATATGATGCTGTCGGTACTATCAATGTTCCTGTTCGGGATGCTTGCGTTTCGCAAGGGTCTGTTCCATGACATGGATACGAAGCAGTTCGTATGGAGACGAATATGGCTGTGCTCGGCAATCGGTTATTTGTTGACGCAGATAAGCTTCATTGTGGGTACTGTGCTCGATACGGCGAATGAGACGACCGTGTTCGAGGCTTTCGGCTATTTGGGGCAGACGCTTGGCGGTCTTACGGGAAGCATGTTCTATATGAGCTCGCTTGCAATGCTGTATCTTTATAGCACTAAGCTCCGCCGCTTGCTGATGCTGTTCAGCTATGTGGGCCGTATGTCACTGACCTGCTATCTGCTGCATACCATAGCGGGCACGCTGCTGTTTCTCGGCTATGGGTTCGGATTGGCGGATGAGATGGGGCCGGCAGGAATTATGCTAACCAGCTGTGGGATGTATGTCATACTGGCTCTCCTTAGTTACTTCTGGCTTAGGCGGGCAACATATGGACCGGCGGAATGGCTATGGCGAAGACTGACATATGGACGCAGGTGAATATAGATGGTGTTGTACACGAACTTTTCTTTCGATAGGACACGCCGAACTCCTTAGCCAACTCATCTACTGTGAACCGTTGTCTCTCATAGACGCGCGCAATAACTTCATGCAGCCGCTGTGTCTTGGTCATCATTTCACCTAGCCTACTTAATAATCTGTCAGTTTCTGTCACCATTCTATTGTATAGTGGGCTTATGAGATTGTCATACCTTAATTCGGAGGCGATACGATGGAACAGGTGAAAGAGACGATGCTGGTGACGAAGGAAGCTTTTGTGGCGGTAGGCTTGAAGTGGGTCGGGACCTTCGCTGGCGCGGGAGCAGGTGAGATTCGGGCGTTACATACGGAGATTATTAATCGCGTACATGAGATCAAACACGTCATTAACCCAGATAAGCTTCTAGGCCTGTCCCATCATATCAACGGCGATGACAGATTTACGCATTATGGTGTGGTCGAAGTGTCACAGGTTGAAGATATCCCAGAAGGCATGATCAAGATCGAGCTTCCGACACTCACCTATGCCAAATGCGAGCATCGCAAGGGGCAGACGATTGACGCTTCCTATAACAACATCTATTCATGGATCGAAAGGAATGGATATAAGCTGCATAAGAGCGCTGTGACGCACTTTGAAATCATGCCGATGGATCAGGACCCGTATACGAGCGAGCCTGAATTCGATATTTTGATCCCTGTTGAGGTCTAAAAAATAGATGGAAACGCAGAAGGGCATCCCGCAGGGCATCCCGCGGGATGCCCTTTATTTTGGAGAAGAGTCGATATGGCTTGTTGAAGAGTAGCAGAATGGAAGACAGGGAACAATATAGTGACGTACGCGTTATTAACCTGCAAAGGAACCGAAGCATGAATTTTCTCCATTTGACTTATGAGCTTATCGGCGGCTTTTTTCTGTTATTCATCCTTGTTAAAGTAGTTGGCCGCAAAATTATTACACAGGTAACACCCTTCACCTTTATTACGGCTATTGTGTTGGGTGAGGTGTTGGGCAATGCATTGTATGACCCTAAGACAGACTTTCTCGATATCGCGTATGCCATGGGGATATGGGCTTCCTTATTAATCATCGTCGAGTATATAGGACAGAAATCGCTGCTGTTTCGGGGGCTGTTCGAGGGCAAGCCGGCGGAGCTCATTCGCAATGGAGTCGTGAACCGCGAGGCTTTAAGGAAAAATCGGATGAACCTCAATCAGCTGCAGAGCTTGCTAAGGCAAAGCGAAACCTTCTCGATTCGTGAGGTGGCTTATTGCTACCTGGAGCCGAGTGGGGCGATCAGCATCCTCAAGAAGACACCGTATCAGAAGACAACCTTGGAGGACTTTAATCTGCCGAACAAGCCGGTACACGTTCCTGTCACCTTGATTCGCGACGGCAAAGTGCTGTGGGACGAGATTCATGATCTAGGCTTCGATGAGACATGGCTGTTGAAGCAGCTGCGTCCGCATCAAGTGAAGGCATATAAGCAGGTGTTTCTTGCGGAATGGCTGGAGGGCGATGGGCTGCATGTTCAGAAGCTGAAGCCGGACCAGTGAACACCCTGCCTAGCACAAATGAAGTCGATAACGGAAAATGCGGATGTGGCTGTGGTGCTGATTGCTGCGGAATCGGGAGCTTTCGTTTGCGTTTGGTGGGTTAGTCGGGTGTTGTCCGCGCTTGCGGGCTAACGGTTGCAAACGGGGCTTATTGGGCCGCAAAGTGAGGATTTCAATTTTTGACGGTTGCTATGATAGCTAATGGTGCATAACTGTCCGAAAACGAACGAGAATGAAGCGAATAAGCCCGTCCGCAACCGTTACAGACTGGAAATCGGCTTTTTGAGGCAAATAAGCATTATAGCAACCGCTAGGAGTGTTCTTCTGCGTTCTAGCAGACGTCTGCTGCGGCACGACGGGGCTGATTGACGAACCTTGGACAGGAAGCTGTTGTGCAAGGTGCTGTTATCTGAAAGGAAGCTTGAGCGAGCCAATCTTTTGGACATGACATGAAGTGCTTGCTTTCGGCGCGTATTACCGCTATTATGGATACACATAGTCCCTAATGGAGGTCGTCACATCATGAAATATTCCCAAGCAACCGACTACGCGCTCCATGCGATGCTCTATCTCGTGGCATCTGCGCCGGATAAGCCGATTGGCGTGCAGCAGCTAGCGGAGAAGCTGGGCGTATCGCCGACCTATCTCTCGAAGCTGATGACGAAGCTCGTCAAAGCGGGACTTATTGTCTCAACGCCAGGTGCGAACGGCGGCTATCGGCTGCGGAAGGCACAGGACGAAATCTCTTTTCTTCATGTGATTCAAGCGATTGAAGGGACGGCAAGCCTGCTGGAATGCAGTCTCGACCATGGGAATGAATGCTTGATCCAGCAAGTCGTATTGGATGCGGAGCGTCAGATGGAGCAGCTGCTCGCAAGCAAGAAGCTGGTTGATGTCGCAAGACGTCTGCCTGCAGCGGATTAAGTTCCGTTTTTTTTTGCTCCTATTGTAGATATAAAGAGTCTTTAATATCCCTAATTAATGTCGAGGAGGAACAAACCAATGACTAAGTATGACTGCATCATTATCGGAGGCGGCCCGGCAGGGCTAAGCGGTGCGCTTGCACTGGGCAGAGCAAGGAAGGCCGTTCTTGTGCTTGATGACTCGAAGCCGCGCAATGCGGTGACGCATGAAATGCACGGATTCCTTGGTCATGATCGGATCAGGCCTAGCGAATTCCGCCGCATTGCGAAGGAACAGATCAGCGAGTATCCATCGGTGAAGTTCGCTGCCGAGACAGCCGTATCGGTCGAAGGAAGCGACGGGGATTTCAAGATTACAACTGCACAGGGACAGACTTATGCGGGCCGGAAGCTATTGTTCGCAGTTGGGAAGAAGGATATTCCGCTGCCGATCGCTGGGCTCACAGAGGTGTATGGCAAGAGTGCATTCGTATGTCCATACTGCGACGGCTGGGAGCTGCAGGATCAGGAGCTCGTGATCATCGCGAAGGGGGAATGGGCGTTCCATTTGGCCAAAATGATTCCCGGGTGGTCCAGCCGCTACGCCATTTGCACCAATGGTCCAGATGAGCTAAGCGAAGAGGAGCGCGAGGAGCTGCGCCAGCATGGCGTATCCGTATACGATGCGCCGATTCGTTCCATCGTATCGAATGACGGAATGGTGGAGCGGGTGGAGCTAGAGGACGGCACCTCGGTATCGTGTACGGGCATCTTTTTCGCACCGCAGCTTACGATTGGGTCTGAACTGCCTGCGTCCATCGGCTGCGAGATGAAGGAGGCAGGATCGGCCGTTACCGATATGTTCGGCAGAACGAATGTCCCAGGCGTCTACTGTGCAGGCGATGCTGGATCGGAAATGCATCAGGCAATCATGGCAGCATCCACAGGGGCTGCGGCAGCGATCAGCATCAATAACGAGCTGCTCATGGAGAGCTGGAATCGTTCCAATCCTTAAGCTTCTGTATACAAAACATGCGGTTTCCAATAAAATAGGAGATATGTGATTAATTGCAAAGTCCATCTTCTTCGATGGACTTTTCGTTTTTAAAGGAGTGAACTTCTTGCGTCCAAACAACAATAAACCAACGCATGCCGGCTTGAAGATGACGTTTGATATTATTTTCGTTATTGGCCTTGTTCTCATGCTTACGAAGCTGGTCTTACTTGTACTGCACAAAGTAATTGATCTCGATGTCCCGGCGTTTAATGATAAGTTTCTTTGGAATATCGGACCGCTAGCATTGATGGTGATCGGAGGAATTGGCTCCGGTGCGCTGAAGGAGAAGCAGAAGGGGTCGGATAAGAGGAACTGATAGCTGCCCCTCTGCAGCATCCATAGATTTTACGTCATGCTTACTAATAGATGCTAAGGAATAGGTTTTGCCGTATCATCGAGTAATTGTCATAAAGGAGCGATCTACATGTCCGGGGGCCCGTCAGACGAACAACTAGTGGAAGCATCCGCTTACGGTGATGTCGAAGCCTTTGCTCAGCTCGTTCGCCGCTATACGAATGCCTTATGCGCGATTGCATATGACGTCACTGGTGACTATCATCTTGCGCAGGACATTGCACAGGATGCGTTCGTCAAGGCGTACCGCTCAATGTCCAGCTTGCGGCAGCCCGGCAAATTCGCCAGCTGGCTCTATACGATTACGATGAATCTAAGTATAGATCATAAACGGGTACAGGCTCGCAAATCAAAGCTTGCGGCGCTCGCGGCAGTCGACTCGGAAACACAGTCGTATGACCGTTATGAGCAGCAGGAGCTTCGTCTTGATGTGAGGCGGGCGCTCGGACAGCTGGACGATATAAGTCGGACCATTCTTTTGTCTTATTATATCAGTGAGATGACGATGCCGGAAATTTCACGAATGCTGGATATGTCGGTTGCTGCCATTGAGAGCCGGTTAAGGCGAAGCCGCAAACAGCTGAAGGAAAGCGATTTGTCCGCTTGGGCGGTTCAATACGGGAAAGGCGCAGCCAATGACAAGCTGGTTGTTCGGGTTATGGAGCGCATCGTCAAGCAAGCTGGTCAGTTCTATATTCCTGTTTCTAATGCAAAGCGTTCGACGGATTGGTTCGTCACTCAGCTTGGTCTGGCGCTTGATCATAATGGACATATCCGGCTTCCTTCGGGTCAGACGTTGTTCATGATCGAGGTGAGCAATGATGTGCTTGCGCAGCGGTCGGAGGAAGCAATGCCTATGCTCCACTTCTCCATTGAGAGCACGTCATCGTTTTATGCGGCGCTTCTTGATAGAGGCATTCGGGCGCAATTTCAAGAGCGTTCAAGCATCGCAGGCGAGCATATTTTATTTTTTGATCCCGATGGCAATTGTTTCGGCGCCTCAGTATCGCAATCTTAAAATATTTATTCGAGCGTGTGACGGGGTCCATCGATTTGAATCGTCTATATAACGAAAACAAATAAGGAGGCTCATCTCAATGGAACAATCAACGCCGCAAGGCCAGGAGCAAGGGATCGCTGCAAAACCGCTAGTCAAAGGCGTGCACTGCTGTTACATTCCGGTTCGCAATGTGAAGCAGGCTAACGAATGGTACAGACGAGTACTCGGATTGGGCGAAATACACCCCAATGGAGGAATCGTTGTCATGGGTAGCGGACAATGGTTATTCCTGATCGAGTCCAAGGATCGGCCGAATGCGAATTTCACAACCGCCGACTGGGATGAGACGAATGCGAATTTCGAGATGTTCTCCCTTACATTCGAGACGGATAACATCGTAGCGCTGCATGAATCGCTTCGCCTGCATGGAGCAGTCGTGGATCCGATAACGGACAATGGCCGCTGCGGCCTTCAGTTTATGTTTAAAGATCCAGACGGCAATCGCTTCAACGTCTGGCAGAGCTAATCAACGATTTATAGGCAGCTGCTCCTGATTGTTAGGGGCAGCTGCTTGTGTTCATGTTGGCTGATTGAATGGGGTATTACCCTTCCTCTACAATAGTTGGTAGAACCTGAGCAAGCGAACACATTCGAGAGGAGCCTGCGCACACGTATGAAGACGCCAATCCGCATCCTCGTCATTGAGGACGATAACGATATTAATGCGCTGCTGTGCAGCATCATTCGCAAGAGCGGTTATGAGCCTCAGCCGGCGTATTCGGGCACGGAAGCGCTGCTGCATCTGGATAACGGTAAGTGGGACATGGTGCTGCTCGATCTGATGCTTCCCGGGATGAACGGGGAGGACGTTATGCGTCGGGTGCGCGAGTCAAGCCACATGCCGGTGCTTATTATTTCGGCCAAGCTCGATCAGCGAACGAAGGTAGACATGCTGCGAACTGGTGCAGATGATTATATTACGAAGCCTTTCGACATCGAGGAGGTGTCGGCGCGAATTGGCTCCCATCTTAGAAGATCCCGCCATGCCATAGAGCCGTCAGTCCCTCAGCAGCTTCGCCACAAGGACATCGTCATTGATACCGAAGCGGGAACGGTCAGCGTCGGAGGTCAACCCGTCCTGCTCACCGCGCGGGAGTTCCGCATCCTGAAGTTCTTCCTTTCTTCGCCGAGGAAGGTGTTCACCAAAGCGAACGTCTATAAGAGCGTGTGGGAAGAGGATTTCCACGGCGACGATAATACGATTAACGTACATATGAGCAATCTAAGGAACAAGCTGTCCCATGCGAATCCGAACGAGGAATATATCGAGACGATCTGGGGCATGGGCTACCGGCTCCGAACTTAAGCTTTTCTTAAGAGTTGTCTTAAGCGCCGCTTATGTTTTCCTCTTTATACTCAAGGATATTAGAAGAAGGAGGAGAACCATGAGCGAATACGTATTGAAGACGAATCAGCTTTCCAAACAATATAAGCAGCAATGGGCGCTTCGCCAAGTGAATCTAGCTATACCGAAGGGGGCGATCTACGGATTCATTGGGCAAAATGGCGCCGGCAAATCGACGATGATCCGTCTTGCCGCCGGCCTCGCGTACCCGACATCCGGGGAGCTTGAGCTGTTCGGCGCGACGGGCGGGCAGGCACTGACCGAGGCCAGACGCCGGATCGGCTCGATCATTGAAGGGCCGGCGCTCTATCCGCAGATGAGCGCGGTTGATAATCTGGAGGCGCATCGCCTGCTAAAGGGGATTCCAGGACGCGAATGCGTGAAGCGGACGCTCAAGCTTGTCGGCTTGGAGGGCACAGGGAAGAAGAAAGCGAAGAACTTCTCGCTTGGCATGAAGCAGCGGCTTGGGCTGGCTATTGCGCTGCTCGGTGATCCGGAGTTTCTTATCCTCGACGAGCCGATTAACGGGCTCGACCCGATGGGCGTCGTCGAGATTCGTCAGCTCCTGATGAAGCTGAATCGCGAATACGGCATTACCATTCTAATCTCGAGCCACATTCTAAGCGAGCTTCATCTGCTGGCGACCCACTTCGGCATCATTCACCACGGATGTCTGCTGGAGCAGTTGACGGCAGCCGAGCTGAATGCGAACTGCCAGCAGTATCTGCACATTAAGGTGGATGACCCACAACGAGCGGCGTTTGTCCTGGAGACAGCCTTGAGCACAACCGATTACGAGGTAAGTCCGGATGGGACGATCAAGCTGTTTCAATTCGTACACACACCGGGCAAAGTATCGACGGCCCTGGTGGGCGGCGGACTTGTCATTGAGCAGTTTATGCCGATGGGTGCCGATCTCGAGGCGTATTTCACCAGCCGGATCGGGGGTGCAGCGCATGAATAACCTCATCAAGGCAGAATGGTTCAAGCTAAGGAAGGATCGTTCGTTCTGGACGCTTGTTTGGATTCTGACGGCCATCTCGCTGCTGTACATCGTGGACAGCATCTATGACGGTAATGTGCAGCTCGACTTGTTGTATGCGAGCGAAATGCTGGGCGTTAATTTTCAGTTTATGCGGCTTGTACCCTGCATTCTGGCTGGGTTCTTCATCTCCGGGGAATATGCTGCCGGTACGATGAAGAGCATTGTCTCATCCGGTAACAGCCGCATGCAGGTCTATGCAGCGAAGCTTATTGTATTCACGGTGGGAGCGGCCATCCTGTCTATACTGCCTTTGTTGTTGATGACAGGCGGAGTAGGGATTTACGTTGGCTTTGCCGACCTGCCTGATGCCGGCTTCTTCTTCGAGACCATCGGACTGACGCTTCTGTATGCAGCCGCATTCGGCTCGATCATGACGGTGTTCGCGACATTGTTCACCGAGAGCGGCAAGTCAATCGGTTTCTCGCTCTTGTTCTTCATGTTCTTCGATGAGCTGCTGCATCTGTTGAGCTCGAAGTTCTCCTTCCTTGAACCGGTGTGGAACAACTCTGTGTTCAAGCTGCAATACGATATTGCCAATGTCGCGGCACTTGATGGCGGACAGTGGACGAGGCTATTGGCCGTTCCGATTATTACGTTTGCCGTGTTTGCCGCAATAGGCGTGTCTATTTTTCAACGGAAAGAAATCAAATAAACATAAGGCAGGTGAGCGTAAGCATGATCTGGATCGCAGGGTTAGGTGTGATGACGGGCGTGCTTGCGCTCTTATGGTTGTATCGGCTGAAACGTGAGGTCCGGCGAACGACAAGGCAGCTGCAGCAGTGGAATGAGGGTGCCACCGCGAAGAAGCTCGATGTCATCGTGCAGGACCCAGACATGGAGGCGCTGGCTGAGCAGATCAATCGGCAGATCGATCGGACTCGGCAGGCGAATGCGGAGAAGACGAGAACGGAGAACGAGTTGAAGCAGGCGATCTCGCATATCTCGCATGATATCCGAACCCCGATGACATCGATTCTTGGCTATGTTCAGTTAATCGAGAGCGAGGGTTTGTCAGAGGCACAGAAGCGCGAATATACGGCGGTAGTCCGCAAAAGCGCACTCCGGCTCAAAGCGCTGCTCGAGGATTTCTTCGAGCTGTCAGTCATCGAATCGCCGGACTATGCGCTGAGCATGGAGAAAGTAACGCTGGGCGAGCTGGTGTTGGAGAGCTTAGCCGGTCATTATGAGGCGTTCAATCAGCGTCATATTGAACCCATTATCCGTCTGCCCGACGAGGAGATTTGCGTCATAGCCGATGCCTCGGCGGTGAAACGGGTAATCGAGAATCTCGTTACGAACGCTATCCGATACTCGGCCGGCGACGTATCGATTGGGCTGGAGCGGCCGGATGGCTCAACTTCGGCACGGCTCACGATACATAACTCCGCCCCGCGTCTTCGGCAGGAGGATCTTGTCCATCTGTTCGACCGGTTCTATAAGGCTGATCAGCAGCGGACGGAGAGAGGAACAGGGCTTGGCTTATCAATCGCGAAGAGCTTGATGCGTAAGATGAACGGCATCCTGACCGCAGAACTGCGAGACGGTGTGCTGTTCATGCACTGTGAATGGAAGACGGCCGAGCAGGAAAGTGCGGGGTGAACGAAGAATTTTAAGAAAAATATAGAAAAAAGGCAGGGTTTGAGCAGCATCTGGTCAGCCATTCCATTCTTGCGGTCATGCTCCATATGAGGCGAATCGTTAATGAAACGTGAAGAGGGGACATATGAGATGTCAAACCAACCGGAAATGATTCAGCAAGCCATCCCGATCAGCCGTCAAGAGCTGCCGGAGCTGCAGTTTGTCGGGATGATCGTCAATGTATCGTTCAAGCACGGCGACTTCGGCCGCATTGGCGAGGTCAAGGAGGCCTTCATGCGCAGGCGGACTGAGATCCAGAACGTGGTTGACCCGGATTACTTCTATGCTCCTTGGTACAGCTGCGAAGTCATGTTTACGTATTTTTACTGCATGCAGGTGAGCAGCCTAGAGCATGTACCTGAAGGAATGATGGGCTTCTCGGTGCCGGCGCATACGTACTTGAAGGCCGAGTATGATGGCGTATCGCCGTGGGAGCCTGATCCATACGGGGAGCTGCAGCGCTATCGCGCGGAGCATGGTCTGAAGGAGCACTCGAACGCAATGGTCATCGAGAAGTACGCCTTTGCCAATGAAGGCCGGGAAGGCCGTATCACGATCGATATATTTGGTCCGATTGAATAGTCGCCATGTTTCACCATGCATGCCTTGCACCATGACTCCTCACTCCCGTTCGAGGCAGAGTAGGCATCGGTGCTGAATGGCTTTTGGTATTGTACAGCCTACTGCTTCATCGGAATAACTATCGCGTTATTCGGTACGACTGGATTCGGGAAAAGCAATGCGAACAGCCCACTGGCGGCAATACTGCCAAGTGGGCTGTTTGTGCAAGCAAGGGCGCTTTCGATCATGACAGGACCGTTCGAGGTTATTACTCCTCCTCAGCGGTAACAATGACCGATGCTTTTGCCTCACGAGTTGGCCCATTATCAGATGTGAGCGTGGCTAGACTAATGATGTCGGTGTCCTCCTCAACGTCTGGAAGAATGAACGGTATTCGCAGCGTCTCGCATGCCCCGACTTCGAACCTTTCAATAAGCAGCTGTTGGCGGAGTAATGGGGCGCTAATGCGAACGTTAATAAGCGGTACATTCCCCGTATTGCAAGCACGAATGGTGAAGATTACGGTCTCGCCTTCCTTACCGATTGGTGGGGCGACCGTTTGGGCCAAGGAAGCATTCGGCAAAGACTGTTCCGTGATCACGACTTCCTGCTGCTGAGGCGGCGTCTGGTCAGAGAAAATCGTAACAATGTTGCGGAATTGAGCTGCTCTCTGCATTCCAGGCGGTATCGGCAGCGGAAGCTTGAATACCCGTCTCTCTCCAGGAGCAAGCGTAGGAATAATCGTCCGGAAATTTAGCAGGGAATCGGAGACGTGCACATTCGTCAGTGTGCTGCCGGTAACGTTGGTGACGGTAATCGTCTTGACGACTGTCTCCCCTGGTTTAGGCGTTTCAGGGGATGCTTCAATCTCTAGCTGCGGCAATTCAACAGGATCGGCTATGGTTACTCTTTCTTCGTCTTGCACAGGCGGCGAGCCAGGCGCTTGTTCATCCCAAGTTACGATGACTCGGTTTGCAATAATGCTGCCGAACGTCGTGCCCGCCGGCACTGTGAACGAGAAATTCACTCTCTCTGTCCTGCCTGCGGCAATAACCGGAATCGTGAATTGCTGGCCTGTTAAGGAATCGCGTACGACGACGTTGGTCGCCGGAATCTCGCCGGTGTTTGTGACTTCAATGGTGTAAAGGATCGTTTCACCCGGTTCCGCAGCCGTCCGGTCAGCGCGTTTGCGCACCGTTAACGTCGTCACCGGTTCAGGGACAACCGACACTTCATTAACGGACTGCTCGGGTGGTGATTGATCCGAACTGACGATGAGCGTATTGCGGATGACGCTGCCAGACACGGCGCTCACTGGAACGGTGAACGTTACGATTCGGGTAATCGTTGCATTCGCGGGCAGCTCCGCAATGGTCTCGTTCAGTCCCAGCGACGGATCGGACAATAATACGTTCGTCTGAGGGACGCCGACCAGATTCGTTATGGTTAGCGTATAGGTGATCGTATCGCCCGGCGCAGCGGTATTCCGATCGGCAACCTTCTGAATCAGAAGGGTTGGTCCTGGTAGATCCTCAACAATGACTTCGGAAATCGTGTTGATTGGCGGCGATTGATCAGAGCTTGTGATGAATGTGTTACGAATGGTGCTGCCAACAACCGCGTCCGTTGGAATGGTGAATGTAAGGGTTCGGGTAATCACCTCATTCGCCAGCAGGACAGGGATCGTCTCGTTCAACCCCAGCAGAGCATCCGTCAGCACGACATTCGTCTGCGGGAAATTGCGCAGATTCATCACGGTCAGCGTATACGTGATCGTATCGCCAGGTGCAGCCGAATTGCGGTCCGGAAGCTTCTGAATGAGCAGTGCAGGTCCAGGAGGCGCTACCACGACGACCTCGTTAATCGTTTCTTGCTGCTGTGTTTGATCAGAGAGGACGAATAACACATTCGAGATAACGGCACCGGGCTCTGTATCGACCGGAACGGTGAACGAGATCGTTCGAGTGATCGTTTCGCCTGCTTGCAGGACAGGGATCGTTTCGTTAAGCCCAAGCAGCTCATCGAACAGCGTCACATTGGTCTGTGGAACGTCGAGCAGATTCGTTACGGTTAATGTATAGATGATCGTATCGCCTGGTTCTGCTGCCGCAAGGCTCGATTGTTTCAGAAGCGACAGGCCGGACCCAACTACCGTAACTTTCGATTCGGCTTGCTCTGGGCTCGTTTGATCCGATTGAACGGTGACAATATTCACAATATCCGAACCTACTGGAGTATCGCGAGGTACGGTGAATGTGAACACATGCTCCTGGACTTCTCCTACTTGAAGGATTGGCACTAAGAAGTTGATCTCTAGGAACGGATCGAAGATTGTAATGTTGGTTAGCGGCGTATTCCCTATATTTTCTAATGTAATGATGTATTGAATCGTCTGTCCAATTAACGCAGTAGGTGTATCCGCGACCTTGCGGATTCCTAGCCGCGGATCTACGAGCACGGTCACCTCTGCGCTGTCGAATACGGGCTCACCGACCTGATCCGCAAAAGCGATTGCCGTATTGATAAACGTATGAGGCTCGATCTCGAACGGAACGAAGAAGGGCACATTGAACTCGAGCGCTTCCCCGACGCCAAGTACAGGGAAATGGAAGCTCTGTCCGGTGAGATCCTCGAATACTTGGATGTTCGTAAGCTCCGCATTCCCTGTATTGCGGATCGTAATCGTATAGTATACAACCTCGCCTGGGGAAACAAAATTCCGGTCGGCCACCTTCGTGATCTCCAGCCTAGGGACAGGCAGCACCTCGACCGTTGTCCCGATTTCTTCAGGATTAGGCAGATTGTCAGCCGTAATCGTCAGCGTATTGACAATCGTGACGCCAGCCTGCGCATCCGAAGGAATGACAAACGGCAAATCGAGGATGACCACTTCTCCGGGTGCGATGATGCTCCAGATATGGTTTAGTCCAAGGAGCGGATCGATAAGATGGACATTGACGAGATCGGCATCGCCTTGATTCTCCAGTCTAATGGTAAAGACAACGGTCTCTTCCGGTCGTGCCGCAGGCGGGTTTACGGTTTTGTTCGCAACTAAGAAAGGGGTACCTGTAACAAGAGTTTCTGTTTCGGTTTCAAGGGGTTCTCCGAATTGATCGGAAGTGACCAACACCGTGTTTCTGAATAGGCCGAATGGAAAATCAAAGGGAACGACAAATTCAAAGTGTAGCACATGGACAGCAAAAGGAGGAATAAACGGTATAATTTCATCAATGCCGAGCTGCAAATCACGTACGTGCACATTCGTGAGTGATGCCGCACTAGGGTTCTGGATCTCGATGGTATAGGTCACGGTTTCACCGCGGCGCACTTCGAATTGGTCAGGAAACTTGCGAATCACCGTTCCCAAGCTCAGACAGATTCTTAGAACAAAGGCGTCGCTGCCTCCACGCAAGAACGGCTGGAATGCTCCAGGCGTTACCGGAAAATCATTGGAGAACGTCTGACCGGTTACAAAAACGCAGCCGGTGCTGTCAACAGCAATGGCATTGCCGACATCACTTGAGCTTCCCCCAATATAGGAGGAGAACACCACCTCATTGCCTTGAATGTTCAATTGCGTAACGAATGCATCCCCGCCGCCACGAGGAAAATGATCTAATGCATCAGGCGTAGTAGGGAAGTTATGTGATGTGGTGCTGCCTGTGACATAAGCAAAGCCGCTTCGCAGCGCAATGCCATTGCCTGCATCCGATTCGCTGCCTCCTAGAAAAGTCGAATAGACCAAATAATTGCCTTCCGAACTCAACTTGGTTACAAAAGCGTCGGACGCTCCACCGTTATAACCCGGTCGGAACGCTCCAGGCGTAGTCGGAAAATCAAGAGAAGTCGTGCTTCCCGTCACGTATGCCTGACCCAGCTCATCGACTGCGATGCCTCTGCCCTCATCATCGCCATTACCGGTTAGATAGGTGGAGTATTCCAAGACAGAGCCGAATGCACTTATTTTTGATACAAAAACAGCTATAACACCGGTCAGTGAGATTTGAAAAGCGCCAGGTGTCGTAGGAAAGTCTGGTGATGTGGTAGTGCCTGTGACGTAGGCGCTGCCCGATCCGTCGACTGCGATGCTGTGCGCTTCGTCAAGTCCTATGCCTCCAAGAAGAGTGGAGAATTCAAGCGTGCTGCCATCCACATTGAATTTGGTGACAAAAGCATGCTCATTCGCTATAAAGGTTTGGATCTCATTGATAACGGGGAAATCGAAGGATGACGTGCCTCCTGCCACATAAGCGTTTCCGGCGTTGTTTACGGCGATAGCGAAGCCAGTATCCACGCCTTCTCCGCCGAGAAACGTGGAGTACACTAGAGAACCTCCGCTTGGGCTTAGTTTGGCCACGAATGCATCTTGGGTTCCACCGATGAATGGCTGAAACGCACCTGCCGTAATCGGAAAGTCGGGAGATAGCGTCTGCCCCGTTACATAAGCGCTGCCTGTGCTATCAATTGTAATGCCACGGCCTAGATCCGCACTGCTGCCCCCCAGGAAGGTCGAATAAACGAGCGCTGTACCAGCTGCATTCAATTTGGTCACGAATACACTCGAGGCGCCGTCTTTACCGGGCTGAAATGCGCCAGGCGCAATCGGAAAATCAAAGGACAAGGTCTGCCCCGTTACATAGGCGTTGTCTTGATTGTCTACCGCTATGCTATAGCCGATATCCGTATCGCTTCCGCCAAGGTAAGTAGAATAGAGCAGGAACATTGGATCAATAATGAGCTCCAGGTCCGGGCGGTACTCATTGCTGATTGCGAAGCCGTAGGCGTAAGCATCCTTCCCATCGAGCAATTGAAACCGACTCTCCACCTCAACCTTGCGGCCATCAATGATTTGGTAGCTGATAGGCTTTTCCTCTATCAATGTGCCTAACGAGGTGTGGATCTGAAGATTACCTTCATCATCAAGGGATAACGGTTCAGCGCCACGGTATAGAAAACGGATATGTTCGAGTTTGGCGCCGGGCTTCACCACAACATCGTATTTCAACCTTCCATTGTCCCCGATGAAGACGAGATCAACGCCTGGCCATAGCTCTTCGTAGACAATCTCCCGGTAGTTTGATAAGTCTGTACGCCAATTCGCTGGATCATTACCCAGAAAATAATGGGATTTATTCGAGTCCTCACGACGACCCGTAATTCGGACGGATCTATTTGCATCGATGAATTGCAAGGAGAGCGCTGTGCCCAGCGTCTCATTCCGCGCATTTGTTCTGGTAAATACAAATAGAACCTCCGTAGAGGAGAAGCCAATTTGACAACCTGGTTTACAGGACACAAAATGGATCTCATCACGCGTCTGCCCGACATTGGGTACGAAGGTCAGCGGGAAGCTTGCAAATTCCTCGAACGGCATCCGATTCTTTGTTGGGTTTAGTAACACAGGTATCCTCCTCAACATCAAATTTAAACCTAGCAGTCATTCGGTTTACTAACGTAGACCTCGGAGTCAGGGTACGAGAGTCCTCACGAATCAGTTTAGTGAATACATTGGAGTACCCATTTCTTCGGCATCCTCTCCTCTCTTTATTGAGTTCGTTACACTGCTTCTCACGAAAGTGCAACTACATACATGCAACACCACAGTCATCCACTTCTATGCCCTTTTATCGGTATTTATGCATAATGGGTCTTCCGGACAGCTCATGATGATGAAACCAAGCCCTCGCTGTTGTAAGTACAACGAGCAAGGGCTTCTTGACGATGTCAGATATTTCTCGGGAAATTATTTCTTGGTTTTTTTCCGAAACTACTTGCACCTTACGTTACGTCATCTTTTATCGTGAAGGCAATGAGCAGAACTTCGATCGGCTTGAGGCGTTGCCGAAGCAATAGAATGGTTTGTCCAACAGGGTCTCAAGCTCCGGATGTGGAGCCGAGGCCCTTTTCTCCCTAAGAAAGAGGTGTAAACCTGTAGTCTATTCAGGAATTTCAATTCCTTTTAGCGCTGCGACGAGATAAGCCTGCAATTGCTGCAGGAATTACTGCCCCTCGTGCGCATTCAGCGAATAATACTGCGAAATACATGTATGTTTTGCAGGCTTACGTTAGGTCATAGCTCGATCGAATGCAAAGGATGCAGGTATTGCAGGTTTGAGGGCGAACGCACCTGGCGTGCATCGAGTACACTTTGGTGACCACCGGCCTTAAGCACGATTAGTATAACTCACGTATCCTCGAACCCACGAACCCGCGTACCCACACGAACCCGTGTGCCCGCCCGAACGAACCTGCCAACACACGAACCCGTGTGCCCGCCCGAACGAACCTGCCAACACACGAACCCGTGAGCCCCGCCCGCCCGAATCTGCGAACTTACGAACCCGCGTGCAACGCCCCACGCCCGCGAACACACCCGCCAGAACCTACAAACTCACGTATTGACAACTCCTCGTACCTCGCTCTCACGCTTCCTAGCCCCATATGCCACGTGCCACGTTCCCACGCCCCGCGCGCCATTCCCTATAGCCTCACACCCGCTGGTGTCCTTGCATCGGGCTAGTTTCTATTACGCGGCGACGAATATGACAATTGACAAGGTGCATACGTTTGTATACATTAGATAGCAAATCAATCATTGTATACAAATGTATACGTAAGGGTGTGTGTCCATGAGAGAACAAGAGGTTCCGATGCCAGAAGGCAGGCATGGAGGCGGAAGACATAAAGGGCATCGGGGAAAGCATCATCACCACCATCACGGTGCGCAGACGTTTCGCAGAGGGCGTGCAATCGAGTTTCTTGAGCGTCTTCATGTGCGGCGCGAAACATTAAGAAAGCAATTGAAGGCCCCTGAGCTAGAGGAGATTCGTCAGGTTGTGCTAGGCGAACTGAAGGCGATTGAGCTTGTTATTGAGGAATACACGCGGCATTTCGAGCTGCAGCGGGCTCAGGAGACGGCTGCGGATGAGCAGGCGGGGCCGAGCGAAGAAGGAGACGATCCATCATGTGGGGATTAGCCTCTTATATTAAGCCATACTTGAAGTTCGTTATTCTTGGTCCGTTGTTCATGATTCTTGAGGTGTTCTTCGATCTCATGCAGCCAACATTAGCTGCTCATATCGTTGATTTCGGCGTTGTTCCGCGCGACTTCAACGTTATCGAACGGACAGGTCTTCTGATGGCGGCTGTGACGGTGCTCTCGCTCGTGACAGGCGTTGGATGCAACTTGTTCGCGAGCCGCGCATCGCAAAATTTCGGTGCAGATATTCGTGAGGCGTTGTTCCGCAAGGTACAGACGTTCTCCTTCGATAACATGAACAAGTTCCAGTCCGGTTCGCTTATTACAAGAATGACTAATGATGTCGTGCAGGTGCAGAACCTGTTGCAGATGGCGCTGCAAGGGCTGGTACGGGCACCAAGTCTGCTTATCGGCAGCGTCGTGATGGCGCTTATCATAAACCTGCGGCTCGGACTCATTCTTCTCGGTACATTAATCGTCCTCATCGTCGTGCTGGTGCTGCTTATCCGGTCCTCATCGCCGCTCTTCGCCGCTGTACAGACGAAGCTGGATGCCGTGAACACGCGTATTCAGGAGAATCTCGCCGGCATTCGCGTCATCAAGGCATTCGTACGCTCCGGCTACGAGAAAGGGCAGTTCCGCGAAGTGAATCGCGACTATACGGAAATTTCGATTCGGGCGGCCCGATTCATCGCGCTTAACTCCCCGATCGTTACGTTTATTATGAATAGCTGCCTCGTGGCAATCCTGCTCTATGGCGGTAATCAAGTATCGTCTGGCTTGGGACAAGTGGGCGATCTGATTGCTTTCGTCAACTATGTGGTGCAGGTGCTCTCTTCTCTGCTTATGGTCAGCGGACTGCTCATGAACGTTTCGCAAGCGAACGTGTCGGCCAAGCGTATCCGCGAAGTGCTCGATACCCATTCTGCAATTGAAGAAATGAAGCAGCAGGAGAAGACGGCTCCTATCCGAGCTGAACACGTCAAGCTGGAGCAAGTGTCCTTCTCTTATAACGGTTCAACCGCTGGGAAGGATCTCATTCTGAAGGATATCAGTATCGAGGCCCGGCGCGGCGAGACGGTTGCTATCATCGGTGCGACAGGCTCTGGCAAATCGACACTCGTTCAGCTGCTGCCAAGGCTGTATGATGTGACATCCGGCTCCATTCAGATCGACGGCACCGATATCCGTGAATTGCCGCTGATCGCGCTGCGCAAGCGGATCGGCATGATCCTGCAGGATGCCTTCCTGTTCACCGGCACGATCCGCGACAACATTGCGTTCGGCAAGCCCGATGCGACACAGGAAGAGATCGAAGCTGCCGCAATAACGGCGCAGGCGCACGATTTCATCAGCAAGCTGCCGGAAGGCTACAGCACGAAGCTCGGCCAACGGGGCGTCAACCTGTCCGGCGGGCAGAAGCAGCGGCTGTCGATTGCTCGGGCGCTGCTCGTTAAGCCGCCGATTCTCATCATGGATGACAGTACGAGCGCACTCGACCTTATTACCGAGCGGCGTCTTCGCGATGCGCTTAAGCAGCTGACGGGGGACAACATCACATTCCTCATCGCACAGCGAATCTCATCGGTGATGGAGGCGCAGCAAATTCTCGTCATCGACGAAGGCGAGATTGTTGGCAGAGGCACGCATGCGGAGCTGCTGGCGACGTGTGACGTGTATCAAGATATATATCGATCGCAATACGGCAAGCAGGAGGTGTCTTATGGCAAACAGCAATCCTTCCAATCCTAATGCATCCACCAGCAAGGCACCTGCGAGCTTTGATCAGATGGGCTTTCGTCCAGGCGGAGGGCCTCAACATGCAGGCGTACCGAGAGTGCGTTCGAAGAATGCTTCGGGTACGATGCGCCGGATTTGGGGCTATCTGAAGCAGCAGCGTCAGGCGCTGTTATGGGTCATCTTATGTACGGTGCTGACGTCTGTTCTTGCTCTGCTGGGCCCTTATCTGATCGGCCGCATGATCGATGATTACGTCATGCCGAAGCAGTTCGAAGGCTTCGTGGGAATGGGAATGATTTTGTTAGGCGTATATTTGCTCAGCGCGCTATTCACCTGGTTCCAGCAATACATGGCTTCGAGTCTATCCCAGAACACGGTGCGCGATATGCGGGAGGATCTGTTCAACCAGTATCAGCGGCTGCCCGTTCAATTCTTCGACCAGAAGACGCACGGCGAGCTCATGAGCCGGACGACGAACGACATTGCGAACGTATCCAATACGCTCAACCAAACGGTCGTGCAGCTGATCTCCAGCGTGCTGATGCTGGTGGGCAGCTTGGTTATGATGCTTACCCTAAGCCTTTGGATGACGCTCATTACGATGCTTACGATACCGCTTATTGCATTCATTACGAAGCGGATCTCGAAGTATATGCGTCACTACTTCTCGGAGCAGCAGAAGCAGCTCGGCGAGGTGAACGGCTTCGTGCAGGAGAATATCTCGGGCCTTAAGGTCGTGAAGGTGTTCGGCAGGGAGGAGAAGGCGGTCGAGCAATTCCGCGAAATCAACGAACAGCTGCGCGCGATCGGCGTGAAGGCGCAGAGTCTGTCGGGCTCGATGGGTCCGATGATGAATACAATGCGCAATATCAGCTTTCTTGTTATCGCGGTGTTCGGTGCGGTCTTCGCCTACCACGACATGATTACCGTTGGGATCATTGTCAGCTTCCTGAACTACTCGAACCAATTCAGCCAGCCGATTAACCAGCTCGCCAACCAGTACAACATGTTCCAATCCGCAATCGCGGGCGCTGAGCGTGTGTTCGAGGTGCTTGATCTGAAGCCTGAGATGTCGGATGAGGAAGCACCGAGGTCGCAGCAGGCGCTCATCCATGGCGAGGTCGTGTTTGAAAATGTATGCTTCGGCTATAAGCCAGAGGTCGATGTGTTAAAGGGCGTGTCGCTTCATGCGCATCCTGGCCAGATGATCGCTCTTGTTGGTCCGACTGGCGCGGGCAAAACGACGGTCATCAACCTGCTGACGAGGTTCTATGACATTCGTTCGGGGCGCATTATGATCGACGGCAAGGACATTCAGCAGCTGGATAAGCAGGTACTTCGCCAGCAGATCGGGCTCGTGCTGCAGGATGCCTATGTGTTCTCGGGAACGATACGAGACAATATCCGCTACGGCCGATTGGACGCGACGGATCGCGAGGTCGAGGAGGCTGCGCGTCTTGCGAACGCAGACGCCTTCATCCGCAAGCTGCCGCACGGCTATGACACGCTGTTAAGCGCCGAAGGCGGCAATCTGAGCCAAGGGCAGCGGCAGCTGCTCACGATTGCCCGCGCGGTGCTTGCTAATCCGTGCATCCTGATTCTTGATGAGGCGACAAGCAGCGTTGATACGCGTACAGAGCTCCATATTCAAGAGGCGATGAAGACGCTGATGAAGGGCCGGACCAGCTTCGTTATCGCCCATCGACTGAGCACGATTCAGGAGGCCGATGCGATTCTGGTCATCCAAGATGGGCGGATTACAGAACAGGGTACGCACGATCAATTGATTGCAAGGAATGGATTCTATAATCGCATGTATCAGAACCAGTTTGCCGCAACTGCGCAGTAATAAACGAATCGAACAGGGTCATTCGGTGCCTAGTGCCAAGATTATAGGCAGGTCTGGTATGTTATGACCGATGGTTGACACCCGTTTGGATATGTGATTAAATGTGTAACAATATTTAAATAATTCAATAACCGAACAAACCATGATGGATAACGCAGTGCGCTTAAGCGCCTGCAGTAGGACAGTCGAAGTCATGCTACAGAGATCCGGTGGATGGTGCGAACCGGTGCAGGTCAGCTGTCTGAATTACAATATCCGGAGTTTGGAGAAGCGGCCCAGCCCTTACTGGCGTCACTTGTCCCGGCATGATTCATGTCGTTATACGAATGAGCGAAAGAAGCATTGGCAGCTTCTTTAAATAGGGTGGTACCGCGAGAAGACAGTCTCTCGTCCCTTTACAGGGATAAGAGGCTGTCTTCTTTATTTTATCCATGGACCAAATCATTCGATGGGAGCAGATGAACATGGAGAAGAACACAAGCATGCAATTGACGGCAGAACAGCAGCGCGAGGTAGAGCGTCAGCTGAGCATCATTCGCAGGGGGGCAGCAGAGATTGTTCCGGAGGATGCGCTGGCACGCAAGATAGCTGCCTCTGTTGTAAGCGGCAAACCGCTGAAGGTGAAGCTTGGTCTGGACCCTTCGGCACCGGACATCCATATCGGACATACCGTTGTGCTGCACAAGATGCGGCAGTTCCAAGACCTCGGCCATGAAGTGCAGCTCATCATTGGCGACTTCACCGGACGTATCGGTGACCCAACGGGCAAATCCGAGACGCGGAAGCAGCTGACGGAAGAGGATGTACGTCGGAATGCAGCAACCTACGAGGCGCAAATGTTCAAAATCCTCGACCCGCAGAAGACGAAGTTCTACTTCAACTCGGAGTGGCTCGGAGCGATGAAATTCGAGGATGTGCTGCAGCTGGCGGCGAAGCTGACGGTTGCCCGCATGCTGGAACGGGATGACTTTGCCAAGCGCTACGCGAACAACCTACCGATTCACATTCATGAGTTCTTCTACCCATTGATGCAAGGGTATGATTCCGTATCGCTCGAGAGCGATATCGAGATCGGCGGTACCGATCAGACGTTCAACATTCTAATGGGAAGGACGCTGCAGAGCGCATTCGGCTTCCAGGATAGCCAGGCTGCGATTCTGATGCCGCTGCTCGAAGGACTTGATGGCGTTCAGAAAATGAGCAAAAGCCTCGGCAACTACATTGGCATCGACGAAGCGCCTAACGAAATGTTCGGCAAGACGATGTCGATTCCGGATGAGCTCATGCTCAAGTACTACGAGCTGAGCACCATGATTACGAACGAAGAGCTGGCAGCGCTGCGCCAAGGTCTGCAGGACGGTACCGTTCATCCTCGCGATGCGAAGGTACAGCTGGCGAAGCAGTATGTCAGCATGTACCACGGCGAAGAGGCGGCGGAGCAGGCGGAGCAGCATTTTGCGACGGTGTTCTCGAAGCGCGAGATGCCGGACGAGATCGAGCCGTTCCAAGTCGGTGCGGAGCTGCTTGAAGATGGCCATGTCATCGTCAGCAAGCTGCTTGTAGCGCTTGGATTCGCATCGTCCAGCAGCGAAGCGCGCCGCAGTGTTACGCAGGGCGCAGTGAAGCTGAACGGCGAGAAGCTGCTCGACCCGAATGCGCGCATGGCGGTCAAGAGCGGCGACATCATCCAAGCGGGCAAACGCAAGTTCGCTCAGCTCGTAATTGGCGGGTAAGAGAGAGCATAGGGGACGAAGGCGTCGTGGTTGCAAGCACACGGCGTCTTCGTCCTCTTTTTCCGTCTCATACTGGCTGTATTAACCCGTAAGATGAACACTTCCTACATCCTTAAGTGAAAGTGCTGCGGGTTTTATTTGACATCCATAGTTGTTTAACTTATAGTTGTCTAAACAACTAATGATCGAATAAGGTGATCTGAACATGTCGGAGACTTCGAATAAATCACATGATAATGGCCTACTGCCGATCGGTTTCGCGCTTGGGCTAACGTATAGGAAAGTATCGGGACTGTTCCAGCATCGGCTGAGTCCCTATGGCATAACGCCAGAGCAATGGTCGGCGCTTCGTCAGATTGATCGCTCACAGGGACTGATACAGAAGGAAATCGCGGAACGAACGGGCAAGGACAAGCCGACGACAACGCGCATTCTGGACCATCTGGAGAAGAAGGGTCTTATCTATAAGAAGCCCGGCGAGCGCGATCGGCGGTCGTTTCTTGTCTACAGCACAGAGCTTGGAAAGTCGGTCATTCGTGACACAACCTTGATCGAGGACAGCGTAACCGAAGACGTTCGCCGCTGCCTGACGGATCAGGAATACGACAAGATGCTGGAGCTGCTGCAGCGTATTCGCGAGACGATTGGTGGTCTAGATAGTGCCGCCCGACAGACAGAGGACGAATAGTAACATAAAGGAGGACGCAATTATGCAGCATGAACAGTCACGGGCTCCGTTATGGACACGGCCTTTTATTGCACTAACCGCTAGCTTTTTTCTCTTATTCTTAAGCTTGCAAATGCTCATCTCCTCCTTCCCCGCGTATGTGGAGGAGGAGTTTCATGTTGGCAATGTACAGGTCAGCATGGTTACATCCGTATTCGCGCTCTCGGCGATCGTTGCGCGTTTCGCAACAGCGGCGCTTATGCGCCGGTTCACCCGCATGAAGCTTCTGCTTGTCGGGCTTGTTATTGCGGGAATCACGACGGCGCTGTATACAGTGGTCGGAGACTTCTACAGCTTCTTGGGGCTGCGGATCGGCTATGGCATCGGCTTCGGGATGGCAAGCACGATTCTGCCCACGTACGTCTCTGGTATCATTCCGGTCAAAAGGATGGGTGAAGGCATCGCTTATTTCGGACTATCGACCAGTCTGGCGATGTCGATCGGACCTTCCATCGGCCTTAACGTGATGGATCAGTCCGGCTTCGGCCCGCTGACGATGGTTGGATTGGCTTCCATTGTGCTTATCTTTCCCGTGCTGCTGCTGTCGCGCTCTAAGCGCACAGCAATAGAAACGGAGATCCAGGCTCCTAAAACGACTGCCTCTGGCAAACCAGCGAAGATTGGTGTCAGTCGCAGCCTAGTATTCCCTGTCATTCTGAATGCGATGCTGTCCCTCACCTATAGCGGATTGCTCAGCTTCCTCGTACTCTTCGGTAAGACGGTACATATCGAGCAGGTCGGTCTGTTCTTCCTGTTCAATGCCGTTACGATCATTCTGATCCGCCCGATATCGGGCCGTATCTTCGACCGCAGAGGGCACCGTGCCGTGCTTATCCCAGCAGGACTGCTCGTCGCAATCAGTATGGTAATGCTGTCGAACGCGCATAGTATGGCGATGCTGATTGCTGCAGCACTTATCTATGGGCTTGGTTTCGGGGCTGTTCAAGCGACTATTCAAGCGTGGATGATTCGTTCCTCCAAGCCGGAACAATACGGGATGGCTAACAGTATGTATTACAATTCGACCGACTTCGGTATCGCCATTGGCTCGATTCTGCTCGGCGTCGTATCATCGGCAACCAGCTATTCGACGATGTACCTGTACTCGGCGGGCGTTATGGCGCTGTTCGCGGTTCTGGTTGTCGTGCAGGCGTTAATAGCCGTTCGGAAGAGCAAATCCGAGCCGTCCAGCGTACTTCCTTTGTAAGTGTTTAAGATAAGTGGATGCAGACGAGTGAGGCTGTCCCCCTGCACGAATGGGGGACAGCCTCCTCTTATGTTTGCCCCAACAAATGCGAAAAGCCGCCTAGCGATCGAATCGACCGTTAAGCGGCTGGATAATGACTAACTTAGTAATTGCGGATCAGGTAGTCGAATGCACCAAGCGATGCAGTAGCACCAGAACCCATCGAGATGATGATTTGCTTGTAGGCGCTGTTCGTGCAGTCGCCTGCAGCGAAAACACCAGGGAGTGTCGAAGCGCCTTGACGGTCAACGACGATCTCGCCCATACGGTTGCGCTCAACCGTGTCGCCCAGCCAATCCGTGTTCGGCACGAGACCGATCAAGATGAATACGCCTTGCAGCTCGATGTGCTGCTCCGCGCCTGTTTCGCGTTCAACGTAGGTAATGCCGTTTACTTTGTCCGTACCCGTAATTTCCTTCGTCTGAACGTTCTTCAGCACGGTTACGTTAGGCAGGCTGTATAGGCGCTGTTGCAATACCGAGTCGGCTTTGAGCTCTGGATTAAATTCAAGAACCGTGACGTGGTTAACGATACCAGCGAGATCAATCGCGGCTTCAATGCCGGAGTTGCCGCCGCCGATAACGGCTACGTTCTTGCCTGCAAACAGCGGACCGTCGCAGTGCGGACAGTAGGCTACGCCTTTGTTCTTGAACTCCAGCTCACCAGGAACGCCGACATTGCGCCAGCGTGCGCCAGTCGAGACGATGACCGTCTTGCTCTTCAGCACCGCACCGTTCTCCAGCTCAAGCTCGATTAGCTCTTTCTTCTCCAGACGCTTTGCGCGCTGAAGGTTCATAATATCGATGCCGTATTCCTTCGCGTGCTCTTCGAGGCTCGCTGCAAGCTTCGGACCTTCCGTGTACTTGACACTAATGAAGTTCTCGATGCCGAGCGTATCCATCACTTGACCGCCGAAGCGTTCTGCTACGATACCGGTACGGATACCTTTGCGAGCTGCATAGATCGCTGCGCTTGCGCCAGCAGGGCCGCCGCCAACGACGAGGACGTCGAACGGCTCTTTGTTCGAGAGCTCAGATGCGTCTGGTCCCGTGCCTAGCTTCGCAAGAATTTCTTCAAGCGACATGCGGCCGCTGCCGAACGATTCGCCGTTCAAGTAAACCGTAGGTACAGCAAGAATGTCCTTGCTTTCTACTTCTTCCTTGAAGGCTGCGCCATCGATCATCGTATGCGAGATGTTCGGGTTCAGAACGCTCATCACGTTCAGCGCCTGCACGACATCCGGGCAGTTGTGGCAGCTCAGGCTGATATAAGATTCGAAACGATATTCACCCTTGATCGCTCGGATCTGATCGATCACGTTCTGATCGACCTTCGGCGCTCTGCCGCTCACTTGCAGGAGGGCGAGCACAAGGGATGTAAATTCATGTCCCAGTGGGACGCCGGCGAATGTAACACCAGTATCTTCGCCAACGCGGTTAACGCTGAAGCTTGGCGTTCTCTCTAGCTGCGCATGCTCAATCGTAATTCGGGAAGACATGCTGGCAAGCTCATTGACCAATGCCAGCATCTCTTCAGATACATGATCCGCCCCCGCATTAACCTTCAGCACGATGTCGCTTTCCAAGAGCTGTAGATACTGATTTAACTGTGCTTTGATTTCGGAGTCGAGTGCCATAGATGTTCGCTCCTTAGATTTTGCCTACGAGATCGAGGCTTGGTTTCAGCGTCGCAGCGCCTTCTTGCCATTTAGCAGGGCATACTTCGCCTGGATTGTTGCGAACGTATTGAGCTGCTTTGATTTTGCTAACGAGGATGCTTGCGTCGCGGCCGATGCCGCCAGCGTTGATCTCAACTGCTTGGATCACGCCGTCTGGGTCGATGATGAACGTACCGCGGTCAGCCAGACCGTCTTCTTCGATCAGAACGTCGAAGTTGCGGGAGATCGTGTGCGTAGGGTCGCCGATCATTGCGTACGTGATTTTGCCGATTGTTGCCGAGCTGTCGTGCCAAGCTTTGTGCGTGAAGTGCGTATCCGTCGATACGGAGTATACTTCTGCGCCGAGTGCTTGCAGTGCAGCGTATTGGTTCTGCAGGTCTTCTAGCTCCGTAGGGCATACGAATGTGAAGTCTGCTGGATAGAAGCATACTACGCTCCATTTGCCTTTGAAGTCAGCTTCCGTCAGGTCGATGAAATTGCCGGCTTTATAAGCCGTTGCTTTGAATGGTTTTACCTCAGTTCCGATAAGGGACATGGTTCATTACCTCCAAATATATATATAGTGTTGCCTGGCATACTGTACGGTTAACCGGTAGCGTGCTGGGCTAGAATTATTCTTTGTTTATAATAATTCTAATCTAGCTGTTTGTCAATAAATCTGACGTCAAAAATTTTTAGGTTTGAGAACGGACTTGAGCTGGCACTCGACAAAGTCCCACACGTTAGTGTGTTCCAAGAACAGTTAAATCATTCATACAGACGTATGAAATCGCGCCAACTGGGCGTAGACAGGTTCATTTTACCATAAACACAAACGCTATACTATGTATCAATAGAGAATGATTCTCAATGTTCACAGAATGATAACAAATCGATGTTGTTCGACAAGTTCACACCGGATCAACAAGCTAGAAGAAGTGTGATCGGCATCAGACGCTGTGAATATTGCTATGTGAAGCGCACTTATCGAGAAGGACAGGACGAAATCCGCCCGTATGCGCTATGATAAGGGGAAAGGATGATACGGCTTTCATACATCTATAAGTGGAATTAAGGAGAGGCCATATGAGACCGATTACAATAGGTATGTTCGCGCATGTCGATGCGGGGAAGACGACGCTGGCTGAGCAGCTGCTCTACCATACGAATAGCATTCGGGAGCGGGGACGGGTCGATCACAAGGATGCTTATCTCGACAGCCATGAGATTGAACGGGCTAGGGGCATTACGGTATTCGCGGATCAAGCGGTCATGACCTATAAAGATACGACGTATTATTTGATCGATACGCCGGGCCACGTCGATTTCTCGCCAGAGATGGAACGGGCTATTCGGGTGATGGATTATGCGATTCTCGTTATAAGCGCGGTGGAAGGGGTGCAGGGGCATACGGAGACCGTGTGGCAGCTGCTGCGCAAGCATCGGATTCCGACGTTCTTCTTCCTTAATAAAATAGACCGCGTTGGCGCTGACGTCGATCGGGTAATGGACGAGATTCGCATGCATCTGACGGCGGATGTGTGCAGTCTTGCAGGCAGGTTCGCTGGCGGCGAGGTTGGTGAAGCGCTGCGGGAGAGAATGGCGGAGCGGGATGAGCAAGTATTGGACGCCTTCCTATCCGGCTCGGAGGATCAGACGTACTGGCTCCAGAAGCTGCGCGAGATGGTTGGCGGGAGCGTAATCTACCCATGCGCCAGCGGATCGGCGCTGCAGGATGAAGGTGTAGAGACGTTTCTAGACCAACTGCATCTACTGACGTTGAACGAAGCGGACGACGATGAGCAGGCGGAGTTCGGGGGACGCGTATACAAGATCCGTTACGACCAAAGCGGTGTACGTCTTACTTATATAAAGGCGCTGAGCGGGAAGCTGAGGATACGCGATGAATTGACGTATCGCATCAGCGGAGGCGACGAGCAGCTAACCGAGAAGGTTACTCGGCTGCTCATCGTGAACGGAACGCGGTATCAGCCCGTCGATCAGGTGGCTGCAGGCGATCTGTTCGCCGTCATCGGGCTCTCTGCCGCAGAGACGGGGCAAGGGGTTGGCAGCTGCTCGGACAAGCTCGATTATGAGCTGCTGGTGCATACCCTGACCTCGAAGGTAAACTTTCCGGATACCCTTAATGTGAAGGATGTGCTCCGTGCTTTTTGCATGCTGGATGCCGAGGACCCTTCCTTGAATGTGATCTGGGAGGAGACGCTTCAAGAAATTCATATCCACGTCATGGGGGTTATTCAGCTCGAAGTGCTGCAGCAGATCATGAAGGATCGGTTCCAGATCCCGGTGACGTTCGGCACTCCCGAAATCTTATATAAAGAAACGATTGCAAATGCTGTAAGAGGTTATGGTCATTTCGAGCCTCTGAAGCACTACGCAGAAGTGCATCTGCAGCTAGAGCCTGCTGAACGCGGCAGCGGAATCTCCTTCGCAAGCGTATGTCATGTGAACGAGCTAAGCATCGGCGGTCAGAATGTCATCCGAACGCATCTATTCGAGCGTGAACATCACGGTCTGCTGACCGGAATGGCGTTGACGGACATTAAGGTTACTTTGCTGAAAGGCGCAGGGCACAACGAGCATACGCATGGCGGCGACTTCCGCGAAGCGACGTTCCGCGCGCTGCGCCAAGGACTGGAGAAGGCGGACAATGTGCTGCTGGAACCGTATTACCTGTTCAAAATCAAAGTCGAGATCGACGACTTGGGCAAGGTGCTGTCGGATATTCAACGGGCTAGCGGCCGATTCGATGCGCCGCAGACGACGGCGACGCATGCCATCGTCACAGGAAGCGTGCCTGTCGCGACCTTCATGCACTACAGCACTGAGCTTGCTGCGAATACGCATGGCAGAGGCACGATTCATCTCTCGTTCGGCGGCTATGACCGCTGCCATAATGAACGGGAGGTCATCGAACGCAAGGCGTATCGGAAGGATGCGGACCCGCTGTACACGTCGTCCTCGATCTTTTGCGCGAAGGGTCATGGTTATATCGTGCCTTGGGATGAAGCGGAAGCGAAGATGCATCTGCTGTAGAGGTTGATTATGAAGAGAATCAGGGAGATAGAGCGAATTGGAGGGGGATTCATTGAAGACGGAAGAGCGATTGCGAGCGTATGCACTAACCGATATCGATCACCTCAAGATTCATGGCAGAACGACAGGGCGGCTGTCCCCGCTGACGCTGTTCTGGACGGGAAGTGCGATTGAGCTGAATGCGAAAGCAGTGGAGCTGTGGGTGGAGGTCGAGGCCCACTACAATAGTCGCGAGCCTTGGATTAGCATCGTCATCAACGGAGCAGCGGTGAGCAGGCAGATGATTACGGAAGGGCGGCATTGGGTCTGCGTATTCCGTGGAATGAACGGGGATGCGGTGAAGAATGTTCGGATCGTCAAGGACGTCCAGGCCATGAGCGGAGATCCGAAGTCCTCGCTGCAGATTCATGCGTTGAAGTTCGACGGCGAGCTGCTTCCTGTAGAAGATCGACGTTACAAAATCGAATTTATCGGAGACAGCATTACGTCAGGCGAAGGTGCGATAGGCGCGAAGCAGGAGGCGGACTGGATTCCAATGTGGTTCAGCGCGCTCGACAATTATACGGCAATAACGGCGAATGCGTTGAATGCCGATTACCAGGTGATCTCGCAGAGCGGCTGGGGCGTCCTGACGAGCTGGGACAATAACCCGAACCACAACATTCCAGCCTATTACGAGCAGGTTTGCGGCCTGCTTACAGGGGACGACAACAAGGGACTTGGTGCGCATGAGGCTTATGATTTTACAGTGTGGCAGCCAGATGTCGTCGTTGTTAATCTCGGAACGAATGACGGCGGGGCATTCTATTCGGCAGAGTGGCGGGATCCATCGACGGGGAAAATCCACAAGCAGCGCCTGAATGATGACGGCAGTTATAACGGCGAGGACTTAGCGGCCTTCGAATTGGCGGTTGAGCAATTTCTCGTGAAGCTGAGACGGAATAACCCGCATGCACATATCGTGTGGGCGTATGGCATGCTGGGAACGCCGATGCTTCCTGCCATTGGCCGGGCGGTTGAGGCTTACGCCAGTCAGTCGGCAGACCGCAAGGTGTCGATCTGTGAGCTTCCGAATATGACCGATGAAACGACGGGCGCAAGGAGCCATCCAGGACTGGTGGCGCATCGGCAGGCGGCTGACGTGTTAAGGGAGCATATTGAGCGGCTGTTGTCTTAAGCTCAGCTATTAGCCGCTAATCGTTAGCGGTTAGAGTCATTCCATTTAGTAAGGACAATACAAAATGCAGGGACACGGAGGCGCAGTCGATGATTCAACGATACATCTATCGGGCGGCATGGCAGCAGGGCCGGAAGGAAGAAGGAATCGCAGCGCTGGCGGGGAGCGGGCAGGCGCAGGAGCTTGTTCGGCAGGGGCGTCTCATGACGGCGGCAGCCTTCCACTGGCGCGATAATCTGTTCCTTTATTATGAATGCATGGATCATGAGATTGCTCCTGAGGAAGTGGCAGGCGCGGCAGTATCATATCTTAATGACTGGCCAGGTCAAGCCGAGCCGCGCAAGTGGATTCGGATGGTGGATGTGTTCCACTTCAATGAGCCGGCGGATACCGAGCATTGGCTGCGGAAGGCGCCGGTGGAGCGGCGAGGCGGCCGCGTCGCACATCTGAAGCCGGATATGGTGAGCAGCTATATTTATTACCATTATCAGCTTCAGGAGGAGCGGGCCTTCTTCGGCCCTAAATACGAGATCATCGGCATGCACGAAAATCTATTGTTCGGCTATCAGGAGTTTCCGAGTGTGGTGGAGGAGCCGGCTGTACAGGGACGCTTAAGCACGAAGGGCACGCCGGACAATTGGAGCGACTCACGGATGGAGCTTCATTTTCAACCGTGGGATGATGATGGCTATTTGTATTTCAAACCGATTGAGCAGATCTTCGCCTATTATGTGGGAGACTTGAAGGGATAGCGTTTGCTAGCCGCCTTTGTTACGATAAGAGATAAGAAATTACGTTCAGAAGGCAGGATAAGGAATCATGACAGCAAACAACAGCCAGCGCTATCGCTTCACGGAGGCACCGATCTGGGAGCTGCAGCGGCAGTATTACGAGCAGTTAGGCATAAAAGCGTGGAATAACGATCAAGTTCCTCAATATATAACGAGCAACCCGATGATTGCGACCGCTTATGCGGAGATGATTTTGGGCGTTATGCAGGATCGGGCAAGCCTTGGGCATACGTCGGATACGGTCTACATCGTGGAGATCGGGGCAGGAGCGGGAAGATTTGCTTATCATGTCTTGCAGCAGCTCATTGAGCTTGTCGATTATGCAGGCAGGGAGCTGCCTCCGTTCCGTTATGTAATGACGGATCTGGCGATGAGCAATGTGACCGCGTGGCAGCAGCATCCGAAGCTGCAGCCTTATGCGGCGCAAGGACTGCTTGATTTTGCACAGTTCGATGCGGTGAATGATACGGTGTTGAATTTATTCGTGTCGGGTCTTACGCTTTGTCCAGGGGATTTGCAGCAGCCGGTCGTCATTATCGCGAACTACTTCTTCGACAGCATTCCGCAGGAGCTTCTCTATATCGGAGATGGACGCATCTACGAGGTTGATGTGTTCGTGGAATACAAGGAGCAGGAGGCTGGCTCTAAGGTGGAGCTGAAGCCGTCGGATAAGCTGAATCAAATCTCGCTTCGCTATGAGCACCGCCGTGAACCGGGGTATGAACGAGAGGACTATCCTTATCGCGAGCTTGTGAAGCTTTATCAGAAAGAGCTGGAGGATTCGCATGTTTTGTTCCCGGTTGCAGGCTTGACCCTGCTGGAGCGGCTTGATGCGCTGTCTCAGTCCGGCTTCGTGTTAATTACAGCGGATAAAGGCGACCATCTGATCGATAACTGGAAGTTTGCTGAACCGCCGATCCTGACGCTTCACGGCAGCTTCTCGCTGACTGCGAATTATCATGCGTTTAAGCATGTGTACGAACAGCAGGGGGCGCTGGCACTGTTCCCGCAGCAGCATTATCGGAATATCAATGTCGGCTGCATCATCCATATGAAGAATGCGGCACGCTGCTATCAGACGAAGCTGGCTTATCGCCGATTCGTTGAACGGTTCGGGCCCGATGAATTTTTCAGCCTGAAGGAATGGTTTGATCAGTGTCTGGACAGCATGGGCCTTCAACAGATCTTTGGCTTCTGGCGGCTGGGCGGTTATGATGCTGAGTTCTTCATCCACAGCGCCAAGCGGATTTCGAGTCTGCTGCCGGATGCGAACGATGAAGAGATTGAGGATCTCTACCAAGGCATCCAGCGGATGTGGTCGACGTACTATGTTATGGCGCAGCGGTATAACCTTGCGCTGGATGCGGGGCTCATTCTATTCGAGATGGACAAGTACGAGGATGCCAAGCGTTATCTGGAGATTGCGATAGAGGAGGAGCAGGGCGACGTTGTCTCGACGGTGTTCTATTGTCTCGCCGTATGCAGTTTCGAGCTTGAGCAGGAGGACGAGGGGATCCGGTATTTGAAGGCGCTCCTTGAGCTGGAACCGGATCATGAGGAAGCGGCGGCGCTGCTGAAAGGGCTGGAGCAGGGCTAATTGCAGTTGTTAGATGGGAAGCACCTATTCGCTGTTCAGAATAGGTGTTTTTTTATGTTTACAGATTATGACTTATCAGCTATAGTATTGCTAATTTTCAAAGAGAAGAGGGGGCGGCTGTACAATGACTCAATCCATGACAAGGATGCGAACGGAGCGATTGACACTGCGTTTGTTAGCGCCACAGGATTCGGAACCGATGGAGCGTTTGGTCTCGGACAAGGAGGTAGCCGATACGACGCTTGGCATTCCGCACCCTTACCCGGCGGGCTCTTCGGCTGGTTTCATACAAGGAAGAATGGAAGCGGCTGAACGGGGTGAAGGGTATTCCTTCGCTGTCATTCGATCGGAGGATATGTGCTTCCTCGGTGTCGTTGGACTTCATTTGCAGCTGCGGCACCATACGGCGGAGATGGGCTATTGGATCGGCCGCCTTTACTGGGGAAGCGGTTATTGTACGGAGGCGGCGGAGCGCATCCTTCAGTTTGCCTTCGAAGAGCTCGCGCTTAATCGGGTTTATGCAGCCGCAATGACGCGCAATCCGGGCTCGTACAAAGTAATGGAGAAACTGGGCATGAAGCATGAAGGCGTGCTGCGCAGTCATATTCGTAAAGGTGATGCGTACGAGGATTTGACCTATTACGGGATGCTTCGCAGCGAATTTCGCGTGTAAGGAGTAGTGCTGCAATGCTCTGATTGTGAGCGAGGTTAGCGAGCAATTAAGAGTGGCGGAACCACTCTTAAAATCAATGGATGGCCGAAGATCAGACGTTGGTGAGGAATTAAGAGTGGTTGAACTACTCTAAAATGCACCTGCGCGAGGTTAGCGAGCAATTAAGAGTGGCGGAACCACTCTTAAAATCATTGGATGGCGGATGATCAGACGTTGGCGAGGAATTAAGAGCGGCAGAACTACTCTTAAATGCACCTAAGCGAGGTTAGCGAGCAATTAAGAGTGGCGAAACCACTCTTAAAATCAATGGATGGCGGAAGATCAAACGTTGGTGAGGAATTAAGAGTGGTTGAACTACTCTAAAATGCACCTGCGCGAGGTTAGCGAGCAATTAAGAGTGGCGGAACCACTCTTAAAATCAATGGATGGCCGTTGAACAAACGTTGGTGAGGGTTTAAGTGCAACGCCACACGGCCAGGAAGGAGCGTCTGCACGATGCAGATTCAAGTCGACCAGCAAGGCGATTCGAGCGTTGCTATTATTAGAAGTGATGAGGTTATCATCAAGGAGCTGCAGGACGCATTGGACCTGATGGCAACGGTTAGATATGAGGTGGACTGCCATAAGCTATTGCTTCATAAGTCTACTCTCACAGAAGATTTCTTCGAGCTGAAGACGAAGCTGGCGGGCGAGATTTTGCAGAAGTATGTGAACTATGGCGTTAAGCTTGCAATTGTCGGCGATTACAGCGGATATAACAGCAAGAGCCTCAGAGATTTCATCTATGAGAGCAATCAAGGCAAGCAGTTCTTCTTCGTAAGCTCCGAGCAGGAGGCGCTCGAGGCGCTGCACGCCGTACGGTAATCCTTAATATCCGTCCGTTGTAAGGGAATCGAAGGCCACCCAAGAGCTTTAGAGGGTGGTCTTCTAGGTTTGTATAGCTTAGCGGCGCGGTACACAGCATTGATCGCCAATTCAAGAATAAACAAGAATAAAACTAGAAACGTTGGGGACAATAAAAGCGACATGGATTAGATCAGATCCAGTACTGGGCTTATAGGGTAGGTACAGTAAGAAAGGGGGTGCGAGATGATTCCGTTTCTTCTGGTCGTTCTGTTTAGCGCTTCGCTCTTCTACTACTACTGGAAGCGTAAGCGGCTGAAACGGGAAATGGCTGTATTCGCGATTCTGCTACTTGCCAGCATCGCGCAACTGTACACGCTGCTTACAGACAAGCCATTCCGGATTATGGCAGTCATTGCGGAGGTTATTCATAAGGCTGCCTCGTTGACGGCGTAACCGATTGTGGTCACACAATTACGCACAAAAGAAGCTGCACCGCGGTTAATCCGCATGTGCAGCTTCTTCTTCTTTCTGGTCAGCACTTTACAGCACTTTTATATTTACTTAACTGGAGGCCGCGGGAAGCGAGTACGAACCATAAGAGGAAACAATCCGCTAGTTGGTGTACTTATTGGTAAATTAGAAAGCGCTTAGATTCCACTAGTTGGTGAAAACAGCATGATATACTTCTCCTACAGCACGAGACCAACAACAGGGAGGTACATCATGACACTCAATTGGATGAAAAAAACGGTCATTGCCACGACCTGCTGCTTTGCTCTTCTGTCTGGCGCAACCCTCATCGACGGCATTCATGTCGGACAAGCCCATGCGGCTGCCGCGACGACAGCTTCGGCGAAGGCGGATAGCATTATTGCTTACGCGAAATCGCTGCAAGGCAAAGTAACCTACAAGTTCGGGACGAACAACCCGAGTAAGCTTATATTCGATTGCTCCTCCTTCACCAAATATGTGTTTGGCCGATACGGCGTAAGCCTGAAATGGGGCACGAGCAGCCAACGTCTGCAGGGCAAGTATGTAGCGAAGAGCAATTTGCAGAAGGGCGATTTGATCTTCTTCAACAATGGCAAGACGTCGGCGATCAATCATGTCGGCATCTACATTGGCAATGGCAAGTTCATTCATAACACGATTGGCACGAACATGAATGGGGTCTATATCCGCAATTTGAGCGATTACACGAAACGCTACGCCACAGCAAGACGTGTACTGTAATCCGATATTGTATTCAAAAAAGCCTTGAACGCCGCAGCAGCGGTATTCAAGGCTTCTTTCTTGTTGGTCCTATCGAAATTTGGTATAGAATCCATAGATTCCTTTGCTATACTAATCTTACAGCTCGTATTCTATCTGATACCATTGAAGGTGCCGACATGAAAAATATGAATTTTCAAGTGAATCTGCAAGGTGTTATCGATCTGCTGTCCAATCATCTCTACTCCGAACCCGGCGTGTTCATTCGTGAGCTGCTGCAGAACAGTGTTGATGCCGTTACTGCTCGCAAGCGGCTGGGGCATACGTTCGATGAGACGGTTAAAGTCGAAATTTTCTCTTCTCACACGATCTCTTTCTCGGATAATGGCTGCGGCTTGACCGAAGAGGAGATTGAGCAGTTTCTTGCGCGGATCGGCGGTTCCGCGAAGCGGGAGAATCAGGACTCGGCGGATGATTTCATCGGCCAGTTCGGCGTCGGGCTGCTGTCATGCTTCGTTGTCAGCGAGGAGATCGTGCTGATCACCCGTTCCGCTTATGATGGGGCTGAGCCTCTGGAATGGCGGGGTAAGCCGGACGGTACATACTCGATCAAGAAGCTGAAGCGGCAGGTGCCAGTCGGAACTACGGTTTATGTGAAGGCGAAGCCTGAATTCGAGGAGTATTGCGAATATTACCGTGTCAGCGAGCTGCTGGAGAAGTACGGGCAGTATTTGCCGACCCCGGTGATGTTAATAGAAGATAAATATGAACGGAAGATTAACGAATCAAAGCCGCCGTGGCTGATGGACAAGCCGGAGGCGATGGCCTATGTCGAGGGTATTGCTTACCATAAGCCGTTGGACATTATTCCACTCACCTCGATTATCGGCGGCGTGCACGGCATTGCCCATGTTCTTCCTTATGCCGTCAGTTTGCAGGATGAGAAGAAGCATCGTGTCTATCTCAAGAACATGCTGCTCTCCGATCGGATGACGAACATTCTTCCGCCGTGGGCTTTCTTCGTCAATGGCATCATTAATACGAGCAGCCTGCGTCCGACTGCATCACGCGAGGCGTTCCAGGAGAACGATCTATTCTTCGCCGTGCGGGATGAGCTTGGTGAATGTATCAAGCGCTACCTTATGGAGCTGGCGGGTCGGGATGCCGAGCTGTTCCGCCGTCTTGTGCTTATTCATTATGCTTCGATCAAGACGATGGCGGTCGAGGATGATGAGCTGTATGCGCTATTCATTCGTCATTTGCGCTTTGAGACTTCATACGGCGAGCTGACTATGGCTGAGATTTTACGTGATCATCGCTTGATCTATGTGACGACGACGCTTGATGAGTATCGTCAGGTAGCCCGTGTGGCGCGCGCACAAGAGCTCTTGGTTGTCAATGGCGGCTATGTGCATGATCTGGATCTGGTACGCAAAGTAACGGAGATAGACGAAGACGTGACGGTCGACATTCTGAACACGCTGGAGTTCGCGAATCAGTTCGAGGAGCTGGATCTGGAGGACAAGCTTACGGTTCAGCCGTTCATCGATCAGGGCGATGCGCTGCTGGATGGCTTCCAGTGCCGCTGCCTCGTCCGCTGGTTCGAGCCTGCGGATATCCCGGTGCTGTATAACACGAATCAGGACGTTAATTTCTTCAAGCTCGCGGAAGAGAGCGAACAGCAGGCTAACAAGCTCTTCGCGGATGTCGTCCACGTCATTCGCAGCGACTTGTACGATATGCCGTACGCGAAGCTGTGCTTCAACTATAACAACCCGATGGTCCGCAAAGCGATGGAGACGAACGATCCTCAGCTGCGTAAGGCGAGCATTGAGCTGTTCTATACGCAGGCGCTGCTGCTCGGCAATCATCCGATGGGAGCGGCTGAGCTGCGAATGATGAACGATTCGCTGCTGCAGTTCATGAACCGTGGGCTCGATGGAGCCGAGGTTGCGCGATGAAGAGTCGTTACGATGAACTGAGACGCAGCAGCTGGAGCCTGCCGGACGGTAAGCAGAAGCTGGCGGTGCTGGAGGAAATGATTCGGATCGCTGATCGATACATGACGGAAGAGGACGCCTATAATACGCGCATCCGTTATTTTGCCGCTGCAGCGGAGGCTGGTTCACAGGAACGGATGATTACCGCGTTCGCGTGGTGCCTGGCGAAGTACGATCAGTCGCCGGGTGCGTATTCCCAGCATGAGATTATGTGGTATTACAAATGGGTCATCGGGATGATCTGGCGGTTCCCTGTGTTCACGCTGGAACAGATAGAGGCCGTGTTCGAGGATTTCAAACGGCGATGCATGGAATATGGATACTCCCTTCGCCCCTATTACCATAAGCGCAGCGTCTATCTGCTCTCGCGGGGACTCACGCAGGAAGCGGCAGCATGCTATAAGCATTGGCGTGGAGCATCCCGTGACCCGCTGGCGGACTGCCAGGCCTGTGAGCAGAACGCGATCGGCCATTATCTCTTCTCGGCTAACCAGCTGAAGCGGGGAATGCAGGCGGTAAAACCGATTCTGGATGGCAAGCTGTCCTGCCGATCCATTCCGCAAGCGACCTATAGTGAAGTGATGGTGCCGCTCTTGAAGCTGAAGCAGCATGAAGAGGCGGTTGCGGTAGGCAGGAAGGCATTCCGAACGATCAAGGGGCCTCAGTACCTTGAAGAGCAGGGTGTGTTCCTAGAGTTCTTCACGGTAACGGACCTGCCGAGGGCTGTGAAAATTTACAACGAGACAATCCGTTATGGTCTGGAGAGCAAGCCTAGCTGGGAACGGTTCAACTACTTGTTGTCCGTTCAGCTGTTTCTGAAGGAATGGCATCGGAAGAAACGGCGGAAGAGGCTGGCGGAGGATGGGCGCGTAACACTTGGCTGGCTGGAGCAGGAGATTACCTCCTTGGCGAATGCTTTCAACCAACGAAACGGCAGCGACTATATGCTGACTTATATCGCGGACAAAGAGAAGCATATGCACCGTATGATTGAGGCGTTCCAGCTGCGGGCCGAATAAAGTAATAATCGCTTATTAGCGAATTAGCAGCCTAATAAAGCAATAAAGAAGCCTCCGGAGCCAGGATTAGTATGGCTGCGGAGGCTATTATTATACGATTTAGGTGTATGATTATGGATTTTTTATTTTATTATCAGAAACAATGTCTGCCCTTGGCATCTATTTGCTATAATGATGCTGCGGAATCGTAAAGTTGCAATTCTTAAGCCTATACGAAAATTTGTATGCAAATATGTTTAATTTTTTTAACCTAAAGTAGGACCGACCTCGAGCGAAGCTCTCATCCCCAACACGTATCAGTAAAGATATTCCCACCCCATGAATGACTTTTGAGGATGCCTCTATTATTCTTTGCTTTCAATAATCGTGGAGTTATCGGTAACAAAATTACATACAAAGGTTAGAGCTAGGTGGCGCAGATTGATGAAGGAGTTTCAGTTTTTAAACCGAATATATTTCTTTAATGTACTTAAAAAGCCAGATAGAACGTACGTCTGGGAGGAAGCATGATGAAAGACAACAAGTATTATGTACAACTCGGTTTCATGCTATTGGCAGCATGTGTGATCTGGCTGGCGGTGTGGCGTAAGGAGACGTTCACCGGAACAATTGTCAGCAATGTCATTCAGCTAGCCGCCTCCATCTACACGATGATGATGATGTTTCGAGCATATCGATTGTCGAACAAGCAGTCGAAGCTATGGCTGTTTTTTGGATTAGGCATGCTGGTACATACGATCGCACAGATTAGCTGGGCATTGAATGTGTTCCTTACAGGAATTGAACCCCTTTATCTTGGTTTTCCGGGATATTTGTGGCTGCTTTTTTACGGATTTATTATTGTCGGAATCTACTGTCAATACAGGGATAGGCTTCGAGGTGTGAAGATCGCTCGCGGCTTCATTATCGAGCTCATTCTGCTCGTCGTAGTGGCGAGCACGCTGTACTGGAAGCTGCAGCTTGAACGGCTTTTCATACAAAACAACCATATACCGAATGAAGTTATCGGTCACATGCTCGCCAACTCCTCGGCGAATGCGGTCGTCATATTCCTACTGCTCTGCCTCACCTTAACGGGCCGCTTAGGGTATACTTCACTCGCGAATCGATTGCTGCTATTCGGATTTATTCTACGGCTTGCCGGCAATACGATGTTTATTTACTTCCTGCCCGGGATTAACTCCTGGATCAACGATGCTTGCTGGCTGCTTGGCATCTTGATGTTAGGCTTTGCCGCATTGCCGGAGCTGGACCGGCGCCGCAGTGCGGGTAAAGCGGATGCGCAAGAAGGCTCGTTCGCTTGGTTCATTCGGCGCTATGGGCTTATTCTGATCGTGAATACGGCACTCATCGTTATGATCTGCTATAACGGGGAGTTCACACTGTTCAGCGTTGGCGCTATTCTTACGATTATCCTGCTCGTTGTGCGATTAACGCTCGGTATCTATGAATTGGAATCAACGGGAGTTGCATTGATACAGTCAGACATCAATTATCGCAACTTCGTCGAGAGCTCTTTGTTCGGCGTATTTATCGAACAAGAGGGCAGACTCGTCTACGTGAATCAGCAAGTGGAGCATATATTTGGCGTAAAGCCAGGGCAGATGCTTGCCAAGCCGCTTGCATCTTATATTGCTGTATCAGATCAAGAACAGTTGAAGAAACAGTTTCAGTTGCTCTCGGATGTAAAGCATACAACTCGACTTAGTGTGACAGCAATCGGTGCCCGGCAGTCCAACCTGTATTTAGAGATGCAGGCGTCAGGCGCCTTCTATGAAGGACAGCCGGCTATATCGGGTACGCTGCTGGATGTGACGGAGAGCAAGCTGTCCGAGCAGCGTATGATTCGATCGGAGAAGCTGTCGGTAGTTGGCCAGCTTGCGGCCGGTGTAGCGCACGAGATTCGCAATCCGCTAACGGCACTGAAAGGCTTTACGCAGCTTCTGCACAAGTCGGCGGGCGGCAATCAACGCTATTACGAGATGATGCTGACGGAGCTTGAACGCATCAATTACATTGTAGGCGAATTTATGGTGCTGTCGCGGCCAGGCCAATTAAGCCAGCTAGTTCCGTGCAGCTTGGGGCGCATGCTGGAAGACATCGTGCCGATCATGGAGTCGCAGGCGATTCTGACGAACGTTATGATTCAGACGAACGAGCAGCCGAATGTGCCGGATGTACTCTGCGATGTGAATCAGATCAAGCAGGTGCTGGTCAATTTGATGAAGAATGCCATTGAGGCGATGCCCGAAGGCGGAGCGCTTCGTATTCGGATTCAAGTGGATGAAGCGAAGGATGTACGGATTGAGATTGCCGATGAAGGGGTCGGTATCCCGCAGCAGGTCATCGAACGGCTCGGTGAACCGTTCTACACGACGAAGGAATCCGGTACAGGACTTGGACTAACGGTTTGTTTCAAAATCATTCAGGCGCACGGCGGCGTTCTATCGCTGCGCAGTAAGCCGGGCTGTGGAACGGTGGCGGAGATTCGTCTGCCTTCGCATCAACAAGCAGTTGTGAGTTAACGGAAGAGCAGCAGGCATTGGCGCCTGCTGCTCTATTATTTTTATCTAAGATAATGAGGATTTCTTGATATGGATGCTGTTCCATGAAACAGGCGGATCGATTATATTGCTGCTGCGATCGAATATCGGGCTGCGGTAATCATCTTGATTATAATGTCCGAGCGGCTCATATCGTTCGGCGATGGATGTATCTTGTACGTTGTATTGGGAGAAGTGAACAATGAGCAGGCCGCCTGGCCGCAGTAAGCTGTCGAGCTGCTCAATCTGATCTTGGAACCGTTCGAACGGGTAGATGCTCTTTAGGCTGCGAATCCCTTTGCGGGCTGTCTCCATCGGCTTGCGCTGCATGACGGCCATGCAAAAGATGGCATCATAAGGGCCGTGCTTCTGAAGCTCTTCAGGTGAGGAATAGATGAATGAGATTTTGTCGTCTACAGGATGCGATCGGCAAATCGCGAGGCTGCGCAGGTTAATCTCGGCGCCAACAATACGGGCATTCGGAAAATACTGACGGAGCGACAGCACTTCCTCGCCAGTCGAGCAGCCGAAGGAGAGGATGTTAAGAGGCTGCTGCGTCGACGAATATTGATTGTACAAGTAGTCGCGGCATGCATGGAACAGAATCGGGTAACGGTTCAATTGGGTAGTGGATGAGGTCTGATGGACCTGCTGCCTGTTGAACAGTCTCAATCGGATAATGGATCGGTAATTCGGATCGGTTATACCGCGTTTCATCATTTGAGCGAATCGCCAGCTCTTCGCCAGCGGATATACAGCGAGTCTGACCAAAGGATGTTTCGCGTGCTTCAACCGCCTGGCTGTCACCATGATCGACAATTTGATCCCTCGCTCTCACTATCTTATTAATACTTACAATTTAACAAAATAATAACAGTTGCTCAATAGAGTTAGAAGGAGATAGGCGGGCCGCTTAGAGGAACGAAGGTCTGCCTTCTTAAGGCTGGCACGAAATGGTTTCCAAATTACAGCCCTGCTATTGGTAGTTTTATCACTAAATTTGTGATAACATGTAGAAATATAAAGTAGAACGTGAACGTGGAAAGCCGAAAGCCCCCATTCCGTTCGGGCCGATTATAGCGCATGCTATAATTGGGTATGATTGAAAGGTTGACACCTGTAATTATTTTTAAGGAGGATTTACAATGGCATTGGTTTCGATGAAAGAAATGCTTATCAAAGCTCTGGCGGAAGGTTATGCAGTTGGTCAATTCAACATCAATAACCTCGAGTGGACGCAAGCGATCCTGGCGGCAGCTCAAGAAGAGAAATCGCCAGTTATTCTGGGCGTATCCGAAGGCGCAGCTCGTTACATGGGCGGCTTCAAGGTTGTTACGGCAATCGTTAAAGCGCTGATCGAAGAAGGTAACATCACGGTTCCAGTAGCAATCCACCTCGACCATGGCTCGAGCGTTGAGAAATGTAAAGCGGCAATCGACGCAGGCTTCACGTCCGTTATGATCGACGCTTCGCATGATCCAATCGAAGAGAACATCCGCATCACTTCGGAAGTTGTTGAATACGCGCATGCACGCGGCGTTTCGGTAGAAGCTGAAGTTGGTACGGTTGGCGGCCAAGAAGACGACGTAGTAGCTGAAGGCGTTATCTACGCTGATATCAATGAGTGCAAAGCGATCGTTGAACGCACAGGCATCGACTGCCTCGCGCCAGCGCTTGGTTCCGTACACGGTCCTTACAAAGGCGAGCCTAAACTGGGCTTTGCTGAGATGGAAGAAATCTGCAAAACGATCAGCCTGCCACTCGTATTGCACGGCGGCACGGGCATCCCTACGGAGCACATCCAGAAGGCGATCGCACGCGGTACGGCTAAAATCAACGTAAACACGGAAAACCAAATCGCATTCACGAAGGTTGCTCGTGAAATCCTCACGAACGACCATGACGTTTACGACCCACGTAAATTCCTGGCTCCAGGCCGTGAAGCGATCAAAACGACGGTTATCGGTAAAATCCGCGAGTTCGGTTCGTCGAACAAAGCGTAATCCATATACAGTGGACAAGGGTTGGACCCGCTGCACCAGCAGTGGTCCAGCCCTTTTTGTATGTTGGATCGAACCGCCACTGCTCTTGTACATGCTTTAAAATGGTTTTGTGCGGAAATATATGATAGTGTGAGGACAGATGCAGTTAACGACGAGGGAGTGAACAACGTGATTACGATCACGATGCCTGCAATGGATGTTTCGATTGAGAAACAGAAGAATCCGCAGATGAGCAACATTTATGGGTTTACCGATTTCCACCTTATTACGAGAGAGAAGGGCGGGATTTTCTTATTCTACAATGATCGGCAGGAGCTGCTGTTCGTTGGGAAGGCGCGCAAGCTGCGGCCGCGGATCAAGAAGCATTTTGAAGATAGCGTATCGCCTATGAAGAACCACCGCGATGAGGTCGCGACAATCGAGGTCTATGTGGTTGAGGATGCGGTTGAGCGTGAAATATACGAGACCTATATCATCAACAAATACCGCGCGAAGTACAACGTGGAGAAGGTATTGTATAAGTAAAATAGGGCTCACATAGACAAGCGCAAGCGCTGCAGATGGATTCTGCAGCGCTTGTGTTCATTTTGAATCGATAATAGTTGGGGCTAAGAAGTCGCCGACCGGCATATTGCGGACGATGCCGAACGCAATTGTAATGGTCAGCATAACCGCCATTACGGCTTGACCAGCCCGCCGATGCTGCTGTCTCGTCAACAGCCAGTAGATCGCATACATCGGAGCAAGTGTGAAGACCAGCGGGTTATACCGGAACGCCGGGGCAAGCTGACCATGCAGCAAGCTGAGTGCTGCCCGCGTAATGCCGCAGCCGGGGCAGTATAAGCCCGTTGCCAGGTGGAAGACGCAAGGGATGCCGATCCCTGTAAGCGGAAGCCATACCTGCAAGTACAGGAGACCGGCCCCTGCGATTAGTGAGCCGCGAATGATAAAGCGGCGCCCCGCTGGGTCAGCTAAGTAATTACGCCAACCGGTTAACATCCGATTGTACAATTGCATAAGTCACAATGCTGAGTCCGAAGAATGTGAGTACGAGGTACAAGACCGAGTTGTCGGATGCCGTTATGCCGCGTTGACGCTGCGCTTCTTCCACATGTTTGCCAACCTGATATGCCCACACAAAGGACCAGATGCCGCAAGTGACAAGCGTAAGCAGGAAGTGTTTGCCGCCTGTGAATTGATGATCACCGCTTAATCTGCCTACATCATTGGTCAATACAATGAACCAGTAAATGCCGTAGATGCCGCACGTAATCAGTGTGAGGATAATGGATACTGCGATATTTCTCTGTGTTACATGAACCATTGGACACCATCCCTTATTATCTTTAGGCTGTCTATTCCAAGAGAATAGAACCTGCCATTCCTATATCGTCATGGAGCTGGAAATTATTTAGATCCCTCATGCACAAAAATAAAGCCTCCAGAACAACCGCGCGATATAAGCGTGGCCGCTTCTGGAGGCATCTTCGTGCTGCACAGATTATGCTAGTCCGGCTTCAAATTATTGCTTCTCGACCGTGTATCCGTCGTTCGTCAACAGCGTGATGATACCGTCATCGCCAATCATATGCAGGCTGCCGACTGCGACGAAATACGTTTTGTGCTCGTCGCTGTTCAAGTAGCCCTCGATCTTGCTCGTCATTTCCTTATTGCGATCAGCGATGAACGCTTGATAGTATTCCTCGCTTTGGCTTTGCTGTGCTTTCGTAACTTCAAGCAGCACAGTCTCATCTCCGGTCTTCCACATGTTGAGTAACGCTTCGAGTGCGGATTGGCCCTCGGCCAAGCTAGGATCATTATAGGCTGCGATTGCATCGGCCAACAGGCTCTCCTGTAATTCAGCCGAGAAATGATCGAATACACTATATTGTTGTTCGGCTGTCTCCAGCTGAATAATTGGTTTTTTCGATTCCATAGCTGCATTCATCAGATACTGGTCGATGCCAAGCCCGGCTTCATAGCCGGCATCGCTGAACATGAGTGAAGGAATCATTAGAGAAACATACCACGGCTCATATTGATCAAATGCGTTCTCGGGAGCTCCTAGTCCCTTTAGAATATCCGTAACACCGTTATAGGTTTCGGCCGATACGTGATCCTTCAGCGTAGTACCGTCTTTGTAAGTGCCAAGATCATTGATGATTGCACCGAGCTGCTCTGGGGTGTATTGCGTCAAGTCGACCTCGACGCCAAGGTAGTCTGCGGACTTGAAGGCTGCTTCAAGCTCCGAGCGAAGCGGATACGTCGTTTTGTCTGCCACATGGATCGTGCCGGCGAGATAGACCGTATTGCCATTCTTCTCGACCTTCCACATGAACCCTTTGCTTAGTGCAGCTACTTGCTCAACAGGGGAGGTGAGTGAAATTGTATGTGTAGACTGTGTCCAGCTTACATTGTAGCCGGTTGCCCGACCAACGAAGCGTAATGGGACGAAGGTGGTGTTATGGACGATACGGGCCGCATTCGGGAGCGTAACCTTCTCGCCGTTAACGGTTGCTGTTTTGCTGCCGATTTGCAGGCTGAAGCTTAGGTCGCCCTTGGTGCCGGATACGGTCTTGGTCGTATTGTTCCAGGATAAGTCGATGTTCAATGTCTCAAACAAAGAACGCATTGGTACGAACGTCGTACCGTTGTCAACGAATGGCTCTGCCGAGCCTTCGCCTAACTTGATGGACTTGCCGTCCAGCAGAACCGTCGTGGATGGCTGCGCAGCGTAGCTGGTCGCCGAGAAGACGGATAACATGACGATTAGTGCAAGCAATAGAGAGCTTAGCTTCTTCAATTTCATGCAGACGTAGTCTCCTAACTTCTGTGGAATGGCCGGCTGATGCCGGATGAAATGATTTCGACATTGATTGCCAAATTCCTTTTGCTGGAATATCAATTTGTTCCATTCGCCCCATATAAATTCCAAATGTTCAAACAATATCCACAATTTAGCTTGTTGGAAAGGGATGTACTCGCAGACCGATCTCAAGGGAATGGAAGCCGAGGATTAAAAAAAGGACCTCAGTCCTCGCGATAGAGCGAGGGAATGAGGTCCATTAGAATGTATGAGCGACAGATTAGTGCGATTGCTGCTACTTCCGATCCGTCATTGTGCTAAGATCCGAGGTCAGCTTATCCAACTGCAGGAAGCTCTCGACGACCTCGAGAATGCGGCTGTCCTGCGTAGTCATGCTGGCGGACATCTCCTCGATGGAGGCCATGTTCTCCTCGGTAATGCTGGCAATCGTTACGATCTGATCCGTGATCCGTGTGTACTGCTCATTCAGTTCATTAGCGGAACGATCTACTTGTGATGATTGCTCCTCTAGATGGACGGAGTCTTCGGTAAGAGAACGCATTACCTCGACGACCTTCTGTACGGCAGAGCTGCCATCTGCGACCGACTGCTGACCTTGGAGTACCTGCTCGGCGGCTTGAACCGTCTTGGATCGAATGCTCTCGAGTATCGTTTCAATCTCTTCAGTCGACTGCTGCGAGGTTTCGGCGAGCTTGCGAATTTCGTGCGAAACGACGCCAAAGCCTTTGCCATGCTCGCCCGCTCGTGCAGCCTCGATGGCGGCATTCAGAGCAAGCAGGTTTGTCTGCGTGGAAATATGCTTAATCGTTGCGAGAATATCGCTGATTTGCGAATTTTGCTCACCAAGCTCATTCATCAGCTTCGCTGCCGTATCGATCGTTCCGTGTACTTGCTTCATCTGCGTATCCAGCAGTTCAGCTTCTTCGCTGCCGACCTTCGTCAGCTGTGCAGAGCTTACGGAGAGCTGTGTCATCTCCGCTGCGCGGTCAGCCAGGGATGTTACGGATTGTTCAATGTAGCGAATAGACTCGCTAATATCGTTGATGCTGGATGTCTGCGTCTCGATGCTGGACGTTATCTCTGTGAAGGCAGTCGTTACCTCTTTGGAGATCGTTCCTGTAGATGTGATGTTCGATTTCAGTTTGGAACTGAATTCATTGAGCATAGCGACCGACGTAGATACTTGGCCCACAAGCTCGAGTGAATGGTTCTTCTCCTGAATGGCTTCTTCACGCTGCTGGAATACTTCATTCTGCAGACGCTCGCTGAATCGGGTTGAGACGAAGAGCGGGATCGCGATTATGAAGAAGTACATGAACATCGTTACAACGCTGTTATTTCCGAACACATCATCCTTATACTGGCTGAAGGATATGTAGGCCGTAAGCCCCGCACCCATCAGCGTCGAGTAAGCAATTGCACGCGAGCTGCTGTACAGCGTCATAATCGCTAGATTGACATAGACGAGGAAGTAGGTCGTAATAATAGGCCCTGTTGTTATTAATAGCAGTGCTAGGATGGTAACAATTGTCGAGATAATATACATGATGTACGTGGTAAGCCAACGCTTGAAGTGCAGGATGGTCGCCACACCGCAGGTGGTTGTTCCGACGATCAACAGCATGATGGTGGAGTCCATTCCTGCGCCTGTCAGGAAGTTTACGGCTACCCCAAGGAGCAGCATCCCCCATATGATATAGACAAGCAGTTTGTTACGGCGGTGCAGCGTTTCTAGAAAATTCACAACTGATCCTCCTTTACTAGATATATTGGCAGATAATTAGATCAATAATAGCACATAACGGCAAAATTCGACATATTCTTAGTTAAATTTTGCTATTAATTGCAGGCTGAGGCACATGTTATTATTTGTAATTCGGTCAATTGGTGGTTGGATGCATGCAAGCTCCACTAATAGTCCCAACATCATGCCGTACTGCCACAACTCGCAAGCCTATTGATTACTTAACGAACACGTTGTTCTTTATTGATATCGGCATCTCATAATTACCTGATTAGTCCGAGTAGAAGATAACATCAATTCTTTGCCTCAGCAGATGCGTTTGCGTTGAAGAAAGAAGAAACACTGATATGCATAACGGAGAAGGGCATCCCATTCACGGGATGCCCTTCTCATCTAGTAGACACGCTAACCGCTGTCCTTATGTCAGCACGCGAGTATTATTGGCGTACCATCCTCTATAGGGTTTGTGCCGAGGCTTCCATACGGGCTGCTTCTTACTCAGCCTGTTAATGGCTTTGCCGTCACCGCCGACTGCGTGCTGCTGCCGTGTGCCAGGGCTCTCGATAGCGGAGTTTGTGCCGCTTGTGCTGTATCTGCCTGCGCCGCTTGCTACTTGAGTAGCTGATGCGTTCGCTGCATTCTTCGGAAGCTTCACAATCTGATCGTTGAGCACAATAATGACTTCTTTGCGGTGGGCACGATGTGCATGATGCCGGTGCCCATACTTGCTATGAACCCAAGAACCGCGGTGCATCTTGTTATGTTTCTCCGGCGCCCAGATATTCTTGGCGGTCCCGCCTGCGCCAACGCTTTGCTGCTGCTGCGTATGCGGTGACTTGATCGCAGCGTTGCTGCCAGCAGCGCTGCTGCCTCCAGCACCACTTGCGAGCTGAGTGGTATTCGGAGCATTCGTGAATTGATGGTTGACGACGAATACAAGTCGGTCCACACCATGAAGCGGCGTTCTTGTTATGATCCGCTTGCCGCGTTTTTCGACAATAACGGTCAGCCGATCCCCTCGTTTGGACACATTAACCCTCCTCATTGGATTTGATTAAGTATATGTCCAACGCAAGCAACGGCAAGGGATGGATGCCGTCTGGCAAGTACCCTAATCATGAGCTGAGCTTTTCCTCACGCAAGGCTGCGGCCGATCAACACGGCAGCTGTTTACTCTCCGTTCGACTCCAGACGAGCGAGCTCCTTATGGACGATTGGCGCGACCTTCGTGCCAAGCAGCTCGATCGCGCGAAGCACCTCTCGATGCGGCATCGTGCCGACGTTCACGTGCAGGAAGAAGCGCGTGAGGCCAAGATTCTTGCGCAGCAGAACGATTTTCTCCGCGACATATTCAGGGTCGCCTACATAAAGGGCGCCGCGCAGGCTGCGCGAAGCATCGTAAGCAGCGCGGTCATAGGCACGGCCCCAGCCGCGCTCGCTGCCGATCTTCGTCATCTGTGCCGCTGTCGGCAGATAGAACGATTCGACCGCCTGCTCCATCGTGTCGGCGATGAAGCCATGCGAGTGCGTGGCAATTTGCAGCTTGGATGGATCATGTCCGGCTTGCAGTGCCGCGCGCTTGTACAGGTCCACCAGCGGCGCGAAGCTCTCGGGCATACCGCCGATAATCGCGAACGCGACAGGCAATCCGAGCATGCCTGCGCGAATAGCCGACTCCGGATTGCCGCCTGTCGCAATCCACACCGGCAGCGGCTCCTGCACCGCACGTGGATAGACGCCGAGGTTTTGAATGGCTGGGCGATGGCCGCCGCGCCACGTTACTTTCTCTGACTTGCGGATTTCGAGCAGCAGCTCCAGCTTCTCATCGAACAGCTCGTTGTAGTCGTCGAGGCTGTAGCCGAATAGCGGGAACGATTCGACGAACGAGCCGCGGCCGGCCATAATCTCTGCACGACCGTTCGAGATGCCGTCCAGCGTGGCGAACTGTTGGTAGACACGGACCGGGTCGTCGGAGGACAGGACGGTTACCGCGCTCGACAGCCGAATGTTCTTCGTCATTCCTGCAGCAGCCGCAAGTACAATAGCAGGCGCGCTGCCTGCGTAGTCCGGGCGATGATGCTCGCCGATCCCATAGACGTCAAGTCCGACTTGATCGGCCAGCACGATCTCTTCCACCGCGTGCCGCAGACGCTCTGCGTGATTGACGGTCTCACCGGTTACCGGATTAGGCGTCGCCTCCAGAAACGTACTAATCCCTATCTCCATCTTTTGTGCCGAATCAGCCATTCTCTATCGCCTCCATATATAAGTAAGACTAGTGTACTAAATTTTTATTAACTATAAAAGGGTAAGCGCCGTTTCATAAGTTTTGCGTCTAGGCAGGTCCAACGATGAACATGTCAGCTTCTTGCACATATTGTGTACGAAGGTGGTGATAACAATGACACAAACACTCTTGGATTGGATCACATACTGTCTGCTAGGCATCTTCGGCCTCATGATCATCGATTTCATAATTGCGTTCGCTCGGTCCTTCTGGGCAGGAACATTCGAGGTCACATTCCTTCCTTATTTGAAGGACATCGTATTCTATGTGCTTCCGCTCAACTTCATCCTGTCGCTCGTCTCCATCGATCCGACGGAATGGACGCTCATCGTCCTCTATTTCATAGGGGCGCTGTCCGTTATGATCAAGTACGTGCGGGATATTATAGGCAAATTCCGTCCGGCGGGAGCGGCCGATGACAATGAATAAAGACCACAGCAGCATGCATACAAGCCCGTTCTATCCGCTTCCCGGGTGCGATCGGGCTTGATCATTTTCATTAAACTTCACGATGGGGAGGCAGGTCTTCGGCATGCGTTGACGAATCTAATAAAGGTCGTGACTGAATCCAAACATTTGCGGGGGTGCACGAATGAGAGCGCTTTTTATTGGAGGGACAGGCATTATCAGCTCGGCCATCACGCGGGAATTGGCGGCGCAAGGCTGCGAACTGTATTTGCTGAACCGGGGAAACAACAACGCGAGGCTGCCAGAAGGCGTGCGTGTGATTCAAGCTGATATTAATGACGAGCAGCAGGTTGCGAAGCTGATCGAGGATCTGGAATTCGACGTCGTTGCGGATTTCATTGCTTTCGTACCGGCGCAGCTGGAGCGCGATTATCGGCTGTTCAAGGGCAAGACGAAGCAGTTTATGTTTATTAGCTCGGCATCGGCGTATCAGACTCCATTGTCCGACTATCGGATTACGGAAGGCACGCTGTTGGCCAATCCATATTGGGAATATTCCCGTAACAAAATCGCTTGCGAGGAGTATCTCATCAAGCAGTACCGGGAGGAAGGTTTCCCGATCACGATCGTTCGGCCAAGCCATACGTACGATGAGCGCTTCATTCCGCTGGGCGTGCATGGCAGCAAGGGCGCTTGGCAGGTAGCGAAGCGAATGCTTGAAGGAAAGCCCGTGATTATTCACGGAGATGGCACCTCGCTCTGGACAATGACGCACAATTCCGATTTTGCGCGAGGGTTCATTGGTCTCATGGGCAATATCCATGCCATCGGCGAAGCGGTACATATTACGTCGGACGAGTCGCTCACGTGGAACCAGATTTACGAGTCGATCGCAAGCGCGCTTGGCGTGAAGCTGAATGCGGTGCATGTCGCGACCGATTTCCTCGCAGCATGCAGTACAGAAGACTATCGCGGCAGCCTGCTGGGCGACAAATCGAACTCTGTTGTGTTCGATAACGCGAAGCTGAAGCGGCTTGTGCCGGATTTCGTTGCGACAACTCGGTTTGATCAAGGCGTTAAGCAGACGGTGCAGCATATTCTCGCGCATCCGGAGCTGCAAGTAGAAGATCCAGCATTCGATGCGTGGTGCGATCGGGTAATTGATGCGTTGGACAACGCACGGAAGGCCGTCTTGCAGCAGCAAGCGTAACAGGAAGGTTGTGCAATAGGAATGAAGGAATTTACGGATGAGCATTATGAAGGGATCGATTTTGGCGGCTGCGACTTGAAGGAGGCACAGTTCATCCGCTGTACCTTCGAGCGCTGCACATTCACCGGCGGATTGCTGGAGGAGATTGAGACGAGCGGCTGCCGATTTAACAGCTGTGATTTTCGCGGGGCGTTGATGAATGCTTCGACGCATACGGAGAGTGCGTTTCTGAACTGCCAGTTCGGGGAAGCCAATCTGTTCGTCGCGAAGTTCGAGCGCTGCAAGCTGACCGGCTCCGACTTCGTGAAGGCGCAGCTGGACGGCATTACAATCGTGGCGGGCGACTGGTCGTATGTGAATTTGCGCCACGCGCGGCTGACGAAACAGGATCTGCGAGGCGTCGTATTCTATGAGGCGGACCTAGCCGGTGCGAATCTAGAAAAGGCAGATTTGCGTAAGGCGGATTTGTCGCGAGTGAACCTCGGACAAGCGAAGCTGAACGGGGCTGATCTGCGCGGGGCCGAGGTAGATGGGGTCAACTGGCTGAACGTTGATGTGAAGGGCGTTCGGATGGACACGGTGCAAGCGGCTGCTTTCCTGCGCTGCTATGGCGCTAAAGTGGAGTGAAAGTAAACAACAGCTGCGCTGCTTCGGAAGATGCGCTGCTATAAGCTGTTCAGAAGAACGGCTCTTGGCACTCTGAACGACCTCTTTAATAGAAAGGGATTACGACAATGACTGAATTATTGAACACGCTGCTTGCTCAAGAGGAAGAGCTGCAGTTGAATGCTTTTACGAACGAGGATGCTTTCCAGCTGGGCTGCTTCATCGTTGAGGCTGCGAAGGAGAGAGGCGTGTGCGTCTCGGTTCATATCGAGAACGACGAGCATCCGCTGTTCACGCACTATATGACGGGAATGAATAAGGGTAATACCTACTGGATGAACGCGAAGAAAAATGTCGTGAACCGCTTCGGCCACAGCTCGCTCTACGTTGGCGAGACATTCCGTTCGCAAGGCCAGTCGTTCCACGAGGGGTCCGGGCTGCCGGAATCGGACTACCAAGGGGAAGGCGGCTCCTTCCCGATCGTCGTTCGCGGCCAAGGTAAGATTGGCACCGTAACGGTATCCGGGCTGCCGGGCGAAGAGGACCATGCGGTTGCCGTTGAAGGCCTCCGCAGACTAATGGCCAGCAAGTAAAATGCGAAGAGCTGTCCCCCGCACATCCAGTGTGCTTAATGGTGGGGGACAGCTTTTTTTACTTGGCTTGATATATCTGTCTATATAACCTCTGTTTGCAACCGTTAAAATGGTGAAATACTCTTGTTAAGAGACAATAGACACGATGGCAACCGTTAGGCACTTTCGCAGCATAGCTGCACGAGTTCCTCTCCCGAAATCATGAATCGGAATGGCTGAGTGGATGGACGATTACTGCTTCCAGCTGCGAGGGGAACAACGAAATATTGACGCTGTACCATTGAATTTTGACCTGATATGTAATACACTGATCGCAATTGAATACATGCGGGAGCTTGCGGAAGCGGGCTGAGAGTACGGCTAAACCGTCGTAGACCGAATGAACCTGTTGGATAATGCCAGCGTAGGGAAGCGTTCTTTTCATTATAGGTATACTAGATGACGCGTATGCGCTGTGCTTGCTCCTGCAGGCAGAGCGTTTTTTTGCATTTATTCATAAACTTCCGACAGAGAGGTAGATTAACAATGAACATCCAAGACGTTAAGGATCTGCTAGGCAAAGTAAGAGCATCGAACCCGCTCGTAACGAGCATGACGAATGTGGTTGTAACGAACTTCACCGCGAACGGCCTGCTGGCGCTGGGCGCTTCGCCGCTGATGGCGTATGCGAAGGAAGAAGTGGCAGACATCGCCCGCATCTCGGGTGCGCTCGTGCTCAACATCGGCACGCTGAATGAGACGGATGTGGCGGCAATGAAGATCGCGGGCCAATCTGCGAACGAGCATGGCGTTCCGGTCGTATTCGACCCGGTGGGCGCAGGTGCTACGGCTTATCGTACACGTGTATCGCAAGCGTTCATGAGCGAGTTGAACGTATCGATCCTTCGCGGCAACGCGGCGGAAGTGGCGAACGTGGTCGGCCAAGCGTGGCAGATCAAAGGCGTCGATGCCGGCGCAGGCGACGGTAATATTGTAGAGCTTGCGCAGACGGCGGCTCGTCAATTGAACACGGTAGCGGTTATCACAGGACCTGACGATGTTGTTTCGGATGGTACGGACACGTACGTTGCGCACAACGGCGATCCGATTCTCACTCGCGTTACGGGAACAGGCTGCTTGCTGACGTCGGTGATCGGCGCTTTCGCGGCGGTTGAGCCGAATCCAGCACGTGCGGCGGTTGCGGCATTGGTTGTGTATGGCGTTGCAGCGGAAATCGCTGCAAGCAAGGCGAAGGAGCAAGGTCCAGGCAGCTTCCAGATCGAGTTCCTGAATCAGCTGGCCCTCGTGTCGGCAGACGATGTTGAGCGTCTGGGCCGACTGGAGAAGCTGTAAGCGCGGCGGGGGTTTATCGCCCTGCACATCGTAAGGGAACCGAGAGCCCTAAGAGGTCGCTCAGCAAGTACGCTTAAACACAGAAAGGGCCAACTAGATAGGAGAGTGGACTGGCGATGACGATTGCAAGAGCATTAACAGTAGCAGGCTCTGACAGCGGAGGCGGAGCGGGTATTCAAGCTGACCTGAAGACGTTCCAGGAGCTGGACGTATTCGGCATGACGGCGCTGACCGCGGTGACGGCGCAGAATACGCTGGGCGTTCACGGGATTTATCCGCTCACGGTTGAAGCCGTACAGAAGCAGATGGACGCGATAGGCGAGGATATCGGAACGGATGCGGTGAAGACCGGCATGCTGTTCAACAGCGATATTATTCGCGGCGTTGCGGAGAAGCTGGTGCAGTACAAGTGGGAGAAGGTCGTTGTTGACCCGGTTATGGTTGCAAAAGGGGGCTCGGTCCTCCTGCTTGAGGAGGCTGTCCGTGCTCTTCGTGAAGTGCTAATGCCGCTCGCGCTCGTCATTACGCCGAATGTGCCGGAGGCCGAGCTGATCGCTGGCAAGTCGATTCACGGCTTGGAGGACCGCAAGGAAGCGGCTCGCATTCTCGCCGGTCTCGGCGCGAAGAACGTTGTCATGAAAGGCGGCCATGACGACTCGAACCGAAATGAAGTCATTGACCTGCTCTATGACGGCCGCGACTTCTATGAATTCAGCAGCCCGCGTCAAGAAACACGCCATACGCACGGCACAGGCTGCACGTTCGCAGCCGCAATGACAGCGGAGCTGGCGAAAGGCCGTACAGTCGTACAGGCGGTCGAGACTGCGAAGCAGTTCATTCAGGCGGCTATCGAAGATACGATTCAGCTCGGTCAAGGACATGGGCCAACGAACCATTGGGCGTATCGTAGACGTCAGGCTGCAGGAGTGGGGCGATGAGCGCGCGGGCGCAATGGCGTCAGCCTGAGGAGCTGAGCAGGCTGCTCCGCGTGTATCTCATTATGGGCAGCAACAACTGCTTGCGGGATCCGGAGCAATTGCTGACAGCCGCAATTGCCGGCGGCATCACGATGTTTCAGTATCGCGAGAAAGGCACCGGCGCATTGACGGGTGACGAGCGTTTCAAGCTGGCGTCCCGTCTTCGTGAGATGTGCCGAATGAGCGGCGTGCCTTTCATTGTGAACGACGATGTTGATCTTGCACTGGCGCTTGATGCGGATGGTGTACATGTCGGACAAGAAGATGAACTTGCAACGGAGGTCAGACGCCGGATCGGGGAAGATCGGATTCTTGGCGTATCAGCGTATAACATGTCCGAAGCAGAAGCGGCTGTACGCTTCGGTGCTGATTACCTGGGTGTCGGACCTCTGTATTCGACGCAGACGAAGGAGGACGCGAAGTCGGCTTCGGGTCTTGCTGTCCTTAGGGAAATGCGGGAGCAGGGGATAACCGTGCCGATTGTTGGCATCGGCGGCATCCATGCAGGCAATGCTGGTGAGGTTGTTCGCGCGGGTGCAGACGGCGTGTCGGTCATTACCGCAATTACGCATGCGGACAATGAGCGGGCGGCTGCGGAGGCGCTGCATCGCGTGGTCGAGGCAGCGGTCGTAAGCCTTTAACCCACTGTCGCCCATGATCGAATAGCCTCGATCGGTGTTCTCACAGCCTAGTTATAGGAGGAATGGGCTCTATTGCACGCTGTACAACAGAACCGCCTCAGCTCGGGGCCCCGACGAGGCACTATTGTATTTCTTACAATAGAATAGTTGGTGGTTGATCGGAATACGGTCAGCTCGGCAGATAAAGTGAGAATTTAGTTGTACAGACTGCAGCGGAAGCACGGGCTGATGCTCATGGGCGGTCGTTCTGCTGCACAAATTGCAATGACTAAAGCTAAACGGGTGACTAGTATGGGCATCAGCATACTGCCGCTCGTCTCGATACATTGCCGTATGCGCTTATAAGGTAGGGCTGTTCACGAAGTCATTCGACTTGGTGAACAGCCCTTCTTGTCTGATTGCAGCAAGTTAGCCTAATCCAACGCCTTCCGCTGCACCTCATCCCACACTCGCTCGGTGAACGGGATAATGTCCATGCTGCCGATATCGCCTTCGCCGCGTCGGCGCACCGCGACCGTGCCGCTGACCTGCTCTTTCTCGCCTAGCACGAGCATATAGGGCACTTTGGACAGCTGCGCCGACCGGATTTTGTAGCCGAGCTTCTCATTGCTCTCGTCCACTTCAACCCGTATGCCTTGCGCGATCAGCTGACGCCTTACGTCGTACGCATAGTCGACATAATGGTCCGACACCGGCAGCAGCTTCACCTGCACAGGAGCGAGCCACACCGGGAACTGTCCAGCGAAGTGCTCCGTCAGTATCCCGATGAAACGGTCGATGGAGCCATAGACGGCGCGATGAATGACGACCGGACGATGCTTCTGGTTATCCTCGCCGATGTAGGACAGCTCGAATTTGTCCGGCATCTGGAAGTCGAGCTGAATCGTTGCGCACTGCCAGCTTCGCTTCAGCGCATCGCGGATATGGAAGTCGATCTTCGGCCCGTAGAATGCACCGTCGCCTTCGTTGATGCGATACTTGATCCCGCGGGCATCGAGCACGCTGCTCAGCGCCGCTTCCGCTTGGTCCCACAGCTCCTGCGAGCCCATCGAGTCGTCGGGACGCGTCGACAGCTCCAGCGTATAGGAGAAGCCGAACACGCTGTAGATTTGGTCGATCAGCGTGATAACGCGGTCGATCTCGGCCTCGATCTGATCGGTGCGGACGAAGATATGGGCATCGTCTTGGCAAAATGTCCGTACGCGCATCATTCCGTTCAGCGCACCCGAAAACTCGTGACGATGAACCTGCCCGAACTCCGAGATGCGGATCGGCAGCTCGCGGTAGGAGTGCCGGTCATTTTTATAAATAAGCATGTGTCCTGGACAGTTCATCGGCTTAAGCGCGAATCGGCTATCGTCCACATCCGTGAAATACATATTGTCTTTATAGTGATCCCAGTGCCCGGATTGTTCCCACAGCCGTTGGTTCATCATGAGCGGCGTACGCACTTCGTCGTACTGCTGTCTGCTCTGCACCTCGCGCAGGAAGCTCTCCAGCTGATTGCGAATGACCATGCCATGATGAAGATAGAACGGCATGCCGGGCGCTTCCTCGGAGAACATGAACAGCTCCAGCTCACGGCCGAGCTTGCGATGATCTCGCTTCTTCGCTTCCTCCAGCAGAGTTAGATGCTCATCCAACTGCGCCTGCTTCGGGAAGGCCGTTCCATAGATGCGCTGCAGCATCGGATTGTTCGAATCGCCGCGCCAGTAAGCGCCGGCAATGCTCTGCAGCTTGAATGCCTTGATCCGTCCAGTCGACGGCAGATGCGGTCCGCGGCACAGATCAACGAAATCGCCCTGCTCATAGAGCGAGATGACAGCATCCATCGGCAGCGTATCGACCAGCTCAAGCTTCAAGTGATCCTGCTGCTGTTCGAATAGCTGTCTTGCTTCATCTCGGCTCACTTCCCGTCTACGGATAGGGAGATTATCGGAAGCAATAGCTGCCATTTCCTTCTCGATCCTCGCTAGATCCTCTGGCGTCAGCTGATGCTCCATATCGACGTCGTAGTAGAACCCGTCCTCGATAACAGGTCCGATGCCGAGCTTCACTGCGCTCCGTCCATACAGCCTTGTCAATGCTTGAGCCATTAGATGCGCTGTGCTGTGACGATAAATCTCAAGTCCTTCCTTGCTGTCCTGCGTAATCAGCTCTACGGAACAGTCTGCTTGAATCGGCGTATACAGATCCATCAGCTTCCCGTCGAGTCTGCCTGCGATGGCCTTATCCCTAAGGCTAGGGGATATTGCAGCGGCCACCTCTTCCAGTGTCATGCCTGCCATTACCTCTCTTACTGCGCCGTTTGGCAAAATGACTTGGAGCATCATTTTGTTCACCCTCCTGATTGTAATAATCAAGTTAGGCGAAATGCGTGCAAACACAAAAAAGCACGCATCCCGCAAAGGGACGAGTGCTTGTCAACTCGTGGTTCCACCCTACATTTGACCTCTGATCCTACGGCTGCAGAACAGGGTCCTCATTGGCATCCGATAACGGGGATGAGACGGTGATGATTACTGCCGCAAGCCGCTCACGGGTTCCACATCACGGCTACAGAGGGGTAACTTCATCGTCATCGCAGAAGGAGCTCGCACCGAGTGCTCCTCTCTCTGGGCTGGATGGGTCGTTGAAATCATGTCTCTGATAATCGCCTTGGGATATAAAGCTTGGGAATGATTATAGCGCTGGACGAATTGCAGTGTCAACATTGGAATTACAAAGAAAATATTGTAAATACAGCACGGGCAGAGCCTTGGATGGAAGCGAGGAAATACGGGTATGGAGATTCGCCGCATCACAACGGAACAAGTTCCGCAAGTATACGCATTGATGTTGGATGTCGTCACACGCATGCCGTCGCAGGAACTGTTCGCAGCGGATGACGAGGCCTATTTGTACGCCCATGTCGAAGAGCTTGGAGAGATTTATGGAGCATTCGAGGAAGATAAGCTTGTCGCATATTCTGTACTATCGTATCCAGGGCAGCAGGAGTGGAATTTAGGCAGCGAGCTCGGCGTGCCGAAGACCGAGCTTGATAAAGTAGCCGTTCTTGATGCAACGGTCGTTCATGAGTCGGCGCGTGGACGGGGACTCCAGCGAACGTTCACCCAACTGCGGGAGAAACGGGCGAGGGAGCATGGGGCGTTGTATCTGTATGGCACGGTCCATCCGGACAATACGCCAAGCAGGCGAAATCTGGAGGAAGCGGGCTTGACCATTCGGTTTACGCGCCCGATGTATGGAGGCAGCATGCGGCATTGTTACGCCAAGAGGCTAGAATAGACGGCATCCTGCAAACATGCTATGATTTGACGAGCAGCAATCTAGGACGCAATGAATTGCGGAGGGACGCATATATGGTGAAACGTAACAACAATCGCGGTACGGGCGTGGACAAGCTGGACCACCGTGTTACTGTGCTTTTGAAAGAATGGGCGGGCTTAAGCGGCTTCTACGGCTATAAGGATTTGAGCTACGAAGAAGTTCTCGCACTTCTCAATACAGCGGGCTGGAAGACGGATGTCGATGCTTCGGATCCATCGGCGCGCATCGTCGTTCAATTCAAGGACGGTTCAGCCGTTCGCCGCAGCAAATTCGCACTCGACGAGAAGGGCCGCGCGCTCAAAGTATACTAGAACGAATAACGAATCGAGACATCCCGATGAAGCTTGCGAATCGGGGTGTTTTTGTCTAGGCAGAGGTTTCTCATAATCGTTTCTTGGTGGTGTACTCGGCACCCTGCAGCGGCCACGGGGCGCGTCATTCCGACCGCTGCAGGCTGAGGAGTACCCTGCGATGGGGTGGTCAGTCCCATACCGCATGGAAGAGATCGTTCGCAAAGTCCGCTTCTTGGTGCTGACAAAACCGTACTTTGTGAACATGGCTTTGAAGTAAACGGCGCGTTTACTTGTGGGAGGTCAGCGACAGCTTTCGAGCGTTACTGTCTAGCTGGCTCAGCGGCAAATCCATCATTCAGCTCCTGCAGTGCTGAGTACAGCTGTAAGCCTGTCGTTCCTCTGCCCGATAGTCAGAATAGGACGCCTGTTGATCGGCACTTCGTTCCATCGCCCTCCTCCATTCTAGAGACATCATCATGCTTCTTCTGTGCTCGATTGCTGTCGTCTGACGCCCTTATTCAATCATCCGAGATTAGACTGAGAATCTGCTTAATGCCGGCTTAGCGGCAACTGAAAATTGCTTCGTGTTAGACCAATAGGGATTATGGATGTGAATGCGCGCGAGAAAACAAGTGGACTATATAGGGGGCAAATAAAACATACCTAAAAGTTAACGTTGACGTAAACGTTAGTTTAGGATTACTATAATGCATGTCGATAGGGCACAGCGACGGAGGTCTCAAGGATGGAAACTTACAAAATTGATGAAGTATCTAAAGCAACTGGACTTACAAAGCGCACGATACGCTATTACGAGGAGCTTGGTCTGCTTATGCCCGCGGAACGGACAGAGGGCGGCATGCGGCTGTATTCGCAGGAGCATATCGAAAGGCTGAAGCAAATCGTGAGCGCTCGTGATGTGCTTGGCTTCTCGCTGCAAGAAATTCTCGATTTCGTGCAGCTTCGAGAGCAGTTCGAGGGTCATCGGGATTTGATCCGGAACACGGAGGATGCAGAGCAGAAGCGCCATCATCTGCAGGAAGTTGAGCGTGGTCTTGCCCAGCAGCTGCAGATGATCGATCAGAAGATGGAGACGATGGCGCAGTTTAGAAGAGAGAGGGAACAGCTTCATCAACGAATTAAGGAAGCGATCAAGAACACACTAACTTAAGTAATAAGGAGCACGAGCAGCAATGCAGCAATCCAAAGAGCAACACAAAGTCAGCATGTTCAGTCAGCCCAAAGCAGTATGGGCAGTCGTATTCGCATGCATCATCGCCTTCATGGGGCTTGGACTAGTTGACCCGATCCTGCCTTCGATCGCGGCCAAGATGAATGCATCGGCTAGCGATGTATCCCTGCTGTTCACGAGCTACAACGCCGTCATGGCGATTATGATGCTCATTACTGGCGTCATTTCTTCACGGTTCGGCATTAAATGGACGCTCGTAAGCGGCGTCGTCATTATCGCAATTTTCTCCTGTCTAGGCGGTTATGCCAACAGCATCACGTCCCTTGTCCTGCTGCGCGGCGGCTGGGGGCTCGGAAACTCGCTATTCGTCGCTACCGCGTTGGCAGCTATCGTATCCCTTTCTAAGACGGGTGTCGGCAAAGCGATCGTTTTGTTCGAGATGGCAGTTGGCCTTGGTATTTCGGTTGGTCCGCTGCTTGGCGGTGAGCTTGGTTCTATCTCGTGGCGAGGTCCATTCTTCGGCGTAGCGTGCCTGATGGTTCTGGCATTCATTCTGCTTGTCGTCCTGATGCCGTCGCCGAAGCGTCAGGGCGCAGCGGCTGCTTCGACGAAACGCAAGGCATCGCTGCTTGATCCATTCCGCGCACTGAAGAATCGCTCGCTCAATACGCTCGGCATTACGGCGTTTCTGTACAACTTCGGCTTCTTTACACTGTTCGTCTACGCAGCGCTCGTACTCGGAGAGATGGGTTTAGATGCACAGCAGCTAGGCTACGTCTTCCTTGGGTGGGGCGTAATGCTCGCTCTTACTTCTGTGTTCGTGGCGCCTAAACTGCAGAAGTGGCAGGGTACGATTCCTGCGATGTGTTTCCAATTGCTCTTGTTTGCCGGAACGCTGTTTGCGATGGCGCAATGGACCGACAACAAAGCGGTCATCATTACGATGGTTATCCTTGCAGGTGCCTTCCTCGGCAATAACAATACGTTGATCACAACGGCAGTCATGAATGCGACGACGGTCGAGCGTGCAACGGCTTCCGCGGCGTACAGCTTCCTACGCTTCATCGGTGCAGCGATCGCGCCTTGGCTCGCTGGCAAGCTGGCTGAGTGGTATAACCCGCATATGCCGTTTATCGTCGGAGGGGCTTGCGTTATTCTGTCAGTTATCTATCTTTTCCTCAACCGTAAGCATCTGAGCCATATCGACTCCGTGGAAAGCCATCATTAATCTAGTATTGTGAGCGGGATAAGCTCGCCTCTATCTTCGGATAGGGGCGATTTGCGTATAGAGGAAGATAGGATACATGGGCGTCGTCAGCCGTTTCACCTTGTATTTTCGGATAAGTTCTGGGACAATACGATATAGCATGGTGAAACGACTGGCTGTTATCCCGAATGGTACAGTGCGATTCATCCGAAGAACGATAAGCGAGGGCAACAACCAATGAGTAAACCATCCGTATACGGATTTACGCAGGAGCAGCTGATCGAATGGCTGCAGCCGCATGGACATAAGAAGTTTCGCGCACAGCAGGTATGGGATTGGCTGTATCGGAAGCGGGTCACGACCTTCGCGGAGATGACAGACGTCAACCCAGCTTGCCTGGCGCTGTTGGGAGAGCATTACGCGATCAGCACGCTCGAAGAGCATACGAAGCAGGTGTCGGCGGACGGTACTGTGAAGTTTCTGTTCCGATTGTCAGATGGCAACCTGATCGAGACGGTCCTAATGCGTCACAAGTTCGGTCTGTCGGTATGCGTGACGACGCAGGTCGGCTGCAACATCGGCTGCAGCTTCTGCGCGAGCGGACTGCTGGCGAAGAGCCGCGACCTGACGAGCGGCGAGATTACCGAGCAGATTATGAAGGTGCAGCTGTATCTGGATACAGCGGGCCAGGGCGACCGGGTCAGCCACATAGTTGTCATGGGCATCGGCGAGCCGTTCGATAATTACAAGCATATGTCGGACTTCATCAACACGGTGAAGGATCATAAAGGGCTGGCGATTGGTCCGCGCCATATTACGGTTTCGACGAGCGGTCTGGCCGGCAAAATCCGTGAGTTCGCCGATTCGGACCTGAACACGAATCTGGCCGTATCGCTGCATGCGCCGAATGATGAGCTGCGTACGCGAATCATGAAGATTAACAAAGCGATTCCAATCGCGAAGCTGATGGATGCGATCGATTACTACTTGGAGAAGACGAACCGCCGCATCACGCTTGAATATATCCTGCTCAAGGATGTTAACGATCGGGTGGAGCATGCGCTTGAGCTGGCGGAGCTGGTCGGAAACCGCCGTGATCTGGTGAATGTGAATCTGATTCCGTACAATCCCGTCGATGAGCATAGCCAATATCAGCGCAGTACGCCGGAAGCGATTGATGCCTTCTACGATACGCTGAAGAAGCAGAACGTCAGCTGCAGCGTACGTCTGGAGCATGGCGCGGACATCGACGCGGCTTGCGGCCAGCTGCGCAGCAAGCAGATTCGGAAGGAAGCCTAAGCGGACTTGCTATACACAAGAAAGCCTTCAAGCACAGGTGCTTGAAGGCTTTTTCGCATACTCACTGCAAATTAGAAGTTGAAGTTGTCCGGGTCCGGGCCTACCCGCTCATCACGGTTCAGGCTGTTCAGCAGCGCCATATCCTCATCGGACAGCGCGAAGTCGAAGACGGAGCCGTTCTCGGCGATCCGGTGCGGCTTCACGGACTTCGGAATCGTGACGACGCCGTTCTGCAGATCCCAGCGGATAATGATTTGCGAGATGGATTTGCCATACTTGGATGCCAGCTTCGCGATGGTCGGCTCGTTCAACAGCTGCCCCTGCTTCAGCGGCGACCATGCCTCCAGTTGAATGCCGTGCTTCGCGCAGAATTCACGGAGCGCCAGCTGCGTCAGATGAGGATGGTACTCGACTTGATTGACCATCGGTACGATCTCTGCGCCCGCCATCACATCCTCCAGATGATGGATTTGGAAGTTGCTGACGCCAATCGCCCGCACGCGGCCTTGCTTGTACAACGTCTCTATTGCGCGCCATGCCTCTTTGTATTTGCCTTTTTTTGGCCAGTGAATGAGATACAGGTCCAAATATTCAAGCCCCAGCTTCGCCATCGTTACGTCAAATGCAGCAAGCGTCTCCTCATAACCGAGGTCAGCATTCCACACTTTAGAGGTAATGAACAGCTCGGAGCGCTCGATGCCGGTCTCCGCGATCGCTTCGCGAATCGCTTGTCCGACGCCTTGCTCGTTGCCGTAGACAGCGGCTGTATCGATGCTGCGGTAGCCGAATTTGATCGCCGACTTGACCGCCTCGATCAGCGTGTCGCCTTCTTCTACTTGGAATACGCCGAGGCCGAGCCAAGGCATGGTCACACCATTGCTAAGCGTTGTTGTCGATTGCAGCGTTTGAGCAGTTGTAGTCATGGTTTTAGTCCTCCAGTGGTTTAAAATTTCGGTACATCGCAGTTTGGTTCGTCTGTGGTATAGTGTCTCTTTCTTCCAGTCTTCGCATCCATGCCGTTAAGATGACAGCACCGAATACCATAATAGCGCCAACCCACGCGGTATGGACAAGGCCAAGCCGCTCGGCAACGATGCCGCCTGTGTAGGCGCCAACTGCGATGCCTGCATTAAAGGCTGCGATGTTGACCGCTGACGCAAAATCCTTCGCTTGCGGCGCGAACCGCTCCGCAAGCATTACAACGTAGACCTGCAGCCCCGGCACGTTCATAAACGCGAGCAGGCCAAGCAGGAATACGGTCACCAGCGCAGCGCCTTGGTACGGCGCGGTGAAAGTGAACACGAGCAGCACGATCGCTTGCAGCGCGAACATGTACAGCAGGGCATGAGCCGGCTTCTTGTTCGCGGCCTTGCCGCCGATCATATTGCCGATGGCAATAGCGATGCCGTACAGCAGCAGGATCGCAGCCGTTGTCGCTTCCTTGAACCCGGATACCTGGGTGAGAAGCGGGGACAAATAAGTGAAGACAACGAAGGTTCCGCCATAGCCAAGCGCCGTCGTTGCGAAGGCGAGCAGCAGTCTGCCATGTGTGACGAGCTTCAGCTGTTTCCCAAGGCGGGCCGCTTGTGCGCCAGGCAGGCTCGACGGAATAAGCGCGAGATGAGACAGCAGCGAGACGATGCCGATCGCGACGATCACGGCGAAGGCGAAACGCCAGCCGAGCTGCTGCCCGAGATAGGTGCCAAGCGGCACGCCTGTTACAGTCGCGATGGTCAGGCCCGAGAACATGAGCGAGATCGCACTCGCCCGCTTGTTCTCCGGCACGAGGTCAGCGGCGATCGTGGAGCCGATCGACATGAAAACGCCGTGGGCGAAAGCCGATATGACACGGGCGATGAGCAGCACGCCGATGCTTGTCGCAGATGCAGCTAATCCGTTGCCGATAATGAACGTCAGCATGATGGCGATCAGCAGCTTTTTGCGCGGGATGCGGGCTGTCAGAGAAGTTAAGACAGGCGCGCCAATGGTGACGCCCAGCGCATACAGCGTTACGGTTAGGCCAGAGGTGGCGACCGATATGTGCAAGTCATCGGCGATGAGCGGCAGCAGCCCGACGCTGATAAACTCCGTTGTTCCAATTGCGAAGGCGCTCAAGGCCAGCATGAGGAGCGCCAGATTAGCTTGCTTGGGATGAAGATGCATAATGAATCGTCCTTTACTTGTACGTATTGCAGTGCAATTTGTTTCTCGAAGGAAAGCGAAATTGACACCAAGTGGTGTTAACCGGCCGGTAAGTGCTATTATGGAGCTATTGGATTAAAAACAACAGTACGTACTTTAAAGTGATATAGTTACTACAAAGTAATATAGGTACTTCTAAGTGCCTATGGGGAAGAGGAAGTGAATCGCATGACAACAACACCAGTAGGTAAGAAATACAACATCTCCGTCGAAGCGACATTAGAGGTTATCGGAGGCAAGTGGAAGTGTGTCATTCTCTGCCACCTGACGCATGGCAAGAAGCGGACAAGCGACCTGAAGCGGTTGATGCCCGGCATTACGCAGAAAATGCTCACCCAGCAGCTTCGCGAGCTGGAGCAGGACGGCATCGTCGATCGAATCGTCTACAATCAGGTGCCGCCGAAGGTGGAGTATCAATTGAGTGAATACGGACAGACGCTTACTTCGATTCTAACGGCGCTTTGCAATTGGGGCGAGCAGCATATCATTCGCGAGTACGGCGATAAGTTTGCGGTGCTGGAGGATAATGTGCTGAATCGGGGATAAAGCCAAATGCTGCCGATCCCAGCAGCAAAACAAAGCATGCAGAAGAGGCATCTTTTTTGCTCAAATGGGCGGTTAAGGGCAGGTAAGACTGCAGTTTGGTCAGGAATTTCGTGCCGAAATGACAAAATCGAGCATTCGCAGGCGGAATAACTGCCGTAAATGCAGGCTTGTCCTCTCGCGATTGGGAGACAGGCCGAAAGCCTGCCTGAATGGCAGGAATTACTCGCGAAAAAGACACCGTGTGCTCCTAGCGTGCGTTAGGGCGGTACGGTGTCAACAACAGGTGCTGTCTTAAGCGCCAGCTTGATTAGACGCGCAAGACCGCTTGAAACGTCTCATGGGGCATGCGTGCGCAAGCGTTCGAAGCGTTATTAGCGCCTCGTATCCACAACGACGTTGCGTGAAATGCAATATTGCGCAGCGTAGTACGTCGACATGATGAGAATGCCCGAGTAGGTAATGTCGGACACGAACAGATTCCAGGACAGAATGGAGTCCGATGCTAGGAAGAGCAGGCTGCCGATCGTCGCCCAGAGGCGGCCGGTCATGATGGCGGACCAAGTCATCACGGCGATAACGGTAATGTAGGCGATGACGGGGATGATAAGACCGCCCTTGTCGTCGTCTTGGAGTGCCTGCACAAGCTGCGTTCCCATGTAAGCGGCGTAGACGGCGATCGGAACAATCGAAGCGAGCCGCCAGGCGGAGAAGCGCCATTCGCTGAAGAAGCCGGTCATATAGCAGAGATGGCCGATCAGGAAGGCAGACAGACCAACGACGAACCAGTCGAGCAGACCGTCTCCGCACATGCAGAAGATAAGACCGATAAACGTCGCCCAATGTAAGCGTTTGCTATTCTGAGGAATATGCAGGAACGTATAGGTGATGATGAGAAGCATCGGAATGATTTTGAACAAGAGCTTAACCGCATGGGGATCCGCAGGAATGATGAAGATGTACAGTACGCTCATTAGCAGGATGAGCCATGGGAGTAAGCTTAGCAATCGTGTGCGTTGTGCCACGGAAAACCGCTCCTTCATTGGAATTAGATTGAAAGTATTGTAACATGAAACGCAACAAGCGCAAGAGATTTGTTTTCATTTCGCGATCTTAAAGCAGACTTTCCGAACGAGCTCTAATCGGATTTTAGTCAAAATAGAAAGGACGGCAGACGGCATGGATATTCCAGCATTAATCGGACGACAGCGGGTATTCTTCAAGGCGGAGAAGACGAAGCCGCTTGACGAGAGGCTGAAGCGGCTGCGGGCGCTGCAAGCTGCGGTCAAGAAGCACGAGCCGGCGCTGCTTGCGGCGGTGCAGAAGGATCTGCACAAATCGGAATTCGAGGCGTTCACGACCGAGATCGGCCTCGTGTACAAGGAAATCAGCCATACGCTGAAGCGGCTGAAGAGCTGGGTGAAGCCGAAGCGCGTCCGAACGCCGCTTACGCACTGGGGGAGCCGCAGCTTCATTGTGCCGGAGCCTTATGGTGTAACGCTTATTATTGCACCGTGGAATTATCCGCTGCAGCTTGCGCTGGTGCCGCTCGTTGGTGCCGTTGCCGCGGGCAATACGGTTGTGCTCAAGCCATCGGAGCTTGCGCCGCATGTGTCGAGCGCAATAGGAGCGGTGATCGCAGCTGCGTTCGAGCCGGAATGGGTATCGGTTGTCGAGGGCGGAGTCGAGACGAGCACGGCGCTGCTGGCGGAGAAGACGGATTACATTCTGTTCACGGGGAGCACGCAGGTCGGCCGTATTGTCATGACAGCGGCAGCGAAGCATCTGACGCCTGTGACGCTGGAGCTGGGCGGCAAGAGCCCTTGTATCGTTAGCGGCGATGCGGATCTGAAGCTGGCTGCCAAGCGAATTGCGTTCGGCAAGTTCACGAATGCGGGACAGACGTGCGTGGCGCCTGATTATGTGTATGTGCAGCGCGAGGTGAAGGATGTGTTTCTGACGCATCTGGCTGCTGCGGTGAAAGAGCTGTATGGGGATGATCCGCTGCGCAATCCGAGCTATACCCATTTGATTAGCGATCGGCATTTTGCAAGGCTGGCTGCTTTTCTAAGCGATGGCAGGGTTGTAATCGGAGGGCAGACGGATGCGAGCCAGCGCGCGATTGCGCCAACTGTATTGGACGGCGCCGACTGGTCATCGCCGGTGATGCAGGACGAGATCTTCGGCCCGATTCTGCCGGTGCTCGCGTATGATCGGATTGAGGACGTGTACGAGGCGGTGCTGGCTCGGCCGAAGCCGCTGGCTCTCTATCTGTTCAGCAGCAGCCGCGAGCTTCAGCAGCGCGTCATCGATCGCCTTTCGTTTGGCGGTGGGTGCATCAATGATACGCTAATGCATTTTGCCTCGTCTTATTTGCCGGTTGGCGGGGTAGGGGAGAGCGGGATCGGCAGCTACCATGGAGAGAATACGTTCCTCACGTTCTCGCATCAGAAAAGTGTGCTGCGTCAGGCAACATGGTTCGATATCCCGCTGCGTTACCCGACGTCCAAGGCAGGGCTTAAGATCATACGGCGGTTGATGAAGTAGACCCAATTGACCTTAGCAAAACAAGGCTGAACAGAGGAATGAATCCGTCTGTTCAGCCTTGTTGTTTCTTGACGACTGTCCGATTAGAAATAGGTTTTTCGATTCGGTTCAGCGATTCTTAACTCACGGTAGCGAATAAATGCGTAACGCTGCAATCCCGCTGTATGCGAAATGGCCAATTCGCCAAGCTCGTCCGCCTTGATGATGTCGCCGCGGCGGAAGGCTTCTTCTGCTTCAAGCGCGTATTTCAGACCTTGATGATCCACCATTCGCTTGGATTGTTCAAAGCCGGATTGATCGTCCTGCAGCAGCTTCACTAGAGCACGAGCCACATACTTCACGTCATTGTTGTCCTGCTGATTAATATGCTGCTCGGCTTCCTGCCAGCGTTCGCTTGCCAGTGCAAGATTGGCCCCTAATACAGCGCGGAGCTTGTCGTTCTTAATATTGCCCATTCTCGCGGCAGCCGATTCCAGCTTGCCGTCGAGCAGGTCGCATACCGCTGCGTAGTATGGGATGGTACGGCTCAATTTTCTTATATATTTGTCCACCGTACGATTATTGCGTGAATAGCGGAGCACGTAATTCATACGAATGATCGAAGTACCATAGATGACGACTGCTGCACATGCGACGAAGATGAACACCGTCGAGGTACTGACCTCGGTATCGCTCATGCCGAGCCATACGCCGATAATGACGCCTATAACGATCGCCAGCGCTAATCGTTGTAATACTCTCATTATGAAGACTACCCCCTTGTGTGAGAAATAGAGCACAACTAACTATACACGACTAAAAGGGTAGGATAAACCGGTTGTAAAATATTAACAACTATTACTATTTTCCATTGCATCTGCTTTTGCTGCCTGGAACATAGAAAAGGACTGTTCCTCATTCTTCCGCATGGAAGACTTGAATAGAACAGTCCGATAACACTTACATGCTCCGCTTCTGCATCATGCGGCGCTTCTTCAAGGCGCGGAACAACATGCGCAGAAGCGGCGGAATGGCGAAGTAGATGAACCATGTTCGGAAGATTTGATAGCCGGTCACGATCGAGATGTCGGCATTCACTTCGTGTGCAATAATGCCCATCTGGTCCATGCCGCCCGGTGCAAGACTTAAGAAGGCGGTTGTGCTCGAGATGGCATGCAGCTTCGTAAGCAAGCAGCTGAAGCCGATCGTGCCGGCAATGAGCAGCGTGCTGCTCGTGACAGCGAGCAGGGCGATGCGCCCCTTGTTCTGCAGCTTCTCCGGCTTGAGCAGCAGCCCAACATAGGTGCCGATCATTACCTGTGCGGCGCTGAGCAGCCACACGGGCAGTGCAGGGCCTTCGACGCCGGACACGTGAAGAATGGCCGTAATGATCATTGGACCGAGCATGTAGGCGGACGGGAAGTGGATTCGGTCCGCGAGCAGCGCTGCAGCAACCGAGACAACGACATACAAGACAGCGACTCCCCAGCCGGTGCTGGCCACGGTTGCAGCATGTTCAACAATAGTGCTCACTGTATCTGATGCTGCTCTGGTGCCACTATCCCCAACAAACAACGGACTGAACACCAGAAGCGGCACGCAGAAAATGATCATCAACAGCCGCACGACTTGCAGAAACGCAACGACTGTAAGGTCGATGCCTTTGGTTTCCTCTGCAAGCACGACCATTTGCGTGAGTCCCCCTGGAATGCTGCCCATTAAGACGGTCGGGAAAGGAAGACCGGACAGCTTGGAAATCATCCATGCAAGCAAGCAGCACAGCAGGATTAGTACGAACGTCATCAGCGCCATCGTCGGCAGTTGTTGGCCGATCTGGCGCAAGGTTGTCATGGTGAAGGTCAGGCCAATGGAATAGCCAATCAGAATTAGCGCGGTATCGCGAATCCAGTTCGGCCACGAAGGCCGCACAGTCTTTACGGCTCTTGAACCGATCAGGGTAAACGTCATCGGCCCAAGCAGCCACGGCAGCGGGATGTGCAGCAGGTTGAACAACAGTCCGCCAGTCAGTGAGAGAAGTGCCGTATATAGCAGCCGTACGATAGGGTGCGAAGACACAGATGTTTTAATCATATCATCTTAAGCAGCTAGCTTATGCTTCCGAGGATGCGATCTCGGCGATACGCTGCTGCACCCCCTTGCCGCTGACAAGACCGCCATGGTAGCAGATGACGTTGTTGATCTCGTATGCTGCCAGTTTGCCCAGCGAACGAAGCGCCTGCGGCATATCCGGTGTGAAAGAAGGATTCGGACCCTGCAGCACGCCGTCCGCTGCAATCATGGCATCGCCTGCAATGAGCGTCTTGCTTGGTGCATGGTATAAGCAAATGTGACCAGGTGTGTGACCAGGTGTATGCACGATCGTCAGTCCGCCGCCGAACGACAGCGTCTCACCGTCCGACAGAACGTTCGTTACATTCTCGTGCTCACCGGAGAAAATTGTCAGGAACGATTGACGTACTGGATCGGGCATCGATTCCAGCAGTGAGGCACGGCGTTCGGCCGTTACCTTGATCAAAGGAGCCTTGGCATTGATCGGGGCACGGTCATCCTCATGGGCATAGACCGGAAGCTCTCTTCCGGCTGGTGTATCCAGCCATTCCGGCAGCCCGCCGATGTGATCGATATCTTGATGAGTTAGGATGATGCCTTGAAGCCTGGCTGTGTCGATTCCCGCCTCGGTGATCAGCGCTTCAATTGCGCTGCGGCTGCTGGGAAGTCCGGTATCGATAAGCCAATATCCTTCCGCATCATAGACGACCGTCGGGTTGATCTGCCTCTGACCCAGCTTCAACTCGAGCATTTCGATGCTTTGTGCGATTCGCATTCGCTGCTGCCTATGCCAGCATTGCCAGCTTCGGCACACCTCCTCATAATTGGACTTATTTGGAATAAAATTGCAAACGTCTAATGATTTACTATAGAGCTTAACCTAATCGAGTGTCAAATGAAGACTTCCTCCTCTAACCGTCAAGCAAAAGGCCGATTTGCTTCGTCAACGGCGGAGATACAGACGAGCTTCATTTTTTTGCGTTTAGGGCATTAGTAGCAATTATTTAGGTACAAAGTCTCGTCTTGCTCATACTCAATTCCTCTATAATAGGAATAAGATCATTTCGACAGATTGTGCGATACTTTGACATAATTATACTGAAAAGGTGAGAAGCAGGACATGATGTCTCCTTTTTTTAAAAAGAAAGATTCGCCAGCTAAACAAGCTGAACCGCAAGTGACCATGCCGGAGCCAGAAGAGGAGAGCTCGATCTTATCTGAGGATGAGATCGCTCACTTCGCAGCCGATAGGGAGGAAGCTTCTCCGCTGGTGACGTCGATCAACAAGTCGCATATGGATAAAAGATCGCTCGATCTCGTCTTCGCTGTTGAGCAAGTCATTCAGGCTAGGCAGCATGCGGAGCGGAACATCCAAGAGCTGCAGGATCGTTTGACGCATTCGAGCGGTCATGTGGATCGTTTGAACCGTGAGGTGAAAGCGCTCAACCAAGTGATCAGCGATCGGGAGAAAAATATTCTTGAGCTTGAACGCAAGCTGACGGATAAGAACCTGAAGGTCGATCAAGCGATGGAGGATTACCGGGAGCTGCAAAGCTCGCTCACGGGAGAGATCGAGGAGTTGAAGAACGCGATCGAGCTGGAGCAGCAGAAGTATGGCAGCTTGCTGCAGAAGCATAATGAAGCGCTCGCTGATAAGGTGAAGGCGATGAATGAATTCGAAGACAAGCTGAACCGGCTTGAAATCGAGAATGCCCATCTGAAGCAGAAGTATGAGGCGATGCGTGAAGAGAAGACGTATCTGGCTAACATGATCAGCGATTTCACAAGCCGGATGTCCGCGCCGCTCGGACAAGGGAAGAGCAGCAGCTAATAATAATCGAATAGTAACGGTTCCTTGTCACAAAGAGATGAAGGTGGAGAGATGACAAGGGGAGGACGAGGGCTCTATGACACATAATACGATTCCGATGGTTGAGCTGTTATCGCTCAAGCAATCGTCTAACCGTTACCAGATGGAGATTGCGGTTACCCACAACGGCGGGGATGCACACATCGATTGGTTTGAGCTGGACGATTTTACCTATAGTCAGCTGTCTCTATTGAAAGTGGAAGGCTGTCGAATGCGGCTGTCGTTATATGCCAAATGGGATCCGTACCAACGGCATCATTACAGCACGATTGTACGCATGAAAGGCTCCTTCCAAGAGACGCTGTATTTTATATGTTCTACCCTATACATACAAGGATTGTCCGAGCTGAGAAAGCAATTGATTACAGCTACGCCTCGTCCAGAGACAAAGGCATCTGAGAATCAAGCTGTACAATCGGCAGAGCAAGCCTCCGAGTCGGCGCCGAAGCCGAAGCGGATGCAGGCGGAACAATCTTCCCGCAGAAGAATGCTGATGCGAGGCCGCGGTCTGCTCTGGAAAGCTTCATTGATAAGCCTCGTGCTGTTATTCGCAATGCTGTTCAGCATGCAGGAGCTGCTGTACATCGACAGAGTTGATGCGATAGACGAGAATTCCCCGCAATCGGCGCGAACCAGCCATCCATCGATGGTCGTCGAAGCAGCTTCCAGTAACATCAGGATGGCTGGATCAGCTAATAAGGTGGAGATCGAGCCGCTTGTGGCGGTGACGACGCCTAAGGTGGCGACTGCTGAGACCGGTAAGGCAGAGACGAATCGATTCGATGCGTCGGAAGCACAAGCGGAGCCGAAGCAGCCGGCCAAGGAACAGGCTCCGGCAGCAGAGAAGAAGCCTGTGAAGACGGATGAGCCAGCGACGGAGAAGAAGGACGCGGCAGACGAATCAATCGTGATCCAGCAATTGAAGTCGGATGAGTACACGTACAGCTTGGCCAAAGGGAATGTGGCACTAACCTTCGACGATGGTCCATCGGCATATACGAAGCAGATCGTCGATATTTTGAAGGACAATGGGGTAGCCGGCACATTCCTCTTCATCGGGAAGAACGCGAGCAATAACCGCGAGGCGGTTCGCTATGCGGTCGAGCAGGGCATGTCAGTCGGCAACCATTCCTGGGATCACACCAAGCTGACGAAGCTAAGCGATAAAGCGAAGCTGGCGAATATTACGCAGACGAATGATGAGCTGATCGCTGATGGGGCAGAGCAGGTAACGCTGTTCCGTCCCCCTTACGGCCTCATTAACAGTGCACTTGCAGCGCAGGTGAAGAAGCAGAAGATGAAGGTGCTCATGTGGAACCGCGATCCAGAGGATTGGAATGCGAACACGCGTGATGAAATATTGAATTATTTCGAGAAGATTAATCCTTCCGGCGGCATCTATGTACTGCATGAGAAGAAGCATACGGTTGAGGCGCTTCCTGCTATTATCGAATACTTGAAGAAGAAAAAGTTGAAATTCGTTATTTTCGAATAAAATTATCCCACTAAGAATCCGCTGCCCGATAGGGCAGCGGATTCTTGTTGTGTAAGCTTAGGACAGCAGGTCCTTTACGTACCGTGGGAGCGCGAAGGCGGAACGGGCATGCGGGAGGGATGGTATATGTAAATAAGGCAGCCGACAGATTGGGATCTGTCGGCTGTACGATACGAATGGATATAAAGCGTTTGATCGATTAGTTTACCTGCATAATTGCAAATCCAAACGCACTATAGCCTGCTTCTGGCAATACAGTAAATTGGAGTGAACCAGAGCCAGAACCCCAGCTTGTGATGGTTCCGCCCGGGGTGATGAATGGAACGAAGACATTGTTGTCGATTAGACTGGTTTCGATAGTTATATATAGGTATCCGTTATTTTCTACCACTGTAAAGCCGCTTCCGAAGAGGATCGCACCGTCTTTGCTAACTACGCCAGTGAATGTCTTCACACCATCGCCTTTATCGCCCTTCGGACCCTGTGGACCTTGCGGACCTGCCGGACCAGTCGCACCTGTGGCACCTGTAGCTCCTGCCGGACCGGGGTCGCCTTGAGGTCCTTGAAGACCAGCAGGCCCCGCCTCGCCTTGAGGCCCTTGAGGACCAACAGCGCCCGTGTCACCTTTCGGTCCTTGAGCACCCGTAGCGCCAGTATCGCCTTTCGGTCCTTGAGCACCCGTAGCGCCAGTATCGCCTTTCGGTCCTTGTGCGCCCGTTGCACCTGTATCGCCTTTCGGTCCTTGTGCGCCCGTCGCACCTGTATCGCCTTTTGGCCCCTGAGGACCAGTATCGCCAGTATCGCCCTTGGGCCCTTGAGCGCCCGTCGCACCTGTATCGCCTTTTGGCCCCTGAGGACCAGCAGGGCCTGCATCGCCTTGAGGCCCTTGAGGACCAACAGCGCCCGTGTCGCCTTTATCGCCCTTGGGCCCTTGAGCGCCCATCGCACCTGTATCGCCTTTTGGCCCCTGAGGACCAGCAGGGCCTGTATCGCCTTTAGGCCCTTGAGGCCCCGCCGCGCCCGTGTCGCCTTTATCGCCTTGAGGTCCTTGAGGCCCCGCCGCGCCTGTCTCGCCTTTATCGCCTTGAGGTCCTTGAGGCCCCGCCGCGCCTGTCTCGCCTGTATCGCCTTGAGG
>Ga0182739_1000250_pt1 | contig 88069 bp, 55 predicted proteins | sample eDN5th30CBELigBY_FD_128873 | JGI IMG/M metagenome (GOLD analysis project Ga0182739, IMG submission 128873) | Enriched backyard soil microbial communities from Emeryville, California, USA - eDNA 5th pass 30_C BE-Lig BY (version 2) (version 2) | ecosystem: Environmental > Terrestrial > Soil >...
CAGCCGTACCGCTCACCGTCACCGTTTCGCCGCTCAGTACACCACTAAGCTCGTAATTGTCAGCAGCAAGTGTAGCCTCTTCCAAACCGTCGTACACTTTCGTAATCGGCGGATCAGCGGACAACGAGACCGTCAGTTCCCTGGCCGTGATATCGCCGGTGGTCGTCGCTGATACCGTTGAAAGCGTATAGTTGGCGTGATCAGCACCATCCAGCACGAAGCCGGTCACCGTGACCGTTATACCGGTGCCAACGTTCTTATGATCATAAACAGCTGTACCACTCACTGTCACCACCTCACCGGATACGATGCTGCTGAGTTCGTAGTTGTCTGCCACAAGCGTAGCCGCATCCGAGCCGTCATACACTTTCGTGATCAGTGGATCGGCAGACAACACGACCGTCAGCTCCCTGGCCGTGATGTCACCGGTAGTAGTCGCTGATACCGTGGAAAGCACATAGTTGGCATGGTCAGCACCGTCCAGCACGAAGCCAGTCACCGTGATTTCCTTACCTGTACCAATATTTTTGTCGTCGTAAACAGCCGTACCGCTCACTGTTACCGTTTCGCCGCTCAGTACACCGCTAAGCTCGTAATTGTCAGCAGCAAGCGTAGCCTCATCCGAGCCATCATACACTTTTGTAATCAGCGGATCAGCAGCAAGCGATACCGTCAGTGCTTTTTTATTTACGACAAGGGGTACAGAAACAGCTGCCGGGTCATATTCGGCATTCCCCTCCACCCCGATTGTCAATTCGACTTCACCGACCCCATGGATCTGGATCGATCCATCCACGATTTCCGCGATATCAGCTGCATCCGAAGGCAAGCTGAATGTAACCGCACCTCCCGAACTGCTTGTCAACCCAGGCTGGAAATCCGCATCACCGTAGCTCACCGCCAGTGTATCGTCCTGGAAACGCAAATCGATAATATCGATAATCTGCTGTTTGAAGGGACGCTCATACGCCCCGATATCAATGCGTCCATCAAAAATCCGGGTTCCTCCGGGAAGATCGCTGCTCCCCGCCTGGATACGGTAACCGATGTCATTGGTCTGTGGATCACCCCGATTGATCACAGGGCTGCCGGCCTGAAGGCTGAAATCCCCATCGGCAATAGGAGCGTCCAATGGATCTACCGCGGCTACAAACAGCGGGTCGGCATCGATATTGTTGCCGCCGTCTATCAAATCACCGCCCAGGGTCCAGTTATCACTGCCGCCGCTATTCGCAATCAGGCTGTATGCCGCATCGAAGGTGCCACCTCCTGCATCCACGTAAACCGATGCCGAGGCGCTTCCCGTATTTGTGGTGGCGCTGTTATTCCAGACCATGCTGTTGGTCAGTGTCGTCTCCGAATTGCTTGTTTGGTAAATCCCCCCACCTTCGCCGGTGTTCGCCGCATTTCCCGTAACGGTCGTATTGACAAGCGACATCACTGTATTCCATGTGTATATCGCCCCGCCAAATTCAGCCGCCTGATTGCCACTGATCGAGGTATTCAACAAATGGACGGTCGATTTTTCCTGGTACATTCCGCCACCAGATCTTTCCGTGGCCGTATTACCAGAGATCACCACATTTTCGAACGTCAAATCCGACCCATCACTGTACACCCCCCCACCCCGGTTTGCCGTGTTTCCACTGATGGTCACATCTGTCAAAACCGCATTTACCTGGTAGTTATATATTCCGCCACCTCGATAACTTGCCCCCGCTTGGTTGCCCGTGATGGTCAGATTTGTCATCACCGGATTTGCATCTGTATTAAATATTCCGCCACCATTCCTGGTTGCCGTATTGCCACGGATAATCAGGTTACGCAGGGTCGGACTGACATCGCGGTTTTCTATCCCGCCACCATAATAATTACCAGTCCCCCCGGTAATCGTAAACCCGTCCAATTGGGCCGCTATCGTCACCCCGTTGTACAGATTACGGATTACGCTCGCCCCGTTGCCTTTTAATACGGTTTCATTTCCCTCCCAGTCGCGTTCATCCACGCCGGGCGTGCCAGTGGAAGGGAAGCCCCCATAGATCATCACCCCGTCCTTCATCGAAAATGATTCACCGGTGCCGCGTTGGTACTCACCCGCTGCGACCCAGACTCCATCACCGCTGCCGGATTCGTTGATCATGGCCTGCAAATCACCGGCAGCATCTGCCCAGCTGTAGCCATTGCCTGTAGCGCCCTGTTTTACATAGCGGATGCCCTGCTCATGAACCGCCCCCTGCCGATTGCTTTCCACGGTCGGGCCTGCGACGATACCGTCGTGCGCCGTTACCTCGAAACTGATGAATTTACCGATATCCGCCGCGACAAGCGTATACGATTTTCCTGTTGCCCCCGGGATGGCTGTTTTACCTGCATCTCCACTTGGCACATCATAGCGATACCACACCACCGTACTGTGGTCTTCGTCGTCCGGGTTTGCATCAATAAAGGCATAGGAAGCCGTCAGCGTGTTGCCCACCTGGAGCGGAGCATCCAATACCAATGCTACATCCGATACTTCGGGGGGCGTAATGCCAAATGCTGTCGCGGTGAGCAACTGAAAGGTTACTGGATCGTCAAATTCGGACCCTACATATTTGTCCTTGGTATTGACGTCCGCTTCAATCACCAGCCTAAGCGGGCCGTCATCCGATTCCCCATAAATCAGTTTCAGATCACTTGCTACCGCTCCGTCCAATGCACTCGGCTTGTAGTGCAAACGCACAACTCCCGCAAACGTAATCGGCGCACTGAACGTATATACCTGACTGATGGATGGTAATCCGCTGAACATTACTGGCGTCGCCGACCGTTGAATTTCCGTCTCCGATAAATTCATGGTAGCAGCAGGCTTAAATTCCAACCCATTTACTGAGAACAGCATTTCCTTCTTGATCCAGAGGCCATCGCTGCCGATGGTAAGCTGGGCGAATGCGGGCTTAACGCAAAAAAGACTGCTGCTTAACACAAGTATGGCTACAAAAAAACGGGATATGGAGCGGGCAATTTTCATAGAGGAATCAGGTTGTTGATTACGGTTCAGGCGTTTCTTCCATTCTGGCCATCCACGCTTCCAGCAACGCCAAGCGTTCCTTTGCGGCCTGCAGCTGACTCTTTAGATCTTCATTTTCCGCCTTCAGCTCGGCTGTCCGTTTTTCCAGTGCCTGGATGGCCGCCATATTCACCCCATCGATATCCACGGTATTGATGGTCGTGTCGTTAGTTAGGCCATCAAGCCGGAATGCTGCGTGGAAATCCTGTGCCATGGGGCCAATGTGCTGTTGCGTGTTCGGTTGGCTTTTGTAATTCCATCGGGAAACGGGGATAGCTGTCACTTTTCGGAGAATGGATTCGGTATCAATCGGCTCAAAGTTTTCTTTTCGGTTGCGATCGCTTAAGCTGCTCCAAGCACCGGCACCGGGAGCCAATGCCACACCTGCCGAAAGGTTTTGGTTGGTATAGAGCTGATACCCCCCAATAAACCGCATGGTTATCTGGTTGTTTGCCGTTGCGTATACGTAGTCCTCGCCCGAAAAACTGCCATCTGCCAAGACGATCGAACCTTGCCGGTTATCGGTATGTGCACCCCGGCCTATTGCGACCGAAAAATTCCCGGAAGCAAAACTTTGTGTACCAATGGCTACTCCAAAGCTTCCCCGCGCCCTCGACTCGGCGCCGATTGCAATCGAAGCAAGCCCTTCTGCAAGCGAAGACTTCCCCAGTGCCAATGCATCGTCGTTCGTCGCTTGCGCGTTTACCCCGATGGCGACCGCACCTACCCCCGATGCTGTTCCATTAGCTGCGAACGAGCGGTCCGCGCTGGCGGTGCTGTTCAGCCCCAATGCCACCGACTCCTTACCTGTGGCTGTAACGCCAGAGCCCGCAGCGAAGGAAGACGCCCCTTGCGCCCGGGCATTCTTGCCTGCGGCAAACGAATAGTTGCCGATATTGGCCGCATCCCAATAGTTGGCACCGGTGGCATCAAGATAACCCACCCGGAAGGCAGCTTTCTCGGCGTACCACATCATCCGGCGCCCCTCGCCTGATACCGGAACGGTAGTCGATGGTGTGGCCGCCCCCTCCGCACTGAACACCACACTGCTGTCTACCACATGCAGGCCTGCCTGGGGCGCATTCGTCCCGATACCGACCTGCGCTGCTGCTTGTAACGTAATTGCGCATAAAAATGCGAGTAATAGCTGTTTCATCATTGTTTATTTTTTGCCATCCATGCTTCCAGTACCGCCAAGCGGCGGTCCATTTCCGCCAATTCATCCGTCAGGTTATCTACTCCCAATCGTAGCGCAATTGTTCGCCTTTCGAGTGCTTGAATAGTGACCATGTTTATCCCATCGATGTCTACGGTGTTGATGGTCGTATCGTTGGCAATCCCATCAAGCTGAAACGCAGCATGGAAATCCTGTGCCATGGGGCCAATGTGTTGCTGGGTAGTGGGTTGGCTTTTGTAATTCCAGCGGAAGATGGGAATAGCGGCTACTTTTTGTAGTACCGACTCGGCTTCGGTGGCACCGATTGCTTGAAAGTTTTCCTTTTTCCGGCGGTCGCTGATGACATTCCAGGCACCTCCACCGGCGGATAGTTCCACTCCGGAAGAAAGTTCGGAACTAGTAAGCAACCTAATCCCGGCTGCACCCCGTGTTGACAGTTGATTATCGGCCGTAGCGTATACGCTATCGCTCGAAAACCCGGCGGAACCATCGCCCAATACCATCGACCCGTATTTTCCGGCTGTCCGCGCATTTTTGCCGATAGCCACCGAGTAATGTCCTGAGGCGCCGTTTTGCAGGCCTATGGTCACAGCAAAACTGCCATTTGTAATTGAAGGGCCGATGGCTATAGACGCGGCTCCCCCCACAAGCGAAGATGGCCCCCATGCCATGGCATCGCTGCCCGTGGCTTGTGCGCCTGAGCCGATGGCAACCGTACCAACCGCCGAGGCCGTCCCGTTAAAGCCAAACGCCCTATCGGCAGTAGCCGCGCCGTTATTTCCCAACGCCACAGCCCCGTTGCCGGAAGCGGTGGTAGCCAGGTTCATCGCGACGGAATAATCACCGGAGGCCCGGGTATTCTCACCAGCGCTGAACGAATAGTTACCAATATTGACTACATCCCAATAAGTAGCCCCATACGAGTTAACCATGCCTACCCGGAAGGCGGCCTGCTCGGGGTACCACATCAGCCGCCTGTTTGCCTTGGATAGGGGGAGACGATCCGATGCCGTGACATCGCCCGCCGCACTGAATACCACACGACGATCAACCACGTGCAGGCCCGCTTTGGGGTCATCGGTTCCAATACCGACCTGCGCTACCGATTGATACCCCACTGCGCAGAAAAGCACGAGTAGCATTTCTTTCATAACTATTTTATTTAGTCCATTGTAGTTGTCCTTTTTACGTCCTGAATATCCCGTTCGATACGATCCAACTCACATTGATAATATATATACACGAGTACGACCGATACCAGTACCAGCACGATGAGGGCAAGCCATAGGGTTGGATAAACGGATTTGGTACGCACAGGTAGCATAACGCAACAAACATAACGGGATTGCCCAAAAAACAGGAAATTCAGGCGTTACAACTGGCGTTACAATCGGATTAAAGCTGGGAAATGGGGTCAGAGACCTACCAAATGATCGGTAAAAATCTCTTTTGGCTGATGGGCTGCGGAGAGGCCGATTTTTTTGCGCAGGCGGTGCCACGTGACGCGTAGCGACGCCGGCGAGATACCCAGCGCATTGGCAATTTCAGGATTCGACAATTCCAGCCGCAGCAACAACAGGTAGCGAACCTCCGCGGTGGTAAGGTTGGGATGCCGCGCCACGAGCCTGTCCATGATGCCGGGATACACTTTTTGGAACAGCTTTCTGAAATCCTGCCAATCGCTATCGGTGAGGATGGTGCTATTTCTGAGTTGCTGAAGGATGCCATCGTTGTGCTCAAACTCCGTGGAGTCCGCTATGGACTGGATAAGGCGGGAATTGTTTGAGATTTTACGGGTATACCCTTCTAGCAGCAGCCGTGAATTCTCCAATTCCCCACGGGTACGTTCAAGCTCCAGTTCCTGAAGCCGATGCCGGGTACGGCTTTGGCCTACCATTGAACGGTATATGGCAAGGACCGCTATTAATGCAACCAACAGCCCACCGATGATGGTATTACGAACTAAGCGCTGCCGCGCGGCGTTTGCCTGCAACTGCCGTAATGCCGCCCGCTGTTGGCCGAAGTTAATCTCCTGATTGGCACGCATCAGTTTCAACGCATTGAACTTTTCGGAAAAACGTTTGTTGGCAGCCAACGCCGAGTCGAGGTAAACTGCAGCTTTTCCATGCTGCCCGGCGGTGGTATGCCATTTGCTCATCACCGGATATAATAGCCGGAGCCGATCGGTTTGCCGCGACCGCTGGATGTAATCGTATGCTTTATCGATATGCACCCTGGCTTCGGCAAGGCGACCACGCTGCGTGAGGATGTCAGCCAGGAGAATAGCTGAACCGGCAGCCAACCCCATATCGTTGTACTTTTCTGCAATCAGGATATCCTTTTCACACAACGGGATGGCGGCGTCATAATCGCCGCGCAGGTAATAATTGTAACCGAGATTGCCCGATGCGATGCCCACCCATTGTTCGGATATACCAGCTTCTTGCTTAATAAGCCGCTGAAAACAAGTGTCTGACTGATCCAGCTGGCCCAGTTCGCGATAGGTCAGTCCCATGGTGTTGACCGCATGCCGCCACCGATTGCGATAGAAATCCCGGATGGGTAGATTGACCACCTTTTCGAAATATGGAAGGGCCTTTTCGTAGTCACCGAAGCGGTAATGTGCTCTTCCGATCTCTTCCAGGTAGTTGGCCTTGTCCGGAAAATCCGTCACATCGATTTCCTCCATCATTCGGTCCAGACGAAGGTACCACCGGAACCCCTGTTCATACTGCTCCGCTGCCCAATAATGCTGGCCTATCCGCCACGCCGCCCGGCAGGCAATATGGAAGACGCCCGCCTTTTCCGCCTCTTCCAGCGTATGCAGCAACCTATCCGGTTTGCCCGAACCTACGTTGAGCTCGAAATCAGCTTCCAGTAGATCGGCTTCCAGACGCAGTTCGTGATTGTCCAGCCGGTCGTCCAGCCTCCGCATACCGGCAAGCGTATCGGCCAGTTGCGCTGCGGGCATCCGTTCGTCGACGACCTGCCGATACAGGCGATCGATCACATCCAGTTGCTGGCTATACGGTTTGCCCACCAACTCCCGGTATTGTGCATGGATGATTGTGTGGCAGGCGAGTAAAAAGAAAAGAGAGACGGTTATCGATCTCATTACGACGCAAAAGTAGCAATTGTTTTTTAATCTGCTACTGCATTTCAGCACCGACCCGCCGTCGAACCGATATTTATAATAGCCCCATATCACGCCCAAACCGATAGCTCAGCCCGATTTCATGCGTGGTATTGTTGATGCGCCGGTTCAGCGGTTGGTTACCCGGGTTGAACTGGTAGCTGTAGCCCAAACCGAAACCCCCGAAGTTGAACTGGGCCATACCGGCCAACTCCCCGTAGCTCCGCACGTTTACCCCTATCCCAAAGACTTCCTTCACGAAGAACATCGCCGAGACCTCCGCCTGCGGCCGCAGGCTCTCCGAGTAGGTAACCAGTAAAGACGGCCGGAACTGGAAATCCGTTCCCAAAGGGAACAATGCCCCAGCCGTCAGGTGATAGCTATTGGTGAATTGGTACCGGCTGTCGCCCGTCAGACCCAGGTTGCCGAGCATCAGCCGCGGCAACGACAGCCCTACATAGTATCGATCGGGGCGGTAAAGCATCACCCCGAAACCCACCAGCGCATCCGTCTCGCGGATGTCTTCACGGAACGCCGGATCCATCGGATCCAGTTGCGAAAACCGGCCATCAAGATAGCTAAAGCCCGCATTCATCGACAAACCCAGGTATTCGCTTTCCGAAATACGCACCGACTTGGCAAAAAAAGCACTTGCCTCGGTGAGCTTCTCCACGGCAAGGCTTTCGTGCCGGATGTTCAGCCCCGCCGTTGCACGGATTCCGCCGAACCCCAGGTGACCGCTCCCCCAGAAAACCGTGGGGGCGCCCTCGATGCCCACCCACTGCCGCCGCCCGATTACGCTCACCTCCCCGCCCAGGTGCATCAGGCTTGCCGCCGGGTTGACCACCGTGCGCAGCTGCCCGTGCTGCGTGTGCGTGAGCGGCTGCTGGGCCTGTAAGCCGATGCTTGCCAGTAGCCCCGCCAATGTTATGAATAGATTACGCTTCATTTGTCTCGATGTCTCTTTATCTAATGTCTCCTTATCTCAATACCTCAACACAAAATACCCTTTCTTGTGCTTCCAAGTATTTCCGTCTTTCACTTCCACGATGTAGAAATACGTACCCGCCGGCAGCAGCTGCTGTCCGGTACTGATACCACGGAAGGCCACCCTGTTGTTATCGTAGCCGCTGGCTTCCCACAACAGCGTACCGTTACGGTTGAAGATGGTCACCATATTTTCCGGATAGTCAGTCACCGCCTCGATCATCAGGAACTCATTGATACCGTCGCCATTGGGCGATATCACCGGATGCACACGTACCGGCAGGTCGGATGTGGGGTCAATTACCCGGATGGTCAACGCCACCGGCTCGGCGGCTTCGTGGTTAGCGTCACCAGCTTGCGTTGCTGAAATGGTGACCCGTCCTAACCGGAGAATATTCAACGTCGTACCTTCCAGCGTAGCCACCTCGGCATTGTCGGCCGTCAGCACCACCGGCAACCCGCTCGTGCTCGATGCCGTCAGGCCAATGCTTCCCGCATCGCGGCTCACCTCTGTGGGACCGTCCAGCGTGATGGTCTGGCTGGCTTTGCGCACGGTCAGTATTCGGCTCGCCTGCGGCCGGTTGGCATAATTCGCATGCTCCGGCACCGTTGCCTTAATAATGGTCTCACCCGCGCCAGTGATGGTAATCTTGCCGCCGGCCGTTACTTCCGCCACGTCCGGGTCGCTGCTCGTGTAACTAATCGCTTCCCCGCTGCTCGCCGTTGCAACTGCGTCAAAAGCCGCATCGCCATAGGTTTTCTCCGGCAACGCCTCGAAGTGCAATGTACGTTCTGCCGCGAGGATTGTCAGCGTGGCTTCCAGCACCTTATTTTGATAGTTCCCACCGCCGTCAACGATGGCTTTGACCGTTTGGCTACCCACATTCGTCCGACCATTGTTCTCGTAGGCCACCGAGGCTCCCGCTGGCAGGTTGCCAGCAAGGGAAAGCCTGTGTTCGGTGCCATCGTAGGTAGATGAAGTACTGTTTAGCGCAATGCCGGTAATCTCTGCCGGTGTAATCGTCAAGGTAGCCATCAACTCGGTGTTTTCATAGTTTTCGCCACCATCGATGGTCGCTATCACTTCATACGTGCCCGCATCTGTGGCACCATTGCTAGCTTTGCCATCGATCGTGTAGGTCACTGCTCCCGCAGGTAGTGCGCCCGAGAGTTCAAGTACATGCTCCGTACCATCGTACTCGAATGAACCATCACTGAACGTAATGCCTTCATATGCGGCAGGCGTAATCGTCAGCGTTCCTTCTTCGAAGGAGATTTCATAGTTGTCGCCGAGCGACAGGCCTCCCTGCGTAATCGCGTAGCTACCCACATCATCTCCTTCTGCACGGTCAAGACCACCGGCAAAGGCATCATCGCCAATCAACTCCGGCATAAAGGTATACGTCAGTGCCGGGTCATCCACACCGAATACCTTCGTCTTGTCATCTGCAACAACCGTTATTTCCTTCGGCGTAACGATCAACGTAGCTGTCAATTCGGCGTCTTCGTAATTATCCCCTCCGTCGATGGTGGCGGTGACTTCATACGTACCTGCGTCCGTGGCACCATTGCCCGGCTCACCATCAATCGAATAACTCACTGTTACCCCTTCCGGCAATTCACCGGTCAGTCCAAGTACGTGTTCCGTACCGTCGTATTCGAATGAGCCATCATTGAACGCGATACCTTCATACACCGCAGGCGTGATCGTCAGCGTTCCTTCTTCAAAGGTGATTTCATAGTTGTCGCCGAGCGACAGGTCGCCCTGCGTAATTGCATAGCTACCTACGTCTTCTCCTTCTGCACGGTCAAGACCACCGGCAAAGGTATCATCGCCAATCAACTCCGGCATAAAGGTATACGTCAGTGCCGGGTCATCCGTACCGAACACCTTCGTCTTGTCATCTGCAACAACCGTTATTTCCAATGGGGTAACGATCAACGTAGCTGTCAATTCGGCGTCTTCGTAATTGTTGCCACCGTCTATAAATGCTTTCACTTCGTAGGTACCCACATCCGTGGCACCATTGCCCGGCTCACTATCAATCGAATAACTCACCGTTACTTCTTCCGGCAACTCACCGTTTAGTTCTAACACATGTTCCGTACCGTCGTATTCGAATGAGCCATCATTGAACGTGATACCTTCATATGCGGCAGGCATAATCGTAAGCGTTCCTTCTTCGAAGGTGATTTCATAGTTATCGCTGAGCGACAGGTCGCCCTGCGTAATTGCGTAGCTACCTACGTCGTCTCCTTCTGCGCGGTCAAGACCACCAGCAAAGGCATCATCGCCAATCAACTCCGGCATAAAAGTATATGTCAGTGCCGGATCATCCGTGCCGAATACCTTCGTCTTGTCGTCCGCCACAACCGTTGTTTCCAATGGTGTGATGGTTAAAGCGCCGGCTTCAAAGACAAGCACATAATTATCATCCAGCGAAAGGTTACCCCGCGTAATCACGTAGTTGCCCACGTTATCTCCCTCCTCACGTTCAAGCCCGCCCGTAAATTCGTCATCAGCGATGAGCTCCGGCGCATACATATACGTCAGTGCAGGGTCATCCATACCAAATACCTTGGTTTTATTTTCCACGGTAACTGTAATTTCCAATGGCATAATCACAAACGCATCGTTATCGGCTTCAAAGGAGATGGCATAATTCACCGCCTGTTCTCCGTCAACAGCCAATTCAATATCATACGCACCCACGCCTTCGCCTTCCTGGCGTGTAGTAGCCGAAACGATATCCGTCAGTGCATCGTCAAACGCCAGCATATCGCCGTCAGCCAGCCCATAGGCATACGTGTCAGGATCATCCGCTCCGTATACCTTTCCTTGATCTGCAGTCGGAATGATCGTGATGGCCTTTTGTGCCACGGTAACGGCAAGTGACAGAGATACCGCTTCATAATTGTCCGTTTCCTCCTGTTCAATAGTCAAGGTTGCATTGCCGGCCAAGTGGGCAGCAACAGCGTCGAGGTCGCTCAGGTCGACAATTGCGTCATCGCCTATGCCCAGCGTATAAGTAACTACACCATCCGGATCGGTTGTACTAAACGTCAGTCCCCCGACATCACCGTAGGTTAGCGATAGTCCTTCGACTGCATCTACCGCTTCGCCGTTCCAGGAAGCCGCCAATATCGGCGTACCTTTCTCGACGGCTACCGTCACTTCTGCCCGAAGGTCCTCCGGGTTCAAGTAACAAGCCTCCGCAGGAATCAACAGCGGTACGGAAAACACATACGTACCTGCTACATCCCCGTCATAGCTGCTACCTGCAGGCGTAAGGAGCGTCCAGTGGTCACGATTGCCATCCAGTGGGATGGACACGTCCGTATCATCGCTTAATCCGGCGGTTACGGCAGTCGGCAATCCGTCGATATCGTCCCAGGCTGTACCGTACGCCACTGTTACCGCCGCCGGTGCGGCTAATTGTTCGATGTATACCCGTTCGCCCTGATATTCATAGGCACCCATATCAATCACGCCACCGCTAGCTTGATTGTACACCCGGGGATTCCCCGCCAGGTCGAGGTCGGCGGCAAGGTTCCCACCTGCATCGGTGTAGGCGGAGTTGTTACCAATACTGATGGCTGGACTGCAAGCATTCAATTGCAGAAAACCCGCTTCTCCGGGCGTGCTACTCACGAATGCCGGATCGGCGTCGATGTTATTGCCTCCGTCCAGGATGCCCATTGCATTATTCCAGTTCGCGCTTCCACCCGAATGAGCGACCAAGCTATTGGCAACGATTACATCGCCCCCCAATGATATGGATATGGATGCGGATGGATCAGCCGGGTCACCTTCTACTTCATTGCCCCATATCACCACATTGTTCAGCCAGGTCGAAGTCTGCTCCACCTGTATGGCAGCCCCATCGAAACTGGGAATAAAGGCTCCAACAATCCAGTTTCCGCTGAACGTAGCATTCGTTATGGATAATGAAGTACCATTCCCACTGCTGTATATCCCCCCACCCGGGCCGGAAGACGTTCCGTCTTCAACCAATCCGGCTCCATTGTGTGCGAATATGGCCTGCTTGATGTCAACAGAACCCCCAAAATTACGTATACCGCCACCACCGCCGGGCGCCATGTTCCGATAAAACGTCACGTTGGATAACGCCGGCGAGCTGATTTCTGTTAAGAGGGAAACCGAATTGTACAGCCCACCTCCCCACTCACCCAAATTATTAAACCACGCCATGTGGGTAAATTGTGGCGACGAGGAGATGATATATGTCCCACCACCAAAAAACCGATAAACTGTCTGCCCCATTACGGACGGGCCCGATGTATTGCCGGTCGCGTAGCCACCGGTTACCGTAAATCCGTCCATGAGGGCACTGCCTACATTTCCCGATGCGATGGTCACGTGATGGGCATTCTCGGTATGATTATCATAATTGGCTGTATTGTCGTTACCGTTGAAATCGCCGCTTAGGATACTGCCCTGTTCCAAGTTATTCATATTCGGAAGAATACGCGGATCTTCCAGTGTTTCAATGCCGGCTGGGGGATCAAACCCACCATATAATTGCACATCGGGCACCAGTACGAAACTGTTATCCCGACCGCCATCGGTGGTATACGCACCGTCTGCAGCGTTGTACAGGGGCTTGTAAACCCCTTTAGCCACAAAAATCTTCAGCGGGTCGGTATCATCCCACCCCGGGCTGCCGCCATCGTGTTGCTCACGCGCCCACTTCAACGCATCGGCCAGTTCGGGAATGGCATTTTCCCAGCTGTCGCCGGAGCCGCTACCATCCGGAACGTTTTGGTCAACATACAGGATATTGCCTGGACCCGGCGTGACGGGCGTACTCGGCAACGTAACACTGCACGTCCCAACCCCGTCATTTCCCTGAAAGTTCCAGTCTAGGTCATTGATCAGGAAATCCCGATAGGGCGCAACATCCGGACTGAAGGTGATTTCATTGGGCCCAAAAATCACACCTTCGTTTGTATTCGGATGCGTGGCCCAGCCGAAAAGGGTATAGCTGAAGTTTTCGCAGCTCATACCGCTCCTGAAAAAGGCAGCAACAGCCCCCCTTAGGCTTTCCAATTTCCAGGTGCCCAACGATTGATTAAAACTGGACGCGTCACGAAACATGTAATCGAAGTGTTCCAACTTACGCACATCCCAGCTGTCCAACGGTTGGTTGAAGCTCGTCGCCCCGTCAAACATAAATCTCATGTCGGTTACATTGCTCACATCCCACTTGTCCAAGGGTTGATTGAAGTTGGTTGCCTGTTCAAACAAGTTACCCATGTTGGTTACGTTGCTTACATCCCAATCATTGAAGTTGGGTATTTCGTCAATTCCACTGTAGCTGAACGCAAAGCTTAAGTCCGTTAAACCGCTCAGGTCAGGGATATCCGTAGCCGTGACAGATAGGTTTGTGCAGCCACCGAATGCGAATTCACCCCAATGTATGGCTCCCCAATTCTTTATTTCCAACAATTTAAGCTTGTCGCCGGAAACAAATGCAGCAAAATAGATACGATTAAAAGGAGAGCTTCCCGTCGGTGCAATCCGTACCTCATACGTTCCCGCCTGCGGAAAGGTGATGGTCGTCCCACCATTTCCACTCCCCGACCCCGTTGATGCCGGGTTGTTGGTATCCACCCAGGTATAGGTGAACTCACCAGAGGCAGGTATCGTGATTTGGTCGTCTCCGCTCGGACCATCATTATCGGTCTTCCAGATGGTGATGAAATGACTGGGGTCGGCGGGGCCGATGCCCCCGCCACCACAATCGGACGCTTCTCCTGCGTCGTCGATACTCCATTGGTGATCGTCGATCAATTGTTGCCGAGCATCGGCACCAGCGCAAAAGGTCAGGCCTTGAGCGCCTAACATAACGTCCGGTTGCACGGCTTGTGTTGCCCAGCCGATCAATGTGGCGTCGTAATACTCGGGGGAAAGCCCCGAACGGTTGAGCATGTTTGTCATGTTCTCCACGGAAGAGACGTCCCAACCGCCAAGATCCTGGTTGAACGAAGCGGCACGCTCGAACATAGTTGTCATGTTAGTCACCTGCGATGTAACCCAAGCACTTAAGTCACTGTTGAACGTAGCGGCGCCCATAAACATCCCCTGCATATTCTCCACCGATGAAACATCCCAGCCGCTCAAGTTGCCGGCAAATGACTCGGCCTCCTCAAACATGTTTGCCATATTGGTTACCCGGGACGGCACCCAACCGCTTAAGTCGCCATTGAACGCCGTGGCACGCATAAACATCCCCTGCATATTCTCCACCGATGAAACATCCCAGCCACTCAGGTTGCCGGTGAAAGACGTAGCGTCTTCAAACATGTTCGCCATGTTGGTTACCCGGGACGGCACCCAAGCACGTATATCCCCGTTGAACGCGGTAGCGCGCATAAACATCCCGTGCATATTTTCCACCGATGACACATCCCAATCGTTCAAGTCGCCATTGAAAGAGGCAGCGTCCTCGAACATATTCGCCATATTTTTCACCGATGAGACATCCCAACCGCTCAGGTCGCCGTTGAATGCGGTAGCGCGAAAAAACATCAAGTTCATATTCTCCACCGACGACACATCCCAGTTACTCAGGTCACTGGAGAAGTACGTGGTGCCCTCAAACGCCCGTTCCATTGATGTCACATGCGTTAAATCAGGGGTATCACTAGCGCGGATTACCAAATTGGCAGCGTCCATAAATGCTCTTTCCATGGATTGCCAAATCATATCACCCCATTGCTCGACGGAAATGAGTTGCTGGCCGGCTTCATATAAAGCCGGAAAACTTCCACTAATGGATACCTCATAAGTGCCCGCAGTGGAATAGGCATGTGTAGCATTGCCTGTCTGTCCGGTCGATGTATTGCCATCCCCCCAGTCCACCGTATAATTATACCCCGTTACACTAGGATTGATTCGAATGGTAATGCTTTCATCGGCAGCAGTCGTCCGCCACGTAGTGATGAATGCTTCGTCAGTTCCGCCGCCGCAATCGGTTGCCGGGTTATCACCGATAATATGCCATCCCTTCATCTCCAATTCCTGCCTGGCCGTTTCGGCTGCGGATCCGGGGCAATATTCCTGGCCCGCCGCATTCAGCGTGATATTGGATGGCACACTAGGCAACGCTGCCCAACCGACGAGCGTAGCGCCATAATTAGCGGAAGAAAGGCCCGTCGCGAGCAACATGTCGCCCATATCCGTTACGTTTGAAATGTCCCAACTGCCCAACGATTGGTCAAAATTAAGGGCAATAAAAAACATGCTGTTCATCGTCGTCACACGGGATACATCCCAACTGCTCAAGTCCTGATTAAAGACCGGCGCTTGATAGAACATAAAAGACATATCCTCCACGTTGCCTACCTCCCATCCGCCGATATCTTGATTAAAGGCACTTGCACCCCAGAACATCCAAGACATGTCCGTTACATTACTGACATTCCATCCGCTGATATTACCGTTGAATGCAGCTGCTCCATTAAACATTTTACTCATGTCGGTTACGCTCGATACATTCCAACCGCCAAAGTCGCCATTGACCAATTCTGCGCCCGAAAACATCTGTGCCATAGATGAAACGCCACTTAAATTGGGTACATCACTTGCGTTCAATACCATGTATCTCGCTCCCGAAAAAGCTCCTTCCATAGACTTCCATTCGATATTGCCCCAATGTTCGATGCTCATCAGTTTATCGCTCACTTCGTTACCGAATTGCCACAGCTGTATCGCTGGAAAGTCTCCGGATATGGATACGGTATAGGTACCCGGCGTGGCATACGTGTGCTCGGCATCCCCGGTTTGGCCAGCAACCGTGCTCCCATCTCCCCAATTCACGTTGTAATTATATCCTGTAACAGTTGGATTCACGGGGATAGTTACACTTTCATTGGCAGTAGTCGTTTGCCAGGTTGTGACAAATTCATTTTGTGCAATTGCCGTCATCGTTAGCAGCATGCAGCACAGAGTACCCCATAATCCGACCAATGGCATGCGTAGATGTGGTAGAAATCTTTCCATAGCGCTACAAATTGACGGAAAATAGAACAACCCTGCCACCCCTCTTTTGGGGGGGGTATATTCCCAAAACGACTAGGTTGCTTCAAGCACACCGGTCTGACCGCAATACATACCATTCAAAACCGGCAACCTCCAAAGGATGTAGCGTAAAGGTTTTAAAATGTTTCCGCCCAATCTCAATATTAAAAGAGATTAGAAAATTATATATTAACTATGTTTATCTTATATTTCATCGTATTTTCACCGTAAATTCATCGTATTTTTATCGTTTTATATACGATAAAAATAGGTTATTTATATATTATATAGATGTTTTTTTAAAAAATGTATCTATGTATTATATCATTTTTATTAAGTATTCTTTGCGCAAACAGTTCGAAAAGTGTATACTTGCATTAACAGGACCAAGTATAAACAACGAAAAATGGGCATCATCCAAAAAGGTATCAACGGGCCGTTCAAGGGCAAAACGGGCAGCGTAGTCGGGAGCAGCTGGAAAAAGGTGAACTACATCAAAGGGTTGCAACGGAAGAAAGGCGTAAAACGCAAGTCCACACCGGAGCAGGCTATCCAACAACAACGTTTCAAGTTACTTAACGATTTTCTCCGGCCGATTTCGCAATTCCTAGAGGTCGGTCTTAAACCCTTCCTGGCCAAAGCAACGGGCGTGAATGCCGCATTCAGCCTTAATTATGATCACGCATTTCTGGTAGACGGCGACCACCTATCACTTAACTATGAAGCCATGCAATTCAGCCACGGATCGCTCTGCACCGCTGGCGCAGAAAAGGCACGGCACGAAAACGGCCTCGTTACGGTTACCTGGCATACCAAAACCTACGGCATGGGCGGTGAAATGGATGACATCGCCAATGTATTGGTGTATTGCCCCGAAACCGACCAGTTTTTTGGGAGTGAGCCGGATGTTACCCGGCAGGATGGCATCGCGGTGGTCGACTTACTCGGCGATAAATGCAGGACAGGGCTACATACCTGGATTTTCTTCGTTGATAACCAGCAAAAGCGGGTTTCCCCCACCGTTTACATTCCCCTATCGACCAACGAATCTTAAAACAGCACCTATGGAAGTCCTTTATGATCGGAATATCCCGAAAAAGACCGCACAGTCTTATGGCAAACTTGCCGTGCAGCAACGGATGCGCCTGGCAATGGCGTTCCTCAATCCTTTGCGCCCCGTCATAGCCGAAAGCTGGTTGAGTCACGGCAGGGGCAGCAAAAGGAAAGCTTTCGGCCAAGCCCTCAAAAAACTGATGCAGGATGCGTTAGAAGGTGATTATCCCGAGCAATACGTGATCCCTGAGCGGGTTGGCGTCAGCACCGGTATCCTACCCGGGCTATTGGCAGGCGATGTGGTGCGTAGCGAGCAAACGCTGGAAGTTTATTTCTCCAGTAAGGAGACCCCGCTTGCCCGTGCCAACGACGAGGTGGTATTGGTGGTATATAGTCCGCAGCAGGGTGTGGCCGCACGCAACACATACGTATGTAAACGCAGCGAAGGGTATATCAAGGTCGACTTGCCGCCGCAATTGTGGTCAGTACCATTCCACGTCTACCTGTTCGTTCACAGCGCAAGCAAAAAGCAATACAGCAAAAGCGTACACATCGGGCAGTTGTAGCCGTGGCGGAAGGAACGGCTATTTATACTTCCGACTAATCAGCGCGTGGCGGCTGTTGACCTGCAATTTTTCGTAGATGTTCTTGATGTGAAATTTCACCGTTTCCAACGAGATGTCAAACCGGATGGCCACCTCTTTGTTGGTCAGCCCCTCTTCGATGGCTTCCACTACCTGGGCCTCGCGCGGGGTCAGCTTTTCATAAAGATCGGTCGTGCCCTTCGGGTTGAAATATTCAACCACCTTCCGTGCGATGCCCGGCGACATCGGTGCACCGCCTTCTTGGAGTGACACAATGGCTTCCTTGATTTTCTGCAACGGGGTTTGCTTCAGCAGATAACCCGATGCTCCATTGCACAGCGCCTGGAATATGCGGTTCGCATCGTCATAAACGGTCAGCATAATCACCTCGCACTTCGGCGCGTGTTTCTTGATTCGCTTCACGCCCTTGATGCCCGACTCACCGGGCAGGCCGATATCGGAAAGAATGATATCCAAAAAGATATCCTCCTTCCATTGCTCGAAAAAAGCTTCCACTGAATGTGCGGACAACAAGCATGAAAAACCGGGTTGCTCCTTGAAAAAATCAACCAGCATGTTCCTGATCTGTTCGTCGTCTTCAATAATGCCTAGGCGTATCATAAGGTAAAGATAGGTAATGTTCATTAAAATACACCCCCCTTTTTGGGTAGTGCGTGGATAATGGACATCAAGGGATAATCAAACTGACGCTAAATATCCCGTCCGCCGCCGTGTACGACAACTCCCCACCCACCCGGGATGCCCGCAACCGCATGCTTTCCAGCCCACGCCCCCCCTGCTGGTCGGTGATGGGTCCGTTTCCACTCGCATACCTGTTCCGGACGGTAAGTTGGATGGTACGACCGAAGTTCAAATCGACGGTGATTTCCGAACCATCGCCATATTTAATGGCGTTGGTTAGCGATTCCTTGAAGATGAGGAACAGGTTTTGCCGCACGAGCTGCGTTACGGACCGCGATGTCTGGTCACCCCTCACGTCAAACCGGTAGGTAATCTCCAACTCTTCACGGAGTTTGAAGAGATAGTCCTTCATGCGGATCACCAGATCCTTTACCGTATCGAACCGCGAATCGATGGACCACACCATATCACTCATGGTCAACAAGGCTTCCTTGCTGGTATCCGCGATTTGCTGCAACTGCTTATCGTCCGCTCGGCCAACATGTTTTGAAGATAACATATCTGCCTGGAAATAGATACGGGTGAGGGAGCTACCCACCTCATCGTGCAGGTCGCTTGCAATCTTGATGCGCATTTTCTTTTCCTTTCGCAGGATGATTTCGCGGTATTGGAAGAAGCCACCGATGGCGCCGGCCACAGCTAACAGAACCAGCGCATTGAACCACCACGTTTCGTAATAATGCGGTAGTTTGGTAATAGTAAACACCCGTTTGTTGCCGGTAGCTACCGTGCTCCGCGTTTCCAACTGAAAGCGGTAATCGCCCGGCGATGGTTCGATAAGCGAGATGAATTGCCCCAATTCAAGCGGCTCCCAATCGCCGGCATTGAGGGAATACTGGATTTCGCCGTCAGCGCGATGGTTCCCCGGTGTCCCCAGGTAAAGGCCGGTCAGGCTTTGATCCGGCTGTAGCACCAGTCCGTTTTCTCCCCGATAAGGCCACGTATAATCCGCCGATTTTTCACTTGTGGCTCCTGTGGCCGTATGGATTTCCGTAACGTAGCTCTCTAGTTGATGCTGGCGTTCAAACCAAGGTTGAGCCACATCCAATACGGTATAGCCCATCAACCCGCCGATATACATCCGTTGCCGCGGTGTATCCAAAAACGACGCACCCGAATTGAATTCCGACTGGGTCAACCCTTCGGCCATGCCGATGCGGCGTACCAGGGTGCCCTTGATCAGGTTCAGCCCGTCTGCCGTGCCGGCAACGAACACACCGTTGGTATATTCCAAACTGTAGACAAGGTTGTTACTGAGACCTTGCTTCCGTGTCAATGCATCCACCATGCGGCCCGCACGATTAAGCGCCACCACCCCTTCCCCTTGCGTCGCCAACCAAATGGTATCGCCAACCATGATCGACTTAAAAACCCCCACATTTCCCGATTGTGGATATCGCTTGGTTACCCGCCCCCCGTTCACCTCATAGAGGCCAAGGTGAGTACTCAACAACAAGCCGCTATCAGGCATCAAGCGGATGTGCCGGATCTGGAAATCCAGCGCGTGGGAATCGTCCGAATCAATTGGATATTTACTAAGTTGGCGGCTCTTCTTATCCAGCAACCAAAGGCCGCTCATGCTGCCAATGAGGTAATCGTTAGCCGTTTCAGCGAGGCTCATCACATAAGTCGGTAGATTAAAGGCATACTGATCGCTCGCGGTTTCGGAAAGCGTATAGGGCAGGTCTGAAATGCGGCCGAGTTTCCGATTGAAAACTTTCAGCATCCCCCCTTCGGTGCCAATCAGAAGCTCGTTTTCATTCATCGGGAGCATCGCATATGCATGCTTCAAGTCCTGGAAAATCCGGGTTTCGCCGTCGGGACCGATAAATCCCGCACCGTTGTAGGTGCCGTAAAACAAGGCGCCATCCGGATAAACATATATCCCACGGGTGCTTTTGTTGGCACCGGGATTCGTAGGGATAAGCTGTGATAGCCCATTCGTTTTTGGATAAACCACGAAAATCCCTTCGTCGGTACCGAGCAGCGCTTCCTTTCCGAAAATCTTTACGTTGGTGGTGTTAAAGCGGTGGGTCGACGGGATGGCCAACCGCTGCAGCAGACCGAGGTCGCCATTAAGCAGGCAGGCCGATTCGTCGTCTGCATAAATGTGCATCCCGTCGCCCACTGCCAATACATACGGTTTATCTTTCGACAACGTAAAGTGGTCTGATGTAAATGGTACGGGCGTGCCGTATCCATCAAATCGATAAATATCCTGTTCGAAAACATCCAGCAACAACGCGTCATCTTGCACAAGAACATTTCTCACCATATGGGTTATACCCGGCAATTGGTGATACTCGGTTTCAGTAGGATCATCCACGTTAATTGATAGCATGCCACCGGCGGTCGTGCCCACCCAATAGTTTCCTTTCCATACCGCGGCACTCCGTGGAGACACCTTGTTGCGGGCCGCGTTACCCAGTTCGTAGAGGTCGTCTATACGTGTAGTCGTATTTCCCGTCAACAGAAGAAGATGCCCGTTCTCATAAGCCACCATAATCATCGAATCAGCAAGTTGCTTGATCCAGACAACCGTGCGGTCTGGAACCGGCGGCAACAGCGTCGAATCCACCGGATGTACTTTCCATGTCTTCAGGTCGAGGTAGCTGAGGTTGGCATTTCCGGCCATCCAAAGCCGATTCCGGTGATCAATCAATATGCGCTGTGGCATATCATCTGTAACCTGTTGGTCCGTGATGGTTTTCAGAATGTCCAATGACCGATAACCATCGTACCGGTAAATCTCGCCATTGGTCAAAAACCAGATAAACCCGAGACTATCCATGGTGACGTCCTTAACCAATATCTCCTGGCGATCGGCGAACAGCTTCAGCTTGGCAATTGTGTATTCCTGCGCGGCAGTAGGTGCCAAATAGCTAACGGTAAAAAAAATCGATAGTAACGTCTTTGCGATATGTGGCATGATGGGGCACGAAACTCAAGTAGCTTGTTCATTCATTGGTAAATCGGCGATAAAAGTAGGAAAAAACAGGCAACTTCTAGTTAATTTTTGGTTAACAATCTAACACGCATCAATAATGGCACGGTATTGCAGTCTTTGCGGCACACTTATAAATAAGTTTGCATGGTATTTAACAGATGACGAAACTGATTTTTTCCCCTTCGATGCCTTCTTCGCAAAGTGCTGCTTTTTAGCTTCAACGCCGGGGTCAATAGGTTTGCGGTAATAACAGCAAGCTTAAGATAGTGGGCTTGATGCAAGATCAGCTCCGACCGGGATGGACTCACAAATAAAATAATCTACTAATTCACTATATATTGTGCTGTTTACTATATATTATCCTGTCAAATCCTTATGTTTGCACGATATTTTTCAGGTAACGAAACGTGGCTTTTTACCTTACATACCTTCTTATCGGTGCCATCCTATTCGGCTTCATTGCCGGCTTTACGTTGTTTGCGGTCTACAGCGAGCGTAAAATAGCGGGATTTGTGCAAGACCGGCTCGGCCCGATGGAAACTGGACGATATGGTAGCCTGCAAACTCTTGCCGATATCTTGAAGCTTATCCAGAAAGAGTACATCACACCCGCCGCTGCTGATAGGGTCCTCTTCGCCGCCGCACCCGTCATTATTTTCATTGCCGTATTCCTCGGCTTCGCTGTGATGCCCTGGGCGCCTGGTATGGCTCCATCCGGTCTCTACCTCGGATTGTTTTTCGTGATTGCCATTATATCTGTCGATGCTATTGGCTTATTGATGGCGGGCTGGGGCTCAAACAATAAATTTTCGCTGCTGGGGTCCATGCGGGCCGTGGCGCAGATTGTCTCCTATGAGATTCCTTCGGGCTTGGCGCTGATTGCCGCCATCATGATTACGCAGACGCTCGATCTCCGCGAAATCGTGATCAATCAAGGTATACAAACTGCCGAGCGCTTGTTGTTTGCCGGAGTATGGGATGTAACACGTATCGGTGGACTGTTCGCCTGGAACGTTTTCCAAGCACCGCACCTGTTGTTGGCATACGTGATTTTTTTCATCGCCTCCCTCGCCGAGTGCAACCGTGCGCCGTTTGACATACCGGAAGCCGAATCGGAACTGGTAGGCGGATTCCATACCGAGTACGGCGGACTCCGTTTCGCCTTTATTTTCCTCGCTGAGTATGCCATGATGTTCCTCGTGGCCATGATCGGTGTAGTGGTGTTCCTCGGTGGATGGAACACGCCGTTGCCCAACGTAGGTGTGGTAAAACTGGCCGACTGGACTACCGGGTTGGCATGGGGTGTTTTTTGGACGCTCTCGAAAACCCTGCTCATCGTGGGTATACAGATGTGGATCCGGTGGACATTGCCCCGGTTGCGCGCCGACCAGCTGATGGCACTCTGCTGGAAAGTGCTTACACCACTGGCATTCCTGTGTATGGCCGTTTCGGGGATATGGCGGGTTTGGGTGATGGTTTAGGATTGAGACAACAGACATTAGACAACAGACATTAGACACTGTACAGAAATACTAAATACTTACGTACTAATAAATGTTTAAAATAACCATACATGCATTCGTCACCGCAGCAAAGGGACTGGCAGTAACCCTTGCGCACCTCTTCGGTGCGCGGCGGTCGCGCGGCACAAGGGATGTACGTAAGGCTGATTATTTTGACCAGCAGGGGGGCGTCACCACGGTGCAGTTCCCAAAAGAAAAAATGCCTATCCCCGAGGTAGCCCGTTACCAGCTGGATGTCGAAATCGACGACTGCATCGTCTGTGACCTTTGTGCCAAAGCCTGCCCGGTGGATTGCATTACCATCGAGTCGGTAAAGGCTACGGATGTCATCGGAAAAACATCCGATGGCAGCGTAAAACGCCTTTATGCCGCACAATTCGATATTGATATGGCCAAATGTATGTATTGTGGCTTATGCACGGTGGTGTGCCCCACGGAATGCATCACCATGACCGACCAATACGACAGGAGCATGACCAATTTGGCGGAGTTGACCTACTCCTTCGCCGATATGACAGCGGAAGAGGTCGAAGAAAAGAAACGGGAATGGACCAAGTTCCAAGCTGAAAAGGAGGCGGCAAAAAAGAAATAGATGCAAGCACTCGTATTCTACGCCTTTTCAATAATCGCCATCGGCTCGGCCGTTATCCTGGTCAGCATGCATAATCTGGCAAGAGCCTTGTTCCTGTTTTTTATTGTGCTTTTTTCCGTTGCTGGCCTGTACGTCTTCGCATTGGCCGATTTTGTGGCCATCACACAGATACTTATTTACGTAGGCGGGGTATTGGTGCTGATGCTCTTCGCGTTCATGTTGTCCAACAAAACATTGCTGGACCAGCTGCAAACCGGTACGGCGCACTTTTTTGCCTTACCGGTATGGCAGGCCATTTTGATTTCGGTCAGTTTCCTTGCCATCCTCGTGTACGCATCGTTACAACTGGGGGCGCAACAGCCCGCTTGGATCGCGGTTGCCCAACGAGAGGGTACCACCATCGCACCGGCCGACAGTACCATCCAGCATATCGGCATCCAACTGATGACGCGCTACCTTTTGCCTTTCGAAGTGATTTCCGTATTGCTCATGATGGCGTTGGTCGGCGCGGCTCATCTTACCCGGAAGGAGGATAGGCCATGATTACGCTTACCCATTTCCTTGTTGTTGGGGCATGCCTTTTTTCCATCGGCCTGTATGCCGTTATGGCACGCCGCAATGCGATTATGGTATTGGTGGGCATCGAGCTGATGATCAACGCGGCTATCCTCAACCTCGTCGCTTTCGGGCGCTATGATGCTGAACGGTACGGCGGCCAGGCCTTCGCGCTTTTTGCCATCGTGCTGGCTGCCGCTGGCGTCGCCGTAGCCCTTGCCATCATACTAAATGTATATAAGCACTATAAAACCATCAATCCCGAAGATATCAACCAATTAAAAGATTAGGCTACCCTTGACGCTACCGACAACGACATATCCACTCCTGGCCGCACTTGCGACGGTTTTGCTGCCGTTCATTGGCTTCCTGTTGTCGGCCATAGCCGGTAGAAGGGCCAAAAGTGGGGCTATTTCCATTACGGCGATTGCGCTGAGCGTCGTTACCGCGGGTTATGCCTTTGCCAACGTGTGGGGCGGGGACCCCATCCACGCCCAATGGCGGTGGTTCATTATCGGTGAGCAGGCCTTCCACGTGGGCGTGCTTTTGGATAATATCGCCGTACTGATGTTGCTGTTAGTCGCCGTCGTGGCCCTTCCCGTACATATTTATTCGGTGGCTTACATGAAGGACGATCCGGGCATCCACCGGTATTGGACCTACCTCAGCCTCTTCTGTGCGGCGATGTTCGGATTGGTCATCGCTGACAACCTGCTGCTGCTCTATATGTGTTGGGAGCTCGTGGGCTTTGCGTCCTACCTGCTTATCGGTTTCTGGTTTACCAAGGATGCCGCGGTGCAGGCCAACAAACGCGCATTTATTATCAACCGTATCGGAGATATCGGTTTCCTTATCGGTTTCGCCATCCTGTACAGCGGCTTCGGTACGCTCGACATCAACACCCTTTTCGGGCCGCAAGGGATTTTTGCAACCCCTGCGGGTGCAGATACGCCGGGCATCGTGGCACAAAGCGAGCTGCCCGCCGGTTGGCTTACGGTGGCCGGACTGGCTTTTTTCCTCGGTGCCATGGCCAAGTCGGCCCAGTTTCCGCTGCATGTGTGGCTACCTGCGGCGATGGAAGGCCCAACTTCGGTATCCTCACTCATCCACGCGGCTACGATGGTCGCCGCAGGTGTGTTCCTGCTGGCACGCATCTTTCCGGTGTTTGACGACACCGTTTTATTGGTCATCGCCACCACAGGTACGGTAACCGCCTTGGTTGCTGCTTATTTCGCGCTTACCCAATTCGACATCAAGAAAATATTGGCCTTTTCAACTGTGTCGCAACTGGGCTTCATGATGGTCGGCATCGGCATTGGCCTATATCCCATCGCACTGTTCCATTTAGCCACGCATGCGTTTTTCAAATGTTTGCTGTTTCTCTGCGCGGGCGCCATCATCCATGAGATGCAGCACCTCAACGATAAGCACCGGCTTGGCATCGACCCGCAAGACATCCGCAACATGGGTGGCCTGCGCCGGTATATGCCCGTCACCTTTGCAACCATGCTGATTGCTTCGCTTGCGTTGGTGGGCTTCCCGCTTACTTCGGGGTACCTTTCCAAGGATGCCCTGTTGGTCCATGCCTTCGAATGGGCAGCATTGCATCAGGGCGCAGCCCACATCATACCGTATGTATTGGCTTTCGTGAGCGTGCTCACCAGCTTTTACATCTTTCGCCTGCTGGCGAAGGTGTTTTTCGGTACTGCCGCCACGCCGGCGTTGGCCAACGGCCAGGCCAAACTGCACGATCCCTCTGCATGGATGGTTGGGCCGATGTTGTTTTTGGCCGCCTGTTCGCTCTTCCCGCTGTTCACCCTGCATCCGCTGAATGACGGGCACGTGTGGCTGTTGCAGGGAATCGCAGTGTCGAAACCGTGGCCATCGCTCCCCTTACTACACATCGTCATTCCCGTAGGAGCAGCATTCGCTACGCTGGCGGTTGCCGTGTGGGTATGGCGTTGGTACGTGGGAGGGAAATACACCGCGAAGACGGATGGCCCGCTTTATCGGCTGTCGTTCCACCAGGGGTACTTGGATGGCTTGTACGACCGGTTCGTGGTTGGTACTGTCCTGCGGTTTGCTGGTGTGCTGCGTTGGCTAGACACCTATATTGTGGATGGCCTCGTGCATGGATTGACCGCATTGGGGCGTAGCCTCGCATCCGCCGCCGGATGGGTGGATCAGCGTATCGTGGATGGTCTGGTCCGGCTCATCGGCAAATTGGCCTGGGGGGTGGGCAACGTGGTACGGCGCACACAGACCGGCCGCCTGCAAGGCTATTTCGCTAGCCTCTTTTTAGTTATTTTGGTGATTTTGCTATATCATATTATCGTGCAAGCATGAACCCGCATCTATTAACCATACTTATTTTCTTGCCGCTCGTCGCCGCCACAGTGATGTTCGTTGTTCCTGCCGGCAAGCGGAATGCCTATAAATACATCGCACTCGCCACCGGCGTATTGCAGTTGGTATTGAGCGGCGGCATGTATTACCTGTTCCACCCCAAGGGCGCGGGCATCTCCCAAGAACGCCTATACCAATTCGTGGACCATATCCCCTGGATACGGCTCGACATGGGTAACTTAGGTCGCTTGGAAATCGATTATTTCATCGGGGTGGATGGCCTTTCCATGCCGTTGCTCTTCCTATCTGCCTTAGTGATGGTCATTGCAATCGGTGCCTCATGGAATGTGCAGAAAAGCGCGAAGGGCTACTTTGTGCTGCTGATGATCCTCGATATGGCGGTGATGGGGGTATTCTCGGCGCTCGACTTCTTCCTCTTCTACATCTTTTATGAATTGATGCTGCTGCCGCTGTATTTCCTTATCGGCATATGGGGCGGTGCCCGGCGGGAATATGCGGCTATCAAGTTCTTCCTATACACGCTGTTCGGCTCGGTGTTCATGCTGCTCATCATCGTAGGGCTGTATTTTTCGGTGACCAACCCCGAAACGGGTGCGCACACCTTCAACATGCTCCACATGATGGACCCGGCCAATTACGTGCCCGGATCATTCTTCTCCGCCTTGGCCAACCAGGAGTTGTTCGGCATCCCGGCGCGGCTGCTTGGGTTCATCGTGCTGTTCGTTGCCTTCGCCATCAAGGTGCCCATCGTACCGCTGCATACCTGGCTGCCCGACGCACACGTGGAAGCGCCCACCCCGATTTCCATCATTTTGGCAGGCATCCTGCTAAAGGTGGGGGGCTATGGCATCTTACGCATCTGCTTTAGCATATTCCCCGATGCGGCGATGCAATCCGCCTGGTGGCTCGGCCTGATCGGCGTAGTGTCCATCATCTACGGCGCACTCGTTGCCCTGGCACAGCGCGACCTGAAGCGCATGATTGCTTATTCATCGGTATCGCACATGGGGTTTGTACTGCTGGGTGTAGCCTCATTCACCACAGAAGGTACGGCAGGTGCGCTATTCCAGATGATCAGCCACGGGTTCCTGTCGGCCGCCCTGTTTTTCCTCGTGGGCATGCTTTACGACCGGGTGCATGACCGCGGTATCTACCATTTCCGTGGATTGGCCACGCTGATGCCACGCTATACGGTATTTGTCGCGATCGCCTTTTTCGCATCGCTGGGCTTGCCCGGGTTTTCGGCATTCATCGGCGAGGTGTTCGTCATCATCGGTGCGTTCAATGCGGAAAGCGTAAACGGTTTGCTTCCCCGATGGATGGCCATCGCCGGCTCCGTGGGTATCCTGCTCAGCGCGGCATATTTCCTTTGGACGCTGCAACGGATGTTTTTCGGCCAACCGCGCCTCAAAGGTGGCACGGCGTGGTCTGAAGCATTGACCGACGCATCGCCACGTGAAACGGTGATTATGGTGCCCATGCTGGTGCTTGCGCTGGCGCTGGGTATATACCCTGCCCTTGCATTGGACAAAATCAACGCTTCGGTGTTGGCGCTTGTAGAGTTGATAGTTTATAATTGATAGTTGATAGTTAACGTGACCGAACTTCTACCCGATATAAGCGAAAGACTGGACCACATCGTCAGCGGATTACCCGCGCTGGCCCCTGAGCTGGTGCTGATTGCAGCATTCGTGGTGAGCATCCTCACCGGATTGTTTGTCGACCGGCTGTGGCGCCACGGCTCATTTTCCGTTACGATAACCGGAATAGTCATTTCCGCATTGGCCAGTGGATTCTTAATGGGCACACCGAGTGCCGAGGGGTTATTATTTGGCATGGTATCAACCGATATGTTCGGGCAGTACATGCGCATACTGATCTCTGGGGTTTGTTTACTATTTGCCTTGTTCGTAAATACCAGCCCCGATTTCAGGACACATAGCAAAAAAACCGCCGACCTCTACAGCATCTTGCTAGCCACCCATATTGGCCTCAACCTGATGGCACTTGCTACCCATTGGCTGATGACATTCATTGCCATCGAAATGGTCTCGATCGGCTCTTACCTCATGGTGGGGTATCTCGCGAAAGATTCTCGGCAGACCGAAGCCGCAATGAAGTACGTACTATTCGGGGCCGTATGCTCTGCCGTGATGCTGTACGGGATGTCGCTCTTATATGGCTTTACCGGCAATCTCGATTATACATCGGCCCAGCATATCGAGGGCCTTAACGCGATGCCTCCGTTGCTGGTTACCATCGCCCTCTTATTTGTATTCACGGGCATCGGGTTCAAGCTCACCTTCGTGCCTTTCCACTTCTGGACGCCCGATGTATACCAAGGGGCACCCACGCCGGTGACTGGATTCCTTTCTACCGCTCCGAAAATCGCGGGGATTGCCTTGCTGGCTAACATCCTGTGTGCATGGCCTGCGGATAGTCTTCCTTATCGGAACCTGCAACTCATGCTGGTAGCCACAGCCGCAGTGACGATGCTATGGGGCAATCTGGCGGCACTACGCCAGACCGATGTGAAGCGGATGATGGCCTATTCCTCCATCGGCCACACCGGGTTCCTGATTATGGCTGTGCTGGCTTATTCGTCGCAAGATTATACGGCACTGTTATTTTACCTGGTGGTTTATGCCCTGATGAATATGGGGGTATTCATGATTACCGGCTACATCGAGTCGCGTACTGGAGCGATAGATGTAAAACAGTACGGCGGCTTAGGTAAAACAATGCCTTTGGCGCTGGTGTGTTTTACCCTGCTGATGATATCGCTTACGGGCATCCCTCCTACTTCGGGCTTCGTAGCCAAGCTACTCGTATTCACCGCGGTATTCCATAGTTGGCAGGCTACCGGTGATATCGGAATGGTTTTGCTATTGATTGTGGGTGCACTCACGACCGTTGTGTCCCTGTTCTATTATTTCAAAATACCATTGCACGCCTTTTTAAAGTCGGCGGAGAGCGAGTCGGAAGTGAAACCGCTGCGCCATTCCATCCTGTGGGTGGCGGTGCTGCTTACCGTTGCGGTATGGTTGCTCGGGGTGTTCCCGGATTTATTGGTGGGGTAAGCGTTGGTAGACTCTTATATTCTAGGTCTGCTTTTTGGATTCCTTTTGTCATGGAAGGACGAAAGCACCCTAACGACCAGCGTCCTTTCATTAATGATGAAATAAAGCGAGTATCGTAATAGCTTTTGATTTAAAAGCTGCTTTGATCGCATCCAGAAGATCCGTATTCACATTTTCAGCGGAACTTAAGTGAAACGTCGTATACATTTTCCTTATTAATTACAAACTTACATTTATATGCAAGTAGATGTCTTTCGAGACACGTTTTGTGAAACCATGGTGTGTTGACAGATTTTTAATGGCGTTCGTTTTGAACAGATTACAATTAGTATTAATCTTGTGCGGGGAAACACGCATTATGATTATCACGTTGGTCGCTTTGGGTATATCTGTCGTCTTTTTTGTCAGCGGAAAAGTGCGCGCAGACCTCGTTGCACTCTGCGCATTGGCCTCCCTCATGCTATTCAACATCCTGACTCCCGAGGAGGCGCTGTCGGGTTTCTCCAATCCCATCGTCGTCATGATGATCGGGCTTTTTGTGGTCGGCGGCGGGATCATCCAGACTGGCCTGGCCAATATGGTGAGCAACAAAATCATGAATGTTGCCGGCACCAACCCGTTTTGGATTTATCTATTACTGATGCTGACCACCTCGGCAATCGGCGGTTTCGTGAGTAATACGGGCACCATCGCACTGATGCTACCCATCGTGGTTAGCCTCGCTGCCGCCACCCAAGTCAACCCCAGCCGACTGCTCATGCCCCTTGCGTTCGCCAGCAGTATGGGCGGCATGCTGACGCTGATCGGTACGCCCCCCAACTTGGTTATCAGCAATGAATTGGACAAGGCGGGATATGGTGCCTTATCTTTCTTCGCTTTCACGCCATTGGGTCTCATTGTCATCGCCATCGGAATCGTGGCGCTATGGCCACTGAGTCGCCTGTTGCTTTCGAACAAACCAAAGGGCGATGGCAAGAAAAACAACAGACGCTCGTTAAAAGATCTTGTAGAAGCATACCAGCTCGCCAATAACCTCTACCGGGTAAAAGTACAGGGGAAATCAGATGTCGTCAACAAACAGTTACGTGAATTGAAGGCCGCCGCTCATTACCGAATCACTATTCTCGGCATCACCAGAGCCGTAAGGCGCAAGCGGTTATTTGCCAAGCCCATCATCCAGAAGCTGGTATCGCCGGATACGATAATAAACGAGACCGATATCCTCTATCTATCGGGTGATCCCGAAAACATCCGGCAATTTGTTGAACACCACCAGCTTTCATGGGCAGATGGGAAAGATGGTGACCTCGGGAGGCCCTACACCGGCGAGCTGCTGTTTGACGAAATCGGCATTGCGGAGGTTGTCGTGCTTTCCAACGCCAAGCTGGTCAACAAACTCGTAAGACATTCCGCCCTACGCGAGAACTACCACATCAATATCCTGGGCATCCACCGCAATCGACGTTATGTGGTAACCGATCTTAAGGACCAACGGATCCTTGCCGGAGATGCGTTATTGGTGCAGGGACGGTGGGAAGACATTGCCCGGTTGGATGAAGAGACCGTTGATCTTGTTGTCTTGGGCCAGCCCCTCTCCGAAGCATCCAACGTAACGATCGACCATAAAGCGCCGTTAGCTGCCCTTATTATGCTGGGCATGGTATTGGCCATGGCGTTCAATATCTTCCCAGCAGTAACTGCGGTTATGCTGGCGGCTATCCTGATTGTGCTTACTGGGTGTCTCCGGAATATCGAAGCGGCCTACCAGACCATTAACTGGGAAAGCATCCTGCTGATTGGTGCGATGCTTCCCATGTCGCTCGCCCTTGAAAAAACCGGTGTCTCCGCGCGTATCGCGACCGCACTGGTGGACACATTGGGTGGTCTCGGCCCCACCTACTTGCTTGGCGGCATCTACTTAGCCACCTCGGCCCTCACGCTATTCATCAACAATACGGCAACGGCCGTGCTGTTCGCGCCAATAGCCATCCAATCGGCCACAACCATCGATGTGAGCCCATATCCGTTTCTCTTTGCGGTGACGGTGGCGGCAAGTATGTGTTTTGCCAGTCCATTTTCTACGCCGCCCAATGCGTTGGTTATGTCGGCCGGGCGGTATGCCTTTATGGATTACATTAAAGTAGGACTACCGTTGCAATTACTTTTCGCCTTGGTCATGGTGTTTTTATTGCCCTTGCTTTTCCCTTTCTGACGGGCTTTTACGAATAACGCTATCATCTTTGCTGCACCGCGTAACTTTGGCTCGGTAAAGCCACTTATTCTATCTTGGCATTGCTGAGTTTGAGGGTCCGGATACCGAAGCGGGGAATACTAGCCGTAAGGACAACACCCCGCCCATCCGTGTGCGATTGAGCAACCTCGGCCGTTTCGCCGTTCAGCTCCACCCATTCAACCGCTTCCGATTTCCCGCCAAAAATGATTTGCTTGTCGCCAGCCACGCTTTGCGCATTGAACAGCCGGATGTACAGATCTTCGTCTTTCATCTCCATGGATACCAGCTCGTAGGCATTATCCTGGATGGAAAGGTATGATCGTTGCGGAGCGACACCGGCCCCTCCCGCTACCAACGTCGCCACGAGGGGCTCATTTGCCCGTTCACCCGCGGTCCAAATCCGGTCGTCATCCCATTGACCGGCATGCGGGAGCAGACTGTACGAAATATCGGTTGGCCCGGTAATGGCATAATCCCTGCCCCACAGGCCTTTCCCCGAGTATTGCAGGGTCAGCGCCAACGGGTGGTCACTGCCGTGCACGTAACTGGTCGTATGATCGGTAAACAGGGCGAGGCTGTTGTCCTGGCTGTTGCTGCCGAGGTCCACCCAGTTCAGCAAAATGTTATGCTTGATTTCATCCCACCGATTGAAATGGGTGTTTTCCAATTGGCTTTTGCTCACATCAAAGGGTGCATTCTTGTAGATTTGCTGATCGTTGATGGCCGCGGGAAAACAAACCAACAGCTTATAGCGATCGTCATAGAATGCTTTCCGTGGATTTTCGGCACTGAAAGGAATACCAGTTTCGCCGATGGCGGGGTTGCTTTGCCAATCGATTGATACACCCATGTCGATTTTTTCGTCGTTATACCGAAGCTTGATGGTCTGGGTAAAGGGGTGTTCACCGATAAAACCATCGATTGCCACGTGCAGCAATAGCGGACCGTTTTCCACTACGCGTACTTCCGCAGGTTGTTCGGCACTGGATATAAACCTTTCCTCCTCACCGAAGTAACCCCTGAGTTCGTTGAAATGCCAAGGGCTGGCAGTGTCGACATACGCTTTGTTGTTGAGCTTCTTGGCGATCAGACTTTCGATGACACCACCTTTATTGGGGTCAATGGCCAGCCGATACAGATCGCTCTCAAGTACATATTTACCGTTTTCCCGACGGAACAATAACTCACTTTCAGCGGCCATTTCCTTCTCCTGGATGGTGTAAGTGGAATAGCCGAAAGATGGCACGTTTGCCCCGAACAACATCCAGGTGCTTCCGTCTTCTTTTATAAATTGGGTGGGATATGCCTTACCCTGCTGGTCGACCACCTCCCACGTGCGGCGGCTCCAGTTGGAGGGCACCTCCACCCGTGCCACTTCATTCCGGTCGACCGCCAACGTGTTGAACAACCTGACGGCGTTGTTTTGCCCGCGCTCCCCCTTTAAGGCGTTCAACGAGCGGTCGACGACCACGCGGCTGTTCTGGTAGGTTACACCGGTCCACTCCGTCACGTGTTGCGCCCACGTACGCCCGCTATGGAGGTTGTTATACGGTACAATCCAGCAATCGTGGTGCTGTGAAAGCAGCAGTTTAATCCACCCCTCATCGATCAGGCCCTCGGGCCACCGCATGTTGCCGGTCAAGGTGGCAAACGCAGCCATTTTCTCGGCCTGAACGATATCGTTCTCCGCCTGCCGCACTTCCTGCGCCAGGGTATTCATCACTTCACTGCCCCACATCAGGCTGGTCAACACGTCTTCCTGGCTAAAATGCCAATCTTCATCGGGGGTGCCGATGGAATAATTGGCGATATAGTCGCGCCAAGTGGTGTACCGTGTAGGCGTATAAAACTTCGTGGTATCCTGCCCCAGCCACGGCCCTTTTGCCCATCCGTGGCTCCAGGCCGCATCCTGAATGGTCATCCCTACGGGATGCGCTATTCCGGCATCGAGCGCCTTCCGGATGTAATCGTTGCTATTATACCACGCAATACTCTGCCAAGTGGATCCGGGTTGGAAATCTTCGATAGCATACCGGGGCACCGTCGTGATGGCGGTGCCGTCCGGCCCGATCCAATTAACCAGTTCTCCACCATACGCCCTGGTGTAACCGCCCCACATGGTATTCGGGCTTTTAGTAGACGCGTATTTAAAACCAAATGATTTCAGAATATACGGCAGCGAGCTGGTAAAGCAAGGCTCCTCGGCCGAGTAGGTGGTAAACACCGCCGACGGGAAGTGCTTTCGCAACAGTTCGATGCCATACGAAAACTGGCGGATGTTACTCTCCCCCGAAGTGGCGAAAAGGTAACTCTGTGCATACGTGGGGTTTACATACTCGATCCGCCCCGTGCTGGCCGATTGGTCTTCAAACATTTTTTTAAAGGCCTCATATGCGGCTGGATCGCGCAACTTCACCGCATCCCACGTCTCTGGCTCCACTTCCATGTTGACGCGCCAGTCGGAGTACCGCTGCAGCATTTTGTTTATAAAATCGGTTTGTCCCATGGGATAGTGCCCATAAACACCCCCATGGTAGCCGTCGATAAAGTAAGCCTCTTGGGCAACCACTGCACAAGGAACTCCTACCAAGCAAAAAAGGAGCGCCGCAAACAATTGTTTCTTCATTTATTTCGTTCTATCATTCAATATTCCAATTCTCCATAACACCCCGGTTCATCAATCATTCCGTTCTTCCGCCCATGCATCGGTTCGGAAAGGAAGCGCCGGAAACCCTTCCTTGTTCTCCAGATTGGTAATGGGGTAATTAAAGAAGGCGTACCTCACGGAAACGATGTGGTTTACCCGATCGCTTTCCACCACGATGCGGTCGCCGTCGAGTTTCGCTTCCGCCGGATGGAACACCCGGTCATCCCCCGCCACATAGAAAAACCGAGGTTGTTCACCGTCGTTGGTGCGGAGGCCACTCCCCAACGTTTCCGGCTCAAAATACACATATGCCCTGTTCCCCTCAAACCGTACATCATCCACAACCGGGCCTCGGTAAACGACCTCCAATCGGTTATATGTGCGATTAAGGGCCACCGCGGCCAACCGTTCGCCAACCGGCTTTTTACGCTTCGGATGCAGGTCTTTCGCTTCCCCCACATCCATCGTACTCACCATATAAGTGTTGTTGAGCTCGGCTACTTTTTCCTGTGCTTCTCTGAAATAAGCGTCAAACGCCAGTTCCGGATTTTCATGGTCGTGGAAATACGGTGCTATTTGCACGTAATAGAATGGCAATTGGCCCTGCGAAAAGTCTCTCCGCCAACTGTTGATCAACGTCTGGGTTGCGCGCACGTACGATTCCCTTTCCAAATGGTTTGCCTCGCCTTGGTACCAGATAAATCCCCTGATGGACAAATTAATGAGCGGATGAACCATGGCATTATATAGAAGGTAGGGCCGCATTACCTTTTCAAAAGAGAAACCACCGTCTACCGGTTGCTTCGACTTGGGGTCGGCCAAATAGGGCTGTAAATAGGCTTTATGGAGCATCGCATCATTTGCCAGATCTTTTTTTGGAATATAGGCTTGGACACTGGATGCACCGATCCCGGTAAAAATCAAACCAATGGGGATATCCAGACTATCGGATAGCTTTTTACCGAACGAATAACCGACGGCACTGAAATCTTTAGCGATTTCAGGTGAACAGACCTGCCAGCTGCCGTGAAAATTTTCCAACGGCGTTTCGCTAAAATTCAACCCGACGTTCAACAACCTGATGTGCGGCTGATCGGCTGTTGAAAGAACTGCTTCGGCATCAACCATCTCACGGACAGGGAACTGCATGTTGGATTGCCCACTGCAAATCCAAACGTCACCGATCAACAGGTTGTTCAGTTCCACTTGCTCATCGCCGGCAACCACTCGTATCTGATGGGCCGTGAATTTACTTTTTTCCGCTTGTGGCACCGGAATGAGCCCCATAAAACCGCCATCACGGTCTGCTTGGATGGTTGTCGACGAGCCGGTCCAGTCGGCATCGATGACCACTTGCTGACCGGGTGCGGCCTTACCCCACACCTTAAACGGCTTATTCTGTTGGATAACCATGTTACTCTGTAAGGCGTCCGCCAACCGTAAACTATCCGTTAACGCAGCAAAACCGACTGCCGGAAACGAAAATGCACAACAAATGAAAACCTTTAATATGTTCATAACGATTTCACTTATGCGGTTGGTATTACCTTCATTAACGTTCCATACTTGTTAAAGAAAACGGCCGATCTTCTTGGCGTGTTCCTCTTTCTTTATTGGGTTGATTACCCATTTGGAATTTCAACACGCCGCCCTGCAAGATATCCTGAGAGTCGATCCAATTTTTCTTCAAAGGCACACCATTCAGGCTCGCCGACTGGATATACACGTTTTCTGTGCTGTTGTCTTGTGCCTCAATGATAAATTGCGCGCCATTTTCCAAGGTAATAGTCGCCTTGCAGAACACCGGACTTCCGATGTTATACTGCGTAGTCCCCGGGCAAACACTGTATATCCCCAAAGCGCTGAGCACATACCACGACGACATCCCGCCTTGGTCCTCATCGCCCGGAAAGCCCTTGGGCGTTGCATTATATAATTTTTGCATAATCGTACGGACACGGTGTTGGGTTTTCCAGGGCTGTCCGGCATAATTGTAGGCATAGGCTACGTGCTGAACGGGCTGATTGCCATGTGCGTATTGCCCCATGCCGGCCAATACCATCTCGGTCATTTCATGGATCTCCCTGCCGTAGGTACCCACCTTAAATTCCGAATGCATCGTAAAAAACGAGTCTAACTTGCTTACAAAAGCTTGCTCCCCGCCCATGAGGTTAGCCAGGCCGTCGAGGTCGTGGAAAACCGACCACGAATACTGCCACGAATTGGCTTCGGTAAACGGGCCTCCCCATTCAATGGGGTCAAAGTTTGGCATCCATTGGCCATCTTCGGTGCGCCCGCGCATAAACCCGACCTCCGGATCCCATACGTAGCGGTAATTGTACATCTGCCGTTCGAAGATGGAGGCGTAGTTTTCGTTGCCGGTTGCCTTGGCTAGCGTATAACCGCAAAAATCATTGTACGCGTATTCAAGGGTTTTGGCCGTGGTTTCATGGATGTCGCCATAAGGAATGAAGCCTCTGATAAAGTAGCTTTCCCAACCTTGGCGCCCGTTGGAGCCACCGAAGAATCCGGCGTTGGTCGCCTCATGCAGGTAGGCCTCAAGTGCTTTTTCGGGGTCGAAACCGCGAACGCCTTTCACCCACGCATCGGTGAGCAAAGAGATGGCGTGATTGCCGATCATGACGCCCGACATGCCCGGATTTGACCAGGTAGGCAACCATCCAGATTGGTCATACGCGTCCAGGAGCGACTGCATATATCGGCCCTGCATTTCGCGGTGCAGGATGTTGTTGAGCGGAAACTGCGCTCGGAAGGTATCCCAAAATCCATTATCGGTATACATATAGCCGCTGTGGATTTTTCCGTCATAGGGGCTGAAATAGATGGGTTCGCCGGCTTCATCAAGTTCATAGAACTTGCGGGAAAACAGGTTGGCACGGAACAGGCACGAGTAAAATGTGGCTTTGTCTTCTTCAGAGCCACCCTCTACGATAATACGTCCCAGTTGCTTGTTCCAAACTGCCGCACCCGCAGCTTTGGTTGCCTCCAGGTTTTTGTGGCTGCCCAATTCACGCTGCCAATTGAGCTCAGCCTGTTCCGGACTGATATACGATGATGCAAGCTTCACCTGCACGGTAGCACCGGGTTTGAACGCCAGGTAAGCACCCACCTTCTCGCCGGCAATCATGGTTTGGCCGGCGGTGGGTTCGGGTTGATCTACCGACCATGTGCCATGCGCGGTAAAGGGCTGGTCAAATTCCAATACAAAGAAGTTCTTGAAGTTTTCGGGAATGAAAAGCCCATTCCGCACGTAACCGATAATACGACGCTGGTCGGGTAGAATGGTAATGGATGCCTCTTTTAGGAAGCCGTCAAACACGAGGTAAGCATCTTGCCGCTTGGGAAAGGAAAACCGCATGTGCGCACCACGCTCCACGGGTGCGATTTCTGTCTGTATGCCATTGTCGAACTTTACGCGGTAATAGTGGGGCTTTCCCTCTTCGTTGTCGTGGCTGAACGTGCTGGCCCGGTCGTCTTCGTGTACCTGCAAGGTGCCGGTTACCGGCATGAGTGAAAAGACGGCATAGTCATTCATCCATGGGCTACACTGGTGTACCTGCTGGAATCCGCGGATGGTCGTATCGGTATACTTGTATTTCCAGCCGTCTCCATTTTTACCAGTCTGCGCCGAGAAAAAGTGTTGGGCGAAGGGCATACCGGTGGTTGGGTAGGTGTTGCCGTAGGAGAGTTGCGGATTGGAATAGGTACCTTGCAGGGTATTCACATAGCGTACCAAATCGGGCTGTTTCGCCTGAACGGATTGAAGTAGTGCCGCGAAGATGATGAATGTAATTCTCATAATAGTCGTTGTTTGTTATCGCTAAAATCCAATCTGAACCCCCAAATTAACCACGCGTTGGTTGAAGTAAGCGTCACCCGCGGAGTTGCTTGATATTTCAGGGTCCTGCTGGTATTTGTTGTAATTGGTCCAGGTAAACAAGTTATACGCGCTTAGGTACAACCGCAGGTTGTTTAACCCCAGCGGAAGGCGGTTGCTTGGAAACTGATACCCCATATCAACGGTCTTCAGCCGGAGGTACTGTGCATCGATAAGCCAGAAATCAGACATATACGCGCGGGCACTGTTTACGGTTGTCGGGTTGCGCGACAACCGCGGGAATAACGCATCGCTGGCATTCTCGGGCGTCCAGCGCTGCTGGTGGATCGGTTGGAACTGGCTCTGGAAGGCTTCGATCCCCGTACCGATAACGCTGAAACTGTAGTTGAATGACCCCTGGAACAGGACGTTCAAACTGAACCCCCGGTAGTTGGCACCCAGCGTAAGGCCGAGTACGGAGCTCGGTAGGTTAGGTTTCCCGATAGCGCCCATATCACGTTCGTCGATGAACCCGTCTTCATTGAGGTCGCGGTACTTCAGGTCGCCCGGCTGGATACCCCCTTCGCCCGATGCGTCCAGCCCGTAAAGGGGTATGGCCGGGCGTTGCCCCGCCGGAGCAACGCCGTCGCCGGTATAAATTGTGGCCACATCGGCCTCGGTGTAAAACCCGTCAAATGTATAGCCAAACGGTTGGTTTATCGCCCTGCCGGTACGTGCAAGCCATGGGAATGCGGGCAATGCCTCGTCCTGGAACAGGATTTTGTTTTTGAAAATTTGAAATACCAGGTTACTGCTGAGTGATAGTTCACCCACCTGCCCGCGGTAGCCAAGCATGCCGTCTATGCCACGGTTGATGGTCCGCGCGACGTTGGTAGGCGCAAAGCCGATGCCGAGGATCGACGGTATGGACCCCCGATAGGTGAGCTGATCAAATCGGGTGTTGTAAAAATAGTCAACCGTGAGACTGAACTTCTGGCGAAACAAATTGATTTCCAATCCGATGTTTCGTTTTATTTCCTTTTCCCACGTTACGGAAGCATTGCCCAGTTCGCCTTCTGCAATGGTGCCTACATCGCCGCCATTATCACCGAACACATAGCCACCGGATGAATTATAAACCTGGTTATAGAGGTAGCGCCCGCCGCTGGTAATGTCGGAGCCCACCAGCCCGAAAGAACCCCTGACTTTCAATAGTTCGATCCACGAGACGTTGTCTTTGATAAAGCGCTCCTCGGACGCCACCCATCCCAGCCCAATGGCCGGAAACCAGCCATAGCGGTTAGCTTCATCGAAGCGGTCGGTGCCGTTGTAGGCGGTATTGATATCGATGAGGTACTTGTTTTTGTAATAGTACCCTACTTTGACCGATGTGCCCCGGAAGTTGGCCGGCACGTCGGCACCGGACGATACGCTCTGCTGGTTAAAGAGCAGCAGGGAGCTGATTTGATGGTCGCCAAACGTGCGGTCGTAGTTCATAAAGCCCTGAAGGTTCAGGTTGCGGTAATACTGGTTCGTATTGCCCGTCACCGCATATGGCGCCAGCACGTATTTTCCGCGGGGGTCCACGAGGTAACTGTCCATGTGGCTATCGTAATGATAAGACGGCGGCAGATCCTCCCGGAAGAGATTCCGCGCGTATTCCTCAACGCCCCCATAGGCAACGCGGGCCGTCAGTGATAGCCCTTTAGTGAGGAAATGCAGTTGCTGAGTGGCTTGCAGCAGGGCATTGTAATCCGTGCGCTTGGTACGGCTGTACCCTCCGTTGGCCAAACGCGCATTGAGCGTTGGTAGCGCATCGGGGTTAAAGTCAGAATAGGCATAAGCATAACTGCCATTCGGATTCATAAAGGGTGCGGAAAATGGTGTGATTTTACTGAAATCATAGATTTCGCCCACCGCATTAAGCGATTGGGGCTGATTGATATCGGCAAACCGTGTGCTGAGGTCAAACCGCAGTTGCAGCGTCTCGGTGGCTTTCAGGTCGAGGTTGGACCTGAAGTTGTAACGCCTGAAAAAGTAATTGGTATTCACTTCATTGTAGGGGTCTTCGAAATGGCGGACAAGGCCGCCCTGGGTGAGTGCACCGCCGGACACGAAGTAACGCAAAGCGTCGGAGCCTCCCGAAAAATCGATGTTCGAATTGGTCTGGGTAGCCATAGTTTTGAAAATCGCCTCATACCAATTTACATCGGGATGCCCGTAGGGATCCGCTCCGCTACGGAATAGCTCCAGATCGAGGTCGGTGAATTTCGGCGGCTGGCCGTCGTTGGTATATGCCTCATTAATCAATACAGCGGCATCATGCGAGTTAAGGAATTTCGGTTGGCGGACAGGGCTTTGCAGTCCGGTTTCCACCCGGAGATTTACCTGTGGCCGGCCGTCGCTGCCACGGCGGGTAGTGACAACGAGTACGCCGTTTGCACCTTTGATCCCGTAAATGGCGGTAGTCGACGCGTCCTTGAGAATGGAGATATTCTCGATTTCGTTGACGTTGATTTGTTGCAACTGATCGTATGAATATTCAATATCGTCTACGATAATGAGCGGCCTGTTGCCTTCGTTATTCAACGAGCTCACTCCACGGATAAAAAAGTCGGATGCGTCGCGACCGGGTTGCCCCGAACGTTGTTGGGCCACAAAGCCGGGCATCCGGCCCATCAGCGTGTTTTGAACGTTGGCCGTGGGGACATTGCGGATTTCCGATCCCGAAACCGAGCTGACCGCACCGGTATTGGTGATTTTCTTTTTGGTGCCGAAACCAACGACGACAACTTCGTCCAGCCCTTGGTTGGACGTCTGCAACGTCACGTCGATATGTTCCCTGCCGGCAACGTCCACCTCACTCTCTGCAAACCCCAAGAGGCGCACAACGATGGTATTGCTGCTGCCGGTGAGTACCAATCGGAAGCGCCCGTTTGCGTCGGAAGCGGTACTATTTTTTTCTACGCCCTTTTCGTGGATGGTGGCGCCTGACAGCACGCCACCCAAGTCGCGGACGGTTCCGGAGACTATACGCTGTTGGGCGAAAAGGCCTTGATGGAAGAACACGGTTGCTACCAAAAGCAAGGCAAATCGTATATTGTTCATGTCTTTTAAACTTATGCCGTTAACACTGATTATTCGTTAGTTCCATCCGGGATTTTGCTGCAGCTGGCTGTTTTTCAGCACTTCGCTGTCCGGTATCGGATACAGGTACATATTGGTTTCGAATCGCGGCTCAAACACCGGCACCCGGCTGTGGGTCAACAGGCCGCCGGTTTGAACAATTTGCATACCATGCAAGGGCTCATTCATCACCTCTTCGGCGATCTTCCATCGCCTGATATCCCAATACCGGTGCTCTTCAAAGGCCAGCTCCAACCGCCGCTCATTGCGGACGAAGTCGCGGAGCTGGTCCTGTGATGGATTGGCGGGGATACCATAGTTGCCGTCCTCGCCGGGCAGGATGCCAGCTCGCTCCCGTAAGGATTTGAGGTAGTCGACCAGCTCCTGGCTTGGCCCTTCGGCTTCATTTTTAGCTTCCACATAGTTCAGGATGACCTCCGTATACCGGAAGAGGATATAGTCGCGCTGTACGTCACTGTACTGCGATGCTTCCTCAAAATGCCCCATAAACTTGCGGAGGTAATAGCCTGTGCGGGTTTGCATGGCTGTACCACCCGGCTTATTGCGGCCTCCCTCAAACATTTCCAGGTTATTGCCAAGCCATCTCGCACCGTTGTACAGTATCGTGCGTGCAAGACGTGGATCACGGTTGGCGTACGGGTTATTCGGGTTATAGTCGTCGGAGGTTGCCGTGGGTTCACCGTCGTTCATCGGAAACGCGTCAACCAGTTCCTGCGTGGGACTGGTACGGCCTTCGCCGCCGATTTGGGTGCCGAACCCGTAAGGGCCGTTGGCATTTTCTACGTTGCGGTTATTTCCCCATTGTTTAAAGAACAGCATTTCCTGATTATACTGACTGACAAACAGGTCAGTAACATCGTTTGCCAATCCGTAGGTTCCCAGATCAATGATGGCTTCGGAAGCAGCTGCGGCGCGTACCCACCGTTGCACGTCAAATGACGTATAACCGGTGAGCGGATTACCTTCATCGATATTGCCCCCGTTGAACAGCGGACTCGCTGCATACAACAGCGCACGCGCTTTAAGAGCCATCGCCGAGCCTTTGGTTACCCGGTGGCTGTTGCGCGAAGCGCTGGGTACGGGATACGATAGTAGGCTATCCTGAATGGCATCCATCTCCGATACGATGTATTCGATGCACGATTCAAACGAATGACGTGGCAGCTCGACATTGTCGCCCAGCTCCAATACGTGGTCGCCCATCAGCGTGATGCCACCGTACCGCTTGACCAGCTCAAAATAGGCCAACGCCCGTAGGAAGCGGGCTTCAGCTTTCCAGGTACGCTTAACGGTCAAGCCGGCCGGAAGGGGATCGAATTTACTGTCATTAATCGGTACCACATCGATGTTGTTGATAAAAATACTGGCAGCCCGTATATTGCGGTAACAGATGCCCCAGATCATATCGGAGTCTACGCGGTCATAGGCATTGTATTGCCCTCGGCCCAAACGGCTCACATCGGTTTCTTCGATATTGGAGGGGATGGCGTCGTCGCTGGCTGCATCAAGCAAATTGCCGCCAACACGGTTGATGTTGACATCCCGCGGGAACATGTCCGCATACATCGAATTTAGGAACCGGCCGGCATTCGTGCCCAGTGAATCGAGCGGATCGAATACATATTCGATGGTTACATTTTCTAGTGGCGCAGCCTCATAGTCCTTTTGACAGGCTGACACCAATAGGAAACCCATCCCGATCAGGACAGCGGCGGTGGTATGTCGAGAAAAATTTTTCATAACGTCGTTAGCTTATAATTTGATATTCACACCGAGATTGATCACCCGTTGCAAGGGGTATGCGCCGATAGCGACCTCCGGGTCCTGGCCTTTGTAAGCGGACCATGTAGCCACGTTAATCGCATTGGCAAACAGACGGAGCCCTTGCAACCGAAGCTGTTCTGCCCACTGTGTTGGAAAGTCATAGGCGACCTGCACATTTTTCAGCCGCAGGTAATCGCCCGGCCTGATCCAAAAGGACGATTCGGCGTAGTTGTGGGAATTGCCGATGGTCAGCCGGGGATACGCCGCTGTCGCGGCAGTTTCGGGTGTCCAACGGTCCAGTATCGGTGTATAAGCCTGCTCATAGCCGCCGAATCCAAGGAACCCACCGTGGACGGCACGGTCTCCGATGTAAATTTCCCGGTTCTCAACGCCCTGCAGGAGCGCACTTACATGCAGACCGCGGTAGTTGGCACCCAAGGTAAGGCCGTAGTATACACGTGGCTTGGCATTGGAAATCAGTGTGCGGTCAAATTGGTTGATGATGCCATCGTCATTGAGGTCGCGGTAGCGGATATCGCCTGGCATAGCGTCATAGCCGATGGTAGATGCGCCGGCTTCCACTTCTTCGGCTGTCTGGAACATCCCTTCAGCAATATACCCAAAGCGTACACCCAATGGCAAGCCGGTGAGCTGCATCCAGGGATAACGCTGCTGTTGTTCGTCAAAGAACGTGACAGTGGACTGCTCCAGCGTAACATTACCCGAAACGAAGTAACCGAAATTGTCTTGCTGCCTGCGGTGCGTCAGTTGCAGTTCCATGCCTTTTTGCGTATTCCGGCCAATGTTTTCAAACGGGTAGGAAATGCCGATCATTTCGATGCTCTTCCCGCGACTTTGCAGGAGGTCGAAATAACGGTCGTAGTAGACATCGGCAACCAGTTCGAGTTTGTGGTCAAAAAACTGAGCATCCAGACCGACATTCATCTTATGCGCGCCTTCCCATGTACGCACATTGGGCAGGAAAGGGTTTTCCCAATAGCCACGAAGTTCGGAGCGCGATATGCCAGCACTGTAAACGCCACTACCGATGCGCCCGTCAGTAGCCCGGAAGGTGGCCCGATAGTCATAATAACCGGAGTTATCCACACCGTTGCCCGTTTTGCCATACGTGGCGCGGAGCTTCAACCCGTCAATCCACGAAACATCTTTAATAAAGGCTTCTTCGCTGATGTTCCAACCCAAGCCGAATGCATAAAATAATCCATATTGATATCCCGGCCGGTACCGGTTAAATCCGCTGGTATTGACCGCACCCTGCACCAGGTACCGCTTGTCGTAATCGTATGCGAGCTGGCCGGTCACGTTGGTGGCCACGGCCGGCAGATCGTAATTGAACAATGTGCGCCGCTGGTCGGCCATCAAACTGCCGGTCAGGTGATGTTTTTGCCAGGTACGTGTATAATCCACACCAAACTGGCCGAACCAGTAACGTGCATTGAATACTGTATTGAAGTTGTTGCCCTGCGCCATCGCACTCCGCACGGCGGTATAGGTCGTGTCTCCCGATGGCGTAAAGGTCATCCGGTAGGTCGGCTCACGCCGCTCGCGGACGATACCTGTCAGCGATTGTACAGCGATGTTGGTGACCGCCCGGAATGACAACCCTTTGACCCAATGGTCAGCGTCATACCGCAGGTTCACATTGGCCATCACATCTTTCATGTTATCGCGGCGATAGCCCGAATGGGTGGTCAATGCCAGCAGATTGTCCTGAAAATAGCTGGTTGAGGCCCATGTACCGTTGGCGTTCCTCACCGGGTAAGTACCGTTGGGTGTTTTTTTCAAGGTTTCCAACAGACTATTCATGCCGATACCCGGCTCGTTGCCGTCTTGTATGCGGCCCATGATCTGGAGGCCGAGACTGAGGTGATCGGTCACATTGATATTGACATTCGTATTGAGAATATAGCGTTTCAGCGACGCGTTGGTATTGTAGGGAACATCGCTGGCCTCGTTAAACAACCCTTGTTGGTCCGTGTAGTTCAACGCAATGGCATACTGCGCGGTTTTGCCGCCACCACTGGCGCCGAGATTATAGCGCATCAACGGTGCCGTGTTGCGGAGCACGAGATCATACCAGTCTGTATCGGGGTAGCCGAACGGGTCGTCGCCGGTGCGGAAGCGATCAAACTCATGCGCTTCGTATGCTGGCTGGTTGTCGGTATTGGTGAGGGCCTCATTCAAAAGATAGGCATACTGATACGATGGCAGGGGCGTGGGTAAACTCAGCGGCTCCTGAAGACCGGCCTGTGCATTGAATGTAATCGTAGTACGGCCTATTTGCGGCTTTTTGGTGGTGATGAGCACGACACCCCTGGAGCTTCGCTGCCCCAGTGCCAGCGTGGAGAGGGCATCTTTCAGTACCGTAATCGATTCGATATTTTCCGGATCGATCGAAAAAAGATCGCGCTGAATGCCGTCGACCATCACAATGGGTGCTTGTCCCCGAAGGGAAAAACTGTATTCGGAATTTTCGCTAGGCGCTCCGGCACCCGCGATGGCCCTATTGCCTATAAAGATGTCTACGTTGTAGTTCACGGCTGTATTGGTTTGCCTGAAGCCGCTGTATTGCTGCATGTAGAGGCCCGGAAGTCTCCCGGGCAAAGCCGGCAGATACCCCGAAGCAGGCGTGCTGGTGAGTTGATCGGACAAAAGGGTGGTTTTTGCACCGACGTAGGTTTTCAGTGGCACTTGATGGTAAAGTACATCGAGTGTGTCCTGAGCGTAGCTGCCCAACGGGTTTGCTATCAAGCAGGTGGCCCAGGTACCGATGGTTAGGATATATCTTTTTAATTGCATGGTATTAACTGCTAAATTCAGACCTCATTCACAGTGGAATGTATAAACGAAAGGTTCCTCGGTGTTGGCATAACCTACCCTGATCTGCCCATCGGCGTCGGTAAAGTGGTAAGTTAGCCGTTCGATAACGTCACCGGGTGCCAACCCAAAGAATTGCCGTGGCCAAAGGCTGATTTCATAGCGCCCTTTGGCACCTGAAACAGCGTTTAGCTTATATCCTTCGGAAGTACCGCAGCGGTTAATTTCCCTACCGTCGGTGAGCACAGCATTGGCACAGAGGAAAATATCCTCGCCTAGGGGGCCAGGCAGGATATCACGATCGAACGTGATGGTGAGGATATCGTTGTCAGTAGAGCGGTACGGGTCGATAACCGTTTGCGGCGGGTTGCAGAAATCCAACAGGTCGCCGTCGCCATCGGTCACATCGAAACAGTCGGTGAATTGTGTTTTATACAGCGCTCCCGCCCCACCGAGAAAATCGTTAAGTCCGTCCTCGCTGGAGGCGATGAAATAGCCGAACTTGAACTTCATGTTCTGCGGCCCACTTTTGATGGATATGTGGGCGGTGATTTCGGGTCTATTCCCGTTTCGAATGGTATATTGTTCGCGTGTCCAGAACACAATCCATTCCATATCGTCGACCAGGTTGGGTCCGATACCGAACTTATTCATGAGTGCGGCCGACCACGCCAGCGTATTTCCCGAATTGGGTGCCCGGACATTGGCCGGTATCGGAACCAGATCGCCATCGCCGAAATTGGAGGTATAGCGCATCTCGGTGTTTTCTGCTGCCCGCCAGCTCCGGGGCACCAGCACACCGATAACAAACCGTACGTTCGTGCGGTCTTCGGCTGCTTGGATGTATGCACGTAGGGTAGTGTTGACCGTTTCTCCAGCACGTACGGAAGCGGGTTGTTCCACGCCTTCCAGGTATACGCACCGAACGACAACGAGCAGCACGACGGCCACCATCAGGCCCTTGGCCAGCAGGCTGCCTGCTTTTATCCGTTTATTTTTTAAGTTTATCATGATTTCGTGTGATGACGTTAATCCCTTATCAATGTGTAGCGATAGGTGTTTGACCCGCAGCCGGGGCTAAACGTGAGCAACAGGTTGCGCCTGCCGGCAACAATCGGATACTCGAAACTCGAACTCACCGCATTGTCGCTATTCACTTCAGTAAAGCTGATCGAGAACGGATACTGGGGGTCGTCGAGTTCGAAACTGCCGTTTTCGGACACAATAAAGGGCAACGGCTGCTGAAGGCGGTATGTTCCGTCTTCATTGAATGTGATGTTGAACCCTGAAAAATCGAATTTCTCGGTAATGTCTGTGCCGTTGCGCGATGCTTGGGTAATGCGCCAGTTGCCGGCGATTTCCTTTGCCGATTCCACCGTGATGATAGCTTCAGTTTTGCACGACGCGAAAAACGCTATCAGTGCCGCATAACATGCGATTTGGTTAATCCTGATCATTTTATTATGGTATTATTGGTTAGTATTCGTTAATATCCCGGGTTTTGTTCCAGGTCTGGTGATTTGCCCACCTCACTCATGGGAATCGGCCAATAGTACATCTCTGGCCTGAAATTATGTTTATCGACCGGAACGACCTCATAGGAAACCTGACCGCTGCCGCGAGTTACTTCCATCCCATGCATCTGGCGGTTTTGGGTGTCGCCAAGCAGCCAACGCCTAACGTCCCAGAAGCGGTGACCTTCAAAAGCCAGCTCTACCCGGCGCTCATTGCGTATCCACTCGCGCATGTCGTCTTGCGACAGTCCTTCGGGCAGCTGGTACGGACTAAGGCCTGCGCGGCGGCGGATGGCTTCGACGGCTTGGTAAACGGCGTCGGAAGGCCCGCTGTATTCATTGAGGGCTTCCGCATAGTTAAGCAGGATTTCCGCAAAGCGGACCAATGGAAAACAACGCTGGCCCCCATGGATAAAGTTTGCCGCGTGTTCGGGGTTGAGCATCTTATTGGTATAGTAGCCCGTAGGCGTACCCGAGTAGATTGCATCTTGACTGGACGGCGTACCGTTGGGTAAGAGGTAAATATTTACCGGTACAATGGCGCCCAGGCTATTGGCAATCGCTGTCTGGTCGCGGATAAACGTATATGCAAGCCGGGGATCGCGACCGGCATAGGGGTTCTGTGGGTCGTAACCGCTTGTCGGATCGGTAATTGGTTTGCCATTTTGCATGCCGAATGCATCTACGGTCTCCTGATAAGGGAAACCACCCTTTGCCGCGCCACGCGATGGGGGCTGCCATATTTCCTCCAATTCCTTATTGCCGCCCTGCATACGTGCAATGATATATTCGGGGTTTTCGCGCCGGGTGAAGAGGTAATAGAAGCTATAGCCCGGCGGATCGTTATTCTCTTCATACAGGTTATACTGGCTGGAAGCAATGATGCGTTGTGCCGCATCTGCCGCCAGTTTCCAGCGCTCGGGGTCTTCGCTGGTGTACCCGAGCAGCGGGTTGTTGTTGGCGCGGTTGTACAGGGGACTGGCTGCGTAAAGCAATACGCGTGCTTTCAGCGCGTCGCACGAGGCGCCTCCGGCTCTTCCATACTCTCCACGTATCTGTTTGTAAGGCAACACATTGCGTATAGCGTCGCACTCGGAAACGATGTAGTCGACACATTGTTCAAACGTGTTGCGCACGGCTGGAATGTGATCGGCAAACGTGTAAACCGTATCGCCTACAATCGGGACACCACCGTAATGTTTAAGCAGAATGGCGTAATACCACGCCCTCAGAAACCTCGCCTCAGCCTCTACAAGTTCCTTGCGGGTAATGGCCATGGGTACATCCGGCAAGTTTTTAAGCAAAAGATTCACTTTCCGGATATTGGCATAGGGCTTTACCCAGGCATCGTTCGCGATGCTGGAAGCCGTTATTGTACCGGAAGAAAACAGCACCGAAGTGGTCACATTGATCGAACTCTGGGGGCGCGCTTCGTCGCTGGCGGCGTCGAGCCCACCATTGCCGAAACGATTGGGATGTTCCGAGAATCCGATGTCGCGATAGATATCATTCAGGAACTGAATGGTGTAAGAACTGTCCGAAAAAACCAGTTCTTCGGTGAGATCGGACGTGACCGTCTGGTCCAGAAACCCCTGTTTATCACACGAGAGGCAAGAAAAGGCGAGCAACGCGGCGCCTGTCAAAAGAGCTATCCATTGGTACTTCATATTGGTTTAATTTTCGGTTATCATGCACATGAATTAGTTAGTTCGTTTCCAAATTATCGACGGGCTTATCCCCCATTTCCAAAACCAGCTCGCCCCCTTGAACAATCGTCGCATGGGTCAAATAGCTTTTATGATACGAGTTGCCGTTAAGTTTAATCGACTGAATGTATGGGTGGGCAGGCGAATTGTTGCGGGCCACCACGGTGAATTCCTTGCCTGTGGCATAGGCTTCGTCCAAACGGAAGCTGATCTTGTCGAAAATCGGACTGGTGATTTCATACCGTCCATCGGCACCCGCCACGGGGTGAAGGCCGCTGGCAGCCAGCACATACCAAGCCGACATCTGGCCCACGTCTTCATTTCCCACCAACCCTTTTTCTACCGCATTATGATAGGCATTTTCACATATTTGCCGCGTCCATCGTTGCGTTAGCGAAGGTTTTCCCAAGCGATTAAACAGAAAAGGCACGTGATGGACGGGTTCATTGGCGTGGTTATAGAAAGCATTCCAATTAAAATCTGCCGGCGTCTGCTCAAAAAATTGAATTAAATCTTGCAACATCCGGTCCCTTCCACCCAATAGCGCTTGCAACCCTTCGAGGTCATGCGGCACAAACCAGCCCTGCTGGTAGGGGTTACTTTCAATACAGCCGTACCCTTCCGTTTCACGGCCACCTGCGGGCCAGGGCAACCATTCGCCATACTCGTCTTTCGGTCGGAACCATCCTTTTTCCTCGTCAAACAGTTGCCTGTAAGCTTTTGATCGCTCCGTATAACGCGATACATCAGCCTCCTTCCCTAATGCATGGGCCAGTTGGGCTACACACCATTCACTGTAGGCGTATTCAAAGGTTTCCGATATCGCTAAATTCCCCGGCGTATAGCCTTGACGACTGTTCCCGAACTTTTCCACCGAATTAACGGCATATTGGTATGCTTTTTCGACATCATAATCACGAATGCCTTTCACATAAGCCTCCGCCAATACATTCACAGCCGGATTGCCAATCATGCATCCGGAATAGGCATTCAACAGCTCCCAACGTTCGAAATACCCCCGGCCGGATTCCTCGGCAAGCGAAATCAGCGAATTCAATTGATCGCTGACCAATCGCGGATTGATGATGGTCTGGAGTGGGAATTGACTGCGGAAGACATCCCATCCACTGAAGATGGTCCGCCTCATATAGCTACTATCCTGGTAAATCTTCTTGTCGCCTCCGACATACCGCCCGTCGACATCGGTATACGTCCGGGGGTCAATCATCGTGCGGTACAGGGCCGTATAGAAAATCGTTTTTTGATCGTCCGTTCCGCCCTGTACGTTCATACGCGATAACGATTGGTTCCATAGCTCGGTAGCTTCGGCCCGCACCTGATCAAAACTTTTCCCGGCTAGCTCGGCGTTGAAATTATTCTCCGCCCCCGCCATGTCGACAAATGAGATGCCCACCTGCAACGTAACCGCTTCATTTTCGGTGGTTTCGAAATCGGTGAAAAATCCGAGGTGCTCACCTTCCAGTTCGGGCTGCCCTTTGATGATCTCCGCTTTTTCCACGTGTAGCAGGTACCGTTCACTCACTACATCATCCCGCTTGCGGGACCACCCGTCCGGGATATCCGCCTGCCAAAAGCCACAATCGTCCAACGGCTTGCTGAACCGCGCATAGAAGTAGACCGTATAGTCGGCGTTCCCTTCGCCGTCGCCCCAGCCGCCCCCTTCGGGGGTGCATTCCATCCATCCCTGTATGGTGTGGTCGTCGACCTTGCGGATATATTGCCGTACCGACGTACCGCCCACACGCCGGGCCAGGTCAATCTGTATCCGCGATTCGTTGCTTTCCGGAAACACAAACCGGATCATGCCGCTGTGGGGGGCGGCGGTTGTTTCTACGCCGATACCGTAGTCCGTCAATTCCACGGCGTAGTATCCCGGTTTGGCCTCTTCCGAATTTTTATCGTAAAGAGAACGATACCCACGGACGCTTCCATCCTCCTTCCCCGCAATCGTTTTCAGTTTCCCGGTTGTGGGCATGACCAGGAAATTGCCCAAATCACCGTACCAGCCCACGCCGCTCATCTGCGTAAACGCAAAGCCTTCTATGGTCTTGTGCTCGTAGCTGTAGCCGGGGCCGTTGTCTCCCCCCGTTATCGTATTCGGGCTAACCTGTACCATTCCGTAGGGCGTCGTTGCCCCCGGAAAGGTCTTTCCCAAACCGTGGTAAACCCCTGCTGCCCCCACGCTGGTGCTCGCCCCGATAAAGGGGTTTACGAAATCCGTTGCCGCGAGACCCCTCTCCTGCGTATCACCCGAGCACGCACCAAGCAAGAACAACAACACAAACCCCAAGTAATGGTATACCTTCTTACCTACCATAAATAATTGCGTCATTAGCTTTTACTGTTTCCTTTGTTACTGAACGGCAACGAGTTCGATTTTCCGTGTTTTTGGCGTACCCGCTTCGCGGATAGCCGCTACCAATTGGTCAATTTGATGCTGCCACGCTTCCCGAACCTCAGGAAGCATGGCCTTCGCGTACAGGTCCCTTTTGGCTCTTAACCAACCGTCTGTGGCAACGTGCTCATCCATCACGGTGATGGCCTTCCGGTTGTTGGCATCCAACAATCCCTTGGCTTGGAAAAAGTTGTGCTGTACCCACGCGTAATCCCTGAATCGGCGCTCAATTTCCCACCGCTCTTCGTTCAAATACATCATGCCCAGTGCCTGTTGGTATTGCGGTGTTTGGCTCAACGCGGCAAGGTTTATCCCCGTGGCAAAATCCTTGGCAGACCAGGTGCCGATTACTTCGCCATCAATAAGCAACTGATGACTGCCCTTCAATCCCGTCACCGTCAACAGTTCCTGGTTCATCTCTTCCATAAAAGGGACGGCACGCAACGCATCGTACTGGCTTTTTGTACTTCCCCATCCGCGGGCGACGGTATCCAACGGATACGGCAGCGCGTTTGCCTTGTAAGCAAAGGAAATGCCCCCGGCTGTCTTTTTGATATCCGAAAGCTGGCAATTCACAGCGGACACCACTTGCTGCCCCGCGGCATCGATGGATAGCTCGGCCACCTTGTTGCCCGCGAATCCCTGTGCCTTCAGGAACAAGTACGCCATCACCATGTGGCCGTCGTTGTCTGGATGGATACGGTCGTTGCCGCAAAGTGCAAAGGACGAATCTTGCTGTTGGATCTCTTGGTTAATGCGCGTCATCGGCTGGTTTAGGTCGAAAAATTCCCAACCATTCGCTTTCGCCGATTCCTTTTGGAAATCCACGATACGGCGCATGGCGTTATTCTTTCCCTTGAACGGTGTGTTGTCTTTGATAACCGCCGTTTCGTCGTAAGGGGAACTCCCCATCATGACGATTCGGGTGCCGGCAAGTTGCTTATACCGTCTTTCCATTTCTTGGTAGGCGTCATAAGACTCCTTCACTTTCTCGTCCGCAAACTTATCGGGTTCATCGCCATTGTATTCGAAATACCCCGAATCGTTCATGCCGAACGTGGTGACCAGCACTGTCGGTTGTTTGCTGAACACGTCGCCATCAAGACGCTTGACCATATCGCCAACCCGGTCGCCGCCGATACCTGCATTCCGTATCGACAGGTTCATCGCTGGGAACCGTGTCATGTAATAAAGCCAGATGTAGGAATGGTAATGCCCCCCATCCGTGATGCTGTTTCCTAGAAAAACGACCCGATCGTTGCTTTTGAAGGGTTGTATCTCTTGGGCGTAGCCCACATGTCCTAGAAGGTAAAAAACCGGGATTAGCAGACTCAGTCGGGTAATCATGGAAAAACGGTTGTTCATATCAGCGTTTATCGTGTTTATAATTTAAAAGGTTAAGCCGGAATCGGAATCATACCGGTCCGCCGAACGGCGTAAGGGTATGCCTATTTCCTGTACCAGCAAATGTATATACCAAAGCGCCCACCTGTATGCACAAGTAGGCGCTTTGGTAGGTTATTTTTACCCTTCAGAAATATAATCTATTTTTAATCAATAGTTTACCTTGTAGTCATACGAGGCAGTTGGTAAACACATGAGAATCTAGCTAACGGGAAACGCACCTATTTTTTTGACGTTTTCTTCAAAATTGTCGGGGTCGACAGTGGCCTTTCCCTTCACTTTGCTCTTATAATTGTAAATGGTTTGAATGGAATACCGCAGGAACGTTGCAATTTGGTTGACGTCGGTTATGCCCAATCGGATTAGTGCAAATATGCGCAGTTCCGTGTTCAGTTGGTTTTTCTTGAGCACGTATCGTTCGTCTTCCTTCAGCAACGCATTAAATTCGACGACGAAGTCCGGATAAACCTCCAAGAAGGTACTGTCGAAGTCGGTATACAATTCCTGTGCATCTTTTTCGAGTGTGGTTGTAGACGCACTCAGTTTTTGCAATTCGTCCAGTTGCCCGGATTTAATCTTTCTGCTTACGTTTTTGCGAAACTCATCCAATTTATCAAGGTATACCGCACACTGGTTGATATAATATCCGATATACCGTTCTCGTATCAGGTTGGCCTCGTCCAGTCGCTGGTTGGCCGATATCAACTGTACGTTGATCGTATTCAAATGCCTTCTTGCCCTCGATACCGTCTTTATCTGTTTGTAAAGGAAATATAACGTAACGACCAAGACAATCAAGAAGATACTTGTCGCCAGCGCGTATAACCTTAAGTTTCTCCGCTGTTGCTCGATTTTGGCTAAATAAGTGGCCTCAATGATCGGTTGCGTCCTTGCTATCACCGCATTCCTGAAGCGCGAGTTATAAAAATTGGCATCTTCAAGTGCAGCTTGGATATAGTTGTAAGCTCGGTTTACGTCTCCCTTACCATGCAAATACATGGCTAAGTTCAGCAAGGATTCGTTTTCTTTCACGGCTAGGCGCACATCCGTTATTGCGGCAAGCAGCAGGTATTTCTCCTGCAACCGTTGGTTTCCGAGTTCTTTATGGATCATCGACAGCCCCATTGCCGACATCGCATACCCGTGAGAACCGACCACCTCGTTCGTGAATAACGTTAGTTGAATGTCGGCAGACGCTTGAAACGCACCTTCCGCCTTCAGTTTGAAAGACTTTTCCTTAAGGTACATATCCGACTCTTTGCTAAGGAGATTCATCAATGTATCCCTGCATCCAGCAATCTCAGCTAAACGCACAGCATTATATTTCGGATTATCGGTATATTTAATCAGGTTTTCATTATAACGGATAAATCCCCAGCAATAATACACCTTTAGGTGATGCGGTAGCGCATCGAATTCGATGGTGTCAAAAATTTCAAATGCTTGAGTAAATAAACCGGATATGGAGAGCACAAAAGCCAGTCTCAACCTACTCTCATCAATCATCTCCCTGTTATTCAAGTCATTTGCCAATTGGATATTCCGGTCGATATAACGCAATGCGGAATCACATATAAAAGATTGGTATTCGCCGATAAGCCTGTTGTTTAACTGAAAGCGCTCTTCGGGGGAGCGTTCGTTTTGGAGCACACGCTTTATCTCATCAATCTTTTGTTCTTTTTCCGCTGTGTAGACGGCGCGTTCCGCTATGGTTTTATCCAATACCCTCAACAACGAATCTATTTCGTTTTTCCCATCATTCGGAAATGCGAATGTGCAGGAACCCAATAAAGAAATGATGATGAATAAATGTCTCTTCATTTTTCAATAACAATTGGTCGATAAGTTGCTATGAAAGGCAAAGCTAGCGAAATATAAACGAAACCCGCATGAGTTGCCTTCCAAAAAGAATATAGCGGGTCAAACGGGCGCCATGGCCATGCAGAACGGGATGCCGTGAAAAAAAGAAAACCCCTCACGGGGCATAAGCCGACGCCGAAAGGGGTTCTCTGGGTAAACGATTAGGGTCTATTTCATGGCAGTTCAAAAACGTTTTCCATGTGTAGTTGAGTGCCTTTGACAATGAATTGGCCGCTTTTGGCTACCGCGGTGGATACCATACCGATTTGTGCGTGATCCAACGTCATCGTAGCGTCATCGCCCACCGTTAAGGAAGCGTACCCCAATTCATTCCGGTGAATTTCCACCGTGCCATAGCGTTCTGCCCGGGCGGTCAACGAATCAACCGCCAAACTGTCCAGCGTTACCTCCATACCTTCTGCTGCAAAAATATCCATCCCCGCACCGCGGAAACCCACGACGGCCACCAGGCTTTTCTGGTAATGCCGCCGCGTAAGCACGTGGGCGTTTGGCGGTAGGTCTATGCTATCCAAGGGCGTCCCGATCGCCGTCAATCCAATCAAATCAGGACATTCAATGACGATTTCCAGCACTACATGTGGGGGCCCGTCATAGCCTTTCTCATGGTCGATGGTCACTTTCAATACTTCGCCGTCCTGTGCCACGTGGATGAAATCTCGGTAGTTACTATACTGTACGGCAAAACGGTCGGCCTGTTTCACGATAATGCGCGACACCAATCCAACCGGTGCGGTACCCGAGAGTTCGATGGTGTTGAAACTTGCTGCCGGAAACTCCGTGAACCGCGTTGTTTTACTTGAAAGCATCTTGGCTAATTGGCTCTTAAGTGTCAGCGCATTAACCACCGCAACCGTAACCAACAACAGTACCGCCGCGACTAATAATTTGTTACTCGTCTTCATGATCTTTATAATTCTCGTTTAGGTATACTTGGTATCTTTCTGTAATTTCATCCGTTGAAATGCCCAATAGGTACATGTTTTTAAAAAACTCAGGAAGGTCGCGGTCGAGAAAGCGCTCGCGTTGCTGCTTCCGAATGTGGCGTCTCGCCGGTTCGGATACAAAAAAACCGATGCCCCGTTTGTTGAAAATGATACCAGACTGCTGGAGGTGCTCATAGGTCCGCATCACGGTGTTCGGATTTACCTGGAGGTCTGCAGCCAGCTCCCGCACCGAAGGAATCTTTTCATTGACCACCCATCGGCCCAACAGGATGTGCTCATTCACGTAGTCCGCGATCTGTAGGTAAATAGCTTCTTTACTTTTGAATTCCATATCAAGCCTCTTTTTCACGTAATTTATGGTACGACGCAACCCAGAGCAAACCGATGACCGCGATGGCGAGTGCCAGCAACCAATAAGGCCAACCGGGAATATTCACACCATAGTATACACCATCTTTTAGGAGTAGTACCGGTGTGAGCGGCAAGAGCGGCGCTTGTTGTTTGGCGTCCGGTTGAAGAAATACATTAAACAAAACGCTGCTAACAATCCGGTAAACCCACGTTGCCAAAAATAGTGTCAATGCCGTCTTCAGTACCGCCTGTTTCCGGAACACCAACGAACAATACAGTGCAAGCGCATGGATGAATAGATAAAGCATCACGCCTATCGGCGCCATTGAAATATCCTCGTACAGCCGTTCGTCGAAACCCTGAAAGCCCGAGACCTCGTAGCCCTGCCCCGAATAATACCGCAGTACGACAAAACGTACCGCGAAAAACAATAAGTTTGCACAAATGGTGTAGCCTACGAACGATAACACCCAACCTGCCAGAAATTTTTCAAAACCCGATGCCGGAAGCATCAGTTGAAACATCCCCTCTCTCGGCCGTTGGTAAGCCTGGAAAACGCCGGCTGTGAAAATTAATAAGCCACTATAGATTATAGCAAAGTACACGAAAGACTGGCTGCTGGCATTCACCGCTTTTTGCTGGGACAAGGCCACCAGCATAAATAATACCGCTGTGACGCCCATGAATACAAGGCCACTGATGATCAGTGTTTTCACGTTATTTCTGAAATGACTACCTACCAGCCGCGAAAAGCGGCCCCAATCAAATACTTGATTCATCGTATTTCCTCCTTAGCTAAATAATTCAACAATATCCCCGAATCGCTGACCACGGCGTTAAACAACAATTCCAGATCGGGCTTACTTGATATTCTTTCCGGATTAGGCAGAATGGCATGTGTACCATCAAATGCCGCCTCGCCGTACAGAGCAGATGCAACTGCCGTGCCCGATACATTCCCAAAACGGATTTGTTCCGTCAGTTGATCCAGTTGGACCTGGAGCTTTACCGTGCCGTCATGCAATACGATGACCGAATCAATCAGGTTATCGAGGTCTCGTACCTGATGCGTGGATAACACAATACAGCAATCTTCGTCAACAGCCGACGCTAGTACTTTGCGGAACTGTGCCTTAGAGGGAATATCCAGCCCATTGGTCGGCTCATCCATCACCAGCAATTTGGTACGGCAAGCCAACGCGAACGCGATCATAAACTTCTTTTGCTGCCCTAGCGAAAGCTTGGTGAGCACCCGCCGCTCCGGCACGTCAAAAGCAGCTAAGTAACCATTGAACAGCTCCCGGTCGAACGTCGGATAAAACGGGCTTGTCGTTTCCAAGAACGCCTTTGCCGTGTGGTCGGGGATGTAAGGCTCCTCCGGTAGGAAAAATATGCGGCTCAGCAAATCGGGGCGTCGCTTGGCCGTATCCACCCCGTCTATGGTGGCTCTGCCGGCCTTCGGGTAGTGCAACCCGACCATGTTTTTCAGTAATGTTGTTTTGCCCGAACCGTTTTTACCCAGTAAGCCGTAAATATGCCCTGTCTCCAGCGAGAGATTCAGACCGTTGAACAACAACGGCTGGTTTCGGTACCCAAAAGACAAATCTGTCAATCGAATCATAATCTAGTGTATTAGTTAAATAGTACACTGCAAAAGTAACAGTTCGATTTTGAAATGCAAGAAATTTTTGATTTTTTTCTGTACAGGCAGCTAACGACACTGAGGATCAGACCCATCCTCGTCTCCGAAATGCGAATAATGGCTTTTCAATTCAATATTGGAGTGCCAACCCGCCATAGAAGTTCCGTGGTGCCGCCGCATTGAAGAAGCGTCCGCCGAACGCGTTGATGTCGTTGCCGAGGCTATATTTTTGGTTCAACAGGTTATCGCCGCCCACGAAAAATCGGAACGCCAACCGATTTCCTACCGGCTTTTCCCAGCTTACTTTCGCTTGCAGCAAGTGATAAGCATCGGCAAATGCCGTATTCGCATCATTCAATGGGATGGAGGCCGTATAATTATGCATCATATAGGCGCTGATATCCAATGGTAGCCGGATCAACAAATCACTGATCACCGTGCTGCCGGGAACGCCTGTTAATTTATTGCCCGTGAAATCGTCGTCACCCGCACGATAATCGCCAAAACGGAACTTACTCCATGTCAGGTTCGAGCCCACATGAATGCCGCGTAGCCACGCGGTCTGGCGCGGCTCAACCAGCCAAGCTGCTGCGGACAGCTCGGCACCCCGCTGCTCAACCGTTCCCGCGTTGCCAAAATACTCTGCGCCACTGTCGCGCAGCTGGCGAATAATCGCATCGTTCATCCGGTAGTAGAATACGGAACCATCCAGCCAAACCCGGCGGTCGATGCTTTGCCACCGTATCCCCGTCTCGTAGTTCCAACCGGTCTCAGCCGCCAACGAGGTGTTGATTATGTTGTCTGAGGGACGTACCTCGGCGATGGTCGGAGGCGAATAGCCCCTCGAAACAGCGGCCCGCAAAGCCAGCGTGGGTGTAAACAGGTACGACAGCGCCACACGCGGCATCCATTCGGCATCGAACCGGTTTTCGGTATAGTCTTGTTCCTGCGTTGGAAAGACCGATTTAAACGCATACCCATAATAATTCAGGCTCGCCGAGGCTTCTATAACGAGCCGTCTCTGGATATCCGCACGGATCCGTGCGAAATAAAAATGCTGACGACTTTGTAACGCATCGATGGCCTGTTTCCCCCCGCGTGTTCCACCGTTATTGTCGTAATTGGCAATATCATTTTGACCAAACTGCCATTCCATACCCGCGTTGATGTGCCAAGCTACCACATCTGCATCCCCGTCGGCATAGTCAACATAGGTGCGGAAACCGAAGTTACCCTCATCGCGTACTTCATAGTTGGTAATAAACGGGTTGCGGAAGTCGGTATGCATACCGAAAATACTGGCCACATGCTGGAGTTTGGGAGTTAACCGCGCCTTGTGGACCAATCCGCCAACCAATGTCTTATTGCGGATACTGGCTTGCTGGTCCACCGCACCAGGTGCCGTTGCCGTGGCTGGACGCGCCAGCCGCGGATCGGCCGTGAATTGCGCCTCCGTAAGTCCGCCCGGTGTGCGGTAATACAAGTCTGAATACAATGCGATCAATCGCAATTCGTTATGCGCGTTGTAGTTCCACCGTTGTACGGTCTGAATGGATTTCCGGTTCATTGCCGAATGCTGCCGGTAGCCATCTGCACGCTGGAAAGCCTGATTAACACGGAATTCATAGTTACTCGCTGGACGCACTGACGCCGTTAATTGCTGGTGGAACAACCCGTAGGTACCGCTGCTCAATTGCAGTGCCGCCGAAGGGGCCATATCTCCGGCCGTACTACCTTGTGGTCTAAGAAGCACCACACCGCCCGAATTGGCACCAAAAAGACTGCCGTCCGGTCCCTTCAATATTTCGATACTGCTCAAGCTTCCTGCATCCAGCAGGTTAAAATACGTATTGCCGCCCGCATCGGTAAGCGGGATTTCGTCAAGGTATACCTTCACATTGCGCACGCCAAAAGGCGAGCGCAACAAGCTACCGCGAACGGACAAGCGGTAGCTTCCGGGCGATCGCTCCTCCATGCGTACGCCCGGCACCGCATTAAGCGCCGGCAATAAGGTAACACCAGGCTGGTTCGCCAACGCGGATTGACCAACCACGCCAGCCGAAGCGGTAAGGCGCAAAAGCGGTTGTTCACTGAAATATGCACTTACAGTGACCTCTTCAAGGTGATTGGTGGTATCCTGTGGTACCCCAGCAAGCAGACCCAATGGCACCACCGCAAAAATATAAGCTAAAATACGTTTCATGGATATGGATAATTGCCCGCGAAGTTACGGATTATACGTGTATAGGCTGGATTAAACTTTAGGGCGGTTGGATCGTCTAATGTTATCGAGGCAATAACAACATTGAAATTAGGAGGTTCGCACCATGAAAGCAATCATCATCTGTATATCATTTATGGCGGCCAGCGCCGCCTTTGCACAGGACACCAACACCATCCATATCCCTAAGCTGGAAATCGAGCGGAATAAGAAGGAAGTTTTTGCTAGCCGGGATTCATCACTGGTAATCTACATCGACACCTTGGTGATGAAAAACAAAAGTCAATTGGTGTTTTTCGGCAAAAAGGATGTGCAACTCCACGTACGTCATGCCACCATCGAAAAGCGTGGGTATATTTACGGAACGGACGGTAAAAACAACGGCACCGACTTCAATATCGACATGCGATTCGAAAAACTTGGGGAACTGTATGTTTTGGCCGGCGGCCAGGATGCCAGCAACAACGGCTCCCGTACCCATCCCAACGGTGACGGGGGCGATGTTGTCTTCACTTACGCCGGTGATGGTATCATCCCGCAAACAGCCGATAAAAAATCGGCCAACTACCTATACATAGACACCCGGGCAGGTGGATATCGTGTAAACGCGCAAAGTGAACTTCGCAACATCTACAGCATGATTAACCAAGGGACACCCGGAAGACCATTGGGTAGCCTTTCTCAGGGAATGGTGTATTCCGGTTCACCGGGCAACGACGGAAAAACCACATTGAAAGCGAAGGAATAAGTGTTGCGGTTTTTTAGCCTAACGCATCGCGGACAGAAGTACGGTAGGACGCCAGGCTGATGGCAGGATAAAGCGTATTCAATCCATTATTTACGGCAACCAAGTCTTTCCGCATATAAACGTTGAATGCGGCAGCGATATCTTGCTCAAATTTGTAGATATACCGCCCCAACAAAAAAGAAACGGGTTTACTTAAGCCCGGTAGGGCCAGTACTTTCTTTTTCAGCTTCGCGATATCCATGTACCGTTCAAAAGCTTCCTTGTAGGTCATTACTTCCGGGCCGCCAACATCAAATACCTTCCCATAGGTGTTGCTGTCGCCCATGATCTTGTTCAGGTACGCACATACATCCAGTAGGTGGATGGGTTGGCATCGGCTTACGGCAAACTCTTTAGGAAGGACAACCAACTTGGATTTTGCCAAACTCGACAGGATATTCATCAGCGCCGATCCTTTCCCAACGATATTGCTAATCCTTACCACCGTGTACTCCAAGCCGCTGCGGCCAAGATATTCCATGACCGTCTCCATATTGTCATCAGCCAATTTTGTCACGTAGATCAGGTGCTCACACGCGGTAAATTTGAGCGCCCGTATATACCGTTGCAATGCAATCAGATCCATTTCTATGCGAATGTCAATCTCATTTACGGGCGACTGGTTGAAATAAAATGCCACGTGGGTGTCTTTATCGAAACCGGCAGGCAACGCACCCCTAAACAAGTCCCCTTCAAGGATCTTTATGCCGTACTTTTCGGACACGTTTCTATAAAAGAACTTCTTGTTCCGCAATAAACAAGTCACCTCGTGCCCTTCCTCAGACAAGCACACCGCTACATTTCTTGCTAAGTAATTGTTAAGGCCGGTAATTTGGACTTTCATCTGTTATCATTTAATCGTTAAGGGTCAGATGGGGCCTTGATGACTAAAACAACCATCTGCTTTGATAAATAACGACTATTTTAATCATGTCGGGTTCATATGCAAATACGCTCACGCTTACTGAGGCGGTTGGCAATTTTATTCCTACTAATTACAATTGAAAACGGAATATGTTTCGGCGAACCTATATTTTTGTTGCAAACTTAGGTAAATTGATGAAATATGCAAAAACCTGGGTGCCGGGGTATTTGTGGTTTTATTGTCAATATTCGTATTACAGCATATCTAGCCACATTTCATCAATAATAAAAGGTTATATTTGTAGCATTTAATTCCCGGCTTAGGTATGGATAGGAAGACAATTTTGGTTTGGTTCAGGAATGATTTGCGTATCCATGATAATGAGATATTGCTTCGTGCCGTTGAACGCAGCCAAACGATTGTACCCGTTTACTGCTTCGATCCTAGGTATTTTGTGGATACGGATTTGGGCACACAGAAGACGGGGGTATTACGGGCGGCGTTTTTACGTGAAAACGTGGCTGCCTTGCAGCGGGACCTCCAAGCGTTGGGCGGCGATTTAATAATTACCCAGGGTTGTCCCGAAGAAATCCTTCCTCAAATTGCCGAAGAATACAAGGTGAATGAGGTTTACCATCACCGCGAAGTGGCTTATGAGGAAACGAAGATATCCGCACTCGTTGAAGCCGCACTTTGGAAAATGCAAATTAACCTGCGCCACTTCATCGGCCATACGTTATATCATAAGGAAGATCTCCCCTTCCCTATTAAGGACATTCCCGATGCATTTGCTACATTTCGTAAGAAAACCGAACGGGAAAGCAGTATTCGCCCGGAGTTAGGCCGTCCCAATACCGTCCGTATACCTGAAGGGATGGACACCGGTCGCCTACCCAGTCTCTCCGAGCTGGGGTTCAGCAAAACGGCTATCGAATACGCCAATAACCTCCGCCTACAGGGTGGCGAACAGGTAGCACTGCAACACATGAACAGTTTTCTGTATGGCGATCAAGACACCTTGGGATACTCCCGCCTCTCGCCCTACATCGCTGTCGGCGCATTGTCGCCCAACACATTTTACCACGCCGTCAGAGATGCGGAGCATACTACGCTCGACAAAAAACGCGTTGAACAAATTATTCTCAAACTGCTGTGGCGCGATTATTATCGCTTCATGTTCAAAAAACATGGCAACCAGTTTTTTCAGGCTGGTGGCATGACTGGAAAACCGCCAGCATCCATTGCAGACGACCAAAAACAATTTGACAGTTGGAAAACCGGGAAAACCGGCCATCCGATTGTAGATGGCAGCATGAAGGAGCTCAACGAAACCGGATACATTACGCATCACCAACGCGCCATCGTTGCTGCGTACTTGATTTATCAGCTGAAAGTGAATTGGCTCAAGGGAGCGGCCTGGTTTGAAGAGAAGCTACTGGACTATGGGCCCGCCAGTAACTACGGTAGCTGGGCACATGCAGCAGGCGTAGGGAGCAGTGCCAAAGACAACAAACCTACCGACATCAAAAAGCTCAGCGCACGATTTTACCCAAAGGAGGCGTTGGTATTCGGTAGCTGAGCAGACCGCGCTACGATTTGCACCATCCGTTGTCCATCTGGCATGATGTATTCGTGAAATCACGTTGCCGCTAAAATTTGGCTACAAAATTGTGGTATATTCCTATGGCAAACGATTTAATAATTATAACTTTGACGCAGTATTGCATAAACAACTAAATGGACAAGCTTTCTTACCTAAGTAACGCGGATTCGGCCTACATCGACTCGTTATACGAAGCCTATAAAGAGGATCCCGACTCTATTGACTTCGGTTGGCAAAAATTTTTTGAAGGTTTTGATTTCGGCCAAAATGGTGCCGTTAGCGGTACAGCGGCGACACCCGACCACGTGCTAAAAGAAATCAATGTCTTGAACATGATAAATGGCTACCGAGACCGTGGCCACCTTTTTACAGAAACCAACCCAGTACGCCAGCGAAGGAAATACTATCCCGGCAAGGAATTGGAAACCTTCGGTCTCAGTGATGCAGATATGGACACGGTATTCAATGCCGGGGTAGAAGTCGGATTAGGTCCCGCCAAATTGAGCGATATCCGGCAATTAATCGAAGATACGTATTGCCGCTCTATCGGTGCGGAATTTAAATATATCCGCAGCCCGGAAAAGATAAAGTGGTTGCAAGAGCGCATGGAAGGGGAACGCAATACCCCGAATTTCCCCTTGGAGCGCAAAAAGCGAATCCTACAGAAACTCAATGAGGCTGTGGTCTTCGAAAATTTCCTGGGCACCAAGTTCCTTGGCCAAAAGCGCTTTTCGCTCGAAGGTGCCGAAAGCTTGATCCCGGCGCTCGACTCGGTCATCGAGAAAGGTGCCGACTTGGGAATCCAAGAGTTTGTGATCGGCATGGCACATCGGGGCCGACTCAATGTGCTGACCAATATCCTTGGAAAATCCTACGAAAGCGTGTTCTCGGAGTTTGAAGGCAAAACCTATGCTGAAGAAGCCGAACAGGACTTCGGTGGCGACGTAAAATACCACTTGGGTTATTCCACGGATATCACGACCGATAATGACGCGACCGTACACTTAAGCCTCGTGCCCAACCCGTCGCATTTGGAGACCGTTGATCCGGTGGTTGAAGGGTTGGTACGGTCGAAAATCGACATGAAATACGATGGCGATGCAACCAAGATCGCACCAATACTCATCCATGGCGACGCCGCCGTTGCTGGACAGGGAATCGTGTATGAAGTCATCCAGATGTCCAAATTGGAAGGCTTCCGCACCGGGGGAACCATCCACATCGTGGTAAATAACCAGGTCGGGTTTACTACCAATTTCAAAGACGGCCGTTCCTCTACCTATTGTACAGACATTGCCAAGGTGACACTATCACCGGTGTTCCACGTAAACGGCGACGATGTCGAAGCGCTGGTTTACGCAATCAACCTCGCCGTAGAATACCGCCAGAAATATCATACTGACGTATTTATCGACCTGCTTTGCTACCGCCGGTATGGACACAATGAAGCCGATGAGCCCAAGTTTACGCAGCCGGTACTGTATAAAGCCATTGAAAAGCATGCTAATCCGCGCGAAATATACAACAAAAAGCTCCTGGAGCAAGGCAGCGTAGATGCTAGTCTGGCTAAGGAGATGGAAAAGGACTTCCGCAAACTGCTCCAAGAGCGGTTGGACGATTCGAAGGAAGACCAGAACCTCACCCAAGATAATCCGATGTACTCGGGGGCGTGGAAAGGCCTGCGTAAAGCAAAGTATGAAGATATTTTTGTACCAGCGAAGACCAGCGTCACCGAAAAAACGTTTTTATCGCTAGCCAAGGAATTCAACACATTACCAAAAGACAAGAAAGTATTCCGTAAAATTTCACGCCTCTTTGATGAGCGGCTCAAAATGATCGAAACCAAAACCTTCGATTGGGCTATGGGCGAATTGATGGCATACGCTACCCTACTCAATGAAGGATCGCGGGTGCGTATAAGTGGGCAAGATGTGGAGCGCGGCACATTTTCACACCGCCACGCCGTGCTTACCCTAGAAGACTCCGAAGAGGAATTCATCCCGCTGCAGCAAATCAAGGGCGGCGAGCGTTTCAACATCTATAATTCCCACCTTTCGGAATATGGTGTACTGGGATTCGAATATGGCTACGCACTGGCAAACCCGCAGTCGTTGACCGTCTGGGAAGCCCAATTCGGCGACTTTTATAACGGCGCACAAATCATTGTCGACCAATATATATCTAGTGCTGAGACCAAGTGGCGCCGCTCCAACGGCCTCGTCATGCTGCTTCCCCATGGTTTGGAAGGCCAGGGCCCCGAGCACTCGTCTGCCCGCATAGAGCGCTTTCTCGAACTCTGTGCCGAAAACAACATGCAGATCGTAAATTGCACTACGCCAGCTAACTTCTTCCATGTACTGCGCCGGCAACTCAAGCGCGACTACCGCAAACCGCTGATTGTGTTCACGCCGAAGAGTTTACTACGCCATCCAAAAGTGGTGAGCAACATCAGTGAATTCATCGGGAAATCGCAATTCCAGGAAGTGATCGATGACAGCTATGTGAAGTCCGCCGATGTGAAACGGGTTCTTTTCTGCTCTGGCAAAATCTATTTCGATCTGTTGGAGAAACAACAGGCAGACGAACGTAAAGACGTAGCCATTGTCCGTGTGGAACAACTATACCCCACCCCGATGGATAAACTTCGTGCCATTCGCAACAAGTATAAAAATGCCGGTGAGTTCCTGTGGGTGCAAGAAGAGCCGGAAAACATGGGTGCCTGGCCCTACATCTGCCGGAAATTCAGGAATAGGAACATCACATTGGATGTTGTATCCCGTAAGGAAAGCAGTAGTACAGCCACCGGATACGCCAAGCAGCACATTGCCCAGCAACTCGCCGTGGTAGGTCGCGCATTCGAAGACAAAGCTGGAACAGAGGTGAAGGAAAAAGTGAAAAAGAGCGTAAAAACCGCTGCCAAAGTAGATTAACCAAGAAATAAAACTGTCGTATATGAGCTTAGAAATAAAAGTACCGACCGTAGGCGAATCCATTTCGGAAGTCACTTTGTCGCAATGGATTAAACAAGACGGCGACTATGTAGAGATGGATGAAACCATTGCCGAATTGGAGTCGGATAAAGCAACCTTCGAACTCCCCGCAGAAAAAGCGGGAATCCTGCGAACCGTAGCCAAGGAAGGCGACATCCTCGAAATCGGTGCCGTAGTCGCAACCATCGAAGAAGGGGAAGCCCCAACGGATGCCGACGCTAAAGATACCACGTCGGAAAAGGTAGCCGAAGAACCCAAAGCCGAAGTGGCAGCACCGACTGAAAGCAAGGATTCGGCCAGTTATGCAAGTGGAATGGCCTCGCCCGCTGCCGCGAAAATCCTTCGGGAAAAAGGTATTGACCCCGCATCGGTAAAAGGAACGGGTAAAGACGGACGGATTACCAAAGAAGACGCCGAAGGCGCAACGGTGCCACAAGCGAAATCGGTAGAAAAAGCCAAACCGACTGAATCGGCCGCAACCGCCACACCCACCGTCCGCGGTGCACGTGATGAGCGCCGAGAAAAGATGTCGCCACTGCGAAAAACCATCGCAAAGCGACTCGTAACCGTGAAAAATGAAACGGCTATGCTCACCACCTTCAATGAGGTGAATATGAAGCCCATCATGGACCTGCGGGCAAAGTACAAAGAGACCTTCAAAGAGAAATATGGTGTAGGCTTGGGATTTATGTCATTCTTCAGTAAAGCCGTGTGCACCGCATTGAAAGAATGGCCAGCCGTAAATGCACGTATAGAAAATGATGAAATCGTATACAGTGATTTCGTGGATATTTCCATTGCCGTATCTGCCCCCAAGGGACTCGTTGTTCCGATAATCCGTAATGCGGATTCCTTATCGCTTGATGAGATTGAGAAGGCTGTGATTGAATTGGCTACAAAAGCCCGCGACAACAAGCTGACCATTGAAGAAATGACCGGCGGTACGTTTACAATCACCAACGGTGGCGTATTTGGATCGATGATGTCTACACCCATCATCAACGCACCGCAATCGGCCATTCTGGGCATGCACAATATCATTGAACGTCCGGTTGCCGAAAACGGGCAGGTGGTTATCCGTCCGATGATGTATCTAGCACTCTCGTATGACCACCGCATTATCGATGGCCGGGAGTCTGTGAGTTTCCTTGTCCGCGTGAAGCAGTTGCTCGAAGACCCAGCACGCCTATTATTAGGGGTCTGACCTAGCGGGTAACCGGTTTTGACAATGACTAATGACTGCTGCTAGCCGCCGTCTACCTATCCTGTTTGCCGCGCTGTTGGTCGCTGTGGCAACGCGCGCACAGGACATCGGGTGGAAGGTCAGCTTCCATGGCTTTGCCGACAATCGGGAGTACGCGCATTCGGGCCGGTACTCGCAATCCATACTCGGGGTCCGCATTGCCCCCGAAATCTTTTTTTCCATAGACAGCAGCCATTTCTTGCATGCCGGCATCAACTACATGCACGAATTTGGTGCGCGGGGAAGTGTAAGCGATCGGGTGCTTCCCACCATTTACTACAACTATAAACGGCAGGGCCACGACTTCTATATCGGCATGTTTCCCCGCGAAGGCCTACTATCCGGATACCACCGAGCAATCCTCAACGACACACTGCATTATTACCGCCCCAATATCGAGGGGTTACTGTGGCGTTATAACCGAGGTAAATTCCACCAACAGCTATGGATCGATTGGACCAGTAGGCAAACGGCAACCGACCGTGAACAATTTCTAGCGGGCATGTCGGGCCACGTCCATATGGGTAGGGCTTACTTTTCGCACCAAATTACCTTATGGCACAACGCACGAAGCAAGGGAGTGAGTGGAACCGACCCGATACGTGATAACGGGGCCGCATTGGTTAAATTCGGTATCGACCTAACCGGGCTATCGTTTCTTGATTCATTGGATATCAGTAGCGGTGGGCTCATCGCTTATGACCGGCTACGGGGCGTATACGACTGGCGCACGCCGAAAGGCTTCATTGCCGATCTCTACGCGGAATACCGGAAATTATTCATTGCCAACAGTTTCTACGCTGGGGAAAGCCTACCTGTCGTGTATGGCGATCGCTTCTACAGTGCCAGCCGCTACGACCGAATCGACCTCGGTTGGAAGCCACTGCAATATAAAGGCTTGGAAGGTCGATTTACGTTGAGCTTCCACTTTACACCTGGTGCGGTAGATAACCAACAGCAATTCACCCTGCGCTACCGGATAAGCAGATTATACGCTAAACCACGGTAACCTTCACCCCCAAACGCTCCAGTGCTTTTACGGTGTGCTGCGGAATCCCGCTATCGGTAATGATGCGGTCGACCTCTTCAATGGCACATATCCTACCGAAGCCGCGTTTTCCAAATTTGGTGGAATCGGCAAGTACGATTACTTTTTGGGATACTTCCATCATTTTTCGGTTAAGGTGTGCTTCCTGTGCATTCGTTGTCGTTAATCCGAACTCCAGATCGATTCCATCCACGCCAAGGAAAAGCTTGCTACAGAAAAAATCCGAAAGTATCTGCTCTGCATAAAGTCCGGCCACCGAGGTGGAACTTTTCCGGAGAATGCCTCCGAGCTGCAGTATCTCTATATTCGGGTGCCTGATCAATTGCACCGCCACATTCAGCGCCGAGGTCACAACCGTTAGGTTACCTAGCGGCTTGATTTCTTTGGCCATCGCTTGCACCGTGGTCCCCGAAGCGATAATAATTGAATCGTTGTCGGTGATCATCGAAGCCGCCTCTCTGGCAATCGCCGTTTTCTCAGTAGCCTGTATCCGCTCTTTTTCAAACACCGTTCTGTCTGCGGTATATGGATTAATCAACGTAGCCCCGCCGTGTGTACGGAAAAGTAACTGGCGGTCTTCCAGCAACTTGAGATCCTTCCTTATAGTGACGGATGACACGTTGAGCACCTTGCAAAGGTCCATCACATTTACGGTTCCCTTTTGCTGGAGTTGCCCCATGATCAATTGGTGACGTTCTACACTGTTCATATAATTTACGGTTTTCGAACACGAACATAATCATTTCCGAGCAAAGATGATTATGATATTTTTTTTGCTATCCGGTAAATTTCATTTACTTTTGCTAAAGTATAAAAAAGTTTCGATTAGTTACGAATTGGGAAATTAGCAATATGCAGCTCCAACTTTTAAACCGAATTTCATCGTTAAAACAACTCGCTGATAACCCGCAATACGATATTGTGGTCATAGGCGGCGGGGCCACCGGGTTGGGCATAGCCGTTGATGCCACCACCAGAGGGTTAAAAGTGGCCCTGCTGGAACAACATGATTTCGCCAAAGGGACCTCCAGCCGCAGCACGAAGCTGGTGCATGGCGGCGTCCGCTACCTCGCCATGGGCGATATCAAGCTAGTATATGACGCGCTAAGGGAGCGCGGGATTGTTTTTAAAAATGCACCACACGTTACTCGCATCCAACCATTCATCATCCCCTGTTATTCATTGTTCAGCAAATTGAAATACCTCATCGGCCTCAAGCTCTACGACTGGTTGGCAGGGCGGCGCAGCATAGGCAAATCGAGGGCCGTCACCAGCGAGGAAATCCGGCAGAACTTTCCGAACCTAAAACCCAGGGACCTCAAGGGGGGAGTTCGCTATTTCGATGGGCAATTTGATGATGCGCGGTTGGCTATAAACCTGGCACAGACCGCCGCCACGCATGGTGCAACGATGATTAACTACTGCCGAGTTACCGGCTTGGTAAAATCCGACGACGGAAAAATATCAGGCGTCTGTTTTGAAGACTTAGACACAGGGACCTCCCATGAAGTAAGAGCCAAGGCTGTTATAAATGCGACCGGCGTATTCGTCGACAACGTGCTCATGATGGACACAGGTGACCATAAACCAATCGTAAAACCCAGCCAAGGTACCCACATCGTGTTAGACCACTCATTCCTTGGAAGCGACGAAGCGCTAATGATCCCAAAAACCAGCGATGGCCGCGTCCTTTTCGGAGTACCATGGCACGGCCACCTTCTGATAGGGACAACAGACATTCCTGTTGAACATCCTTCGCTCGAACCCACTCCCACGGACGCCGAAGTTGATTTCATATTGAATACCGCGGCCAACTACCTCACAAAAGCACCGAAAAAAGAGGATATCTTAAGTATCTTTGCAGGACTTCGTCCCCTCGCAGCCCCTGCTGATGACAGCGACTCCACCAAGGAGATATCGCGCGATCACAAACTAATGACCAGCCCATCAGGTTTGGTCACCATAACCGGTGGCAAATGGACAACCTATCGGAAAATGGCTGAAGAAACCGTGAATAAAGCCATTGAAATCGCCGGGCTTCCGCCGTTGGCTTGCCGCACCAAAACAACAAAAATCCATGGCCACACCGAACAGCATTATTCCGGCCACTGGTCAACTTACGGCAGCGACGCACCAAGGATCAGGCTGCTGGCGGACAGCAACAACGCATGGCAGGAAAAGCTCCATAACGACTTCGAACACATCGTTGCGGAGGTCGTCTGGATGACCAGGCATGAAATGGCACTCACGGTGGAAGACGTATTGGCCCGCCGATTAAGGATACTCTTTGTTAACGCACAAGCATCCATTGAGATGGCCCCAAAAGTGGCGGAAACAATGGCCATCGAATTAGACAAGGACGCGAATTGGGTTATCAATCAATTGGCCCGGTACCATGAGGTCGCCATGGCCTACCTGATAAAACAACCGACACCCCAAATGAAAGAGAACGATACCAAATAAGCCAACATGAAAAAATTAAAAATACAGCAATCACTTGCTGTATAAAAGTGCTACACCAAACCAACCAAACACCCAAAAACTAACATTAACACACAATTTGCCACATTCTTATCCAGCACCTATTATTTTGGCTCGATACGTTAGCCTTCGACAGATACTGCTTCACGGTTTCTAATAGATTCGATTTTAAATCAAATACTTTAAATTTATTTCACTTTATTTCTTTTACTTCTCATTTTAATTTCATTAATTTGCACTTACGCTAATTAGTAACCGTTATAAAAACTAAAAACAGGCAATAAAAACGTGCTCAATTAAAATTAAACCTATATGTTATGAAAGAAATATCACATCCGCTTTAATCGATTTCACATTATCGTGATCTGCCGTTAACCAAAAATAAACAATAGAGTTCGAAACTTGCGGCAAATAAAAACCACTTGGAAAATTCAAAAATGATTATGCAATGAAACGTTACTATTCACTGACGTGTATGATATCCATCCTATCTCTCTTGTTTGCATGCAAAGATGAAGGAGAAATCAATCGCGTGGAACACAATCCGAATGTGCCGATTACGTTGACGTCTTTTTCCCCACAAGAAGGCGGTGCGCGCGACAAAGTCTTGCTGGATGGCGATAACTTCGGAAGCGATGCCAGTAAAATCGAAGTGTTTTTCAACAATACCAAGGCAGCCGTGGTTTCCTCAAGCGGCAATCGGATTTATGCCATCGTGCCCCGACTTCCAGGCGAAAACCCTGTAATAAAGGTAGTTATTGGGGAAAAGTCGGCCACTTACGCCGAAACATTCACCTATACCGCCCAGGCACAGGTCACTACCGTGACGGGTAACGGGGAAACGACCTTCCAGGAGGGGCCGCTCGCCACGGCCCAGGTTTATGGCAAGTACCTCGAACTGGACGCCGAAGGCAATATATTCATGACCTGGCGGGACGGCGGTTCGTTCGGTGTTGCCCGGATCAATGAACAGCAAAATATCGTGACCGCATTGTATCAATTCGTGGGATCATCCGGCGCTAATCCTTATTCCAATGGCATAACGGTAGACCGCAGCACAGGTGTGGTAACCGTTTCCCACGAGTCCGTTCCAGAAGTGTTTTTCTCCTTCGATCCGAGAGCCGCCTGGAATCCACGCCAACGTAACGCCCTGTTCTCCGACGCGGAGTATAATTCCATTGTGTGGGCCGATCGGTATGCCAACTTCGTCTCTTTCTGCCCGTACGACGGGTATCTCTATACCCGTTTCCGTGATGGCAAGGTAGCTAAGATACACCCTGATACCTACGAAGCGACCATTGTACACCAAGGGCCCTATGGGTCGCAATATGGACAGGCGATTAACCCGGCAAAGCCTTGGGAACTCTATATCACACTCCATTCCAACGCCTCCCCCGTTGAATTCAGACAAGGCATCATGGTGTTGGATCTCCGAGATCCGAATGGCACGGGCGGATTCAAACGGATCAATGCGCCCGGTGGTAGCGGCTTCCGCGACGGGCCGGTTGAAGAAGCTATATTCAACTACCCGAAAGACATCAAGTTCGACAACGATGGAAACATGTTCATTGCAGACTACGACAACCACTGCATCCGCATGTTATCAGCCGACGGCATCGTCACCACAGTAGCAGGGCAACCCGGAACGTCGGGCTACCGGGACGGCGGACCGATAGAATCGCAGTTCTACCGACCCTGGGGGGTGGCCGTCAATGAGCAAGGGGATATTTACATCGCCGACTGGGGCAATGCCCGTATCCGTAAACTAGTTATCGAATAATTAAAGCAATTACCAATGAAGATTATTCATATTCTGTGCGTACTATCGCTGTACCTGCCGTTCACCGCCGCACTTGCCCAGCAAGGGGAAGCGTTAACGATTACGGGTACCGTTGTTAATCAAGCCGGAGAACCGCTATCCAGCGTATCGATTTATATCAAGGACAAAGCTGATGCTGGCACCGCAAGCGATGCCAATGGAAAGTTCACCATGAACGTGGTGTATGGGGACCGGTTGGTCTTCACTTCTGTGGGCTACGAACCCTATGAGCATGTGTCTGTCGAATCGACCAGTAATCTGATGATTATGCTTTCCGAAAAGAGTGAGGCCCTCGACGAGGTCGTCGTGGTAGGCCTGGGAGCAGCACAACGGAAAATCAGTTCCGTCGGCGCCATCACCACTGTCGATGTCAAGGACCTACAAACGCCGGCTCCGTCCATCACCAACCTCCTCGGTGGCCGGGCAGCTGGTGTTATCTCCATGCAAACCAGTGGCGAACCGGGAAAGAACCTCGCTGAATTCTGGGTGCGCGGTATCGGCACGTTCGGGGCCAATAGCAGTGCCCTGGTACTCATCGATGGCCTGGAAGGCGACCTCAATACCATAGACCCAGCAGACGTTGAAAGTTTTTCCATCCTGAAAGACGCGTCAGCCACAGCGGTATACGGGGTCCGGGGAGCTAATGGCGTGGTGTTGGTCACGACCAAAAGAGGGCAAGTAGATCGGATACAGATCACCGCGCGAGCCAATACCACCCTCTCACGGCTCAACCGCCTGCCGCAATACCTGCGCGCGTACGACTATGCCCAATTGGCCAATGAGGCCAGCGTCGTACGGGGTGAATCGCCGCTCTACAACGAAACCGAGATGGGCATCATCCGGGATGGTCTGGATCCAGATATGTATCCGGACGTGAGCTGGCAAAACGAAATTCTCAACAACCACTTCTGGCGCCAGAGCTATTACGCAAGCGGACGCGGAGGCAGTGAGGTGGCCCGTTATTTCCTGAGCTTGGGCGGCAACAACGAAACGGCGGCTTACAAGGTAGATAAAAGCAGTCCGTACAGCTCGAATGTCGGGTTCAACACCTACAATTACCGGATCAACCTGGATATCAATCTCACCAAAAGCACCAAAGTTTACCTGGGATCGGATGGGTTTTTATCCAAGCTCGACCAGCCCGGCATGGCCAATACCGACTATATATGGGGCGCACAGGCCCGGCTCACCCCGGTGGCCATTCCCACACAATATTCCAACGGCATGCTGCCTGGCCGCGGAACGGGCGATGGATCGTCACCTTACGTGATGATCAACCGCACGGGCCAAGCCTCCGACCAAGTGTTCAAAGGCAAGTCGACCCTCGCCCTGAACCAGGATCTCTCCAGCCTGCTGGATGGGCTCAAATTCCGTATACAGGGTGCTTACGACGTACACAGTTATTTTGAAGAGCGACGGTCTGTACAGCCGGCCCTTTATGAGGCTACGGGGAGAAATTATGACGGGTCGCTCATCATGATGGAAAGGGTGCAGGAGAAAAGTGCATCATACACCAGATCCACCCGGCAGTACCGCAAGTATTTTTTGGAATCGGTGATCAATTACGATCAGCAATTCGGGGAAGACCACCGTACATCCGCATTACTCTACTATTACATCAGCGATGCCAAAGACTCCAAAGACGCCACCAGCAACCTGGAATCGATCCCACTGCGCTATCAAGGCGTATCCAGCCGGTTCACGTATGGTTATCGTGACACCTACTTGTTGGATGTAAACTTTGGATACACCGGTTCTGAAAACTTCCAGCCCGGCAGGCAGTATGGCTTCTTCCCGTCGGTGGCGATCGGTTGGGTGCCGACGAGCTATAAGTTTATGGAGGAAACGGCACCTTGGCTCAATTATTTCAAGATCAGGGCATCTTACGGTACGGTGGGTAACGACCGTATCATCGATGACGTCCGCTTCCCTTACCTGACCAAAGTTGATGAAGGTACAAGCAATATATGGGGCATCCCCCGTATCGAAACCATCCATGAAACGCGCATTGGGGCGGATAACCTCGCATGGGAAAGGGCCATCAAATCCAATTTGGGGATAGAAGGCAGGCTCCTGGACAATAAAATCGATTTTGTCGTCGACTTTTTCCAAGATCAGCGTAATGGCATTTTCCAGCAACGGGTGCAAGTGCCCGAATTCGTGGGCGTTGTATCCAACCCCTTTGCCAATGTGGGTAAGATGAAAAGTTACGGGGCCGATGGAAACATCAGCTACGCCACACAAATTACACCCGACTTCGGCATCACGGTGCGGGGCAATTTCACCTACTCCAAAAACGAGGTACAGAATTGGGAACAAGCCTACATGGAATATCCCTACTTAGCGTTCAACGGCTTCCCGCACAATGCGATCCGCGGCTACCAAGCTCTCGGATTGTTTAAAGATGAAGACGACATCAAATACAGCCCCAGGCAAACATTCGGAACGGTCATGCCCGGCGATATCAAATACAAGGATGTAAACGGAGACGGTGTGATCAATAACCTGGATATGGTGCCACTGACCCATAGCACCTACCCGCTGCTCATGTATGGTATGGGTGGTGAGTTCCGCTACAAAAATCTGACACTAGGGGTGTTGTTCAGGGGTACTGGAAAAACCTCGTTTTTCTACAACGGAATGGGTTTTATGCCCTTCTACCAGGGGAGCGATGGCAATGTACTCACCATGGTTGCTAATCCTTCAAACCGCTGGATTCCCCGCGAATACGCCCTAGAAAATGGCATTGACCTCGCTTTAGCTGAAAACCCCAATGCCAAGTTCCCGCGCCTGCAATATGGCAATAACAGCAACAACAGCCAACGATCGACATTCTGGCAGGGCAATTCACGATACCTGCGCCTTCAGGAGGTTACGCTAAACTACCATGTTAACCCCAGGTTCCTCCAATCGATAGGCATCTCGTCCATGGATCTGCAATTCGTGGGCACTAACCTCTATATATGGGATCAAGTGAAAATCTTTGACCCAGAGCAGGCCGCTGATAATGGCCGGGAGTACCCAATACCTTCTACGTATTCGGTGCAGGTATACCTTAATCTTTAGTAACACAGACATAAATCAATGACATGAAAACGTCGACAATTATAAAAAGAATAGCGAGAGCAGCCATGGTCCTCCAACTGGTTGTCATGGCGACATCCTGTAAGGATTACCTGAATATCGACAACTATTTCGACGATGAATTTAACATCGACTCCGCATTTGCCAACGCCCGGTACATCGAAGCCTATATGTGGGGAGCGGCCGCCATGTTTCCGGACGAATCGAATACCGTCCGGTACGGGTACACGCCGGGGCCGATGGCTACTGATGAAGGGTTCAATGGGCTTACCGGTGGTGGGTCTGCCAATGTGTATTACGGGATGGATTTCGTTACCGGGAATATCACCCCGGATTTTTACGGCTCCAATGCCACCGCCACTGACGCGGTGTACGGCAACCTCAATCAATGGGGCAGATACTACAAGATCATCCGGAAATGTAACCTCATCCTGGAAAACATCGACGTTCCGAGGGACCTGACCAGTATGGACCGGCTGCGGATCGAAGGGTATACGCGTTTTATACGTGCTTACGCCTACTACAACATATTGGTCGATTTCGGCCCGCCAATCCTGTTGGGCGATGAAGTCGTAAGCACGAACGAATCCCTCGAATACTACGACCGTCCGCGGGCGACCTACGATGAAGCCATGGACTATACTTGTGGAGAATTTGAAAAGGCGGCAGAGCTGCTTCCGGAAGAAGTTGGCATCCTGGATTTCGGACGCCCTACTAAAGGGGCCGCGCTGGCACTCATTGCCCGGTTAAGGCTCATACACGCCAGTCCGCTATTCAATGGCGGGCCGGTAGCGAGTTCTTACTATGGCGAATGGAAACGCGTTACGGACGGTGCGCACTATGTATCCCAGCAATACGACGAAAGCCGCTGGGCAGTGGCCGCAGCTGCTGCCAAGCGGGTGATGGATCTTGGACGGTATAGGCTACATGCCGTACCGGCAGATGACAGAACTCCCGCCCTGCCCGCCGGAGTCACCTCGGATCCGAATTTCTACGCCACCTACCCCAATGGTGCCCAGGGCATCGATGCGTTTAGGTCCTATTCGGATATCTTCACCGGCGAAGCCGTGGCTGCCATCAATCCGGAGCTCATCTGGGGCCGAAACACGGGGTACATTGCGGAATTTATCAGCAAAGGCTCCATGCCGCCGTCTTTAAATGGCTGGGGACGTTTCTGTGTCACACAGAAAGTGGTCGATGCCTACCTGATGGCCGATGGCCGCACCAAGGAGGAAGCCCGCGGCGACACCTATTTTGAGGTTGTAGGCGACCTTCCTGCCGGCGGAACGTTTAATGACCTTTTCACGGAACAATCGACATCGTTCTCCGGTTATCCGCTCAATGCCGGTATATTTAAAATGTATGCCAACCGCGAGATGCGGTTCTACGCATCTGTCGGATTCAATGAGGCGGTATGGCAGGCGCTGTCCAGTACCACGATCAATATGCATACCGCCAAGTATTACTACCAGGATCTCGATGGCCGCGGCGGGGTAAGTGCCGTATCTCCCAATTACCCGATTACAGGTTACGTCATCAAGAAATTCAACCACCCTTATGACGCTTTTGCCGGTACGGGTGCCCGGCACATCCCAAAAGCCTACCCCATCATCCGATATGCAGAAATCCTATTATCGTATGCAGAGGCACTCAACAACCTTACCGGCAGCCACACCGTACAATTGAGTGGTCAGTCATACAGCGTAAGCCGTAATGTCGAAGAGATCAAAAGTGCTTTCAACCAAGTACGTTATCGTGCGGGACTCCCCGGCCTATCCGACAGTCAGCTCGCCAGTGCAACGGTAGTCCAACAACAAATCGAACGCGAACGCATGGTCGAGTTTCTGTGGGAGAACAGACGTTTCTATGACGTGCGCCGCTGGGGCATCTATGAGGAAACAGAACGGGAACCGATACGCGGAATGAACCCCGATGGTGCTACTAAAGAAACTTATTATGTACGCACCATACCGGGAACCTCTTCGTTCCTCACGCGGGTCGTTGACAAGAAACTTGTGTGGCTGCCTATACCCCGGGCCGAAAAGAGAAGGTTGCCTTCTCTCGATCAAAATCCGGGCTACAATTAGGATAAACCGATAAAAGAAGGAAACAAATGAAACAACGTTATATAACCATGCTCGCACTGACCACGGTGCTCGCATCTTGCAACGACGACGCCGTGTTCGAAAAGGAAATGTATAAGAATGAAGTCGCGTTGATCAGCAGCGACTATCACAACACGTTCCAGGAAGTCGTTCACCTGACCGGCGAAGAAGAGATCATCGGGTATATCGCCGCTTCTACCGGGGGCACGCATGCTCCCGATAAGGACTTGGTTATTGGGTTGGTCGAAGACCCGGAACCGCTAGCCGAATACAACTGGTCGCTTTATGACGCGGATGAACGGCTGTATGCCAAGCTGTTGCCCGAGGATAAGTACGAGATTACAGATGATAAAATCCAGATTAATGCGGGCGAGCGCACGGGGCGGACCATGATTAAGTTACGCCCAAATGGCCTATCGCCCGACTCGACCTATTTTATCGGATTAAGAGCGACCGAGGTATCGGGTGTTGAGCTCAACCCGAAGAAAAACACGATGCTTTATCAGGTACTCATTAAGAACGACTATGCTTCCCAGGCAGAAAATTCCACGTATACCATGACCGGACTGGTAAACGAAATGGCAACCGCGGCAAACAAACAGCTCTTTCCGCTCACCTACAACAGTGTCCGGATGATTGCAGGCAATGAAACCTTTGAGTCGACGGAAGTGGCCATTGGAAAAACAGCCGTCATACTTGAGGTGGACGAAGACAGCAGGGTGTCGATCAAACCGTATGGCGATATACAGGTCATCCAGTTAAACAACGATCCCTCTTATCCGAATGTGTTTAGGGTCGAAGAGGCTTTCGGGAGAAGAACAAACGTATTCCTGTTGTCTTATGAGTATACCATCGATGGCAACACTAAGGTGATGAAAGAACGGGTTGAGTTGCAAGTCAGGTAGCGTACGGCTTCGGTTATTTTTGATCTGGAAACATGATGAATACACCATAAGAAAGGAGACCACGTTACCCGCGTCTTTATACAAGCCGGAACTGAACTGATTATCTTAAAATCATAACAATGAAAACAACTTATTACACCGATCTTAGAAAGGCTTCGATAGCGCTTTTGGGCGTATTATGTCTGGGTTTAGTCGTGTTTTTTTCTTCCTGTAAGAAAGAAAATGTAGATCGTACGCATTTTGCACTGAAAGACAACCCCGCGGGTATGACGGTCCCGTCACAAGGTGAATCACAGACGTTTACCGTACAGACTGCCGGGGCGTGGAAGGTTGAGCCTTTGCGCAACGAACGGTGGGTGAAGATCGAACCTACGGAAGGGAATGGAGAAGGAACATTTACCGTGACTGTAGCCCGAAATACAACGTTGGAAGCCCGTCAATCGGTGTTGACGTTCGTGGTGGACGGCAGCATACAAAATACCGTATTGCGGATTGACCAAGCGGCACGCGGTCAGAACAACGGAAATGGCGAGTCTTATGTAAACCTGGATGGGCTGCCAAATCTGGAAGTCCCTGAAGAGGGACTTTACGGCCGGTACGCAATCCGGTCGACCGGAGATTGGAAGATAGAAATACCGGAAGGCGTGGACTGGCTGAACATTGAGCCAATGCAGGGACGTTACGACCAGGGTATAACCGTTAATGTCGATATAAACGCAACACCGGACGCGCGAACCGCAGGCCTGATCTTCTATTTGGACGGGGAACAAGTTCCCGGTGTGTTTGAAGTCAATCAGGAAGGAATGGAGGTCATCCTTTACGAAGATTTCAGCTGGCTGGGTTACGGAAGTGAAATTTTCTATACCACCGGTGGTGAAACGAGAATAGATAATTGGAGCAGCACCGAAAAAGAAAAAGGATGGAGCTGGCATAAACCATCCGCAGATAATATCCCGTCGACATATGCCCGCCAAGGTTTTGTAAAATTAGGAAAAACGAACTACGGATCCGATATCCTCAGCCCTAAACTGTCGGCAGTGCAAGGCACTCAGAACCTACGGGTATCATTTAAAGCGGTTCCTTACCAAACCGCTGGAGGAGCAAGAGACGATACGTCCCTCAAGGTTGGCGTCACCGGTCCCGGCACGGTCGATGAGGCGGAGTTTACCATTGACAACTGGCCGAACTACACCGCTGACCCGAACTGCACTGAAATCTGGAAGGCCGATGAAACGACACGTACGTTCACCATTACCGGGGCTACCGCCGAAACCCAAATCTGGTTCCTGGGCGGAGACTATGACCTACGTGCTGCTACAGGTGCACCGATAAACAAAAACCGTATATTTTTAGACGACATTCTGGTTACCGTAATGAAGTAAATGCCGTGGTACCTACACAGCTGGTGATACTGACGGAATGAATCGGTTTTCAACATGGTAAACAAAACACGATTATTAATAGGTGCCTCGATATTAGTTGCCGCCGGGGTTCAGGGGCAAACGGAGTTCGGCCTGAAAGCGGGCGTTAATTTTCCGACGTACAGCTATGCCGATTCGGACGCGCTTTCCGACACGAAATCCTTCGTGAGTTTCTATTTGGCCGGATACTTAGACACCCGCATTGCTTCGGGATTATATCTCCATCCTGAAGTTTCCCTGCAAGGGAAAGGAGGCAAATTGGTTGAAGCCGATTGGTTAGGCAGCGGTACGGTCATTCAAAAAACCATATGGCTCGATTTCCCGGTCAATTTATTGAGTAAAGTACCTGTAGGGAGCATAGGTAACGTATTTGCAGGGGCAGGCCCCTATATCGGGTTTGCCATGAACGGCACAAATAGCTATACGGATGGCGGTTCGGCAACAGCAGTAATCATTTATGACGATAACGCATTGAAAACCGTGGACTACGGCGTCAATTTCTTGGCAGGCTTTAAGTTAGGGAAAAGAGCTTCGTTAAACGCCAACTACCGACTAGGCTTGGCGAATGTAGCCGGGGCTACTTACAAATGGTCAGACAATATCAAAAATCGGGTTTTCTCGCTGGGCGTGGGCGTGGCACTTTAACAATTGGATAAAATCCGATTCGCTGTAGTTACTTTCATTTGGTTTCATTTGATGGCAAAACAAGTAATCTTCGACTTTCTTTATATTCAATTTGTTTTGAATCAAACATTTTTTAGCTTTGACATCGCTTGCAATAGTTATGAACCCTATAAATCCAGCTATGTACCACACTCGAAGCAAAAATGCAAGGAATAGATAGCCTGGGACAAGGCGAGATAATCCGACAATCAATAAATTGAAAAACGTATGAATTCATATATTTTAGCATTAGACCAAGGGACAACGAGCTCACGTGCCATTATTTTCGATCAAGGAGGACAAATTATTGCATTAGCTCAAAAGGAATTCAAGCAATATTACCCCCAATCGGGATGGGTGGAACACGACGCACAGGAAATATGGTCGAGCCAGCTCTCCGTCGCCACGGAAGCCGTGGCCAAGGCCGGATTAAAAGCTGCCTCCATCGCCGCAATAGGCATTACCAACCAACGGGAAACGGCGGTAATCTGGGATCGTGTCACCGGCCGGCCGATACACCCGGCGATTGTATGGCAGGACCGACGGACAGCCAGTTACTGCGATAAGCTGAAGGACCAAGGCCATACCGAGATGATCCGTGAAAAAACAGGTCTGCTCATCGATGCCTATTTTTCGGCCAGTAAAATAAACTGGATATTAGACAACGTAGACGGTGCACGTGAGAAAGCCGAAAACGGCGAATTGGCATTCGGTACGGTAGATTCATGGTTGGTATGGAACCTCACGGGAGGGGAAAAGCATATCACCGATGCCACCAACGCCTCGCGTACCATGCTCTACAACATCAATACACTCAACTGGGATGACGAGCTATTGGCGCTCTTCGAAATACCCCGTAGCCTGTTGCCCGATGTCAGAAGCTCATCGGAAGTCTATGGGGAGACCGCCGCAAACATACTAGCGGCAAGAATCCCAATTGCCGGTATCGCAGGCGACCAGCACGCCGCGCTATTCGGTCAACTGTGCACCCAACCGGGCATGGTTAAAAACACCTATGGCACCGGGTGTTTCATGCTGATGAACATCGGCGAAAAGCCACTGTTATCCAAAAACAACCTGGTTACCACCATTGCCTGGAAACTGGGGGACACGGTTCATTACGCGCTTGAAGGCAGCATATTCATTGGTGGGGCAATCGTGCAGTGGCTGCGGGATGGGCTGGGCATTATTCGGAATTCGGCCGATGTGGAAGAGCTGGCGGCAAAAGTCAAAGACACCGACGGTGTTTACCTGGTGCCGGCATTTGCCGGACTGGGTGCCCCCCACTGGGATCCCTATGCCCGCGGAACCATCGTTGGGCTTACCCGTGGCAGCAACGCTTCCCATATCGCACGTGCCGCATTGGAGGGCATTGCCTTCCAAACGGTAGATATCCTCCGGGCCATGGAAGCCGATGCACAGACCGAAATCAAGGAGTTGCGCGTAGATGGCGGGGCTACGGCGAATAACCTACTCCTCCAATTTCAATCCGATATCCTCCAAGCAAAAGTTGTACGGCCAAAAATTACAGAGACCACAGCACTTGGAGCTGCCTACTTAGCCGGGCTTGCTGTGGGGCTTTGGGAAAATACCGACAATATCCAAGATCAATGGCAGGTTGACCGGACATTCGATGCCGATAGCGCGTACGATTCCGAATCGGCCATCCGCGGCTGGCACCGTGCTGTGGAGACGGCGAAAACATTTAAATAATCGTAAGCACGTGTTAACCGATTAGCCACGAATAACTAATTACTAACGACTAATTTATGACACCATTTATTGCAGAGATCATCGGCACCGGGTTCCTTATCCTCTTAGGGGGCGGTGTGGTAGCCAACGTCGTATTGAAAGGCACGAAGGGCAACAATAGCGGTTGGATCGTGATTACAACCGCATGGGCACTTGGCGTTTTCGTAGGTGTAGTGATTGCCGGGCCTTACAGCGGGGCACACCTCAATCCGGCAGTCACGTTAGCCATGTGGATGACCGGAGCAGTCGACACTGTGGATGCACTGTTGTTTGTCGTGGCCCAGTTCATTGGCGCTATGATCGGGGCTTTCGTGGTATGGTTAATGTATCAGGACCATTTTAAGGCAACGGACGATGCCGGAGCGAAACAAGCGGTTTTTTGCACCGCGCCCGCTATTCGTAATTTACCGGTGAATCTCCTCAGCGAAGTGGTCGGCACATTCGTGCTCCTGTTTACGATCTTTTACTTTACAGATGCCGAACTGAGCACCGATCAGGTCACCCCCATCGGATTGGGGTCTATCGGCGCCATCCCTGTTGCCTTTTTAGTATGGGTTATCGGTTTGGCATTGGGGGGCACCACCGGCTATGCGATCAATCCAGCGCGTGACCTGGGCCCCCGTATCATCCATGCGGTGCTACCCATACGGGATAAAGCCGGGTTCAACGCATCTTACGCATGGGTTCCCGTGGTTGGCCCCCTATTAGGCGCTGCCTTAGCAGCGGGATTGTACCTGGTATTGGGTGTGTAGCAGCAGCAATGCGCGTATTGCCCCTCCATGTACGCACATGGACCGCGTGGAACGTGCGAATGACTAGTCAGTATCAAAAGGAGAATGATTGATGGAAAACCGAAGGGATTTCTTAAAAAAATTAACCGTACTCGCGGGCGCAACGGGCGTGGCAACCGGTATCCCACCCGCCATCCAACGTGCGTTAGCCATCCCCCCCATCCCCGGAAGCACCTTCTTGGATGCGGAACATATTGTCATCCTGATGCAGGAAAACCGTTCGTTCGACCATGCGCTGGGGACACTGAAGGGCGTACGCGGGTTCAACGACCCCCGGTACGTATCGCTGCCAAATGGCAATCCGGTATGGTTCCAATCCGACCGGAAGGGCAACACATACGCCCCTTTCCGCCTCAACCTGCGGGACACAAAAGCCACTTGGATGGGTGCGGTGCCACATTCAAGGGCTAGCCAAGTAGACGCCTTTAACGATGGCCGCCACGACAACTGGATCGAAGCGAAAAAACGTGGCGGCACATTGGGAGATATCCCCCTTACCATGGGTTACTACAATCGTGCGGATATTCCTTTTAATTATGCGCTTGCCGAGGCCTTCACCGTCTGTGATCAGAATTTCTGCTCGGGCATGACGAGTACCTGGCCCAACCGGTTCTTTTTTTGGACCGGCACGATAAGGGAAGAACAGACACCCAACAGCAAATGGTGGATACGGAACGACCTCGGTTTGGGACAGGGCCGTTGGAAAACATTCCCCGAACGCCTTGAAGACGCGGGCGTCAGCTGGCGGATTTACCAAAATGACGTGACCTGCGGCGGAGGCTTCGTAGGCGATGAGCGCTCCTGGTTAGCCAATTTCGGGTGCAATCCGCTGGAGCGGTTTGAGCGATATCACGTACAATTCACCTCGCGCTACCTAACCGGCTTCCGACGCCAATTACACGAGCTTCCGGAGGAAATCAACGAGCTCCGAAAACAGCTAGCCAAACTCCAACCGGGAGATGACGCCCACAGCAAAGCCCAAAAAGCACTGGAGAATAAAACAGATGCCCTCGCAAAAGCGCAGCAAGAAGTAAGGCTGTGGGCCGCGGAAAATTTCGACAAGCTCAATGAAACTGAAAAGAACCTCTTCCAAAAAGCCTTTACGACCAACCAAGAAGACCCGGACTTTCATAGCCTGGATGTCTTAACATATACCGACGAAGCCGGAAATAAGCGGGAACTCACCGTACCGAAAGGAGATATCTTACATGCCTTTCGGAAAGACGTCGCGGCCGGAACTTTGCCGACCGTATCGTGGATGGTGCCCGCCGAAAAATATTCCGACCATCCCACCGCACCGTGGTATGGCTCTTGGTATGTATCGGAGATCATGGACACCTTAACCAAGAATCCAGAAGTATGGAAAAAGACCATCTTAATCATGACGTATGACGAGAACGATGGCTACTTTGACCACATCCCGCCATTCATACCGCCAAATCCAACTAAGAAAAACAGCGGCAAATGCTCCCAGGGCATCGATCCGCGTATCGAATATACGTCGCTTGAGCAGGAGCTAGCGGAAGGGAAGAAAAAGAACGATGCCCGTGGCGCTGCCATGGGCCTGGGCTACCGTGTACCCCTGATCATCGCGTCGCCATGGACAACGGGGGGGCATGTCTGTTCGCAAGTATTCAATCACACCTCCACATTACAATTTCTGGAAACCTTCGTCAATCAAAAGTTCAAGGCAAACATTCGAGAAGAAAACATCAGTGCGTGGCGGCGGACCATATGCGGAAACCTAACCGCTGCGTTTCTACCGGCAGACAAACGGGATGACGCGGGGAACTTACCGTTTATCCAACGGGACGCTTACCTGACTGGTATCCATCAGGCCCAGTTCCGTGATGTCCCCAACAGCTTCCGTAATCTAGGAGCGTATGAGTTGTCCGGTGCAAAGGCCCGTCCTTGGAATTTATCCGATATGCCGCAACAAGAACCGGGAATCAAACCTGCATCAGCGATACCTTATGAACCATATGCCGATCTAATAGCCAATGGCAACGGGGTAACGCTAAGCCTCGCGGCAGGAAACGCATTTTTCGGAGTGCAAAGTGCCGGGATACCGTTCACTGTGTATCACGGCCCCAATATCCGCTCGTATGCCGTAGTTGCCGGCGACCGGCTTACCGATGACTTCGAGATCGGCACGAATGGCTATGATATTAAAATAAATGGCCCCAATGGCTTCTATCGCCACTTCAATGGTCCTGGCGTTCCCGATCTCGCCGTGGAACTACGTTATCATACGGTCAACGGCCGGCCTACGGGAAATGTATCCCTGGCACTGACAAACCGCAGCAATGCCCCCACAACCGTTCATATAAAAGACAATGCGTACAATAGGCCTGCCTTGGTCCAAGCATTGGGCGTAGGTGGCACTGAAACAATCGTTTTACCGCTTGTGGACAGCCATAACTGGTATGATTTGACGGTTACTGTAGTGTCAAACCCCGCGACTTCGTGGAAATATGCCGGGCGGGTGGAAACAGGGAAAACAGGTTTTACAGACCCGCAGATGGGACATTTGACTTAGCGAACCCTCGGCATTAGCATGCCAATATCCGCCGTACGGGGACCTCGCCTGCAAAATAATTTACCAGATGCCTACCCTCTCCATGAACGGTCCAGATTTCACGTGGCTTTACCGCCGCGATGTAACGCAAAATGTCGTTCCAATCCACATGGTCGGAAATGTATAACGGTAGGTCATTCTGGCGCTGCAAGCGCTCCCAACCCGATGCAAACATCCGGATGAAAGGCGTAGCTCGAACATAACTATTGAATGCCAGTGGCGGGACCAGATAAACATGATGGCCGGTACCATTTGTCAGTAATCGCCTATCGTAAGGCTCGTACCGCAAATGAGAGGTCCCCAGCGAACCATACAATCGGTGGAAGGGCAAAACGCCGTGGTGAACCAACACCCGCCTGTCGGGGCAATGCTTATTCAGCAGTGAGGTAAGCCGTTGGGCCTTTCCCAATACGTACGTGCCAATCAGGATATGGTGGGGGATATCGTTTATCTTCGATATCTCCGCAATCGGGTCGGGATGCGATATCTTTGGATCGGCGAATGTACTTTCCGTAATCAACACATCCGCTTGCACGATTTCGAGCGGTTCGCAGGTATCATCGGCCTGTAGTTTATAATCGCCGGTAAATAAATAGGTGATGCCTCGATAAACCATCTCCACCTGGGCCGACCCCAACATGTGGCCGGCGGGTATGAAACGAAGTGTCACATCCCCCATGAAAAACGGCTGCTGATAGGGAACCTCCACGAAGTTGCGGGCAGCCTGCTGGCGGTAGCGGTACCGGATGAAGCTCGCCGTGGGTAGCGTACAGAAAACAGTATCTTGTCCGCGACTCGCATGGTCGGCATGGGCATGGGTCACTACCGCGCGCCGTACAGGCAACATCGGGTCAATGAAAAAGTCGCCGTACTTGCAGTAATAGCCTTCTGCACGTTGAACAAGGAAATCAGGCGCAATATCCTCCATTACGATTGCTTTGAGCGGAAAAAACGGTCGAGCGCTAATACCTGCGGTATAACCGGTTGGCTACCATCGTTTACAATCGTAAAATCAGCGAGTTTTGCCTTTTGCTCATCCGGCCACTGCCGTTGCATGCGCAAGCGTACCTCTTGGGGGGTAACCCCATCACGCTGTACCACCCGTGCTATCCGTGTTGCCTCCGGCGCAGTAACCAGAATCGTATAATCATTTAATTTGAACGAGCCACTTTCAAACAGCAATGCCGCTTCCTTAATGCTATATGGCGCATCTTGGTTGTTTGCCCACACTTCCCCCGCCTGTATGGCCACCGGGTGGACCAGCCCATTCAATACCGCTAACCGCTCCGCATCGTTGAATACCTGACTAGCCAGGTAACCGCGGTTCAGCGTACCGTCGCCATGGTAGGCCTCGTCACCAAATTCTGCGCGTATGGCTGCAATAAGCTCCGCATCGGTAGCCATCAGCCGTTTTGCTTCACGGTCTGCATCAAAGACCGGTATCCCCAAGGTGTGGAATATCTTGCAAATAACAGATTTCCCGCTACCGATTCCGCCGGTAACCCCTACTTTTATTGGTGGCATACTATGCTAATTAAAACCGTTACCTACGGACAAAAAAATCGATATTCTGGGGCTCCACCCTTATCATTTTA
>Ga0182739_1000252_pt1 | contig 87872 bp, 64 predicted proteins | sample eDN5th30CBELigBY_FD_128873 | JGI IMG/M metagenome (GOLD analysis project Ga0182739, IMG submission 128873) | Enriched backyard soil microbial communities from Emeryville, California, USA - eDNA 5th pass 30_C BE-Lig BY (version 2) (version 2) | ecosystem: Environmental > Terrestrial > Soil >...
AAACGAACAAGATATCAATAACTTAGCGTAGCGATCTCATTGATGCCGAAAAAACGAACAAGATATCAATAACTTAGCGTAGCGATCTCATTGATGCCGAAAAAACGAACAAGATATCAATAATTTATCTAAGTTTGGCCGCATGGCAATACGCGATAAAGTTTATTTTGCTTCCGACTTCCACTTGGGCGCACATCCCCGTTCCGCAACGCGGGAACGGGAAGCGCGTATCGTCGCCTGGCTCGACCACATCAAGGCCGACGCCGCCGAATTATACTTGATGGGCGATGTCTTTGATTTTTGGTTTGAGTATGCCACAGTAGTACCCAGAGGCTACATCCGGTTTTTGGGTAAATTGGCCGAGCTGGCCGACGTAGGCGTGAAAATCACCCTTTTTAAAGGCAATCATGACATGTGGATGTTCGGCTACCTGAAAAATGAGCTTGGCGCAAGCATTGTCGACGACGAACTAGTTATTGAGCGGAACGGCAAAACATTCTATCTGCACCATGGCGACGGGTTGGGACCGGGTGATCGCACGTACAAAATTCTCAAGAATATATTCCGCAGCCGATTTTGCCAGTGGTTGTTTGCCCGGCTCCACCCCAATCTGGGTATCGGGATAGCCCAACGATGGTCGGCCCATAGCCGTATTGCTTCAGGCGGACAGGAAACGTTTCAGGGGGAAGCTAACGAATGGCTTGTAGTGTATGCGAAAGAACTCCTCGAACACCACTATTATGATTATTTCATCTTCGGCCATCGCCACCTACCGATTGACCTCGTATTACCCAAAGGCAGTAGGTACATCAATCTGGGTGAGTGGATAAACTATGATACCTACGCCGTATTCGATGGCAGAGAACTCGAGTTGAAGACATGGCCGGCGTAATCCCCAACGGATCGGTTGCACCCGAAGCTATGGAGGCTATACTCACCCGCGGGCTCGCTATTCCCCACGAATCGTTCGTGAAACTTACCGATATTATCCGGGTCATCGACCTGCCAAAAGGCAATCTGTTATTCAGTGCCGGCAAACTCGAACGTGATATTTATTTCATGGTCCGGGGTATCGCACGTGTTTATTATCATCGTGGAGATCACACCACTACACTCTGTTTTAACAGCGAAGGGGAAGTGCTGATTTCCCTAAAAAGTTATATTGAAAACCAGCCCGGCTACGAAAACATTGAATTGCTGGAACCGAGCAGGTTACTCCAGCTAAAAACCGGTGACCTCGATAAACTGTACACTTCGGATATACACGTCGCAAATTGGGGCCGCCGGTTAGCCGAGCAGGAATTGATAAAGACCGAAGAACGCCTGATGTCCAAATTGTTTAATACAGCATCAGAACGTTACCGCGAACTTATGCAGAAACAACCCCAATTACTCCAACGTGTACAATTAGGCTATATCGCTTCGTACCTTGGCATCAGCCAGGTAACTCTAAGCCGTATTCGGGCGGATATCAAGTAGTTTTTATCATTTGTAAAAAGGTTAGTCCTGTTAATTGCGGATATTTGCACTGTTGACATTTAACAAAGATTAGCATATGAATTGGATTATCCTTATCATCGCCGGCCTTTTTGAAGTCGGCTTTACGACAAGCCTAGGCAAAGCAAAAGAAACCACCGGGACGGCATCGTACCTGTGGTACGGTAGTTTCGCAGTGTGTCTAACGGTAAGCATGGTTTTGTTGATTAAGGCCACACAGACACTGCCTTTGGGTACAGCCTATGCAGTATGGACCGGTATCGGGGCGGTAGGCACGGTATTGATGGGAATCATTTTCTTCAACGAACCTGCTACCTTATGGCGACTGATATTCATCACCACACTCATCGGCTCCATCATCGGTCTTAAGGTTGTTGCATCGCATTGATTGGAGTGTCGTTCAATTTACCGACTGAAAACCATAAAAAAACGTACTTTTGCACTTAGTTTTTACTGCACGGTATACGGTCTTTGTTCGGTATCTGGAGAACGGACACCCCAACCAAAGGCAGAAATCACAATTAAGGCATTATGTTAGAGAAATTAAAAGCCATAAAAGACCGCTGGGACGAGGTGGAACGTGAATTGAGCAGCCCCGAAGCGATTAACGATATGAAGCGTTTCGCCCAGCTCAACAAGGAATACAAAGACTTGGGTAAAATTGTCGATCAATACCACATCTATAAGAATATGGTGAGTAATATCGACACTAATAAAAATATCCTAGCTAACGAAAAGGACCAGGAACTGCGCGAAATGGCCAAGGAGGAGTTGGATATCTTATTGGAACAGAAAGAAGCTAAAGAAGAAGAAATACGCCTGATGCTCATTCCCAAAGACCCCGAGGACTCCAAGAACGCTATATTGGAAATACGTGGTGGTACCGGGGGGGACGAGGCTGCCCTTTTTGCCGGTGACCTGTACCGGATGTACAGTCGCTTTTTCGAGGAGAAAGGCTGGCGCACCGAAGTAATGGATGTGACCGAAGGTACGGCGGGTGGCTATAAGGAAGTTATCCTGAAGGTAACCGGAGAGGATGTCTATGGTCAATTGAAGTACGAGTCGGGTGTACACCGCGTGCAACGTGTTCCTGATACAGAAACCCAAGGAAGGGTGCATACGTCGGCCGCATCGGTAGCCGTACTGCCAGAGGCAGAAGAGGTGGATGTGGAAGTCAATCCTGCCGATATTGAAATGCAGACCTCCCGTTCAGGCGGTGCCGGAGGACAGAACGTAAATAAAGTAGAAACCAAGGTTCAGCTCACTCACAAACCCACCGGCATCGTGGTGGTATGCCAGGTTGAACGCTCTCAGTTAGCCAACAGGGAATTGGCCATGGAAATGCTGCGGTCTAAACTCTATGAGTTGGAAGTACAGAAAAAACACGGCGATATCGCTGCTAAACGGAAGACGATGGTTTCTACAGGCGACCGATCTGCCAAGATCCGGACATATAACTATCCGCAAGGCCGGGTCACCGAACACCGCATCGGGCTTACCATGTACAACTTGCCAGCAGTGATGGACGGTGATATTCAAGAGATTATCGATGCCCTCCAGTTTGCCGAAAATGCGGAGAAAATGAAAGAAGGTGCCACCGGTTAATTATTTTAAAATTTTTGTTTGCAAATAGATAAAACAAGCTATATTTGCAGACCCGAAAGGGAAGCAGGTTCGGTAGTTCAGCTGGTTAGAATACATGCCTGTCACGCATGGGGTCGCGGGTTCGAGTCCCGTCCGGACCGCCAGTTTTAAAAGAGAGGTTGTCTCAAAAGGGCAACCTCTTTTTGTTTATGCCTTATTACGTCTACATCATCAAAAGAAGCCGACTTTCGGTTTTACATTTTTAATCTTAGATATACTTCATCTCCATCGCGTTGTGGATGAGCGCAGCCACATTGGTTACCTTAAATTTTTGAAGCAGGTTGCGCCGATGGCTCTCCACCGTGAGTGGACTGATGAAAATTTTCTCACCAATCTCCGCAGAGTTCAACCCCTGTGCCAGCCAATAAAGCACTTCTTTCTCGCGACGGGTAACCACCGGTAAATCTCCCGACTTTATACCGTCTATAATCTCCCGAACGTTATTGCTGAGGCCCATCCCACCCGAAACAACCTCATGAATAGCATTCACCACTTCATCCCGGGAGGCATTCTTAAGCAGATACCCTGAGGCCCCGGCCTGTAGCATGCGCTGAATGATGCTGTGTTCATTGATATTGCTGATGGCTATAACCTTGCAGGCGGGATTTAACTGCTGTATCTCCGAACAAGCATCAATGCCGTTTTTGCCGGGCATATTGATATCTAGGAGCACGATATCTACTGCCCCCCGCCCGATGTAAGCCAACCCGGTATCGGCATCCGCAAACGTTTCTACAAGCCGGATGCCGGGAATATCCTGCAGCATGAATGAGAACCCCTGCAGTACAACAGGGTGATCGTCGATGATAATGATGTTCAACAAATTACTATCCATATCAAATCGGTATTTCAATATTTATGGTTGTTCCGCGACCGGGATAGCTATCTATTTCCACCATGCCGCGCAATATTGCCACCCGATTTTCCACATTTTTTAATCCGAGCCCCTTTTTGCCCACTTCCTGCGGATCAAACCCACAGCCATCATCTTCAACTGTTAAAGAAAGGGATCGATCGTTCTCGCTGCACTGTACGATGATCTGACTGGCGCAGGCGTGTTTAATGGCATTATTGAGCAATTCCTGCACAATCCGGTACACGCCAATCAGAACGGGTTGCGGATAGGTGGTACTCAGATAGAACCCATGGAATTTCACCGAAGTCCCCGGGGTATCCATAAATTCGCACAAGTCGGCTAAGGCCGGCTTCAATCCCATATACAACAACGACTCGGGCATCAAATTGCGAGCTACCCGCCGCAACTCATCAACTGACCGGTCAAGCTCACGGATTACAGATTCCATCTCGTTATTCTGCACCGCCGTCTGCTCCCGCTCTTTGGTTGCTACCGCCGATAAGCGCAGCTTCACCCCCGCCAGCAAACCGCCCAGTCCATCATGCAGGTCGCGCGAAATCCGGTTTCGTTCTTCTTCTTGTCCTTGTAGGATGGAGTCGAATTGCTTGATTTGCTCCTGTTGTTTAAAGTTGAGCAGTTCTTCTTCATGCAGTCTTTCCCGCTGACCTAAAGCACGGCGGTTGCTACGTGCCAATTTCCACGAAAAATAAGCGATCGTTAGCGCGATGGTCAGGCTCGCTACAAGCAACATAATCCAGAGCCGGTTTCTGTCAATTGCCGATTGCTGCCGTCGATTTGCATCCTGCAATTTCAAGATTTCGTTTTCCTGTTCAACCGTTTGGAATTTTTTTTCAAGAGCCAGGATTTTCAACGCAGTCTCGCTCTCCTGTAACGAATCCTTGGCCAACGCGTAATCGCGCATTTGTTCGAACGCCACCTTGTAGTTGCCGAGATGGTACTCTGTTTTGGCCATTTCGCGGGCATGCAGTAGCCGGTTATGGGAGATGGTATGCGGTACGTGGGTATCGGCAATTGCTAAGTACTTTTTCGCGTTCAGATACTCTCCCCAATCCCGGTAAGTCGCATAAATTTCAAAATAGAGATCACGAAGGGAATAATCGTCCAGCAAATCCTCGGCTATTGCAATCCCGCGGTGAAAAGTTGCCAATGCCCGCTCCTTGTTCTTTATCCGCCGGAAATAAAAACCTGCGGTGCGGTAGTAATATGGGGCATAGGTCGAATGAGGTACTGCGTGTAGCTGTACCTCGGCGCTGTCCAAATAACGTTTTGCCTGATTGATATCGCCTAGATTCATCTCGTTTTTCGCAGCATTTACGTATACGGTCAGCTTATTCTCATATGCATGCGAAAAATTAGAAAGTGTATGTATCGCCTGCTGATAATACTGTGCTGCTGATTCGAAATCGTTGAGATTGCCGAGTATCAACCCGATGTTCTGTAGATGTTGGCTTACCGCGCTACTATCGCCCGCCATGCGTGAGTAGGGAAGCGCCCGTTCAATAATAATGTCTAAATATTTCGCCGCGCTATCCTGTGCCTGTAGTAAGGTACCGTAATTATTCCACGCTTTTGACTGATACACGTAAGCCCGTGGAAACGAATATTCGGCCAGCAGATGTGCGGCACGCTGGTAATAGGATTTGGCCTTCTCCATGTCGTGCGCATAGATCACGTTGGCACGGTGATGCCATAATAAACCCTGGTAATATGCACTCGGATTTACACCCATAATCCGCCTTGCCTTCTCAATATAACCGAACGCCTTCGAGGTGTCGCGGTCTGACCAAAAAAAACTCAGTTCGAGCAAACGCTCGATTTTCGTACTATCATCCGGCGATTGCCGTACAAGCTGCTCTAGGCTATCTGCAAAGGCACCTCCAGTAGACTCACCCTGCTGGGCAGATACCCCGATACAACACCCCCCTACAATTAGCAAACTAACAAACCATTTCATCTATTTTTATTTTCAGTTGTCAGATGGAGCCTTTGATGGTTCATATGAGGTCTCCAACGTTTCAAAGGTAGTCGCATCAAACAGAAAAAACAATCCACGAAAACACGTGTTTTCTCCAGCCACATTCGAAAAACACCTCGAATTAAATGTTAAATATTTTAGTATATTATTGAATTAAATGATTGAATTTCTAAAATTATTTGTATTTTTACTAAAAATATTAGACGTTATGAATATAATATATCAGCAGCATTACGGCCTTCACTTGTACGAGTACTTATTAATTATCGAGCCTAACGGTCTTGCACAGAAACAATTACGGGCTTTCAAACACTACTTTATCAACAGCTACCGCTATCCGAATGCGGTTGTTTCCAAAAGTCACCTAACGTTGATGCGGTTTATCCAGTATAGCAGCTACGAGAAACACATGATTAGGGAATTTCATCGGATAGCCGAGATGGCAAACCCTTTTGACGTGGAACTGCAAGGGTTTGGCAGCTTCGGCCATACATTATTCGTAGATGTCAAATCAGCAATCCCTATCCTACAACTGCTCGCTAGGCATCGCCGCACACTCCGTCCATTGGTGAGCGGCGTAAAGGGGCATGTGGCCCGGTTCGTAACCAAACCCCACATCACGATTGCCAGAAAACTGACACCATCGCAAAATGCGAGTTTATGGCCCATTTGGAACCGCACTGACTATCGTGGTGAATTTCGAGCACGGAATATGACATTGTTGAAGCGCCGCGTAGGTACACACGTCTATTCAACCGTTCAGAAATTTGAGTTTTTGGGCTTATCCCCTGTTTTTACGCAGGGGAAATTGTTTGCCTGATACCACACAACGGTTATCCGGCCCGTAGTGCTGCCTCATCACCATACATCATCTTGCGAAGATTATTGAGGGCGTAACGCATCCGGCCCAACGCCGTATTGATACTGACTTCGGTAACCGCTGCGATTTCCTTGAAACTCATATCGCCATAGTGACGCATAATCAGCACCTCTTTTTGGTCGTCCGGAAGGCGTTGTATCATACGCCGCAGATCACGATGGGTCTGCTCGCGAATCATCCGTGCTTCCGCACTTTCATCTGAAAATTGCAGTACATCGAAAATATCAAAGCCTTCGCTGTTTACCACCACAGGCGTACGCCGTTCTTTCCGGTAATAATCAATGACCAAGTTATGTGCTATCCGCATCACCCAAGGCAGGAACTTGCCTTCTTCGTTATAGCGGCCGCTTCTCAGGGTATTGATTACCTTAATAAAGGTATCTTGGAAAATATCCTCTGCTAGGGTTTCATCTTTTACCAATAGATAGATGGATGTATATAATTTGGCCTTGTATCGGTCAATCAAAATCTCGAGGCCTGCTTCGTCACCCGCCACATACAGGCGGATAAGCTCTCGGTCGGTTCGTTGTTCAAGCTTCATAATACGCTACTCCCGCTTTTTACTATTTTCAACAAATAAGTAATCTCTTTCTTGTAGTCGTATTTCCTATAGCAGCTCTCCTTTCAATAATTATGTAACTAGGTCAAAAAAAAGGAAAATTTTCAGCATTTCAAAGCTTTTGTTGGAATTTCAGTTTTTCTTATCGGTTTCAACGCTATCAGCTAATCAAAAAAGCCTTGTCCCGTATTTCCCAGAACAAGGCTTTTCGTTGCGTAACGACCGATGATTATTTATACAACGGATATTCGGCCATCAAGGTCCTTACTTTATTGTGAATCTTATCCAACGCCGTGTCGTCGTCATGTTTCAATAACGCCACATCAATCATCTCTGCAATCTCCAGCATCTGGCCTTCTTTAAGGCCGCGTGTCGTGATTGCCGCAGTACCCAACCGGATACCCGATGTGACAAACGGCGACCTGTCATCAAACGGCACCATGTTCTTATTGATGGTGATACCGGCCTTGCCCAAAGCGGCTTCAGCAGCTTTACCACTGATTCCTTTATTGCGGAGGTCGATAAGCATCAGGTGGTTTTCGGTTCCACCCGATATGATGTTGTAATCTTTATTCACGAACGCCTCTGCTAACGTAGCTGCATTTTTCTTTACTTGGACGATATATTCCATGTAGTCTTCGCTCAATGCTTCGCCGAACGCGATTGCTTTAGCTGCAATAATGTGCTCCAACGGCCCCCCTTGCGTACCCGGGAAAACAGCTAAGTCAAGCAATGACGTGATGCTCCGGATTTCGCCTTTCGGCGTTTTGATACCCCAGGGGTTTTCAAAATCTTTACCCACCATGATGAGGCCACCCCGCGGCCCGCGAAGTGTTTTGTGAGTTGTTGTGGTCACCACGTGGCAATGTGGCAGCGGATCGCTTAGTAGTCCACGGGCGATGAGGCCCGCTGGATGCGATATATCGGCCACCACCAGTGCACCGATTTCGTCAGCTACACGGCGGATGAAAGCGTAATCCCAGTCGCGCGAATACGCCGAAGCACCGCAAATGATAACTTTCGGCTTTTCTTGTAGAGCCACCTCTTCCAACTGTTTATAGTCAATCAAGCCCGTTTCCCTATCTACACCATAAAATAGCGGTTGGTATAGTTTTCCCGAAAAATTGACCGGCGAGCCATGCGTAAGGTGCCCGCCATGCGAGAGGTCGAAACCTAAAATCTTATCGCCGGGCTGCAGCAAAGCCAAAAACACAGCGGCATTGGCCTGTGCGCCTGAGTGCGGTTGCACGTTCACCCACTCCGCATTAAACAGCTGTTTAGCTCTTTCGATGGCAATCGTTTCCACCTCATCAACGACCTCACAACCGCCATAATAGCGCTTACCGGGCAAGCCTTCGGCGTATTTATTGGTCAATACAGATCCCGCGGCCTCCATCACTTGCCGGCTCACGAAGTTTTCTGATGCAATGAGTTCGATGCCTTCTTCCTGGCGCTTGAGCTCTTGGTTGATTAATTTAAAAACGGTTTCGTCCCTTCTCATTGTGGTACAAAGAATTGAATGTTAAAAAGTTGCGCAAAGATATAAACTTGAACGCAATATTCAACCCATCAATTGACTTTTGATGGTTTTTAATGCCATATCATACGGATTTTCATCCAAGGCGGCCACATGCGCTAGCAGCACGGTACTGAGTTCCTTAGCGGTTGCATTTGGCGGTAGGCCGGCGCCGACATTGCGTATGAGGGCTATCGTGTTGTCCTTTACACGTTCGGTGACCGACCATGCCACGTCACTTACATACAGCTGCTGGGTAATGTTGTGTTGATATTCGGCACGAATCTCTTCAATAATCAGGTGTTCAAATGCTTTCGCATCCAAATCGGGGTTATGCAGACGCACTGCTGCGCTGGTAGGATTGATCCGTTCAATCAGCAGTACCAGCCGCTCATAAGCCTGCAACCGCAGTGGTAATACTTCTTTTTTTGCCGCATGCCCTGCTTCCCATGTTTTGAGCCGGAAAATATGGCTATTATACTTCGTCCAAAACATCCAATTGGCTACGCCGGCCACCGCGCAACCTGCCAGTATATACTTAAAAATATCAATAGAAAATGAAGCAATATCCATCTATTCCGTTTGTTTATGGAACGTAAAAATCTCGGCAACACTGCAAAAGTGGGGATTATTTATGTATTTTTGCATGGTTTGGACGAATTAAAAACGAATTAGATTAGCAAGAAGATGAGTACAGCGACACAATCACCTTCCGCACCATTGACATTGACGCCAGGAGCGATCCAGGAGCTTAAAAAATTAAGGGAGCAGCAGGAGTTATCCGAAGCGTTCGGCCTGCGTGTGGGTGTTGAAGGAGGTGGATGCGCCGGCATGAATTATGTCTTGGGATTTGACCAAAAAAAAGAAGGTGACTCCGAGTACGACATCGCCGGGATACGCGTATTCATGAACAAGGCGCATGGGCTATATCTTGCGGGTATGGAAATCGATTTCAAAAGTGGTTTGGATGCGCGGGGTTTTGTATTCAACAACCCGAATGCCGAAAGTACCTGCGGTTGTGGGTCTTCTTTTTCGGCTTAACACCCCAAGAAGCTCATTTCGAGAATTTCCGATGGGAATCCTGGGAATCCGTTCCGAGCCGATTGCGGCTTTGCCTTTTTATACCTCCCGCTTACCAGTTCCTTACCTTTTCTTTACCACTTGCTTAGTCTTTGCTTACTACTGGCTTACCTTTTCCTTACCAAATCCTTACCTCCGCCTTACCTATTCTTTACCAAATCCTTACCTATTCCTTACCAAAGGGGTCAACAAATGGCAAGATGTCCTATACTGAAATAAGTTTACACTAAGGAAGCATATTACTACTATTAGTTTACTGCTAAATTTTCTTTTACTGACTATCGTTTACAATAGCCCATTTGATTACTGCTGGCTGTTTACATAGGCATTGATTTTAGTTGTCTGATTATTTTTTTCGTTCATATGTGTTTCCTCGGGGGTCCTGTAATTACAGCTGGCGTGGAGCCTGAGGCGATTGTAACGTAAGATTGCGCCATCTACGGCCATCCGGGCATCCCCTAGGGATTTAAACGTCCTATACGGGTCGAATTCGACTTTCAATATCCCATTGACCCTTTCGGCGATAGCGTTGTCTTAGAGGCTGGAAATAATCCATGGCTTTTACCGGAAGTCCGTACTTCCTTGCGATCTGTCCGGGACTGTAATCCCCGTCAAGGTATTTTAGCGCCAATTGAATCTTGAAACTGTCGGAATACTTGCTGTTCCGTCCCCGGTTCCCTTAGTTGGGCCGCTCGTTTATCATATCCATTTTTATCTGTTTTGATAAACTCCCTTATGTAAACTTTTTTTAGGAAGGGACAGAAAAGTATAAGCGCGAGCTGCAAAAGCCCTATGGATGTAATACACCCCAACTATCCGTGAGCACCGCAAAGCTGGTACGCATAATCAGCCTTTCCTTTTTCCTTTCGTACTAATTCTTTATCTTTGCATCCTCATTTTTGAACACAAATAATTGATGTACAAGGAATATAAGCAGCTGAATTTACCGGAAATCGGGAAAGAAATATTGGCTTACTGGCAGCGGGAAAATATCTTTGAAAAAAGCGTGGCTTCCCGCCCGGCAAGCAAGCCTTATACGTTCTACGAGGGCCCGCCTTCCGCCAACGGGATGCCCGGCATCCACCACGTAATGGCACGGGCCATAAAGGATATATTCTGCCGCTATAAAACACTGAAGGGTTACCAAGTAAAGCGCAAAGGCGGTTGGGATACGCACGGTCTGCCCATTGAACTGGCCGTCGAAAAAACACTTGGCATCACTAAAGAAGACATTGGCAAAACCATTTCCGTAGCCGATTATAATGCGGCATGTCGCCGAGAAGTGATGAAGTACACGGACGTATGGAACGACCTTACCGAAAAAATGGGTTATTGGGTCGATCTCGAAAATCCGTACATCACTTATGAGAATGATTACATCGAGACCTTGTGGTGGATCTTGAAAGAACTATACAATAAGGGGCTGCTGTACAAGGGGTATACCATCCAGCCGTATTCGCCAGCAGCCGGCACAGGCTTAAGTTCGCATGAACTTAACCAACCTGGCACATACAAACCCCTTAAAGACACCACCATCGTTGCCGAATTCCGTATCAAAAAGGACCAAGTGCACCCCGCTATGGCTACGCTTTTTGAAGAGGAAAACGAAGACACGGCCTTTATCGCATGGACGACCACCCCATGGACGCTTCCTGCCAACAGCGCATTGGTGGTGGGCAAGAACATACGTTATGTGAAAATCCGTACGTTCAACCAGTATACGTTTGAACCGGTCAGCGTGGTGTTAGCAAAAGACCTGGTGGGCCGCTTTTTCAAACAGGAAGGCCAGCAAATCCCCTTGAAAGACTACCACCGTAACGATAAAGTCATCCCTTGGGAAATTCGGGCAGAGTTTTCTGGAGCGGAGCTGCTCAACTTAAAATACCATCAGCTCCTGCCCTATGTCACCAATGAGGCATTGGAAGAAAAGGCTTTCCGCGTTATTGCGGGCGATTTCGTCACCACCGAAGATGGTACCGGTATCGTGCACTCATCGGCAACTTTCGGCGCGGACGACTTCCGTGTAAGCAAGGAAAACGATGTGCCAGGTGTATTCGTAAAGGATGAAAACGGCAAGGATATGCCCATTGTGGACAAGCAGGGCCGGTTCGTGGCGGAAATCGGCGAGTTCGGCGGACGCTTTGTCAAAGAGGAATTCTACAGCGATGACGAGCGGGCTACTGATGGATTCAAATCCACCGATGTGCTCATTGCCATCAAACTGAAAGAGGAAAATAAAGCCTTCGAGGTAAAAAAATACGAACACAGCTATCCGCACTGCTGGCGCACGGACAAACCCGTGCTTTATTACCCGCTGGACAGCTGGTTCATCCGTACCACCGCCGTAAAAGACGAGTTGGTGGCCCTCAACAAGACCATCAACTGGAAACCCGAATCGACCGGAACGGGCCGCTTCGGCAATTGGCTGGAGAACTTGGTCGATTGGAACCTTTCGCGCTCCCGCTACTGGGGTACACCCTTGCCGATCTGGCGCAGCGAGGATGAAAATGAGGCGATATGCATCGGCTCCATCGCCGAATTGAAAGCACGAATCCAGCAGAGCCTGGCTTCCGACGTGCTTAATGACGGTGAAAAAGATGCCCTCAAGAAATACCTGGATAAGTTCGGCACCGACCAGTTAGACTTGCACCGCCCCTATGTAGATGATGTGGTGTTGGTATCTGAAGCAGGCCAGAAGTTGTACCGTGAGCCTGACCTCATCGACGTTTGGTTTGATAGCGGTGCCATGCCCTTTGCCCAATGGGGATTAGACCAGGAAAAATTGGCTGCTGGCGATAAAACACCGTTCAAGGCCGGTTTCGAGGGGGCCTACCCCGCCGACTTCATTGCCGAGGGGGTAGACCAGACCCGTGGGTGGTTTTTCACACTCCACGCCATATCCACCATGCTCCGGCATTCAGTTGCCTTCAAGAACGTGGTTTCCAACGGACTGGTACTGGATAAAAACGGCAACAAAATGTCGAAGCGGCACGGCAATGCCGTTGACCCCTTCGCTACTATTGAGACCCATAGTGCCGACGCCACGCGCTGGTACATGATCAGCAATGCTGCACCTTGGGATAATCTGAAATTCAACGAGGATGGGCTAGATGAGGTACGGCGGAAATTTTTCGGCACCTTATATAATACGTATGCCTTTTTTGCGCTATACGCCAATATCGACAAGTTCGATTATAAAGAAGCCGATCTACCCATTGACCAGCGCCCGGAAATCGACCGCTGGATCATTTCACTACTTAACACCTTAACGCGCGAAGTAGATACCAACTACGCCGATTTCGAACCCACGAAAGCGGCCCGCGCTATTCAGATGTTTGTAGATGAACACCTCAGCAACTGGTATGTGCGGCTGTGCCGCAGACGCTTTTGGAAGGGCGACTACACCGAGGACAAGGTATCGGCTTATCAAACACTGTACACCTGCCTCAATACCATCGCCAAACTCATGGCACCCATCGCACCGTTTTTCAGCGACAGGCTTTACCTTGACCTAAACGGCGTAACGCAGAAAGAACAGGTCGAATCGGTGCATTTAGCCAACTTCCCCGCCTATCACGCGGAGCTGGTCGACAGCAGGCTGGAAGAACGGATGGCATTGGCACAAGACATCTCGTCGCTCACGTTATCGCTACGTAAGAAAACGGGGATCAACGTGCGCCAGCCCTTGCAAAAAATCCTACTTCCAGTACTGAACGATAGATTCCAACAGCAAGTGGAACAGGTAGCGGCTCTCATTCTTTCCGAAACCAACATCAAGGAAATCGAGTTCATTGCCGACACCTCCGGGCTGGTGAAGAAGAAGATAAAACCCAACTTCAAAGCCCTGGGGCCAAAGGTTGGCAAAGACATGAAAACGGTTGCAGCGGCCATACAAGCATTTACCGCCAATGAAATCGCGGAACTCGAGACGCAGGGCTCCATCACCATCACCGGCACGCCTTACACCATTCAGTTGGCTGATGTGGAAATCATTGCCGAAGACGTTTCGGGCTGGCAAGTAGCCAACCTCGGCCGGCTTACCGTGGCGCTGGATATCAGCATCACGCCGGCCCTGAAAAGGGAAGGCATTTCGCGTGAGCTTGTAAACCGCATCCAAAACCTACGGAAAGAACGCGGATTCGAGGTAACGGACCGGATAAAGGTAAGCCTGAGCGATATCCCCGATATTACAGAAGCGGCAACAGGTAATTTATCTTATATTCGCACCGAGATATTGGCAGACTCTTTGATATTCGAGGGTAACCTTATTTCCAATTATCGGATAGAGATTGCAGAAAAGGAATTGAATATATTAATCGAAAAAGTTTAAAATTATGGCAAATAGCAACGAAAAAACACGTTATAGTGATGCGGAATTGCAAGAGTTCAAGGAAATCATCCTCGACAAACTCCGTGTTGCCAAAGAAGAGCTTTCGGCTTTGACCAAAACGTTGAACAGCAGTAATGGCAATGGCACTGACGATACGGCAGGCACATTCAAAACATTGGAAGATGGTTCGGCAACGTTGGAGAAAGAACAGACGAACCAGTTAGCGGCACGCCAAAAGAAATTCATTGACAACTTGGAAGCTGCCTTGGTACGTATCGAAAACAAAACGTATGGCATTTGCCGCGAAACCGGCAAGCTGATCCAGAAGGAACGTCTTCGCGCCGTACCGCACACAACGCTGAGCATGGAAGCTAAATTGAAACAATATTAAATAGCTTTCAGCTAATACGATGAAAGGCTATACCAAACCCTTCATACTGATTGCCTCAGTGCTCTTGGTAGACCAGCTTTCCAAATTCTGGATCAAGTTGAACATGACGCTCGGCCAGGAATACAAGATTCTTGGCGACTGGTTCATCATCCACTTTACCGAAAACAACGGCATGGCATTCGGCTTGGAATTTGGTGGCGAGATGGGCAAACTGGCACTTTCGCTATTCCGTATTGCCGCGGTAATCGGCATCGCGTACGGCTTGCATTACATGGTCAAGAAAAAATACCACCGTGGTTTTATCCTCAATGTGGCGTTGATCTTTGCTGGCGCGATGGGTAACATCATCGATTCGACCTTCTATGGTTTGATCTTCAGTGAAAGCACCTGGTTCGAAAAGGCAAGTCTGTTCCCTGCCGATGGCGGCTATTCTAGCCTGCTCCACGGCAAAGTGGTCGATATGCTGTATTTCCCCATCATCAAGGGGGATTTCCCGTCGTGGCTTCCCATTTGGGGTGGTGAGGACTTCCTGTTTTTCAGGCCGGTTTTTAATATCGCCGATTCGGCCATTACCGTCGGTGTAGCACTTATCCTGATCTATCAGAAACGCTATTTCAAGGAAGAGTTAGTAGAGCCCGAGAGCTACAACAGCGAAATCATTGAAGATTAAATACCCGGAAACATCACATAAAAAAAGCGGCGAGAGCCGCTTTTTTTATGTGACCAGTTTTCACTAGACATCGTATGTCGTAGAGGATGTTTCACCTCCCCTACCCGTCCAATTCGTATGGAAAAACTCGCCACGGGGTTTATCGAGTCGCTCATAAGTGTGAGCGCCAAAATAGTCACGTTGCGCCTGCAATAGATTTGCGGGCAGGCGTTCGCAACGGTACCCATCGTAATAAATCAACCCAGCGCTCAAGCAAGGTACTGGTATGCCGTTCATGACAGCTGTGGCCACCACCTTCCGCCAGCCGCCTTGTGCAGCTTGTATTTTGTCTTTGAAAAAGTCGTCCAGAATCAGGTTCTGCAAATTGGGGTTCTTGTCAAACGCTTCCTTGATTTTACCTAAAAATGCCGACCGGATAATACAGCCTTCACGCCACATCAAGGCAATGCTGCCATAATTAAGCTTCCAACCGTACTCTTTCGCAGCTACGGCCATCATCTGGTAGCCCTGCGCATAAGAGATTACCTTCGCCGCATACAACGCATCCCGCAGGTCATTGATAAACGCCTGACGATCGCCATCAAATGACGGGATTGGTCCTTGCAGAACCTTTGACGCAGCTACACGCTCGTCCTTCAATGCCGATAGGCAACGGGCAAATACCGACTCGGCGATCAGCGTAAGGGGTACGCCCAAATCGAGCGCTACGGTTCCTGTCCATTTACCCGTGCCCTTCTGCCCGGCGGTATCGAGGATTTTATCGACCAACGGAACCCCATCCTCATCCTTGAATGCCAGGATATCTCGTGTAATCTCAATCAGATAGCTATCCAGCTCGCCTTCGTTCCAATCTTTAAACACTTCATGCATCTCATCAGGAGTCATGCCGAGCACGTCTTTCATGATATGGTAGGTCTCGTTAATCAACTGCATATCGCCGTATTCGATGCCGTTGTGCACCATCTTAACGAAGTGGCCAGCACCGCCGTCGCCTACCCAATCACAGCACGGTGTACCATCGGCTACCTTAGCGGCTATCCCTTGGAAAATCGGCTGTATCGCCGGCCAGGCTGCTTTCGACCCACCTGGCATGATAGACGGTCCCAATAATGCGCCTTCCTCACCTCCAGACACACCGGTACCCACGTACAACAACCCTTTGCTTTCTACATATTTCACCCGGCGTTCGGTATCGGGGAAATGGGAGTTGCCCCCGTCAATAATGATGTCTCCCGGCTCCAGGTGCGGAATCAACAGCTCGATGAAGTCGTCTACTGGTTTGCCTGCTTTCACCATCAACATCACTTTACGTGGCCTTTTCAGCGAACCGATTAGGTCTTCAATAGAAGTTGCACCATAGATATTCTTACCTTTGGCTCTACCATTAACAAAGCGTTCCACCTTATCTACAGTACGGTTGTATGCCGATACGTGGAATCCTTTGCTCTCCATGTTGAGAATGAGGTTTTCGCCCATTACGGCAATGCCGATAACGCCTATATCCGATTTTTCTTGCATAGTTTTTCCTTTTTTGTCCCAAAGTTATACTTTCACCTGCAGGAAAAAAACAAAAAGGGAAAAATGTTGTTCATAACTTATAATAACAGCGAACGAAAAGCTCAACAGAAAGGACATGAAGATGAACACAAAAAACAGTATCGTAACGTACGCATTGGTAGGACTTGCCGCCGGCACGGTGGCATGGTTATTATTGGGCACGAAAGAAGGTCGCAGACAGATGGATCGTGCAAGTGACGGTATACGGGAACTCAGCAAAACCATCCGGAAGACCACCAAGGAGGGTATTCGCAAAGCGTCGGAAATAGCCAATCGAGCTACCGACGAAATAGACAGCCTGCGCACCCAAGCGAAGAATAAAAGTCAATCCGCGATAAAAAAAGCGGACCGGATGGCAAAAACCGGAGTAAACGAAGCACGTAGCGCGATAAAGACCGCGAAGCGTAAGGCTGAAGAAGAAATATAGCCGCTTCGTAGCCGCGATTGCCCGCGAGGTTGTATCTTTGTGGCAATGCAGACATTAAAGGCGGCGAGGTCACTTATACAGAAAGACATTGTGTTAGAATGGCGGTCCAAGTACGCCATCAATGGCATCGTCCTCTATGTGGTGTCTACGGTTTTTGTCTGTTATCAAGCGTTCAAATCCGTAGACCCCACTACTTGGAATGCGTTATTCTGGATTATCCTTTTATTTGCCTCAATCAACGCAATCAACAAAAGTTTTGTGCAGGAAAGCCACGGACGGCAATTATATTATTATACAATTGCTAGCGCCCAGGCGGTTATTCTTTCCAAGATCATTTATAACATGCTTATTATGCTATTGCTTTCGTCAATAGCGTACCTTGTCTATTCCATCATCTTTCGCAATCCCCTGGGCGACCCGGTTCTCTACTTAGCAGTTGTTGCACTCGGTGCCATTGGTTTCGCAGCCGTATTTACCATGGTAGCGGCTATCAGCGCCAAGGCTGGCAATAACAGTACCCTCATGGCCATCCTCAGTTTCCCTATCATCATCCCCATGTTACTTGTACTAATCAAAGTTTCCAAAAACGCGATGGATGGGTTGGAACGCAGTGCCAGTTACGATGAGCTGATTGTGCTGGGGGCAATCAACATCATTACGATTGCCATTTCTTTGCTGTTATTTCCTTACCTTTGGAGGGATTGATCCTTCAAATAAAGGAATAAGGATATCAAGAACAGATACTTTGCTCAAAATCACATTTCAATGAAAAGATACTGGTGGAAAATACTTGCCATTTTATTAGTATTATACAGCATCATCATGGGACTGCTTGGGCATGTCCCCGCGTTGCCCATCGTCAATGAAACCATCCGCAACGTGTATTTCCATGTGCCCATGTGGTTCACCATGTTCACACTTTATATCATATCCGTAGTTTATAGCATCAAATATTTATCGTCCGCCAACCCACGACACGATCTGGTAGCTGTTGAAAGCGTGAATGTAGGCATTGTCTTCTGCGTTTTCGGACTGCTTACCGGAATGCTATGGGCCAATTTCACATGGGGAACGTTTTGGACCAATGACCCTCAACTCAATGGCGCTGCCATTGGCACATTGATGTACCTTGCCTACCTGGTGTTACGCAACGCACTAGAAGAAGAGCAAAAGCGGGCACGCATATCGGCCATATACAACATCTTCGCATTCCCGATTCTGATTGTATTTATGTATATCCTTCCCAAAACCACCGATTCGCTCCATCCCGGTGCGGGCGGAAATTCTGGGTTTGGCGAATTCGACCTCGATGGCTCGATGAAGGCCGTATTGTATCCGGGGGCCATTGGCTGGATACTTCTCGGTATTTGGTTGATGACATTGCGGTATCGCATGCGTAAAATGGAATATCAAAACGTTACGGCAACACTGTAAATATTGGCATAGTATCAATCATAAACCGATTAAACGGAAAAAATCAACAACGTTTATCACAAAACGATATGAAAAAGACAATTCTTTTTTTGCTATTAGTTATCAATGGGTTAATGTGTAGTTTTGCCCAATCAAGCACCGGGGTAGAGATGGCCACGGGTTTGCGCAGTTCGGGCAAGATTTATGTGGTGGTAGCTGTTTTGGCCGTGCTTTTCATTGGGCTGGCCATTTATCTATTTACCATCGACAAAAAGCTTTCGCGATTGGAAAAACAACAGGAGCGGTAGTGATAAGGGCGTTAGCTTCCGAGCTGTGCGCGATATTACCCAGCAGTGCCAATCCATCAAGTAAGCGATGACGTGGATCACCGGAGCGCACGAGGGTAATGAATAAAATCACTAAAAAGTATCTATAAATTTAAACATTGTTATGGCTAAGTCAATAGCAAAAAAAGTGCAAGAGCCCCATTTTTTTGATGATGTGTCTGCGTTCTTTGACCATGCGGCGCAATTCACCAAGCACCCCCAAGGGTTATTAGACCAAATCAAGGTGTGTAACAGCGTTTACCGATTCAGCTTCCCCTTCAGGCGGGGCGACAGCTTGGAGGTCATCAACGCTTGGCGCGTGGAGCACTCACAGCACATGTCGCCTACCAAGGGCGGCATCCGTTACAGCGATATGGTCAATGAAGATGAGGTGATGGCGCTTGCCGCATTGATGACCTTCAAATGCGCCATCGTTAATGTGCCATTCGGTGGCGCTAAGGGCGGTATAGCTATCAATCCAAAAAACTATTCCGTTGGCGAGTTGGAGAATATCACCCGGCGATACACGGTGGAGCTGATCAAGAAGAACTTTATCGGCCCGGCTATCGACGTACCCGCACCGGATTACGGCACGGGCGAACGAGAGATGAGCTGGATTGCCGACACCTATACGACAATGAACCCCGGCCAACTGGATTCTTTCGCCTGTGTAACGGGTAAGCCAATATCGTTACACGGCATCGCTGGCCGGAAAGCCGCGACCGGACGTGGTGTAGCTATTGCTATTCGCGAATGCGCGGATGTAGCTGAAGACATGAAAGCAGTAGGCCTCGAGCCCGGTATCGGCGGCAAACGAGTCATTGTACAGGGGCTTGGAAATGTTGGTTATAATGCCGCGAAGGTTCTCCTTGAGTTCGGCGCCATTATCGTCGGCGTATGCGAATACGACGGGGCATTATACAATCCGGACGGGTTAGACCCCGATGCCATCCTCGAACACCGCAAAAATACCGGCTCCATACTCGGTTATAAGAAAGCCAAGAAATCGTTTAAAACACCAGCGGAGGGATTAGAACAACCCTGCGACATTCTCGTGCCTGCCGCGTTGGAGAATCAGCTGACGGAGGAAAATATCGGCCGCATCCAAGCCAAAATCATCGCCGAAGGTGCAAACGGCCCAACAACCCCGGGCGCAGCTGCTGCTTTCGTCAAAAAGGGGGGCATCATCATCCCCGATATGTATTGCAATGCCGGTGGGGTAACCGTATCGTATTTCGAATGGTTGAAAAACTTGTCGCACGTATCTTTTGGCCGTATGGACAAGCGATATGAAGAAATGTCTAACCAAAACCTGATCAATACAGTCGAGGCGATGACTGGCAAGTCGCTTACCCAAGCCGAACGCATGACCATCGTCAAAGGGGCTGACGAGCTTGAACTCGTCAATTCCGGGTTGGAAGATACCATGATTCGGGCGTACCATGAAATCCGGGAAATCCGGAATTCCAACAATGCTATCGATACCCTCCGGACCGCTGCGTTGGTAGGTTCAATTAATAAAATTGCCGTTTCCTATCAAAATCTGGGAATCTGGCCATAATCAATTTTTGTATTCCACCCATATATTCCTAGCCGGAATCTAGGGGTGGATGTTTACTTTTTTTAACATTTTATTAAACAAAATAATTTAGGTTTTTTGAAACAAAGCATCTATTTTTATGGTTTTGTAAAAGACTAACGAAAACACGGAGCCTATGTTCCGCGAACAGCATTACTCGGATATATTCCAAGCACTACCTACTCCGTGCGTGGTGGTTCTTCCTAATGCCCCTCATTTTACAGTTATCAACGTTAGCGACGCGTATTTAGAGATAACAAATATCCGTCGGAAGGACATGATTGGCAACGGATTTTTTGAAGTTTTCCCAACCAATCCTTATCAAAACGATACCATTTGGCGGAATGTCTTCGACGAGGTTATCCAATCGAAAAAAACCTGCAAAGTGCCACCGCAAAAATACGCTTTCCCCACAGCAGATGTGCCAGCACGGCTCGATATGATGTATCTTGAGGTGGTTAACACCCCGGTCTTTGACGATAAGGGCGAAATCAAGTTTATCATCCGTTCGATGACTGATGTTACCGCCACTGTGCACGACGAAAAATTCTTTGAAGAAACACAACGTACCGCGCGCATTGGCAGCTGGGAGGTTAACATGGCCCATCAAACGGTCGTGTGGTCAGAAGGATTACGTGACATTTATGAGGTGGGGCCTGATTTTAATCCGGGTTTTCGGGTGCTCGAAGAATTTTATCCCGACGCTAATGCCCGACGTGCGTTCGAAGAGGCTTTTGTGAAAGCAATTGAAGACGGTAATGTCTTTCGTCTTACACTCCCTATGGTCACCGCAAAAGGTAATGACCGTTGGCTGTCGATTGTAGGTAAGTCGGACCTGGTAGGCGGAACATGCGTCCGCATTTATGGCATTGCGCAAGATATCACCGACAGCAAACGCCTTACCTGTTTGGATGATCTGGAAAAAACAGTATTGGAGCTGATTGCTCAGCCAAACACTTCCCTTATGGCCGTTTTGTCAACCTATATCCTGGGCATCGAGGGTCTTTTCAACGGCATGTATTGCTCCATATTGGGCGTTCAGAACAATCGGTTGGTCAATTGGGTAGCCCCTTCTCTGCCTGAGGTCTATAACGCAATCATCAATGACATTCCTATTAGCGATAACCTGGGCTCTTGCGGTACAGCAGCCTATCGTAAGGAACGTATTATTGTCAGCGACATTTCCACCGATCCCAAATGGGCGAATATCCGGGATTCGGCACTTGATCATGGGCTGAAAGCCTGCTGGTCACAGCCCATTATGAATGCGCAGGGTGAGGTGACAGCCGTACTTGGCATCTATTACAAGCAGGTACGCTTTCCCAATCCGGATGAGCTTATTATCATCGACCGGATGAGTGCGTTACTTCGCATCATTATCGAGAACCGGCAAAATGCTGATCGAGCACGAGAAGCTGCAACCATGATGGCGCAGGGTCAGGAACTTGCCCGCTTCGGCAATTGGCAACTTGATCTGGAAACCAATCGGCACACCTGGTCGCCGGTATTATGCGATATCTACGGTGTCGACCCTACCGTATGCGTGCCCAGTTATACCAATTACCTCGCCCTTGTACATCCAGATGATCGGGGGCGGGTGGAACAACTGGTTGGGCAAATCTTCGAAACCCACCAAGACACCGTATTTGAGGAGCGGATTATCCGTCCTGACGGCGAGGTACGCCATCTTCGATCTTGGACACGATTGGTAATGAACGAAGATCAGAAACCAGCGAAATTATTCGGTGCATGCTTGGATGTTACGGAGAGCAAGCAAGCCGAACTGAAGTTGAAACAACTGCACACTCAACTGGAGAAGCACCTCAAAGAAGTAGAGCAATCCGAACAAAAGTATAGCGACCTTTTCCATCTCAGCCCACAGCCCATGTGGGTATATGACTTAGCGACCTATCGCTTCCTTGATGTCAATGCAGCAGCAATTACCCATTACCGATATACGCGTGAGGAGTTTTTATCGATGTCCCTTATGGACATTCGGCCACCGGAAGAAATACCCAAGCTGAAGGCTTCGGTTGAACAATCACGGCATTACGATAGGCTGTTTTTTAAAGGTACATTCAAGCACCGTAAGAAAAATGGAGAAATCATCCAAGTCGATATACAAAGTAATATCATCCAGTTCCACGGACGAAGAGCCGAGCTGGTTTTGGCAAATGATATCACCGAAAAACTGTATCACATCGAAGCCATCGAAGCGCAAAACAATAAACTGCAGGAAATAGCTTGGATGCAGTCGCATCTAGTCCGGGCCCCACTCGCTCGAATTATGGGATTAATCGATCTTATCCAGAACTGCCTTTCGCCGGGCATAGATCATGATCAGCTACTGCGCGCAATCCATGAGTCTGCTATCGAATTGGACGAAGTATTGGGAGACATCACTGAAAAAGCAGAGCAAATCAACCTCACTGATTAGTAAATTTATGGAATTACGTGTGCTTGTCATAGACGACGATACAATCTTTAACTTGATGGCCGACGTCATTCTACGCGACCTCGGCATCACGACACAGCCACAGTGTTTCACCAGCGGGCAAGAAGCGCTAGCATATATCAGCCAGCATGACCATGCGGATATAACCTATCTCCTCTTCCTCGACATCAACATGCCAATAATGACCGGATGGGAAGTATTGGATTGCCTACAATCAATGCCACATCACCACCGTATACACGTCGTTATTGTTACCTCATCCATCAATCGAGCCGACCAAAAGGCCGCCCGAGCATCTAAATTTGTGATAGATTACATGATAAAGCCATTAAAACGGGATATACTTGCAACCCTTAAGAGCCACAAAAAAATCGCACCTTTTTTTCTCGCTAATAACTGATGGATTACCGCAATGCTTGCCACAGGATTTCCACGGGATGATAGGCTCTCCGGTTTGTTCCATCTTTGATCTGATGGCGACAGCTGGTACCTGGTGCCGCAATCAACACTTCTTGCGGCGTATCTTTTACCGTGGGCAGCAGTACCAACTCCCCTACTTTCATCGATACCTCATAATGTTCTTTCTCGTAGCCGAAAGAACCCGCCATGCCGCAACAACCAGCGGGAATCACAGATACTTCATGTCCTTCAGGGAAGGATAACATTTTCGACGTATAATCCACCAAGTGAAACGCTTTCTGATAACAATGACCGTGGAGTTTTATTTTACGCGGCGTATGTGAAAACAGGGATGGGGTGATGTTTCCGGCATCCATTTCCTGCACCAAGAACTCGTCGATTAACAATGCATGTTTAGCCAGTTTACGGGCATCGGCCAATAATGCTTCATCGGCCAGATCTAAATATTCATCGCGGAATGTAAGGATAGCCGATGGTTCGATGCCAATCAAAGGGGTTTCGGCTGTGATGGTATCTTTCAAATACTGGATATTACGATTGGCAATCGCCTTTGCCCTCCGCACCAATCCTTTCGACAAGTAGGCCCGCCCACTTTCCACGTGCTTCGTTAATTGCACATTATAACCCAGTGCCGTAAGCAACTGGTAAGCGGTTTGGCCTATCCCCACATCGTTATACTCTGTGAATTCGTCACAGAACAAATAAACGGTTCGTCCCGTTAGTGGTTGGCCTTGGCTACGGTCCTGACCACGAATCCACTTGCTTAAGGTCGTTTTCCCCACTTCTGGTAGCGACCTTTTTTGTGCGAACCCCAGTATTCCTTTTACCCATTGCGATAAGATGTCATGTTTGATTACCCAATTATATAACCTGGGCACATAAGCGGCCAATCGTTGCGATTTGGTGAAATTAGCAATTACCCAAGCGCGAAAGGGCGTACCATTTGCATCGTAATAATGCTGCAGGAACTCGGCCTTCATCTTCGTGACATCCACACCGGATGGGCATTCCGTTTTGCACGCTTTACAGCTCAGGCACAAATCCATTACCTCCTTTATTTCAGGGTGGTCGAATCGGTTCACTTTTGGCGATGCGGTGAGGTATTGCCGCAATAGGTTGGCTCGCGCGCGTGTGGTATCCTTCTCCTCCCGTGTAGCCATATACGAGGGGCACATGGTACCTCCGGTAATATGCGTCTTCCGGCAATCGCCTGAACCGGAGCATTTTTCTGAAAGGCGTAAGATACTTTCCTGCTTACTGAAATCAAATACCGTATCGATTTTCACCGTACTGGTATCCTGTTCATATCGCAAAAATTTATCCATTGGCGGCGTATCTACGATTTTGTTTGCATTAAAGACCCCGTTGGGGTCGAAAATCGCTTTCACTTGCTGTAGGAGCCCGTATACCTTTTCGCCAAGCACCGCACCGATAAATTCGCCACGGAGCCGCCCATCGCCATGCTCGCCGCTCAGGGAGCCGTTATATTTCTTCACCAGTTGGGTGGTATCTGCAAGTACCGTCCGGAAAGCCCGTTTCCCTTCATCGGTTTTCAAATTGATTAGCGGCTCCACATGCAATTCCCCCGCCCCAGCGTGGGCATAATACGAAGCATCCAATCCATGGTGGCGCAGAATATGTTGCAAATCCTCGATATATGCCGGCAAGTCTTCCGGCGCCACAGCACAGTCTTCTATGAGGTTTACCGGTTGGATGTCGCCGGGCAGGTTCCGTATCAACCCAAGGCCTGCCTTACGCACGTCCCACACCAAGTTGGTATCCGGCCCCGTAATCAAAGGGTGGGCATAGCCCAATCCTTCGCCTATCAACTCCATCTTCAACGCGTTGGCTTTGCGCTGCACTTCATCAACCGTATCGCCCCTGAATTCAACCATCAGCAGCGCGGCCGGATCACCTTCGATGAAAAACCGGTTGTACTGGTAAGTTGGATGGCCCTTGGTAAAGTCCATGATGTATTTATCCACCAATTCGGACGCTTCAGGACGGTGCCTCAGCGCAATGATGTTGGCGTACAACGACTCGCTGAGCGTGCTGCAATGTATACAGAGCAGCCCCACTTCGCTGGGCGGCAGTGGAAGCAAGTTTAGTTTCGCTTCCGTCAGGATGCCCAACGTCCCTTCCGATCCGGCAAGTAACTTGCAAAAATTGAAGGGTTGCTCGGTATCCAGCATCATATCCAGTGCGTAGCCGGTATTGCGCCGCGTGAGCGTCGGTTTAGGGTATCCTTCTTTTATAGCTTCGCGATTGGCCGGATCCGTCAACAAGTCATTCATCCGGCGGTATATATCACCTTCTCGATTCGAAGAAGTTAGTTTGTCAAACAACGCCGCATCGTCCAATGCCCGGAAAACCACTTCCGAACCGTCATCGAGGAGCACCGTCGCTTCCAACAGGTGGCTTCGCGTATCGCCCCACACGATGGAGTGTAGGCCACAAGAGTTGTTGCCCACCATACCACCCACCATGGCTCGGCTAGCTGTGGATGTTTCGGGGCCGAACATCATGCCGTATGGCCGAAGATAAGCATTAAGATCATCGCGGATAACGCCCGGCTGCACGCGTACCCACCGTTCTTCTGCATTGACCTCCAATATCTCATTAAAGTGCTTCGACACGTCCACAACGATACCGCGACCCACCACCTGTCCGGCTAAAGACGTACCCGCGGTACGCGGAATCAATGTTACCCTGTAGGTGGTGGCGAATGCAATCAGCACATTCAGATCGGCGCCATGGCGTGGTATAGCCACAGCGAGTGGAAGCTCCTGATATACCGATGCATCGGTAGCATACGCCCGGAGCAATGCGCGGTGCCCGGCAGTTTCATTGTAATAAAGAGGACCGTCCAAACGGTTTGCCAACTGCTCCAGGCCTTGTGCCATCATCATATTTCCCTGCTTATTCACGCGTTAAAGATACGTATCATCCGTTACCGGTCAGCTACTATTCCATTTCTAACACCAAATCATCCGTATTTACCAAGGTTCCCGCTGTAAGTATGACTTCCTTCACCTTACCCGATACCGCAGCAGTGACAGTAGTCTCCATTTTCATGGCTTCGATGACAAAAAGCGGCTGATTTACCGTTACAGCGTCACCTTTAGCCACAAAAACGGTCGACAGTAATCCCTGCAACGGCGACCCAACCTGCAGGGCATCGCTCAAATCCGCCTTTCTGTTTTCCTTCCGTGTTGCATTCGAGCTCGCATCGTGTATTTCGAGGTTCCGTGTTTGACCGTTCAACTTAAAGAAAACAATCCGTCTACCTTCCGCATCCGGTGGACCAATAGAGCCAAGCTTTACGAGCAGCGTTTTACCCTTAGCGATTTCGATGGTGGTTTCATCACCCGGTTCCATCCCGTATAAGAAGTACCGCGTGGGTACCACAGACACATCCCCGTATTTTCGATACGCTTTTATATAATCGGCAAATACTTTCGGATAAAACTGATAACTCAGATAATCGGTAAATTCGAGATCTTCACCAAATGTTGCCAAGAAATCGTTAAAGCCTGCTTCCATATCCAGCGGCGGCAAGTGCAAGTTGGGTCGCTCGGTATAGGCTTGCTGTCCTTTTAGCACCATCGACTGCAATTCTACTGGGAATCCGCCCTCCGGTTGGCCAATATCACCTTTGAAAAACGACACTACCGAATCGGGGAACGAAAGGGTCGCTCCTTTAGCCATCACATCTTCCGCCGTAAGGTTATTGGCTACCATATATTGGGCCATATCGCCGACCACCTTCGAGCTGGGTGTTACTTTTACAATGTCGCCGAATAATCCATTGGCCTCCCCGTAGCTACGTTTGATATCGGTAAGGCGATCGCCCAGGCCGAGAGCTGTGGCCTGTTGCCGCAGATTGGAGTATTGCCCGCCGGGTATCTCATGCTGAAAGACTTCGGCAGAGCCGGCCTTCATGCCCGACTCGAACGGCGCATAGTATGTGCGAACGGCTTCCCAATAATCACTATAGGCATTCAAACTATCCACATCAAACGGATTTTCACGCTCGTGGAAGCGCATCATTTCGACTACCGCGTTGAGGTTAGGCTGCGAAGTAAGGCCAGAAAGTGCTCCGAGCGCACAATCGACTACGTCTACACCCGCTTCGATCGCTTTGAGGTAAGTAGCTGTTTGCAGTGAAGACGTGTCATGCGTGTGTAGATGTATGGGTATCCTGACGGTGTCTTTCAACGCACCGATCAGTTCTTGCGCCGCATAAGGCTTTAGCAGGCCAGACATATCCTTTAGACCCAACATGTGCGCTCCGGCATTTTCCAAATCCTTCGCTTTGCGCAGGTAATAGTTCAGGTCGTACTTTGTACGCGACAGATCGAGAATATCACCCGTATAGCACAAGGTCCCCTCTGCAATGCCCCCCGTACGCTTCCTCACCATCTCGATGCAGGGGATGATGTTATCCATCCAGTTGAGCGAATCGAAAATCCGGAAGATGTCCACGCCGGTTTCCCAGCTTCGCTCCACAAACGCTTCAATAAGATTATCAGGATACGCAGCGTACCCTACCCCGTTGCATCCACGGATCAGCATCTGCAGTAAGATATTGGGAATGGCTTTCCGCAATTTCGCCAACCGCTGCCACGGATCCTCCATTTGGAAGCGGAGGCAGACATCAAATGTGGCGCCCCCCCATACCTCCATACTAAAAGTCTGCGGGTGCGCTTTTGCGAAGCCTGCGGCCACTTTCAGCATATCGTATGTTCGCATGCGGGTAGCCAATAACGACTGGTGCGCATCCCGTAAGGTGGTATCGGTATAATGTATCTGCTTCTCCTTTGCCAACCATTCGCAAAACCCCTCCGGACCTAGCGCTGTGAGGCGGTCTTTCGTTCCATCGGGGTATGGCGCATGTATATCGGTCGAGGGCACTCGTGGTACCTCCAATTGGGACGGCCGTGAGGCACTTTTCACATCCGGATTACCGTTTACCGATATATTACCAAGGAAATCAAGCAATTTGGTACCCCGATCCAGCCGTCCCCGGGGCTTCAAAAGCTCGGGATGGGCGGCAATAAAACCCACGGTGGCTTCGCCAGCTAGGAAAACAGAATGGGTGACAAGATTCTCCAGAAATCCAATATTATTTTTCACCCCCCGTATCCTGAATTCACGGAGTGCCCTATCCATCCGCTTGGCCGCTTCGGTTAATGTATTGCCATGGGTGCTGACTTTCACGAGCATCGAGTCGAAAAAAGGACTCACCTTCATCCCCAGGTAAGCACTCCCTTCGTCGAGCCGTACTCCGAATCCAGCTGCGTTGCGGTAAGTAATGATGGTTCCATAGTCAGGCTTAAAATCTGATGCAGGATCTTCCGTTGTAATTCGGCATTGGATAGCAAAGCCGTTTAACGGAATAGCCTGCTGGTCGCCGAGGCCAACCCGCTGGTCGGTGAGCCGGTGGCCAGAAGCAATATATAACTGCGTTTTAATCAGATCTACTCCCGTTACCAATTCGGTTACCGTATGTTCTACTTGGATACGTGGATTCACCTCGATGAAATAGACGCTGCCATTGGCATCGACCAGGAACTCTACCGTTCCCACGTTGTCGTAGACCGCTTGTTGCGCGATGGCCGTTGCATAACCATACAGCTTATCACGTGTTCCGTCGGTAAGATTCGCAGCCGGTGCCACCTCTACTACTTTTTGGAATCTGCGCTGTACCGAACAATCACGTTCGTAGAGGTGAGCCACGTTACCATGGCGGTCGCCCACTACCTGTACCTCGATATGGCGCGGGTTTTCGATGTATCGCTCCAAGAACACCGTCCCATCACCGAACGCTTTGAGCGCTTCGTTGCGGGCGCTGTTGAATGCAGTTTCCAGCTCCGCATCATTGCGTACCACACGCATGCCCCTGCCACCACCGCCAGCTGCGGCCTTCAGCATCAATGGATAGCCAATCCGGCGCGCTTCATCAAGTGCGGCCGCCACCCCATCAAGTGCCTTATCGCTGCTTTCGATAATGGGTACGCCCGCTTTCTGGGCTACTTCTTTGGCTTTCACCTTATCGCCCAGCATATCCATTACCGTTGGCGTTGGTCCAACGAATACGATACCTTCGTCTGCGCAACGGCGGGCGAACGCTGCATTCTCCGATAAAAAACCATAACCCGGATGTATTGCATCGGCACCACTTTCCTTGGCGATGTCAATGATGGCTTCGATATCGAGGTACGGTTTCAACGGTTCGTGGTCATCGCCCACTTGGTACGCTTCATCCGACTTGTACCGATGCAGCGAATACCGGTCTTCAAATGTATAGATTGCTACCGTTCCGATTCCCAACTCGTTGCATGCGCGGCTGATGCGTATAGCGATTTCACCACGATTCGCGATGAGTACCTTTTTGATGTTCATGGATTCCATTCTTTTTTATGCCGGTTCGCACACCTGCTTTTGCTCGCCCAACCCGTCGATACCCAACTCCACGGTGTCACCGACCTTGAGATACTGGGGTGGCTTCATACCTAATCCCACACCCGCTGGTGTACCTGTAAGGACCAAATCACCGGCTTCCAATGTCATGAATTGCGAAAGGTAGTGAATAATGTAATATACATCGAAGATCAGATTCTTGGTGTTGCCGTTCTGCATGGTCTGGCCATTCACGCTGAGTTGCAGGCGCAGGTTGTGCACATCGGCTACCTCATCTGCCGTGAGTAGCCAAGGGCCCGTGGGGCTGAAGTTATCGCACGACTTCCCTTTCGTCCATTGACCGCCACGCTCCAGTTGGAACGCTCGCTCGGACACGTCGTTCACTACCGTGTATCCCGCAATATAGTCCTTTGCTTCTGCCTGGGTTTGCAGGTAACGTGCATCCCTACCGATGACCACGCCCAATTCTACTTCCCAGTCCGTTTTTTCACTACTACGCGGTATAATAATCGAATCGTACGGTCCGACTACGGTATTCGCTCCTTTCTGGAAAACGATCGGCTCCTTTGGGATTTCCATATTGGACTCCTTGGCGTGGTCAGAATAGTTCAGCCCAATACAGATGACTTTACCCGGCCGGGCAACAGGTGCTGCCCACCGTTCGTTTTCCGCTACGGCCGTAGGACGCGAATTGATTGATAGGTACTCCTTAACCCTTTCTAAGCCACCATCGTTGAAGAAGGTTCTGTCCCAATCGCTAAAGCGGCCAGATAAGTCTCTTCTTACGTTGTGTTCATCCAAAATACCCGGGCGCTCAGCTCCAGGATTACCAAAACGGATTAATCTCATGATGTTTATAAATTTATATATCGATTCCTAAATAATTATTGACCAGCACCATCATTCGTCTCAAAACTAGCAAACACTTATCGGCCTATCCCCATGATGGTAAGATAAGCAGTGGTTTTGATAAGATAGGGTAATACGTGCTAAATGGTATTCGTTAGCTTATGCTTCAGTGAATACACAGCAGGAGACAAATATAAATGACAAAATATCCGCAAACCCATACGAGGTTTGCGGATATTGATACGTATTTGCTTTGTGGAATCAGCTACTATGGCATTGGAACAGGGCTGCCAAACCCCTTATTCTTTTATCGAAAAACTGCTTTCACTGCCTCTAGGTACGCCATACCGCTCACGGTATCGGGCTCCAAATAACTGCCCTCGGTCCACTCGTTCCAACAGTTGATATTGAGCATACGTGGCCCGTCAGGGTTGGCCAGCAACCGGTCTTTTGTCAGCTGCAATGCTGCTTTGAAATTCTCGGGTGTGTTGTTGCCGATGGTATTCATATAGGGGTACTCATCCGTTTGCCAGGGAACATTCACATCGCATCGCGGTGTAGCATCCCAGCCCATTGTCACATTCGGATAATACGGTACGCCATATTCTTCTTCTACACGTTCCCAATGTGCAACATACGCATCGCGCACCACGTTGTAGTCGGTCTGCACTTCCGGCAAGTCGACATGGTGTATCCATACGTACGATGTTGCCGAATCAAAGCCGAGTTCACGGATTAACCCAGGCGTATTCACAGGCACCTCTTCTCCTGGAAGGATTGGAGCACCCCACGCTACTAGATTCCAGTGGATACCTCCAAGCCCCGCAGCAACGGCCTTGTCGCGTAGGCGATCCATGGCTGCCTTTGCGGCTTCCACAGTCCCAAATCCTTCGATAAAACGTTGCACATCATATACGGAAAAATAAGGCTTCCCGTCAATCTTCAGGTAATTGGCCTGTTGGAAGTAGCGTTCGATCAGGTGGTCGCCTATTTCTTCAAACCGCTCCGGCGACACCTTGCCGGGATATAATATCTTATGCTCTTCCCCATACGTATACGGATGGATATCCATCCAATCGTGGTTGGCCCACATAAGCGCGAAATTGATTTTATCTGTATTTTCCGCTTTCAAGAACCCTTCATCAAGTGCTTTCTCAAGAAACGGCTCATCTTCGTACATGTACCAATCGAAGATGAAACAATTCACCCCGTGGTCAACCGCCGTCTGTATTTTCTTGGCCATTACTGCCGGATCTTTCTCATCGAGGTACCCCCACTCGGGCACCAATGGCTGCCGATGGCCTTCAAAACGTGGAGTGGCTGTTTTCACCAATTCCCACTCGGACCAATTCGGGCCCTTTTCCGGATTTTGGGAATGCCGCGCATCTCCCGTATGGTAATTGGGAAAATAATAGGCTGCCACGATCAGTTCATCGCCCTGCGCCTGCTTTTGCTCTTGCGGCGCGCCGCATGCCATCATCAAAACCCCGGCAGATATCGCCGACAACCTACTCCATTTATTCTTCATTAGTATCTTTATTTAAGTGTTGCCAAAAATAACTAATATTCATCACCATTCAACCTCAACAAATAAACCCAATCGTTCTCGTCCGGCTTCTCGGGCAGCACATACTCTCCCCTGCGGTTGGGCGTAACGATCGCATCAGCAGCATTGCGGTAGGTTCCGTTCCGCGGGTTGTACCATAGCGCGGTATAGGTTGCGCCGGCACGTAAGTTTTTCAATACGCCTGATAACGGAGCGTTCGCATTGCTGTAAAGCACATAGGTCTTGTCCGCATCCGATGAGAGGAAATGCTTGTCCTGGTCCATACCCGTTACATATTGGGCATCGTCAAACCGAGGTACCAGCATGTGGAAATCCAATGACTGGTAGAAGTCCTTAAGATAGGTCATCTGGAACGATCCAGGTAGGTCTATAGCCTCGTACCAGCTTAGCTTCGACCAGGCCTCCCAGCCTTGTCCGTCGCCCGATTCCCAGTTCATCGCCCATATTCCCGAAGCACCGTACGTATACCCATAGCTACCCGACTGTAAGGCCCGCCAAGCCGTCTCACGTACCCGCTCAGCAGCTATAGGTTCCGGCCAATGTAATTGCTCGTAATTAGCTTCGGTTTCGACATAAGGTTTCCTCGGGGTCGCATTCCAGTATTTTTCATAATAGGCTTGGGTCTGGTTTTCGGCCGAATTGTCTTTAAGGTGACCGCCCTGCATGGCCCAGAACTGATGCCATTCCAAGTCTTTCATTTCATTGAAGCTGGGGTACTTACCCGGATAATCACGGTCAGTATGCATGGAAAGCGGCCTATGGTAACCATCAAGCCGGCCGATGAGCTGTGCCACTTTCTTCCATTTGTCATATGCGCCATTGTCTGGCACGGCATTTACTTCTTGTGCAGTGATCCAGATGACCGGATAGGCGGCATACCGAGCAACCAGATACCTTGCCCAGTGCAACAATGTCTTCTCATGCATGGCATCTGCATTTGCCTGATGTACACCGAAACCCAACGCAATCGTCATCCCCTGATCGGCGAGGTAATTCATCATCACATCGAAGTTTTCACGGAATGCCGCTGGGTTAATCCGGATCGCGTCAGGCTCGTTGAGCAGTTTGGTGCGATCGTCCCACCAGTTATAGCGTCGCGGGTTGCCACCGCCGTCGTTCTCTGCGGCATCCGGGTAGGTTTGGTAGATGGTGAACCCCTTCGCAATACGGTTATTTACTAAGTGTTTGAATTGGCTATTCCCGCAGGCCCCGTCACAATCCGATGCATTACATTCTTCCAGTCGTTCGTAATCGGGCGCCTGCCAATGGGTGTCCCCCAGCCAAAAGAATGGGTGCCCATCGGCATAGCTAAACATACGGCCATTATCAGCAATACGTACAAAGCCGCGGAGGTCTAACTCGGTGTTTCCTTTATTAACAATCCCCATCAGTTCACCTGCCTTATGTAAGCCACTATTGCTATCGTCGCTAGCTGTAATATTATATTTCCATTTACCGGTTCTATTCGGTGAAAAACGGACCACCCATTGATTGCCCCCATCCCAATAGCCTGGCAATGTAATTACCGCACCCGATTCGTGGGTAAAAACCGCGTCGACGGTGACATCAAGAAAAGGGTTTACATAATTGTCTGAACTAGTTAATTTCAAATCAATTCGTTCCCATATTTCCACCTGCGGCAAACTATCGGTTTGGGCTAAGGAGACAAAAAAGGATGAAAAAGTAAGGGCAACCGCGAAAACCCACCTATAATATTCTCGGAAGCATTTAAAGTGTGTTCGCGTTCCAAAACGGATTAGTCTCATAATGTATCTAAACTGATATATCGATTCGCAAAGTAACAAAATAAATCACTACTGACCGGATAATAGTATCACGTCAGCGTCCCAAAACAAAGAATATATTGTAAACCTCTTTTGTTTCGAGCAACCAATAAAAAGCGTTCAAGTGTCTTACGTCACTTCGGTCTTGTGTAAATCCATCTGTCGTGAGTAAATATTTAGGATAGTTGTCGCGATTTTTTCCAATTTTCGTAATGGAGATATTTTATGCTCGTGTCAATTTCTCTTGCAGTCCAATATTCTTTGAACGAATAATGTGGCTAATTCCTCACTCAACAAAAACACATTTGAACCTGTGATGTAGACGTCTGTATTTTTTGACGCAAAAAGTCCGTCCACGAATTTTTCAAATTGTGGAATGTTTTGCACTTCGTCTAAAAAAATATAGTTGGGTTTATCGACTTATAGTTTTTTCTTGATAATTTATAAAGCATTTTCTTATTGTGAATAACGCTCTTCAAAATGCACCCAGGAAGACACCGGTTCTTCATCACTTGCCTCCTTCCGTTCTATCTTTCCCACAACGGCCAATTCGTCATCAATGACAGTTGCCTCCAAGTCTGCCAAAAAACCTTTTGGCACCAACAGTACCGGTGCCATACGGGGCATCCCGTTGCCATAGACCATCAATGTATCGCGCGAGACTACATATATCGTATCACTCTCCTCCTCCTGTAAGTAACCGCCGTCAAACAGTTCGCCGTGCATAAATAGCCTATTATACTGCTTGGTCATGAGCCAATAAAAATCGTCCATCGGCTGTCCGTGGTAATCCGTCCAAACACGAAGAATAGTTGGATGCTCAGCAGCGGCAGATGCATCCAGGCGGGCAGGTTCTACACTGGTATGTTCCCAACTTTCATTGAAACTATTTACCCATACACTTGCCGGAGCATATTTAAGCACCCGCACCCAAAGACTTCTGTAAAAATCACCTTGTTCCCGCGCTACATCATTCAAATTGCCCACACCATTCCAAAACCCCGGGCTTACTGCCATGACTTCATTGCCTACCGGATTAGCACCTTTGTCTAGCAAAGGCCAACCATAGGTATTGCTGTACTCCGCTTCGTCTTTGACCTGATTGAACATCCACCTCACGGTAAACTTCTGAAAAAACGGCATCGATTGGACATTTTCTAGCATATTGGCCCGATTCGGCAGAAATTCCACGAAGTGCACCATAAACGGCTTACCATCCTGATGATAGTAAGCATCTTTATGCGGTTCGTAAAATTCCTCCCACGTACGTCTGGATTCATCCTCACACCGCACAACCGCCGCAGCATCGTCCAATCCCCTACTTGTTCCCATAGCGATACAGAAATACATGTGGTGCTGGTCTGCAGAGCGATGGGCATTCCAGTTTTCTAAGCGTTCTATCAACTTCTTCGCACGATTGTCGACCCACGGATGGTTGCCGTTTGTAATGTCGAGCATGATGTAGGTAAAACCAGCATCATGTATCCACCGTATCTGTTCGTCAAGCACGGCCGGATCACCGGCATCATATCTACCCAACGTAGGCGTGTATACATTTCCCCATGCATCCCATGTATTGTATTCCGGTGCCGATTTTGTCTTCGTTTTATCCGTGTTTGCCAAGGATAGCCATTCATCTGCAGACACCACCGTTGCAACCACTTCACCCGCGTTGAGTTTACCGATCATTCTTGCTTTCGGGGCCGGTTTATTACCCCGCGATACCATGGTAGCCGGACGATGACCCGCAATCCAGAGGTGATCTGCTTCCGCAAATCCAGCATCTTGGGCGTATGCGACCCACCAGTTTCCATTGGTGTAATAAGCAATATCCGCCTTACCATCTTGATCGATATCGTACGCGAATGCTTCTTCAGCTCCTACGCCAAACCCGTTTTTCCAGATACCCTCGTCTGTGAACCCTGCTCCGGTGGACAGCGCAACCGACCATATGCTAGCAGTTTTCTCAAATGCAAGCGCATCTGCTTTACCATCGCCATTTACATCGGCAAGCAATTGGGCGTCTGCAGTGTGCCCAAACTCTCCAATCCAAGGGGAAAAACCACCGAACATATCCGCACCATCTGAAACGCCCACGTACCATGCACCAACGAGCCCCGTATGGAAATAAATAATTGCGTCGTCTTTTCCGTCACCATTTACGTCGGCCAAAAACAGCTTGGTTGACCCTACCCCATTGCCTACCGACCAAATACTGGGCGCTGAAAACCGATCGCCTTCTGAAAGCGACACGTACCAATTTCCATCATCCGGATCAAATAATATCGCGTCTGTTTTTCCATCTCCGTTTACGTCACCCATAAGCACCCGCTTGTTCCCTGTATCAAGCGCGTCATAAGTGAGCAGTAAATTTGGTGTTGAGAATAACACCCCGTCGGAAAAAGCACCCAACCATTCGCCGTCTTCAAAAACAACGGCGTCGTCCTTACCATCGCCATTGACATCCTTAAAAAATAAGAAGTCGGCCTCGAGACCAAATCCAGAAAGCCGCTTATCCGGCCCCTCGCTGGCAAAAATCGTCGAATAAAATATCCCCGAATTTTTTGGCGGGTCGACCTCCTGTGCGCCACCGGTAATTACGCTTAACAGTACAATAGCCAATGTCTGTAGTTTTTTCACTGAATCTCGCATAATCGCAAATGCCGACTTTACTCGGGCAATAGTGATTTTATAATAATATAAAAGCTATTTCTACCAATACACACCGTTGAAATTCAACAGCTTTTCGCGAAATATCTCAATTTGATGAGGTATATCTGTGAACTGCAGGATACAAAACTTAAACGATTACTCCCATGTAATCTTAATAATTTGTCCCGGTGCTCCCGAACAATGCATTAAATTGTCATCCGATAATTGCGGAACCGGAATTTCCTGATTGTCAACAGACACCGCGGTCACCTTTGCTTTCAATCTGAGAATCAAATTGGACGCAGCACCCAAATGAATCGTCAACGTATTATCCGCTAATGTCATATCGTTAATCCATCCGGTAGAAGACACAACCGATACACCTTTCCCATCATTACCCAAAATAAATGCTTCACGCGTATCATCCGGCATAGCGAACTGAAACGGCAACTCAAGCACCCCGTCTGAAAACGAATAGGCATGATTGAGTACGCCCAAAAAATGGGAATCATTTAAATCGACACGGTGTGTATAAGACAACGCCGAGCCACTAAACCCAATTACCTGTCCGTATGCTGTTGCTTCATTAACACAAGTGTACACTTCCGGAGATTCGCCTACGCGTCCGTAAACGCGGGTAGGTAATTGAGCGATATGCGGACGTATCCGTTTACTTTTTGAAACCGTTGCATTGACGGATGCGCGTTGCTGTTCGTTGGTTTGTTTGAGATTCCCCCAAAATCCATTACCTCCCACAATTGCGGTGTTGACATGGTATCGTTGGGCATAAAATGGTGCTGCGTTATGCGGATAAACAGCAAATGTGAATACCTGGCTTGGTAAAACCCCTGCAAATCGATTCGTAATACTTCGCATAGACTTGGTTCGGTAGGTGCTGTAATCGCCGTAACCCGAAGCGCCATTATTCATCCAGAAAAATTTACCCTCCTGTAGCGGCATCAAACCGACCATACATCGCTGCGGCTCCGTCACATCAATTTCCACTACAACATCCGGATGATATTCCCGTAATGCTCGCATAGCCCGGGTCACATAAAAGGGAAGAAGGTAATCATACCGATCTTTGCGCTCTTGCGCACTGTATGTGCTATCGCCATGAGCCAATCCTGCCAATGAACTAGGGAAGGAGTTGATGGCATCCCATTTAAAGTAACGAACCCCCTGATCAATCAACCATTTACAATCATTAACAAAAACATCGTAAAAACCTCCCACCATATCAAATACCGGATGATTCCATTGCCCTTTGACGGGATTTCCGTTCTTGTCCAATATCACCCATTCGGGATGTTCCTTAAACCGGTCGGCCTTTGCGTCGATTCCCATGGGCGACAACCAAATTCCAGGAATCATACCCCGATTTTTGATTTCAGCTATCAACGGCTCAATACCATTAGTTAGCCGTTGGTTCGGAGTCCATACGCCCTGTGTCACTTCCCAACCATCGTCCAATACGAATAACTCCGCACCCAACTCCGCAGCATAACCGATCTCTTCTTTAATACGTTCTTCCGTAAAAACAGCCCTTACATCTCCTGATGCCCGCTGCATTCCCCATGTATTGTAGTAAAAATGGGAAACGCGTGCCGGTTCGTGGTCGGTTATCTGTTCCATAATATATCGATGCACAATAGCTCGGGTGTCCTGCTCCTTTTCATAAAAAGCCAGCGCCATCCACGCCGTTTCATATGGGTGTGTGGTATCCACCCGTTCTCCCTCCAAATATCCCCCTCTCCGAATCTTCGTGCCGAGCGTCAAGTGATCAGTCAGCTTCCTGGTTTCCATAGCGATGAACCATAAGCTCTCATCGGTATTATCCAGATCGGTTTCGCCGACGACACCTTGCGCCCCATCATTGGCAAACTGGCCGCTTTCCGACGGCTGGTACATTGCTTCAAAACCTTTTCGGCTGTCCTGAGAGGCATGCTCATATGCGCTGAAAAGCGTATATCCATCCATCCGTATTGTCTGGAATGGTCCTTTGACGTTTGCCGAGTCTCCGTTACTGAGCGAAAAGAATAGCGAGTCAGGTGCAAACATATGGCAATATGCTAAATTATTTACGCGGTGCCGTTGATCCCAGGTAGCAGAAGAGTTCAGTTCGGGCAACACTTCCTGCGCATAGGTCGCTATGCGTGTCTCCTTAAGATTAGTCGTCGCACTTGAACTCGTAAAAGCATATTGCGGAAAGACAAAATGAAGTTTATTGTCAAGCTTATTTAAGCTGAATTGGTGCTTTCCTTCCGTTTTCAAACCAAGCTTTTCACGAGTCAACGAAGAAAAAGGGAAATACTGCTTGCGCACTTCCACGATCAGACCTTTCAGTTGTCGTTGTCCCGAAAGGCGTATTACCAATTCCGTCCCCCCGTTGCCCAGCGCTATTACCTCGTGGTCACGATATTTCCACACAGGCTGCAAGGCATGCACCAACTGCTCATTAATCACAAATTCAAACCAAGGCACACGGTGAGACGGAGCAAGTAACTCCTTTCCGAGTTGCTTGCTCCATATCGACTTAGGTATCACTTTACCATCTTCGAATGCGATTACCTGGGTCATCGCCTCGTTTTCTATAGTAAGCCGTTTTCCATCCCAAGTAACCTGTGCAGATACCGAGTAACTGATTATCAAAAACGCGATGACTATTAACCTCAGCTTCATTTTCTCCAATTTGCCCATCATTAACTAAATGTTCCCTTTATAAATCGGGTCCCCATAAATAGAGCGCACCTGCTCTTACCGCTTGTTGACCGCTGGTAAAGTTAACCAAAATACCAATCGAGACTTCGGTGGATTCCTCCAACGAAAAATTCACTTTGACATTGAAGCGATCCACGCCTGTCACAAACGAAACTTTACCTAATGCGTCATCCAAATCAGCGACATCTGGAAGAACGCCGCCCTTAGCCACCACCAGATATCGCTCTGCGGTACCACGATTTACCGCAGCCGAGTTGCCCTCAGTTGTCCATATTACTTCATAATCGCCCGCCGGCAATGTCACGGTCTGATAAATCTTTCCATTTACAATCGCTGGATCTCCATCCCCCCATTTCTGCAGACCGAACGATCCGGAGTTATTGATATTGTCATATCCTCCATAAATTTTATTACCAGCAGGACCCTGATTGTGCATCGCATCGTTTGTTACCCAATCTTTTAATGTCCCCCATCGGGCACCGTCGTACGCCTCGCGTTGGAATGGCGCCTCGAAATTCTTAAGGTAGCGGCTACTGACATCTATCATTAAAGGCGGCACATATTCTTCCACCTGCTGCTCGGAATAGGCCGTTCGGAACATGTCGAGTGCGTTGGAGTCAGGGAGAAAAAGCGTCCGATAAAAATAGGAAGTCCCGGTTAAATAGTCCTGAAAAAATGTCGAATCGGCTATCGCATCGACATTTCTATGTACAGTATCTCCGGCAAGGTTTACATATTTGATTTCGGTAGCAAACGCCCCCCCCGCCGTGTCAGCTATACCCCAAACAATAAACATTTCTCCATTCTTTTTTTGCTGAGAAGTTAAAACCGGTCTATCCAACAACTGGGCTTGGTACTTTTCACCATACGTATTCCCAAATACTTCCAACGGTACGGAACGATTCCCCGCTTTATCATAAGTGACAATAACAAAAGAGTAATTGCCTTCCGGAAGATTTTCGATCGTACAGTTAACGGTATCGATAGTGGACGCTACGGGAATCTCGGTAGAATCCGAAAATACATTCCAAAAAATTCGTGCTTTGACCACACTTGGATCCGGTCCTTTCGGCCAGCTGATTTTCACTCGTTCCCGGCCACTGCTCACCGTAACATTTGTTGGCCTCTCCGTATAAATCCGACCACCCCTTTCTATGTGCTCCTCATAGGTACGATCCATCTTTTTACAGGAACCGAGTAGCACACACCATCCCAATATCCAAAATATTAACAACTTATTATTCATGATCTCTCCGATTTAAAATCAAATTGCATTAATTTATCTGTCCCCAAAATGAAATCTCAGAGGTTTGTACACCGCCTCCCGGGGCCCACGTCTCCAAGGTCTTAAATCGAATGTACCTGACAGGGGTCGCCATCGTTCCATCGAAGTCAAAATCTTCCCCATTGATTACAGCATATTCGACATCTTCTGTAGTGGTGGATCCAAATGGCAGCCCGGAAGGTTTTACCGAGGTAAAAGCGCCCAATAACTCCCAATTGTTCCATCCGCCATCGGGATCAGGGTTGTTACTACCATAAATCTCAAATGCCTTTATCATCGGTGCGATGTAGGGATAATTGGCCCGTTGATAGACTTTCATTCGACTAAAGGTGGCCGATACGCCTAGATCTACTGTGAACCATTGAGGCACCGAATACGTTGCAGATACGATCCATACGTTTTCGGAGTTATTGGTAACACCATCCCATATCTTCTCTATGTTGTAGTTGAAGGTGTTCTGCCAGGTGTCACTGGGTAGCTTAATCAATTTGAAATTGTCTTTCGGTATAAATTCTTCGTATAATGGAGTGAGCAATTTCACAAGCGTGTCCGACCTATTCCCCCAGCGGTCGCGAACAAACAATCCGATTCTTTTTTCTTCATCATCCAAGCCTCTGGCTGAATATATAGCACGTTCACTGCTGGTAAAAAATGTAGCTATTGGATCCCACGTATTCTGGCCGCTTGAATCAACCATTACCACGATAGCTAAATTGGCTTTGCTAGCATTTTCGAAAGCAACCTTCACACCACCGAATGTTGCGTCCAAGTCGATCGAACTAAATACTGATAACACAGGTGGTGTTAGCGGATTGACGGAAATTTCAACCGGTTCGGACGTTTTTTCATTTTTACCTACACTAAAAATTTTAATCGGATGACTACCGGTATTGCCAAAACCCTCTACCCGCAACGTATCGTAATACCTCGATGCTTTTGTTTCCCGCATTACACCGGGTTGGATTTCATAAACGGCCTTTACATAAGAAAGGTTGGGATCATCGGGAAGTTCGTAGGTAATTATTGCTCCTCCGGGTGTGGCACTAATTTCCAGACCTGTCACCTGTGCCGGTGCAGGCTTATCGGGATCCAAGTGGTCTAAACGCTCAACTTCTGAGCAACTAAAGACCCCAATCACTATCCCTGTGAATACAATGGGGATTATGCTTTTTATGTTCATAACATTTACTTTATTAGACAGTCTATTACTTACCATCCTATGTTTTGCACCAGATTTCGATTCACGATGATGTACTCATCTTTTATAGGCCAGAAGTAATCTTTCGTACTAAATGTTTGGTTATATACTACCTTTGGCCGGTAATATGCGCTGGCGACTTGCTGTTTCAAGTCCCAGCCAACGACAGGTTGATTTAAGACCGTGGTTGCGTCTTTCCATCGACGGATATCCCAGAAACGGTGGCCTTCAAAAGCCAGTTCGATAAGCCGCTCCTGTTGAATAATCTCCCGCAGCCCGTCTTTTTCATTAGGTTTATTCGGTTGGTTCGAATATTCAGCCCACGATTCCTCTACTCCGCTAAGACCGGCGCGAGCTCTAACCAAATCTATATACTTATAAGCCTCCGCTGTTGGACCGCCAGATTCATTTAATGCTTCCGCATATAACAAGTATACATCGGCTAACCGAATAATAGGCCAAGGATATGAGGTAACAGAGTAGCTCGTGCCAGTACCGATAACATTTTGGTAGTGGATGTATTTTTTTATGAAATAACCCGTTATGGTGCCGCGATCTGCCAAGTTGCTGCCGTTTCGCTGCCCTCCCATGGCTTCCAGATAAAACAACTCATCTGGTTGCTTATCGTCATATTTACCCTGTCCATACCACACACCTCCATCAAACCCTAAGTCAGCGTAGAACCTCGGCTCCCGATCAAAATGCAAACCGGCTGTAACGAAATTCTTCCGAATGTACAACTCGTCCTGTTCCGTTGCCTCGCGAAGGTTATATCTCGCACTGTAGTTCCACGTTTTATCCTCCTCGATAGGTACACCATGCTGAGAATAAAACATTTCAGCAAGCTTCATCGGGGGAGAAAGTTCTCCCCGCAGTGGCCAATTATCCAGATACCGCGGGTCAATGAAGGTTGTGGCCAACACTTGAATACTGTTTGATCTGGTTTGCGTGTTGGCCCAAATGACCTCACTGTTCCATTTCTCAGCTAGGCTGTTGCGTATGTTCATCTGTGTGAGGATGGTATCCGTAAGCGCATATTGCCCAAATTCTGGTTGAAAATAATATAGGCTAAAACCAGCATCATGGCAGGCTTCTATGGCTTCTTTACAGGCTTCAGCCGCCCTTGCCCATTTGGCAACATCAAATTCGGGATTAAACAAAGGTTGTCCATCGGGGTTTTTTAAGCCCACTTGGTCAGGATTGCCGTTAAACAAAGGGCTAGCCGCGGTAACCAATACCTTCGCTTTCATGCTGAGCGCTATGGCGGCGGTAACCCGGCCAAGTTCGTCCATGGGGTTAGCGATCTCAGTAGGCAAGTATTCCAATGACTCGTCGATCAAATCAACAATGTAATTGAAGCATGAATCGACCGGATCACGCATCACCTTTACCTCGTCGGGATCGGCCCATATCGGAAGATTTTCTTTAATAAGTGGAATGGGACCATACATCCTTACCAAGCAAAAATGATAGTATGCCTTCAAAAACTTAACTTCACTGGCCCACCTCGCTCGCTCGGGAGCTTCCATATCGGTTACATTTTCTATGTTTTCAAGGAATATATTACAGTCTCTAAGCGCACGGTACATCAACTGCCAATTGTCGCCATACGGATTCACTACATTCATCAGCCCACGAGCAATTTCAAACATCGATCCGCCCCGTTCATTGATCCGCCAGATTTCATCACCACCCAACATGGCAGGGTCGGATCCTAAATCACCATTTCTCGGCATATAGGAGTAACAAGTATGTAAAAACTTCTCTGCCTGCGTTCTGACGGTAAACGCGTTATCGAGCGTAGCGACATTATCCGGCACGATATCCAAATAACTGTCACATGCTACTAGGGTATTTAGGCCTACGATCAACGCCAAACACCTATATTTAAATTGCTTACTATTCATCTGTTTATTTTTTTAATTCAGTTGTCAGATGGAGCCTTTGATGTTTAAAACAATTATTGCCCTATGTGCTTAATAATTATTTTAAACATGTCGGGTTCATAATAAAATTGATTTGGTTACCTTACGTTTGTCAAAAATTGACGTTTAATCCGATATTATATACGCGTTGAACCGGATAACCCAACCCGTCTCCGGCCATTTCCACGTCCCAAAGTTTAAATTTGCTAAATGTCAGCAGATTGCTACCATTCACGAAAATCCGGAAATTACTGGTCCGCAATTTCTTCTGCACACCGGCCGGCAACGAATAACCCACTTCAACCTGCTTCAGTCGTAAAAACGTCCCATCACGCATAAACCAAGTACTGGTTTGTGCGTTATTATTGATTAGGGTTGTGCTGAGCCTTGGCCAAAGCGCGTAGACATCTTGATTGTCTTCAGCCCAATGGCTGTCGGCGTAGGCCTTTAGCAGTTGCGTATCGCCGACAAAAGGATAGGTACTATTGGGTGAACTGACGTCAATCCAGAATGACTCATTCGCAAGCCCTTGGAAAAAAGCGGAGAAATCCAGCCCTTTATATCCCGCTGAAAACCCAAAACCATATACAATTTCTGGAACCACCGGATTGCCGATAGGGACAATGTCATCTTCCGTGATCCTTCCATCATTATTCACATCCAAATACTTGATATCGCCCCCCCGATACTCGCCAAAAGGCTGGGCCGGGGAATTATAAGCTTCATAGTCGTCTACAAATAACTTCTCAGCGATATAACCATACCACTGGTTAATGGAGTTGCCCACGCGATAACGGTAGGACTCGCTATACTGCGGTTCTTCAAATTGCCGGTATTGATTCGTAGCATATGTGAAATTACCCCTCATCGATAGCCACCATCCGTTATACCACGACTGCTGATAGTCAACGGATGCATCTACGCCTTGGGAAGACGCCTCTCCCACGTTGGCCCGTATCGGCGCAGAAAGCCCCATTGTAATGGGCACGTAACTCCTTGTCATTAAGATATTCTTGCGGTACTCATAGAAATATTCAGCTTGGAGATTTATTTTATCGAATAACCCCAATTCAAGTGCGTAATTCTGCTTCAGCGCGGTTTCCCAAGTAATATCCTCGTTCGCATAGCGTCCCAATGAGATTCCGTTCCGGATATAGGTTTGATCGCGGCCAAAGGTCGCCGCCCGGCTTCCATCATCCATGTTCACATTGGATAGGTAAAAGAAGCGATCTTGGGGAGATCCTATCGCATCATTGCCAACGAAGCCGTACGTAGCTCTCAACCTGAGATTGGATACAACATCTCGTGCGGGTGCGAAGAATTTTTCGTTGGATAAGCTCCAAGCTAAACCGGCCGATGGGAAAAAGCCATACCGTCTGGATTGGTGGAACCGTTCCGAACCATTGTAGCCAAAGTTAAATTCGGCGAAGTACCTATTGTCGAACGAATAGGTTGCCCGGCCGGATAAGCCCAAATTCCGGAAAGGCAATGACAGCTGAAGTTCTTCAGCGTTAGCATCGAGATATTCCCGCATCATAAATACCAGCAAGCCACTTATTCCATGTTTTTGGTTGAAATTCCGGTTATAATTTACGATGGATTGCAAGTAGAACGAAGAGTTGACGGTTTTAACCCCCGGTTCATAGCTGAGGTATTCTGTCGCGGTAGCCTCGTTGACGTTGCTGATGCCATAAGTATCGGTAAACCGGTCATACCCATTGAGTGTATAATAAAAAGGATTATACGCCCGTACCATATCGAAATAGGCATATCGGTTGGTATTAAACATCGCTTCGATAGACAAGCCTTCCGTCAAATAAGAAAAGTCGTGTTTGAGTTCGAGTTGTGCCGCCATTGTCGACGATGCGTAATCCTTATATCCTCGTGTCATATCCGCATACGGATTTCGATAATTGCCGGTATCGTAATTCCCATACATAATGTGATTAACACGCTGGTGTTGCTGATCTTTAGGGAAGTATGCTGGAAAAAGAACAGGGTTCGACCTCACCACACGCCGATACATGTCGGCACCGCCCCATATAGGCCCGGTATAGTCATCGAAATTACCGTTTAACCGAACGACCATGTCCGTGGTCTTCGTAAGACCGATGTTTACGTTTGAACGGAGCGAGTAGCTTTTTAAGTCGATGTTATTGTTGAAGTTGTTGCGGTTATCTACTTTAAGCACTCCGTTATCCCGATTAAAGGTGCCTGAAACGAAATATTGTGCTACTCCGCCACCACCGCTTACATTGAGATTCATCCGCTGGTTCATCGCGTAATCCTTAAACATCATCTTCCGCCAGTCATTTGCTGGGTACACGTACGGATTCAAACCGAGTTCAGTATTCATGATTTTCTCATCCGAATACAGTACTGTATTCGGATTGATTTGCCCAAGGGGCGTGCGCGTATACACCGCCTCATTATATTGCTTCATGAACGTCACCGGGTCAGCCAACTCCACATTCCTTGTGGGCGTGGAGAGGGAGTTCTCAATTCGGAAAGACAAGGCAGCTTTACCTACCTGTCCTTGCTTCGTTGTTACCAGTATAACGCCGTTGGCCCCACGGGCTCCGTATACGGCAGTGGCCGTAGCATCTTTCATAATACTGAAGCTGGCGATATCATCCGGTTGAAGGCGGGCCAATTGGGTGGTGGTTACTTCCATGTTGTCGATCAGAATCAATGGATCTACCTTATACCCGAATGTCGTGACTCCCCGAATAAAAAAATCAGCATTATCCTGACCCGGCTCTCCGCTCCGCTGGTAGGCAATCATACCGGCTACCCGGCCCGCAAGAGCAGTTGTTAAATTGCTTGATGGGTTTTTCTTCAAATCATTCGCACTGACGGAAGTTACAGACCCGACCATATCACTTCGCTTCTGTTGTCCAAATCCTACTACCACCACTTCATCCAATGCACTGGGGTCGGCTGCTAAAACCACATCGATTTTTGTCAATTGATTTACTTCAATTTCTTGGCTGACATAACCAACCATGGAGTATACCAAAACAGCTGATGGGCTTGATACATCGACGACATAATTACCGTTTTCATCCGTTTGAGTGCCCTGACTGGTACCTTTAATTTGTACCGTTACGCCAGGCAAAATACCAGTCGTGTCTTTTACGCTCCCGGTTACCCGGACCGCTTGTGCCGATACCAACGCAACATTGGCCAGCAAGCACAGAAACAGCACAAAACAACTTTTTTTCGTACTTATTTTTCTCATGATTATATAATTGATTACAAAATATTAAAGAATGTCTCGTCTTTCTAGATAGACGTGATTTCGAGGATCTCCTGCCCGTATCGGTCCAATGACAATGTCAATTTTCCACGTATTAATTCGTCACCAGAAAATATTCCAACTTCCTGATCAGTGAAGCATGCATGCACACGATAGCGCCCATCGGGCCGTACCCAAGGCACATTAATCTGCCGGTTAGCAAGCCCTTCGCTTCCCCTCAAAACCACGACCGCGCCACTTCCCTGCTCGTTGAGTTTGCCCCACCAGTGCCAATCGGTGTCGGTTGGGCCTGGTACACCACTAAACTGAAAATGTGCATAGACACCGTACTGCCTATTTAGCCGATCCAACAAGGCGAATCCCTCCCGATAAGTCGTCTTATTCAGTTCGCTCAATGATTCCAAATCACCTGCGAACACACTAGGCACCCCCATAAACCAACTACAAAGCTGCCGCTGTTGTATCGCTGGTGTCAAACTGTTTTCAAGATTCACCGTAGCGGCACCGTAATATTCGATAGACCGCAGCGGCAACCCCCTGTGCGCAAAGAATTGCTGACGCGCATTCCAACACCCTTCTATCAGCCGCGCACGGAGGCTATCGGTGTTCTGCAGGCGTTGTACGGCAGCACGTTGCCTCGGATTTCCCGCACCCGCGTAATCGTTGGGCGGTACGTGAAAATAATGCGCATATTTCAAGGCTGCGACATCGCACGGCGTACCGGGCGTTCCCCAGTAGATTTCATGGGTCAATTCCAAGTGTACGTCAGGCGCCATACGAGCAACTGCATCCTGCGCTTCAAACAACCCCCGGAGCCCCCGCAATAGTGATTCCTTTTGCGTACGGCTGTCATGTCCGCTAGCGATGTCCCCGAATTTGATATTGGTTAAATCCTGCTTGAAATAAGTAGCATCGTAACGGTCATGTAAAGCAATCAAATCATATGCATAGTAAAAGCGCCACTTACTGGCGTAACTCATTGCCAGTGCTCCATCGCGCTCCACTTTAGGATAGCTGTATGCAGTTGGCAATGCCTTCAGGTCCGCCGAACGTGTCGGGTGCCGAAAGCAAGTGACCCATAGCCCCACATTCAATCTTTTATTTTGGATATAAGCCGTCGTCTCACTAAAATCAGGAAAGTTCGTTGAGTCCGGAACAACGCTGAATCGTGCAATAGCACTCGGGCTATTTGCTTCAGACCAACCTGCATCTAATAACAGTGTCTTTATCCCAATGTCGGCAGCTATGTCCGCCGCCTTCCGCATATTTTCGTCATTGATTAAGGGCCCGTAATTGGACCAACTGCACCATAAAGGAGCAAATAACGAAGGATCGAATGTTTTTATGCCCACTACCTCCTGCAAATATTGCTGGAAGTCGGTTTCGACCGTCCTATCCAGGGCGGTTGAAATTGCGGATATCGTATTCGCGGGTGGTCCCGCATAGGCATAAGTAAAAACAGGTTCGGATTTAAATTGCTCTGCCGGGCCCAATACCCATTCGAAATGTTCCAAATTATATCCCATGCTTCCCTCCGTCGAAATGGTACGCAACGCGGAAGGAACTTCACTCACTTGTAACACACCGTGGGTCTGGCTGCTATCGGAAAAAGCCCGGATACTGGATACCGCTCCCCTACCCGAAGGCGTCAACTCGGAGATGTTACGATAATCAGCGGATAGACATATATCATCAATCATCAAGCTGTCAAACTTCAACCACGACCCACTCCCATTGGTAATCTCCACCCACTTCCTGATGGCCGGATGTTTCTCATGAATTTCATAAATGATATCAACAGCCAACCCCTCAAGGCTATCCATACCGCTGCTTCTGTAGCGCACCCTTAGTTGGTCCACTCCCGCATTGGGCTGGGATTGGATAATAACATGATGGTTAAATACGCTCCCCAAGGTAGATCCATGACATACGGTTACCGGTGTCCATTTCACTTGTTGCCCATCTACCGTATGGTCATTGTTCACATGCAGCTCGTCCGTTTCTCCCAAATTTTCCGCTAATGAAATCAAACCCGGGTCGCCATCCTTTGATTCACGTAGTCCTTGGGGCTCTATGTTCGGTACGGCCCGATGTATACGGAAAGATATTTCCGACGCTGGGCCCGAGAGCAAATTCTGTTCTGCCACATGAAGTTCTTCCGTGCGCACTCCCGTTTTATCTATCGATAATACGCGCTTCAAGAGCCCGGCATCCAATATCACCGACCGTTCGTTCTCGATAACAACACCGGCCCCCTGGCCTTGCGCCAACGCAATGCTCATGGAGAGAAATTGAATTAAAATATAATATATCAACCATTTAACTGACATAGCATTGATATTATGTTTGATGTTTCCTGATTAAAGAACCATGGCTCGCAGAATCTTTCTTAGGCCTATAAGCAATGGTTCTTACATCCGCTAAATTCCTCAAAAATGATAGTCGCTAAAAACATCCTATTTGCTTGTTATAATACACTATTTACGGACATCAAAAAGTAATCATCAACCCCCCGTCCACAGTCACCACAGATCCCGTCATATACGACGCATCTGACCCTGCCAGGAACCAAACTACTCCAGCCACTTCTTCGGGCATCCCAGGTCGTTTCAGTGGTAAATGATTATATTTGATATAATTATCCCTGAACCAATCCGATTCCAATTCGTTACCGTGTGCCTTAATCGACATGGGTGTACAAATAAATCCCGGTGCGACCGTGTTGGCCAAAATACCCCGTGGCGCCAGTTCCAATGCCAACGAACGCGTGAATTGAGTAATTGCCGCTTTGGCCATCCCATAGGCCGAACTGCCATTTTCCACCCGGTTCCGATGGATGGAGGTGATGTGAATCACCCGGCCGCCGTCTTTTAGCAGCGGCACAAGCAAACGGCAACTCTTTACCGTACCATACAGCATCACTTGTAACGCATTATCCCATTGTTCAAATTCGCTTTCCAATGCCGGCATACCCTGCGAAACGCCTACGCTATTGACCAATACGTCGAAGCCGCCGACCTCAGTTTCAATCCATTTAGCCAGTTCACCGATATGCTCGCTGTTCCTTACGTCAACCTCAAACGCCCGATGGCCCTCACCCACTAACGCTGCACAAACGTCGTTACCCTTACGCCGGTTTGACGACCCGATGAACACGCGATAACCTTCTTTGGCGAATCGATCGGCAGTGGCCTTTCCGATACCTGATGATCCACCAAGTATAATTACTTTCTTTGTTTCCATCGTTAGTATGTTGCCCTCCCGCCAGAAATATCAAAAACAAACCCGGTTGAAAAACTCGCCTCCGGCGAAACAATCCAAGTGGCCATAGCAGCCACCTCGTCAATGGTTCCTAATCTGCCCATCGGAATCTTGTCTGTCATATATTTAAGTTGCTCTGGCGCCGTATCAGCATTCATCGCCGTTTTAATTACCGCCGGCGCAAGGCCGTTCACCGTTATCCCTTTGGTAGCATATTCCTTACCTACAGCCTTCACCAAACCAATGACACCAGCCTTCGTTGTCGAGTATCCCACCATGTTGGGATTGCCTTCCTTACCCGCTATCGAGGCAATCAAAAGGATACGACCGTAGCCGCTTTTTTCCATCAATCCAACCCCGTATTTGGTTACTAAGAAAGCTCCCCGAAGATTTACGCCATAAATCCGATCAAATTGCGCAGTATCGTATTCGGTAATCGGTGTACTTGTAGGGCCAACAATACCCGCTGAATTCACGAGCACATCCAATTTCCCATACCGTCGTGCTACTTCTGCAAACACTCGCTGTACCGATTCCTCATCTGCGATGTCCACCGGAAAACCTGAAACACCTTCGCTATCGCTAAATTCTTCTAGTGTGGCGTTCAATCTATGCTCATCGGCATCGACTATTACTACGGTTGCCCCTTCGTCTGCCAACCGCTTGCTGATACCTTTTCCCAGCCCGTCCGCACCACCCGTTACCACGGCAACCTGTCCTTGAAATCGTCTATCCATTTAGTTGTATTAGATTTAATACTATTTATTCCACTGCTATTCCCGAAGGTCACTCGTCGCTCGCTTCAAAAATGATATCGGCTAAGTTAGGCGACTTCATTTCAACCGAGAAGCACCTTATTTGCCATCTGTGATACATTATTTACATTGGTAAGCTTCAAATTTGGATATTCGAAAAATAGTTGCTAATTATGTATTACTAACGAACAGATTATGGCCACGCAACACCACCTGAAAAGTATTTTCCAACACCAAAGTGCATTGGTGGATATGAGTTTCATCGTGAGGGAATACCGCCAGCGGCATTTCGACTCGCCTTTCCATTTCCATGATACCTATGAGCTGATCATGATTCCGAAAAGCCATGGCAAATTATACATCAGCAATAAAGTCGTCAATTTCTCAGATGGCGAGATTTACCTGTTCGGTCCAGGATTACCGCATTGCTTTCTCAACGACACGTCCTTCCGGGCAACCGGCGAAATAGCACATGCCATCGTGGTTTTCTTCAAAATGGATTTCTTGGGAAAGGATTTTTTCGAAAAGCCCGAGCTGGCGGCTGTAAAAGAGCTTCTCCAACATGCGGCTGTTGGATTGAAGCTCGACAAGCCGAACCGGTGGCTGCAACACGCTTTCCCCGCCATCGTCGAGGCAAAGGGAATGGACGCCATGCTTATTTTGCTGCAAATGCTCCATCGGTTATCACGGCTGCAAGAGCAATTGGTCCCGATTAACAGCGCCATACCGAAGGTCCGGCCCAAACAAGAAGATGCTGAGCGGCTGGAAAAGGTAATCCGATATATTATCGACCACTTCAAAGACGAGCCGGATAGCAAGGAAGCGGCTTCCATTGCCTGCATGAATGATGCAGCGTTTTGCCGGTATTTTAAGCGGCGGACGGAAAAGACGTTTTCCCAGTTCGTAAATTACGTGCGGGTTACTCACGCCACCAACTTACTGTCAAAAGAAAATTGGAACATTGCCAGTATTTGCTATGAATGTGGCTATAAAAATGTTTCCTACTTCAACCGGCAGTTCAAGAACATTATGGGGGTCACGCCAATGGAATACCGATCTACCCATGTAGGTACCGCAGAGACCTTGTTGGAAGAAATCGCCTAATATAGATAACGACTGATGTCACGACCAGTCGCATGTTACCAAAACATCATATACAGGGCCACCAATATACCGCAGACCAAAAGCGCGCCCACAGCAAAACTGTTGTCTACGCCGAATAGCTTACGATCCACCTCGAGCCCTTTTGCCTGTACGCCACGGCGCCGGTCCCACTGACTGATGCCCCACATACCAATGACACACAACACAAAAACGATACTCATTCGGTCCAAGAAGGGTATTTCAAACTGCCCGGAAGAATTTAGTTTTGCAAAACCAATGGGCTCCAAAAACGCCCAGTTTATCCAATATGGAGAAAACTTAAGCCACACCGAAAAGACAAAACCACCAATTGTCGCAAATAATGCCGCATTAGATGTGGTTCCCTTCCAGAAAAATCCGAGGATGAACATGGCGAATATCCCGGGTGAAACGAAACCGGTATATTCTTGGATGTACTGAAAGCCCCCCTTTTTATCGATACCCAAAAACGGAGCAATCACTACGGCAATCAACATGGATAGGATAACGGTGAGCTTCCCCACGCGCACCATCTTTCGTTCGGAAACCTGCTTATCCGACAACCTTCGGTAGATATCCAGGGTAAAAATGGTTGCTATGCTATTGGCTTTGCCCGCCAAAGAAGCGACAACCGCTGCCGTAAGGGCAGCAAACGAAAGCCCTTTAAGCCCAGCAGGCAAGAGGTTCAACAATACCGGATAAGCACGGTCGGGATTGAGCGAGCCATCGGCCATCATTTCATCCTGAAAACTTCCCTGCTGGTATAGCACATAAGCCGCAATACCCGGCAAAACCACAATCAGTGGCATGAGTAATTTGAGAAAAGCAGCAAAAAGAATTCCCCTACGTGCGGTTTTCAAATCAGCTCCCAGTGCCCGTTGTGTAATATATTGATTACACCCCCAATAGTTGAGGTTGGCAATCCATAGACCACCGAGGATGACACTGAGGCCGGGCAAATCAAAGTAATACGGATTGTCGCGGTGTAAAATCATCTCGAAGTGACTGTCTGCATGCTCAGTCATCAGCTTAAAGCCTTGTAAGACGCCCGAAGCCCCGAAGTGATCCGCCACCAAATCAAGGGCGAGGTATGTAGTAGCCAAGCCTCCCAACACCAGAAACCCAACCTGTATAACGTCGGTATAACCGATTACCTTCATGCCTCCGAGTGTAATCACGATAGCGAACACTGCAAGGAAATACATACAAGCTGTTAGGTCAAATCCAGATATGCTATTGATGGCCAATGCCCCCAGAAAGAGGATAGACGTAAGGTTTACCACGATATACAACAGCAACCAGAACACAGCCATGATCAAGCCAACCGTATCGTTGTACCGCTGGCTCAAGAACTGCGGCATGGTAAAAATCTTGTTTTTCAGGTAAACCGGGATAAAAAAAACAGCTACTACGATCAGCGTCAGCGCCGACATCCACTCGTAAGATGCAATAGCCAATCCCATTTGAAACCCTGAACCACTCATTCCGATAAATTGTTCGGCTGAAATGTTGGAAGCAATGAGCGAAGCCCCTATCGCCCACCACGTGAGTTTGCCTTCTGCCAAAAAATATTCCGTGGTCGACATTTCAGCTGACTTTTTCCGAAAGTACACCCACAGGCCATATCCGGCAACGACGATAAAGTAGCAAATAAAAACAACGTAGTCTCCTGTGGTTAATCTATTCATCAGGCTTACTCTTAGTTTGGTACTGTGCAACAGGTTACAAATATAAACTGCCTTGTGGCGGAAAGTTCATACTAGGTTTGCGTAGATTGATACATTATTTGCCGTGTCCGCACTATCTTTGGTCGCTTCGGTTTCGCCCTTACAGTATAGTACGGGTTGCCGGCCGACCTAAAACATCTACATTTGATGGCGTTATCTCACCATGGCTAATCATCTGAAAACAGAAAAATATTATGCTTCTAATAACAGCACATCGACCATTATGAGTTTACTAAAAATTACACAGGCCTTTTGGTGCTCAGCCATCTTGCTCATGGGAAGCGCCCCGTCGCTCTTTGGGCAATACATCAAGGTGAATGAAGCAAACTCACCTTATGTCAGCAAGCCCCTGGTAAAAAATGATCCGGCATATGCCGATTTCAATACGGAGCAGATTGCGCTTATCATGGCGAAGGCACCGCAAGGTGCAACCATTTATTTTCCGGCAGGGGATTATCATTTCAATGGTAGCGCCATGCCCAACAGGGGCACTATCGAATCCAGTCAAACCGGGCAGCTTTTCCGGGGAGATGGCGTGGGAACCACCCGTATCATCCAGCATAACGCACAACGCGATTTTGGATTCCGTGCGCGATCCGACTTTAAGCGGGTACCTGCTGCCACGCTAAGGATACGGCACAAGGGATGCCGGATAGAACAGCTGACAATCAAATTGGCCGATCAACTGCCACCCAAAACCATAGCTGGTACAGCGGCCATTTCCATTGCACATATTGTTTATTTTCCCGACCATAATGTGGGAATCGTAGAAACCACAGGCGATGCAAGTACAGGAAATTTTTTACTGGATCATGTGGTCGTCACACAAGTTGACATCGGCGAAAACAATACCGGAGGCATTTTGGCCCAACGATTTTTCGAAGTCGGCATCGATATCCAGGGATCGGGTGGGCATATCCGTGCATCGCACATAAACCGGCTTGATGCCCGAACAGGCATTCGACTCGACAACGGCAATCATTGCGGACAAGGTGAATATCAATTCGAGTCAATTTATTCCATGGGCAACCCCGCTGTTTTCACCGACGGAATATTCTTCGATTGGGCAGGTGGGCAAGGCCCCTCCATTCACAACAGCTCCTGCTCCTTTACCAGCGGTATCTTTGCTGGGCCCAAAGGCAAGTACGGTGATCGGTTGAATCCCTACCCTGAAGCCATTGTAAAGCGACGACCGGAAAAAGATTGGGATTGGTTCACCATCCATGATCATTATGTGGTTGACCAGCCAAATGAAAACCAGCGACGCGAATGGTATGGCTTGCCGAGGTACAGCGAAATCGTCCGCATCGGCAGCCAGCCAAGAACGGGGGGAAAAGAATGGACAGTGGGTGAAGACTTCGTTATCGAGCAAATCGATACGGGCGCATATCAGGGTGCTGCTAAGATTATTTGGAAAGGCGATAGGCCGTCACCCTCCTCAGTGTACTATGTTACATATCAACAGGAAGCAGCCTATCGGGTACACGACCTGGAATGGGGAAACGCCATTAACTTTTCCTGCCAAGAAGCTAACCAGGTCAACGGATTTGCTATTAAGTTTGATGATCAGGAGACGGGATACCTCAATCCCGACTTCCGTTTCGGCATCGGCTATAATTTCCTTTTTTCGGGAAACTTCATTATTAATGGCAATATCGAATTCAACGGACATACAGACAACATTAATATCAGCGGCCTGACCTCCGGCGTTTGTAACATTGTGTTGAAGGGAGCAGATAAGAACAGAATGGTTAGCCGTATATCGGTGAATAACAGCACATTTAACCATTTAGTTGTAGGCGATTATACGCACCAAGTAAAAGCTGCTAATAATTTCCTAGACAACACCTATCAAATCCATGCCCAACCGGGTAACCGGCAGGAGGAGCTGCTCAACGAAAAGAAACTGCATTTTGATGATTTGGGTAAGGTGGAATTACTGTATACACCTTAAGCGAATATAGTGCCTATGCCCTGGTTATCTTTTCAGTTTTTTACTTTGACTACCCTCACTTTCCAGTCCTCAGGGCCTTTTTCAATATATTCCCACCGGAAAGGTTCGTTGCTTTCCGCCTCCATTTGATAATACAAAGGTTTGGGGTCGTGGTCGTTTATGAACTCAAAAGCTTCACCCGGCCGGATGTCGGCGAATGCCTTATAAAATAGTTCATGCCTTTCCGCCGGGGGAAACGGACGTAGATCAAACTCACTGACCACCGAGAAGCCATCGTCCCCCAATCCACTATCATCCTGTTTGGTGATATGGACCACATACTCCCCATCACTCTTCTTTTTATAGATCCATTTGTGCCTACCTTCAAACTTATTGATGAAAATCTCGTGTATTTCCACGGGGTCCTCACCCGAAATCAACTCCATCGTGGTATTTTGCTCCATCATACCGTATCGGTGGAAAACGATTTGCTTCCATACCTTTTCGTCCGCCTTTCTCAAATCGAGCAACGTCGAAACATCGTCGAATTCAACCCCTTTGGATGCTTCCAGACGGGTCACTTTAACCTTCCATTCCCTTCCGCCCCGGTTCAGGTATTCCCAACCCACTACGTCGCCGTATATGGAGCGGAACTCATAAAATAAAGGGATCGGATCATGATCGTTTATAAAAATGAAATGGTCATCCACCGGCAGCTCCCCGAAAAGCCGGATTAATAATTCATGTCGCTGGATTGGAACCAATACCCGTACATCCAACTCGCCGTCTGCATTTTTCGCTATTGTCATTTTTATGAAATTTAATAAAGTCTGTTACTCAACCCCGGTCTACCCAATCAGGTAGGCCAACCCGTTAGTGACCGAATGGCAAAGGGCCCGGACTTTTCTTTCCCTGAAAATCTTCTCCATCAATTCCCTTGCGATTTTGTATTCCTCATGGATCGGGCAGGGGTGGGATGCCGAACATTTACTCAGGCCAAGCCCGCACTCCCTGAAAACACCATCCCCTTCGATTGCTTCAACGATATTGATAATGGGTTGCTCCTGCTGTTCTTCCGTCAGGTAAAAACCACCGGACGGGCCTTTGAGGCTATTGATTATTCTTTTCCGGGCCAATAGCTGCAATATTTTCCCAACAGTATGTTCACTGGCATTGATCCTGTCGGATATCTCCTTTATATTGGCTTTTTCACCGTCTTCACTTTTTCTCGATAGAAAAATGACCGCTTTAATGGCTGTTTTACACGTTAAGCTCAGCATATCGTTTCGTTGTTATCATAAATTTATTGTCCCAAAAACTCCCTTCCTTCCGGGGAAAGCATGGCGAAACTCCATGGCGGCTCGAAAGTCAGGTTGACGTTCACCCCCCAACCCGGAAATGATTTGCCCAGGGAGTTATGCGTATCTGTTGTGATTGCGTCGCCCATGGGGCAAAACTGGGTGGTCAGCGTCATGATACACACTACTTTATTGTCCGTTTCATCAAAATATAATTCATAGACAAGCCCCAGATCCACAATATTCAGTCCGATTTCGGGATCATACACGTGATACAGATCCTGCAATGCATAATTGCATTGCTCACTGTTGTTTGTTTTGATGTTCATGTTTGCTTTGCTTTATGGCCTGCGGTAACCGCTACATTATAGACGTATAATATAGCTGCGATAAGTAATGCCAGCGCACCTGTTTTCAGTATGAGCTGGTTGAGGATGATAATACCCAGGATAAAAATGATGAAACCCACAAGATAACTGTACCACATGATGCGGTAGACGCGATCGTTGAAGATTTCCTTTGGTGCCGGTGTTTTTCCTTTATGTGCCTTGTTATGATAGACCTTATTCCAGATGATAAAAGGCATGGTTTTGAAGGTCATGCCGAGGATGATGGCGGTGATCCAGCCGAAGAAGATACAGAAGCCGTAGATCATGGCAATCCGTGGAAATTGTCCCTGAGGTAAAAAAGTCAATGCAAGGATCAACGCTACAAAAGGCAACAGCATCTGAACGACCGAAATTAATGAGGTTTTTACCTGCTGGTCTACACTTTTCCTGATCCTGCCCTGATAGGCCTTGTAACAATGCCTGCCAAACAATAAGATAGCAGTCAGTCCCATGATAACCGGGATATAAAATAGCATAGTCGGCACAGCCATGAGATAAAGCACCATAAAGCTGATTAATGCGATATTCAGCAACGCAAACACCAGCCATAATATCCCGTCATTTGTATACTTGGAAATCAAAAACATGGGTATCAATCTCGAACCTACACCGACCACCATGAATACAAACCAACCGACAATCCCCAGATGGGCATGGATAGACAAATAATCCACCGAATTTCGGGACAATATCGGCGTACGGAAATTCAGCACCAGCAGCAGGCCAAAAAACGTGGTTGCGAACAGCCACAATGTGGCCGTGATCACATACCACGCATGTACGTTCCTGTGCTTGCTTTTGAACGAACTGCCCAGCACATTAGCAAGGTAACAGATTACGCCGATATTGACCAGCACGGCCCCGATCTGCATCGGCCAGCCCATATCAAACACATAGAAGCCATAAACCAAAAGGGGGATACCGACGGCTGAAAAACCAAACGTCAGGTAAGCCAACCGGTCGCTGTCCAGTTTTCCTTCCACCAGCACCGGCAAGAGCTGATGGGATGCCCCGAAGATGATCATCGTACCCCAGGCCAACGCCATGGTATGCGTAATAGCCAATGTCTTTGGATTGAAATAATGTGCCCCGACGGCCTCCGTACTGAACAAAAGAAGGATGGTACCCAACAGGAAACCCAGGGAGGCATAGCTATAAAATGGCAGCACCACTTTATAATTGGTTGTCTTCTGCAATCCGCCGATAAGTGGAGACATCATACCGAATCTACTTACTTTTAAATATCAGCAAATAAACTTCCCCGTCTCGAACTTCCTTTATCCGGTAATCAAACTCCCTTTCTTTCAATTCTGTTAGGAGAAATACGGGAATCCTTTTATGGTGAACGTAAAGCGCTTTACCCTGAGGTAAGACCTCCAGGTTCTCTAAAATGGTCATCATGGGCATGGGCATTTCCAGGTGGCGGACGTCCACTTCGACCAGCTTGTTTTCATATTGCCGCAATAAGATAGCCCAGTCCCCGGAGGTCGACAGGTCCTCTTCTCCGACATTGACTTCCTCCGCTTTCGAGGTATCGGCTGCCGCTATTTTATAAAAATAGGTTTCGATCGTATCCTGATCAATAAAATTGACATAGGTCTGGAAGCCCTGTTTCTCCAACAATTTTATCAATGGAACAGGTTCAAAATTGTTGATGATTACCAAAACCTCTCCGGGATTCAGTGATTTCACCCGCTGCTGTATGGATTTCAGTGGGTCGTTCCCTTCGGCCAACATGGCGCGTACATCAAAATTGACCAGGCGGTCCGGTGGTATGTTTTGCAGGTACTCGGGTTTGGGGTTGTTTTCCGGAACTGCCTCTTCCTGGGCAACCGTTTGCGACTGATCCACTTCAAAACCAAGAGGTGCCAACGCTCTGAAAAAATCAACGGGCTTACACCCTCCTATCTTCGAAGCCATGGCAATGGTAGTCCTTCCCGCCATCAATGCCCTCAACACAGGATTTCGCAGTTTTTTGAAATCAGGACTAAGTGTTACAATGGTTTCCAGCGCATCGGGATGGTGTTTCAGCAGTGCCGCAATTTTGGTTCGTTCATTGATCAACATATTCATTTCAATAACTCCATCGATTGGTTACTTGACTTCCTCGCTTTTTCTGCTTATCCGGATGTCCCACCATTGAGGGCCCTGCTGCAGGTATTCCCAGGTAAAGACGTCTCCATGCATTGCTTGTAATTGATGGTAAACGGGTCTCGGGTCATGGTTATTATGGATGATAAATGTTCCTCCGGGCTTCAGCATTTCAAACACCTTGAAAATCAACGCATGTTTCTGCTGCGGTTCGATTTCCGGGATATTCAGGATAACATCGTCTTGTCTTTCCGTCGGAACAACAGGGACCTGCCGGGTCACCTTGATATCCCACCATTCCGGGCCCTTTTGCAGGTATTCCCAAGAGAAAATATTTCCACGCAGGTTCATCAATTGGTAATAAACAGGCATCGGGTCGTGATTGTTGTGGATAACCAGATGCTCACCCTCCACGAGTGTATTGAACACGTCGAATATGGTTTGATGCCTCAACCTTGGTTCGAGTTCCTGAACATTGATAATCTTTTCGTTGGCTGTTTGCATGTGTCTAATTTTTAATGGATTTCTGATTTAAACAAAGCAAATATAACTAATAATCTTTCAATAAAAGTATTAAAGTACTTTTATTCTTTTATGATTACGCAATTTGACAAAAAACTTAGAAAGCCAGCATTAGCCTGAACATCGTGTGATTTTGTTATTGATTTGTCGCTTTATTTCCCGATGCAAAACTTCGAAAAAATATTATCCAGTAAATCATCGGTGGATACACTGCCCGTGATTTCTCCGAGGTGATGTAATGCCTGGCGGATATCCATCGCCAAGAAATCAGATGTAACCGGGTTATCGATGCCGTCAAGTACTTTCCCAAGCGACTCACTTGTTTTCCGCAATGCCGCCACATGCCGGATATTGGTTACCAGCACATCATCACTGTCTAGGTTATGCAGGTTTACTTTACGCAATAACTCGTCTTTCAGCTCCTCCACCCCGACGTTGTTCTTGGCTGAAATAAACAAAGGTTTAATATTGGCCAATGCTTCCCTGTGTGTTTGTGTGAGCAGGTCTGTCTTGTTGACCACCACCACGTAGGGTACACCCAACGCAGCCACCTCTGCAATCTGGCTGTCGATCTCATCAACATCATCCTGCTGCGGATCGGCCAAGTAAATAATGAGCCGTGCCTGCCGCATCTTTTCGCGTGTGCGCTCCACCCCTTTCGCTTCGATGATGTCCATCGTGTCGCGGATGCCCGCCGTATCGATAAAACGAAATGACACCCCATGGATGTTGATCTCATCTTCAATCGTATCGCGCGTTGTACCTGCGATATCCGATACGATGGCACGCTCTTCGTTGAGCAAGCTGTTGAGCAGCGTCGACTTGCCTACATTGGGCTTGCCCGCGATGACCACCGGCACCCCATTTTTCAGCACATTGCCTTGTTCAAAAGAAGTAATAAGCCGACGGACCACCGTATTGATTTCAAGCACCAGGCTTTTGAGCTGTTCCCGATTCGCAAACTCCACATCTTCTTCCGAAAAGTCCAGCTCAAGCTCGATGAGCGAGGCGAAGTGGATCAGTTGTTCGCGGAGCTGCTTCAATAGATTGGAAAACCCACCGCGCATCTGCTGCATGGCCACTTGGTGCGATGCTGCAGAATTAGAGGCGATCAGATCGGCTACAGCCTCAGCCTGTGATAGGTCCATCTTGCCGTTGAGAAAGGCACGCAGCGTAAATTCGCCCGGCTGGGCTGCGCGGGCACCCCCGCTGACGAGTAGCTGGATAATCCGCTCGATGATGTAGCGCGAATTGTGCGTGGAGAGCTCAACCACGTTTTCACCGGTATAGGAGTTCGGACCGACGAATAATGACACCAGCACCTCATCCAACACCTCATCGCCATCACGGATGGTTCCGAAATGGACGGTATGGGTAGACTGCTGCGAAAGGTCCTTACCTCTGAAAACCCGGTTGACGATGGCTATCGCATCCGTACCTGACACACGGATGATCGCAATGGCGCCGCTTCCGGTGGCCGTCGCCAACGCTACAATCGTTTCTTGATTTGCCATAGCGGCAAAGGTACAAAACTCAACCGATCACCGTACCGCTAGGCAATATCGCTCGCTTTTTGGTGACCACAATGCCGTCACGTATGACATGCGTTTCGAAGTCGCCATCCTCCAAGTGACTGCCACCTGTGATGCGGACGTTATTGCCAATGCAGCAGTTTTTATCAATGATGGCATTTTCGATGTAGCAATTTTCACCTACACCGGCCAGCGGCATCCCCTGTTGATTTGATTGCTCAATTTCTTCAAGTGTCTGGTAAAAATCACATCCCATCATGTAGGTGGTCTTAATCACCGTGCCTGCACCGATACGCGATCGTACACCAATGACGGAGCGTTCAATTTCCTCAGCCGCGACGATACAACCATCGGCCAACACTACCTTATCCAGCCGGGTACCCGAAACTTTAGACGGCGGCAGCATGCGTGGCCGGGTAAAGATGGTATCTTTGTCAAAAAGGTTAAACGAAGGAATATCGTCTGTGAGGCCAATATTGGCTTCGAAAAATGAGCCAATAGTACCAATATCGGTCCAGTAGCCCGGGTACTGATAGCTGTGCACCCGGCGGTGTCCGATGGATTCGGGCAATAGCTCCTTGCCAAAATCAACACCCGAGCTTTCAGCCAATATCTGTTTAAGCACCTCTTTATTAAATACATAGATACCCATTGAGGCGAGATATTCCCTACCGGCAGCCTTCATCTCATCGCTCACTTCAGACACCCAGTCGGGCAGCAGCGAACTATTAGGCTTCTCAATGAATGAAGTGATGTTGCCTTCCTCGTCGGATTTTAGGATACCGAACGACGTGGCATCCTTGGCACTCACCGGGATGGTAGCCACGGAGATCTCGGCACCTGCCTTGATATGCGACTGGATCATTTCCTGAAAATCGATCTGGTATAACTGATCGCCCGACAAGATGAGCACATGCTCATAATCGTGGTGCTTGAGGTAACGCATCAGATGCCGAACCGCGTCGGCCGTACCTTGATACCAGCGCTCACCCTCGTTGGTCTGCTCAGCCGCCAGTATATCCACAAATCCTTTACTGAATAGACTGAAATTGTAGGTATTTTTGATATGTGTATTGAGCGAGGCCGAATTAAACTGGGTAAGCACATAAATGCGGTGATAGCCCGAGTTGAGGCAATTGGAAATCGGAATATCTACCAATCGGTATTTGCCGGCAATCGGCACTGCAGGCTTTGAACGCTTTTCAGTCAATGGATAGAGGCGCGTGCCCTTGCCACCCCCCAGTACTACGGAAATTACACTGTGCTTGATCATAATCTATTCGTTTATATGCTGATAAAGATCTATGTATGAAACGGCCGATTTATCCCAGGAGAAATCGAGCGCCATCAGCTGCTTCCGCAACTGCTGCATCCGCTGCGGGTTGGCATACAGTTCCAGCGCCCGGCCGATGGCGCTGGCAGCATCCGCTGCATTAGCCTCGGCAAAGGTGATGCCGTACCCGCCCGGCTCAAGGATATCCTGCACCGTGTCCTTCAATCCACCCGTACTTCGTACGATTGGTACCGTACCGTAACGCATGGCATATAATTGGTTGAGCCCGCAGGGTTCCACGCGCGAGGGCATGATGAGAAAATCTGCCGCAGCATAAATACGGTGCGACAATTCCTCTTGGTAGCCAATGTAGGCCCCTAGCTTGCCAGCATACTGTTCGGCCAGGTGGGCAATCGCGGCCTGCACCTGCGGATCGCCTGAGCCCAGTACCATGATGGATAGCTCAGCACCCTCACGCCCCAATAGGCGTTCGATGATATCCGGCAGGAGATCTGCGCCTTTCTCACCGGCGAAACGCCCGATGTAGGCGACAAGTGGCTTCTTCGGGTCTAAGCCATAGGCATTGCAGAGGAAGGCTTTGTTTTTACTTTTGCCCGACTGCACGCGGCTTGGCGGGTAATGGTGCGGCAACATCGCATCGCTTGCCGGGTCCCAAACTGCGGTATCGATACCATTGACGATGCCGACACCCTTGGCACGCTCCATGGCAAAAAGATGTTCCAAACCATTAGCCTGTGTCATCAGCTCGCCGAGGTAACCTTCGGAAACCGTAGTAAACGCGGTGCAGCATTTAATTAACGCCGCTAAGGGATTGATGGTTTTATCCCAATCAAGCAAGCCCCATTTCCATGTATCGAATGGGGGCAGTAAAATAGCTTTGTTCCAATCCATCCATCCCTGGTACTGCCCGTTGTGTACGGTACCTACTGTGGGTACGTTCTTCAGCGTGGCAAACTGTTCGCAGTAATACATCATGAAAGGGATGAGACCCGTATGATGGTCGTGGCAGTGCACCACATCCGGCACAATACCCGCTTCGGTAATCCAATACAAAAAACCATGCTGGAAAGCCATAAATTGATCGCTCTCATCAGCATATCCGTAAGGTTCATCGCGGTCCAATAGACCCGGTATCTTAATCAGATAAAGTTCAAAACCCAATACGTCGTTCCGCGCTTTGAGCACCGTCATTTCCAATGGCCGTGACCCTTGGCGGAACGAACCGGCATACACCACGTCAAACGTATGGTGCTGTACAAAGGGTTTATTATACCACGGCAGCACCACCCAGGTGCGGATGCCCGCTTGGTTCAAGTACTTGGGCAGGGCGCCCACCACATCGCCGAGGCCACCTACCTTGGCCACCGGATAACATTCGGCACTCAAGTGGATTACGTGCTTACCCGCCCGATGTGTTGTTCGTTTCCCCATCGTCTTAGTTGTCTTTTGTTGTGTCTTTTTTGGAAGCATGCCGCTTACGGACCGGCACGTCCGCTTTTTCCGGTTTTTTTTCCGATTTCCGCTCCGGTTTACTGGCTTTCTCCGTACTGATAAGTGGTGTTTTCCTGCTTTGCTTCACCTGTTTCCGGGCGGGCTGCTGTGCGGTATCGCGTTTGAGCACAAGGCCTGCCAACGGCGGCAATGTAAGCATGGCCGACCAGTCTTTGTTCATCCAGCGGATAGGTTCGGCCTTTATCGCGGGCTGCTCGATGCCGCTGCCGTCGTAACGGCGGTCATCCGAATTGAGTACCACGGCCCATTCGCCCTCGGCGGGTAGACCGCAGCGGTATGCGTACCTTACCACAGGTGTCAAGTTCAGAATAATGAGCAGATCATCTTCTGACCGCAACCCTTTGCGCACATAGGCAAGCACGGAGTTGGACGAGTCGCCGGCTTCTATCCATTCGAAACCCTCCGGGCTAAAACTATGTTCATACAGCGCGGGCTCGCCCCGATAGAGGTAATTGAGTGCCTTCACCAGCTCAAACATTCCCTGGTGCGGTTGGTATTGCATCAGGTGCCAATCGAGCGACTGATTACAGTTCCACTCGGTGGTCTGTCCAAACTCGCAGCCCATGAAGAGTAGCTTTGTACCCGGGTGGGTGTACATGTAGAGATATAGCGCACGGAGGTTGGCAAACCGCTGCCAATCGTCGCCCGGCATCTTCTGTATCATGGCACCTTTGCCATGTACCACTTCATCATGCGAAAGGGGTAGCATGAAGTTTTCATGGAAGGCATACAGCATACTGAAAGTAACCTGGCCGTGATGGTGTTGGCGGTATAAGGGATCGCGGCCGAAATATTCCAATGTATCATGCATCCACCCCATCATCCATTTCATGCCGAAGCCAAGGCCCCCGCTATACACTGGGCGACTCACGCCCGGCCAGGAGGTGGATTCTTCCGCGATGGTCTGCACGTCAGGAAAATACCCATACACAGCCTCATTCAGTTCCTTCAGGAAACCGATGGCTTGCAGGTTCTCACGGCCGCCGTGTTCGTTGGGTATCCATTCACCTTCCTTGCGGGAATAATCGAGATAGAGCATGGAAGCCACCGCGTCTACCCGTAACCCATCCACATGGTATCTATCCAACCAAAATACAGCATTGCTGATCAGGAACGAGCGTACCTCATTGCGCCCGTAATTGAAAATATAAGAACCCCAGTCGGGATGAAACCCCTGGCGTGGGTCCTGATGCTCATACAGGTGCGTACCGTCAAACAAGTGCAAGCCATGTGCATCACCCGGAAAATGGGATGGCACCCAGTCCAACAGTACGCCAATACCGTTGCGGTGCAGTTCTTCGATAAGATACATCAGATCCTGGGGCGACCCATACCGCGACGACGCCGCAAAGTAACCGGTAACCTGATAGCCCCAGGAAGGGTAATAGGGATGTTCCATAATGGGCATCAGCTCTACATGGGTAAAACCGGCTTCCTTGATATAGGGGACCAACTTTCCGGCAATATCCCGGTATCCGAGCAGTTGAGTCGGGTCGTCTGGACTACGAATCCACGATCCGAGGTGTAACTCATAAACGGCGACAGGCTTATTGAGCCCATTGTGCTCATGGCGGGACTGCATCCAATCGCCGTCGTCCCATTCATACCATGTGGTTGATATCACCGAGGCTGTTTTAGGCGGCACCTCACATCGCAATGCGAAGGGGTCGCTTTTCTCCAAGGTCTCACCCTGATACGACCGGATATGGTATTTGTACAACTCACCTACACCGACGCTGGGAATAAACCCTTCCCAAATGCCCGACCCATCCCAACGTACAAACAGCGTGTGCGCATATGGGTTCCACCCGTTGAAATTGCCGATTACCGATACCGAATCGGCATTGGGCGCCCACACGGCGAAATAAGTTCCCCATATACCGTTCCGCAGCACGGCGTGCGCCCCAAACTTTTCGTATAGTTTGTGATGCTTGCCGGCCTGGAAGAGGCTTACGTCAAAATCCGTAAATAACGAATATACTTCTACCGAATGCTGCATAACGTTGGGGTTAAATGGTTAAGCAATAGCTATACTCCTGAAATCCTTCGGCACTTTAACGACATAGCGGCCCTCATCATCCTTTTTAAACGTTGTCGTCTTATCGTCAACCACCACCTGTTTCAGCTCAAATGGCAAGGCAACCAAGTGCAGGTCATACGTATCGTATTTTTCGGAATACAGGCCATCGATATGCTGTGTAATGGCCAAGCCCTTGGATGTACCTTTTACTACGAACTTCTTTTCCAAATAGATGTGCTGCTCGTATGCAAATGTGTCGCCGTGGTCTTCATAAAGGTACGAATTGGTTTTCTTATCTGTATAGTATACCAACAACTTTAGCGATTCTATGCGCTTTTCATGCACATATTGCATCACTGGATATTCAGGCATGACCGCCCCAGCCTTGACAAATATCGGCATCCTATCGATCGGCGTATCCACCTCGTACTCCTTGCCACCTTCGAAGCGGACGTTGTCCCAATAGTCGTACCACGTGCCTTGGGGTAGGTATACTTTTTTGCGCTGCTGACCGGGATTCAATACTGGCGATACCAGCAGCTTGTCGCCGAAGCAGAACTCCTCTTCGCGCTGGATGTTACTATCCAAGTGCTGCTCGACCATCGTCACCGGCCGCAGGATGGGAAAGCCATATTTGGTGTGTTCCCAAAATACCGAGTAGATATAGGGCAGCAGCTTATACCGCAATTCGATGAATTTCCTGTTCAGCGCCTCGCTCTCAGGGCCAAAACTCCATGGCTCGCGCTCGGCGGTATCACCCGCCGAATGGGCACGCATAAACGGCGAGAACACCCCGAATTGGATCCATCGAGTGAAAAGTTCTGCGTCTGGCTCCCCGCTGAACCCGCCGATATCCGTACCGCAGAAAGGTAATCCCGACACCGATAACCGCTGCAACTGCAATACGCCCAATCGGAGGTGTTCCCAAGTAGCGATGTTATCGCCTGTCCACACCGATGCATAGCGCTGTGTGCCGGCATAGGCGGCACGGGTGATGGTGAAGGGTCGCTTTTTCTGGAATAGTTTCTTGAGCCCATCGTAGGTTGCCCGAACCATCTGCATGCCATACACGTTGTGTGCCTTACGGTGCGAACCCCGGTGCCCATCGAAATTGTGGCGCACGTCATTGGGGAAGGTACCCCTACCGAACACCGCAGGCTCGTTCATGTCGTTCCATACACCGGCTACGCCGGCCTCCACCAGCTCCTTGAACAATCCGCCCCACCATTCACGCACTTGCTTATTGGTGAAGTCGGGAAACTGGCAACGGCCCGGCCACACATAGCCTTCCATGAAATAATCATCGCCGCGGCGGCAGAAGTAGTGGTTTTTCTTCCCTTCCTTAAACACCCAGTAGTTTTCATCCACCTTTATACCCGGGTCGATGATTACCACCGTACGGAAGCCATCATCGGCCAGCTCCTTGATCATCTTCTTCGGATCGGGGAAATAATGTTTGTTCCATGTAAAGCAACGGTAGCCGTCCATGTAATCGATATCGAGGTAAATCGCATCGCACGGGATTTTCCGATCGCGGAAGTTTCTCGCGAGGTCGTGCACTTTGCTTTCGGGATAATAGCTCCAACGGCACTGATGAAACCCAAGGGCCCACAGCGGCGGCAGGTAATGCGTGCCGGTAATACTATGATAGCGTCTCACCACGTCCATCATGTGGGGGCCGTGGATATAGTAGTATTGCAGTTCGCCACCTTCGGACCAAAAGCTTGTTTGGTCGTGCGCCTCGGCTGCAAAATCAAAATAGGTTTTGAACGTGTTGTCGAAGAAGATTCCATACGCATTTCCTTCCTGTAAACCGATATAAAAAGGAATGCTGCGATACAGCGGATCTTGGTTGAACTGGAATGAGTAGGTGTCCGAATTCCAGTTGGTAAAACGCCCCCCACGGAGGTTGAGGTGGGTCGGCTTGTCGCCCAGCCCATAAAACGCCTCGTTGACCGTGGCCACCTTGGTGCTGTATACGTAATAACCACCGAAGTCGGGGTTCTCCTCCCAGTGCATGGGCGAATAGTCCCTATTATACACAATTCCTTCGCGATCTTCGAAAGAAATCAGAAAATCAGCCTTGTTGATGACACAAGTTACCGTATTGGTTTTTACCCGGTAAACATGTTGGTCTTCCTCAAAATTATACACGGCTACGTGCTGGTCGGTCTGCGGCACCGCATAGGAGAAGTCTTCCAAGAACTGGCCGCTCGGCGCGAGCCGCACCCGGATAATCTCATCACTGACCACTTTGACCTCCACGATGGCACTGCCGTCACTGAAGTAATAGTTGTTATTCTCCTGATGGTACCCCGCTACCGGGCCCAAGTAGTTCTTTACAATCTCCGGTAAATCCAATACCGGATTATTCACGTGGTGTATTCCCTCTTCCAATAATGAGGAAGCACTGCTCGTATCTATTTCTTGTTGTTTAGTCGAATCCTTCGCCATAAATCACCTTATATTTTTAGCCAAAGTACATTTTTTGGGAAATTAAAACAATTTATCAGTTTATAAATTAACCGAAATAAACCAATATGCTTGTTATCAGTTGTTTGCTCAAGTAGTTCTCGCTTTCCGCCGCTTGCCGCGATATGGGCTTGTTCTCTGGCTTGACCCAAAGAATCAAACTGACCAAAGGGAGCTCGTGCCAAAAAGTAAAGCGCACCCGGCGAGGGCAAAAAAGAAAAACATGCCGAAAGAGCGGAAAAAAGAAACAACGTTTTAGACAAAAACTTGCATAGACCACATTTACCACCTATATTTGCCCACCAACTTCATGGATTATTAATAGAAAACATGCAGCTTGCTTTCATCCATACATTTATACACCACCATCGCCACTGCGGCGATATGTAATTTGTATGTTTCTACGTGAAGCAATTTGAAACCCAATGTTTTTATCTCCAAGTATTAATAATTAAAGCGCATTGAAGCCAGCATGGAATTAGCCCTTAGCATGGATAGCATGCATAGCTTCATAGCCGTTAAAAAAATATACTCAACTCATGAACAATCTGAAAATAGCGATACAAAAATCCGGTAGGCTCAACGAGAAATCGGTACAACTCTTGAAAAACTGCGGCTTGACTTTCGAGAATTACAAGAGCTCGCTCATTACCACCGTTGCCAACTTCCCATTGGAAATCCTTTTCCTGCGCGATGATGATATTCCTGAATATGTACAAGATGGGATTGCCGACCTCGGCATCGTGGGAGAAAATATAATCGCCGAAACCGAGGCCAGCGTACGCTATCTGCAGCGGCTAGGGTTTGGCAAGTGCAGCCTCAAGATTGCGGTTCCCACACACAGCGAATTCAACGAACCGGCCGATCTAAACGGCAAGGCCATCGCAACCTCCTACCCCACCATCCTCAAAAAATTCCTTGATGAAAACCACATATCTGCCGATATCCGTATCATTTCAGGGTCGGTAGAAATTTCACCGGCATTGGAGTTGAGCGATGCCATATTCGATATCGTCTCCACCGGGGGAACGCTACGTAGCAACGGGCTCAAGCCTTTTGCCGACGTGATGACATCAGAAGCCATCTTAATCAGCAAAAATGGCATTGACGGCAATCCCGTAGTGCGCGAGCTCATCCAGCGCATCCAATCGGTATTACGTGCCGAAGAAACGAAGTACGTGGTGCTCAACGTTGAGCGTAGCAGCCTTGATGAAATCATCGCCCTGCTACCCGGCGTGAAAAGCCCCACCATCGTACCACTGGCCGAGGAAAACTGGGTAGCGGTACACACCGTCATCTCCGAGCAGGACTTCTGGGACAAGATCAATAAATTGAAAGCGGCCGGCGCCCAGGGCATCGTGGTGATGCCCGTAGAGAAAATCATCATGTAACCACACCATGTTGAACACTTACCGATACCAATCGCTCAACGAGCAAGACATCCGACGGCTGCTCGACCGCAATACGGATCCATCGAACGAGATACAGCAGTCGGTTACCGCTATTATCGACGACGTGCGTATAAACGGTGATGCCGCACTCAAAAACTACGCCGCGAAGTTTGACGGTATACAGTTAGAACGCCTGTACCTCGAAGCCAACGAGATCGCTACCTTGGCCGCCTCCATCGGACGTGAGCAGCAACGTGCGCTGGAAATCGCTTTTGCCAATATCCACCGATTCCACGAAACGCAGCAACGGAAAGAACGGGTAGTGGAAACGATGCCGGGCGTGAAATGTTGGCGTGAACCGCGGCCCATCGAAAAGGTGGGACTATACATCCCTGGTGGCTCCGCCGTGCTACCCAGTACGCTGTTGATGCTGGGGGTACCCGCACGTATCGCCGGCTGCAAGGAAATCGTAGTTTGCTCACCGCCACAACCCGACGGCGGCATCAACGGCTATGTGGCGTATTGCCTGCAATTGCTCCACGTCGACCGGGTTTACCTCGTGGGCGGCGCCCAAGCGGTGGCTGCCATGGCCTATGGCACCGCCAGTGTACCCAAGGTCGACAAGATATTCGGACCGGGCAACCAATACGTCACCAAGGCCAAGAGCCTGGTTCAAGGCCTCACCCAGGTGAGCATTGATATGCCTGCTGGCCCTTCTGAAGTATTGGTTATTGCGGACCACACGGCCAACCCTAACTATGTCGCCGCCGACCTACTGGCACAGGCTGAACACGGAACCGATAGTCAGGCCGTATTGGTGTGTACGGACCAGCTGTTGATTGACCGTGTGCAGGCTGCCCTTGACGAACAGCTTGCCGGATTACCACGCGCAGCCATCGCGGCGAAAGCCATAGCCAATTCATATGCGGTTTTGTGTGATACGTTAGATGAGGCCATCGCATTTAGCAACCGATATGCCCCGGAGCACCTGATCATCGAAATCGACGACTGGCAGCCCCTATTGCGGAAGGTGATGAACGCGGGGTCTGTATTCGTCGGTCACAACACGCCCGAAAGTGCGGGCGACTATGCCTCGGGCACCAATCACACATTACCCACAAGCGGGTTTGCCCGTTCATACTCCGGCGTATCGGTCGACTCATTTATCAAAAAGATCACTTTTCAGCACATTACTGACGAAGGGTTGCAACGCCTCGGCCCCACGGTAGAGGTGCTAGCGGAACTGGAAGGCTTGCAGGCACACAAAAATGCCGTCTCGATCAGGCTGGGCTAGGGGGGACATATTTATTCCGATAAATTCCGTACCTTTGCACATAGTTTCATAACAAGGGTCCGACCGGAATTGACAGGATGGAGACGGTTATGTAAGCATGCAGCGCGTTGTGAGTATGGCGCTTTAATCTCAACTTTCAACTTTATAAATGGCGAAAATAACTACGCCTTAGCTGCCTAATTTAGAATTAGCACAGCTTTTGTCCCGCTCGCGCTTGGTTCCGTAGCGTAGCGTCAGGGGCATCGAATTACGGAGCTGGTTGACCTGGTGTTGCGACAGGTCGATGAGATAAAGCAACTACGGAAAACGGTATAGGCAAGCATCCGGCCTTCCCTTTCCCGACAATGAAACGGAAGCTAAGCATGTAGAAAGCGTACATTGTACCATGGCTGGACGAGGGTTCGAATCCCTCCGGATCCACCGAAAAGAAGCCCGGCAACTGCCGGGTTTTGTTGTTCAACGGCGTTGCAAAACGCAGTTTTAGCAAAAGCAGGAGGAACAACAAAACAGATGGAGCGCAGCAGCCAATTATCTCTAAGCAACCCAATGCATGGGGAATGAGGGATGAGAACCCGACAAGAGGGTTCGGCAGACTATTCCATGATACTTGACGAGGAAACAAGATGCAGGTCGGCATATTGCCATGACTCTTCAAATGCAGCTTTCACTTCGACTGCTTCATTGGCTTTGCCCAGCTTTACCAAACTGTTGTATAGACCGATCAACGCCCAACCGTTCTTGCGCCAAATCTTTAAATCATCCCGATAAACGTTCACGGCCTCCTCATACTTTCCGGCCTTGAGCAATACGGCTCCCAAATGATGCCGGACAGCGAAAAACCAATCCGGGGGTTCATTGTAATTGAGGTCATCTTCAATCGCCACCGCTTCTTCCAACAAGGACTCGGCTTTACTTAGTTCATTCTGTTGAACCGCAATTCCGGCAGACAATACGTTGACCGCGATATGAACGAGGTTGACCGCAGTATTGATATCCCAAACGGTAATGTGCCGGAGGCTGGTGTCTGCGGCCAAGAAACGCAGGCTGTCCAACTGTTTTGCCGCACCGGGTAAATTGCCTTTCCCTAAAAAGGCCATTCCTCTGGCATAATGCCAAACAGCCCGCGGATATACAAGGTCTTGTTCCGGCGCAGTGATGGACAGGATGTTATCCCATGCGGCGAACTTTACCGCTACGTAATAAGGGATGGTGTAGTAATGCTGTAAGGTTCCCCAACCCGGCATGCGCATGATATCTTTTGCCGTATGCTGTTGTAATTTCATGGCGGCCTCCCAGGCTAGTTTTGAGTTGCCTTCCAATGTGGCTGTTGCGGCTAAAAAATGATAATTATGTGGATAGTAAGCGAGTGGGTAAACCCCTTGTGCATGGCAGGCCGTGGTGTACAGGCTGTCAATTTCTATTGCGCGTAAATTAACAAGTGAACCGAGGTGATAATCGCCTGTATTGATATAAATATGGGAGGGCATGTGCACCAGATGGCCCGACCCCGGCACCAATGTTTCGAGCAGTTTTGCGCTTGGCAATGCGCGCTCAGGTGTGGCCGAGGATTCCAGTGCATGTATATAAAAATGATGCGCACCCGGGTGCTTCGGATACTTTTCCATCAGATGTTCCAGCACGGCCAACAGTTTCGGTGTCCAGGCCCTAGGAGCCTTTGTTGATTTGTCATACAGATCCCAGGGATGCAGGTTCATCATAGATTCCGCATATAGCGCTCCGATATCCGGATTGGACGGATATTGGTCATAGACTTTTTTCATGGCAGCGGCATAAGCTATATCCAATGGACTGCGGTCAGCCGGAGGTTGTTCCGCGTACCTTTCTGTCAATGCTTCAATGAGCGCAACCTCCGCGGGAGTACAGTTTCCAGAAAGTGCTTTTGCTTTCATGGCCGCATCATAAGCCCATTGAAAATGCTCCTCTTCCATTCCTCCATTGTAGTTAGGCCCCAATACATAGGCAAAACCCCAATAAGCCATGGCGCATGTGGAATCGAGCCTGGTAGCCTCGTAAAACGACCGAGCTGCTTCAGCATGATTAAACCCATACGCCAACATCAACCCTTGATTAAAGTATTCCTGCACTTCTTTATCAGCAGCGGATATCTTGAAATCGATGCCTTCCAACCCCGCAAACCTCGGTGCCCGCTTGCCCGATGTGTACCAATCTTTATCGGATATTTGCGGACTGTAACAGCGCACGGCCTGCGGCATTTTATCAGACCGTCTGTTTTCCTTTGCGGAATTATTACATCCGAGGAAGAGAAACAGGAAGAGCAACAGTAAACAGAACGTTTGCATGTGTATGGTTTTTGATTTCTTCTCAATAATTTATTCCTCATTGGCCAAGCGGAGCCCTTGGCAATAAACGCCGAAAGACCCACGAACATACAAGCTACATTCAAAACGCGTAAAACAAATATACTGGCATCTTTTCATATTTAGCAAAACAATCTTTGGCCTCGTCGGTTTGTTTTTACACAGTGAATAACTCAGAAAATTAGCGAGATAGTTATGAGGAGGTTGTTGCTTTTCAATGGGGTCTGTATTTTACTTTCTATTTTTGCATCGTGCGTGAAAAATGACGGCACCGATCGTACCATCAACATACATTCCGACTTTTCGGAAGGTAAAGATGGCTGGGAGGCCGGTTTTTCCGAATATAATGGCGATAACGAAGAAAGTTATGAATTGGAAGAAGGGTTAGCGCCGCTACCGCCACCGCTGGATGAAGGGCAATCGGCGTACCGGATCTCGGGGATGAATCGCAGCGACGACCTTTTCATGTACCTCACGAAGCGGATGCAAGGGCTCAAGCCCAACATGCGGTACCATGGACATTTTACCGTGAAGCTGGCTTCAAACGCACGTACTGGCGGAGTGGGTGCCGGCGGCGCTCCGGGTGAATCCGTAGGCATTGGCATTGGGATTACGGTCGACAAACCCATTTCCGTAGCCGACGAAGACAACTTCTACCGGATGAACATTGACAAAATACAGCAGTGTTGTACCGACGGTACCGACATGGTTGTTATCGGAGACGTGGCAAACGGTACAGAAGACGAAGTATACACCATCATCGAGCGGACCGGTGAGTTTTCAGCTGAGACTGACCACCAGGGCGTACTCTGGCTAACCGTAGGTACGGACTCGGGTTATGAGGGCCGAACCGCGCTATACTACACCGGTATCGACGTAGTCCTGCAAGAAATATAAGTGCCAGCCATACCGTCAATCGGGGTGCAGTGCTACCGAGCGGGGTTTTCGTTGTACTTTTTTACCAAACTCCTTGATAATCAAAAATAATCTATCTACCTTTGCCGTCCTTAAAATAAGTTTAGGATAAAGCAAAAATTAAAAAAAGGTAAATGCCTACTATTCAACAATTAGTTAGAAAAGGTAGAGTAGCTCTGGAAGACAAGAGTAAGTCCCCAGCGTTGGACAGCTGTCCACAGCGAAGAGGCGTATGCACGCGCGTGTATACCACTACCCCTAAAAAACCAAACTCAGCAATGCGCAAAGTGGCGCGTGTACGCCTTACCAATGGCAAAGAGGTAAACGCTTACATTCCTGGCGAAGGCCACAACCTACAGGAACACTCCATCGTGTTGATCCGTGGCGGCCGGGTAAAAGACTTACCTGGTGTGCGTTATCACATTATCCGTGGCGCTTTGGATACCTCGGGTGTTGCAGGACGGAACCAACGGCGTTCGAAATATGGCACAAAACGTCCGAAACCAGGACAGGCAGCGGCGCCAGCAAAAGGCAAGAAATAATTAAACGGAGGACAAGAAGATGAGAAAGTCAAAACCCAAAAAAAGGATCATTCTGCCTGACCCGAAGTTTAATGAAGTGCAGGTAACCCGCTTTGTCAACAACATGATGATTGACGGCAAGAAGTCACTTGCTTACAGCATATTCTATAAGTCAATGGATTTGGTAGAAAAGAAAACCAGTGAAAATGGCTTAGAGACTTGGAAAAAAGCGTTGAATAACGTGATGCCGGCAGTAGAAGTGAAGTCACGCCGCGTAGGTGGAGCCAACTTCCAAGTTCCCACGGAGGTCCGTCCGGAGCGGAAGGTTGCACTGGGCATGAAATGGCTGATTAGCTTCGCTCGCAAACGGGGCGAAAAGACCATGTACGAAAAACTAGCCGCTGAGATCATCTCTGCATCAAAAGGCGAAGGTGCTGCCGTTAAGAAAAAGGAAGATACCCACCGGATGGCCGAAGCCAACAAGGCGTTCTCGCATTTCCGGTTTTAAGAATTAACAACAAAGCACAAATGAATATACACCGATCTTTAGTAAGGTGCAATCGTATCCACTAAAATCGGTGTATTTTTTATTGGTGCAATTTTGAAAACATCCGCACCCTGCGGATCATCTCAGAACATTATGTCAAGGGATTTAAAATACACAAGAAACATCGGTATTGCCGCTCACATTGATGCTGGCAAAACCACCACCACCGAGCGTATCCTGTTTTACTCAGGGGTAAACCATAAGCTTGGTGAAACGCACGAAGGATCGGCTACGACCGACTGGATGGCACAGGAACAGGAACGCGGCATCACCATCACATCAGCTGCCGTAACCGTATTCTGGAACTACCGTGACAACAAGTACAACGTCAACATCATCGATACCCCGGGACACGTGGATTTTACCGTAGAGGTGAATCGTTCACTCCGTGTATTGGACGGACTGGTATTCCTATTCTCTGCCGTAGACGGCGTGGAACCACAATCGGAAACCAACTGGCGTTTGGCTGACAATTACAAAGTGCCCCGTATTGGCTTTGTCAATAAAATGGACCGCTCTGGTGCTGATTTCCTGAATGTGGTCAAGCAAGTAAAAGAAATGCTTGGCTCGGAAGCTGTGCCTTTGCAATTGCCGATCGGTGCTGAAGATAATTTCAAAGGCGTGGTTGACTTGATCAACAACCGCGGTATCGTGTGGAACGAGGAAGATAAAGGGATGACCTTTACCGAAGTGCCCATCCCGGACGATATGTTGGACGATGTGGCCCAGTGGCGCGAAAAACTGTTGGAATCGGTAGCTAGCTACGATGAGTCGTTGATGGAGAAATTCTTCGACGATCCGGATTCCATCACCGAGCGTGAAGTGTTGGACGCGCTGCGCAAGGCCGTGCTTGATAACTCCATCGTACCGATGGTCTGCGGATCATCCTTTAAAAACAAAGGGGTGCAAACCATGCTCGATTTCGTGATGGAATTGTTGCCTTCACCTATGGACCAGGAAGCTGTAAAAGGCACGGACCCACGCAATGACCAGGAAATCAGCCGTAAGCCGGACACGAAAGAGCCGTTCTCTGCGTTGGCTTTTAAGATTGCTACCGATCCATTTGTTGGCCGGCTTTGCTTTATCCGGGTGTATTCCGGTAATCTGGAAGCCGGCTCCTATGTGTTCAACACGCGGTCGGACAACAAAGAGCGGATTTCGCGGATATTCCAGATGCATGCCAACAAGCAGAACCCGATTCCAAATATCGGAGCCGGTGATATCGGTGCGGTGGTTGGTTTTAAAGACATCAAAACCGGCGATACGCTTTGCGACGAGAAAAACCCGATCGTATTGGAGTCCATGAATTTCCCAGAGCCGGTTATCGGCTTGGCCATTGAGCCGAAGACACAGGCCGATGTAGACAAACTGGGTGTAGCATTGGGCAAGCTTGCTGAAGAGGATCCGACTTTCCGTGTTCAGTCTGACGAGGAAACTGGCCAGACCGTTATCTCCGGAATGGGTGAGCTTCACCTGGATATTCTCATCGACCGGTTACGGCGTGAGTTTAAAGTGGAAGTAAACCAAGGGGCACCACAAGTGGCCTATAAGGAATCCATCAACGGCACAACCCAACATCGCGAGGTGTATAAGAAACAGACCGGTGGTCGCGGTAAATTCGCCGACATCCAGGTGGTCATTTCTCCGGTGGATGCCGATTACGACCTTTCGAAGTCTCCGTTGCAATTTGTCAACGAAATCGTGGGTGGTTCTATTCCCAAAGAATACATCCCATCTGTACAAAAAGGATTCGAATCTTCGATGGTAAATGGCGTATTAGCCGGATATCCACTATCCAGCATGAAAGTACGCTTGATCGACGGATCGTTCCACGCAGTCGACTCCGATTCGCTCTCTTTCGAAATCTGTGCGCGTTCGGCTTTCCGTGAGGCACTCCCGAAATGCCAGCCGGTATTGATGGAACCGATCATGAAGATCGAGGTGCTTACACCGGAAGAAAACATGGGTGACGTGATGGGCGATCTGAACCGCCGCCGCGGACAGTTGCAAGGTGTCGATACACGTGCCGGGGCGCAGGTTATCAAAGCAAAAGTACCGTTATCCGAAATGTTTGGGTACGTTACGCAACTGCGTACCATCACTTCCGGACGCGCTACGTCGACAATGGAATTCGACCATTACGCTGAGGCTCCACGCAACATCCAAGAAGAAGTGATTGCCAAGGCAAAAGGAAAAGTAAACGTTTAATTCAAATACCATAGGCTGCCTGTTGTTAATAGCTCTAACGGGCAGCTTTCACTTTTAACTAAATAACATGAGCCAACGTATCAGAATCAAATTGAAATCGTACGATTACAACTTGGTAGATAAATCTGCCGAAAAAATCGTCAAAACGGTAAAACCCACAGGCGCGGTGGTAAGTGGTCCCATCCCCTTGCCAACAGAAAAGAAAGTGTACACGGTTTTGCGTTCACCACACGTGAACAAAAAAGCCCGTGAGCAGTTTCAGCTTTGTGCGTATAAACGGCTGTTGGACATCTACAGCTCCAACTCCAAAACGGTAGACGCGCTGATGAAGCTCGAACTGCCCAGCGGTGTTGAAGTTGAAATCAAGGTGTGACGGTTTCATTGAAAACAAAAAAAGCCCGTCTCGTTTAGCACGAGACGGGCTTTTTTTGTGTTGTAACTGGCTTACGCTATAGTGCAAACCCTAAACCAACGGTCCATACGCGGTTGGTCAACTTTTCGTCGCCCGTAAAATAGTTGTTGTTTGAGCCGCGGAGATCGGTTATCCCCATGCCATATCCACCATGAACCATCAGTCCATTAGCGAATTGAAAACCGCCGATAAAGTTCAAACCGAAATCAGTGCCTTTCAACGTTCCTTCCTTATCAAACTCAAATTCAGTTTCTGTAGAACCCCAGTCTGAATCATACTTGTTCTTCCCAGAAAGGCCGAATGCAACATATGGACCTGCGCCCAGGAAAAAGTTGCCTGCATTCTGCACTGGGAACTTAGCAACGAAGTTAACTGGGACTTCCAACCACATCGTATTCTGTGTAAAAGAACCAAATTCGTTATCGATTAATTCTGCACCTTTCCCTTGCAACGACACGCCGGGCTGGATTGAAAACCAATCGGTCGCGATTGGCGCATCTAAAAACGCGGTCACGTGAAAATTAGTCGAACTATTTGTTTGGTACGCGGCATTATCGCCCGAAAAATTATACTTCGGGAAATTTACCCCGGCTTTGATACCAAAACCCATGGGCTGACCTTGCGCGAAGGCACCTACAGAGACGCCTAATGCTACTATTGCTAATACTAATTTTTTCATTTTTGATTTCTCCTTTTTCGTTGAAATTTATGTATAAAACCAGATAGAGAGTGGCAAGATATGCGCCACGATTTGCATTAATAGCTTAATCAATTAATTATCAGCACACTACTCTAACATGAGTCATACCAACGAGTGTATGGATTATTGTACACTCAATTAATATCCATTCTACCTTTCCTATTATCAATAATTTATCTTAGCTTTGCAGTCCTTTAGCGAAAGGGTCGGGTGGCCGAGTGGCTAGGCAGAGGTCTGCAAAACCTTTTACAGCGGTTCGAATCCGCTTCCGACCTCGTTTTTATGACAAAAAAATAAGAAAATGGGAGTTACACGCTTAAAAAGAAAAGACAGAAGAAATAAGGTAGTGGCAAAAAACGAAGTGCAATTTTTGAAGCTTGGCCGTAACCTTGAAACAGGTAGCCGTTCCAAAATGCCGGCTAACAGCCAAGTTGTGAAGAACAACGCTGTCCTTGATAAACTGGCCACTGAATTGAAGAAGTAAGCTTACCGTTTACTTCGGTTTCTTTCTAACGATTTTTTAGCATATCCGCCATTTGGCGGATTTTTTCCTTTGCAGACACCCAAACGGTGTCACCCATCCCTCCCACTTCGCCACCTACGTAGTCCATCCCACTTCGCTGTTCGATTTTAGCCGATGAATGGAACGAAGTGGCTCCCGTCAGCTCCGCGATTTGTGTGATGTTCTGTTCGCTGATACCTGAGCCCGGCATCACTTCGATCCTCCCGTTAGCCTGTTTGATCAGTTGGGCTATCGTCTCCACACCTTCCATGGCAGAGTTTTTCAAGCCCGAGGTGAGCAGCCGGTCGCAGCCGAGGTTGATAATGGCCTCCAAGGCTTCGAAAGGGTCCCTGCAACGGTCGAATGCCCGGTGGAAAGTCACCTGCATGGGCCGAGCCAGCTCAATCAATTCGGCCATACGTAAGGAATCAACCTGCCCGTCCGCAAGCAGCATACCGATCACCACACCATCACATTTCGCTTCTTTACAAAACATGACATCCGATTTCATCTCTAAAAACTCGGTGTCTGTGTATAAGAAATCCCCGGCTCGGGGTCGGATCAATACGTGCACACCGATAGACAAGCCTGCCCTGGTAAGCCATACCTGCCCCAATGAAGGGGTGGTTCCACCCACATCCAAATTCTGACACAGTTCCACACGATCGGCCCCGCCTTCCTGCGCAGTTAAAGCCGACAATACCGAGTTGGCACAAATTTCTAATTGGTATGTTTTATCCATGGTTGGGGATGTATTCTTGTGCTTCAAACCTACTTAAATTTACCTTTATATCCAATTTCTGCGGCCCAATCTCAACCAACAAATTCCTATCTTTACGCCGCATGCGCGAATCGTTTGATATCATTGTCATCGGAAGTGGCCTTGGGGGTCTCGTCTGTGCCACCATCCTGGCCAAGGAGGGACTTAAGGTGCTCGTATTGGAGAAAAACAAGCAGTACGGCGGCAATCTCCAGACCTTTGTACGCAATCGTTGCATCTTTGACACAGGCGTCCATTACCTGGGCGGATTGGAAAAAGGCCAAAACCTCTATCAGTATTTCAACTATCTTGGCATCGCTGACAACCTCCATCTCAAGCGTATGGATAAGAACGGTTTCGACCGGATTACATTCGATAATGACCCTCACGAGTACCCATACGCACAGGGTGGAGACAACTTCATCAACCAGCTCTGCCACTATTTTCCTAGCGAGCGTCATGGTATCGCCAAGTTTTACACGCGTATGCAAGAGGTTTGCCAGCAATTTCCTCTCTATTTTCTCAATGGCAAAGACGCCTACCAATGGAATGAAGAAATACTCAGTTTGAAAGTGCACGATGTGATAAACAGCTGCACCACCAACCCGAAACTACGTGCGGTCCTGGCCGGCGTCAATCTGTTATATGCTGGAATCGCCGACAAGACCCCATTCTATGTTCACGCACTATCCACCAACTCCTATATCGAAAGTGCATGGCGATGTTTGAATGGTGGCAGTCAGATTGCCAAGCTTCTCATCAAGGCAATCCACAAGAACGGCGGCAAAACGCTGAAGTATAAAGAGGTGTCACAACTTCACATCGAAGATGGCCTAGTGCGGTCGGTCTCAACTACCGATGGAAGTACGTATCGGGCAGATACCTTTATATCCAACGTTGACCCCAAGCAAACACTTCGCCTCATGGGCCAATACCCCGTACGCAAATCGTACATCAACCACATCCGGCAGGCAGCGGACACCATTTCGTCATTCAGCCTCTACATCGTACTGAAACCGGGACGAATACCGTACCTCAATTACAATTATTACCATTTTAAAGACGAAACCAGCGTATGGGGCAACATCCATTACGACGAGACCGACTGGCCTGCTGGGTACATGGTGTCGATGAATGCGAAAAGCGAAAACGATCAGTGGGCAGAAGGGATGACCGTATTCACTTACATGCGCTATGAGGAGGTCTCTAGGTGGGCCCAGACGCATAACACGGTTGCATCGGCAAGCGATCGTGGCGACAGTTATGAGCAATTCAAGCAACGGAAAACTGAGGTCATGCTCAATGAGCTAGAGAAGAAATTCCCAGATCTGCGGAAACATATCCGCGCAACGTATGCATCCACCCCACTCACCTACCGCGACTATATTGGTAGTGAAACCGGCGGGATGTATGGTTTTATAAAAGATGCCAACCAGCCGCTGAAAAACAATCTCCCACCGCGCACTAAGATCAAAAACCTTCTGCTCACGGGACAGAGCGTCAACATGCACGGTATCCTTGGAGTAACCATTTGTGCGGTGCTAACGTGTTCGGAACTATTGGGCAAGGACTATCTGCTCCAAAAAATCAATGAAGAAAACGGATTACACATCCCCAATGCATATGGCAGCACTTAATCTCAAACCCCTCGAACGTATACAGCCCATTCCGAAAGAACAATTTATCCGGCGGTATTACCGTACACAACAACCTGTACTTATTGAGAACCTCACGGACGCATGGAACAGCAAATGGACATTTGACCATATCAAATCCCTGGCCAGCGAGCAGCTCGTGCCGCTGTATAACAATAAGCCTGCCGAGGGAAAAGAAAGCGTTTATGAACCGGTGATGAAAATGCAGTTCGGCGAATACATCGACCTGCTTAAATCAACACCCACCGACCTCCGTATTTTCTTTTACACGTTGAAAGATCATTGCCCACAGCTGCTGGAAGATTTTGAATATCCCGATATCGGACTGAAATTCTTCAAGCGGCTACCAGCTCTGTTTTTTGGAGGTGGGCTATCCAAGGTCTTCCCCCATTACGACATCGATTTGCCGGACAACCTGCACATTCACTTCGAAGGCAACAAACGTGTGCTGCTGTTTGGGCCAGATCAAAGCAAAGACCTATACAAGGTGCCATTTTCAATACACAACATCGACAAGATCGATCTCGACAACCCAGATTTCGACCGATACCCAGCCCTAAAAAATGTGCAGGGTTATGAAGTGCACATGAAACACGGTGATGCCCTCTATATGCCAAGCGGTTGGTGGCATTACATCACCTATCTCGACGGTGGTTTTTCGATGACGTTGCGGGCATTACCGCGCACACCGCGGCGCGTGGCAAAGATGCTATATAACGTCTTCGTGATGCGACTTGTCGACAACTCGATGCGGAAGATAAGCGGTCAGAAATGGCTAGATTTCAAGGAGCGGTGGGCCTACCGGCGAACGCAACGGGCGCTAGAGAAGACCTAGCTGATTGCCGAACCGATAGCTGAGTCCAATTTCGTGTGTGGTGTTGTTGATGCGCCTACTCAACACTTCGCTACCGGGATTAAACTGGTAGCTGTATCCTAACCCGAAACTCGCGAAATTGAACTGAGCCATGCCAGCAATCTCCCCATAACTGCGGAAGTTGCCGCCTATACCAAAAACTTGCTTAATGAAGAATAAGGCGGAGGCTTCTGCCTGTGGACGGAGGCTTTCGGAGTACGTAACCAACACGGACGGGCGGAAGTGGAAATCTGTACCCAACGGAAACAACGCCCCTGCCGTAAGGTGGTAGATGTTACGGAAATTGTATCGGCTATCGTCCGACCCACCCAAGCTGCTCAGCATCAGGCGTGGCAGGGAGAGTCCCACGTAGTAGCGCTCGGGTCTATACAACATTACACCAAAGCCGACCAACGGATCGACTTCCTTTACGTCTTCTCGAAATGCAGGGTCTTGTGGGTCCAACTGCGAGAAGCGCCCGTCCATGTAAGCTACTCCGGCATTCAGCGACAATCCCACGTATTCCGTTTGGGAGATACGGACGCTCTTCGCAAAAAATGCACTGGCTTCGGAAAGTTTTTCCACCGCCAGGCTCTCATGGCGGATGCTGAGCCCCGCCGTGGCACCAAAGTCTTTAAAGCCGATATGTCCGCTACCCCAAAATACGGCAGGCGCACCATCCACGCCCACCCATTGGCGGCGGCTGATCACACTTACTTCGCCACCACCGGCTATCAGACTTGCTGCTGGATTCAAAACCGTGCGCAACCGCCCATGTTGCGTATGCGTTAGCGGTTGTTGCGCGTTTGCGGCAGCTGCGAACATCAAAATCGCAGCTACCGTATTCATTGTTATTCTTCTCATTTTCCTTTTATCTAATAACTAACGACTGATGACCAACGACTAATCAATACCTCATTACAAAGTATCCCTTCTGCGCCCGCCATTCGCCATTTTCCTTGATTTCAACAATGTAAAAATAAGTTCCCGCAGGCAATTGCAACTGTCCGGTAGAGACGCCGCGGAAGACCTTATTCGCATTGTCATATCCAGAAACCTCGAACAATACCGTTCCATTTTTATTGATGATGGTTACCCTATTTTCCGGATAATCCCTGATTCCTTCAATCATCAGGAATTCATTAATCCCATCGCCATTCGGTGATACGGCTTTATGCACCCGCACCGGGAAGTCGCTTCCATCCGTTACCTGGATGGTAACGCTTACCGGTTCGGCCGGATAATAATTGGCGTTTCCTTCCTGCGTGGCGGTGATGGTGACGGTTCCCACACGGAGTACATCGAGCGTGTTCCCGTCAAGCTTAGCCACCTGCTCATCGTCTAGCGTCAGTGTCACCGACAAGCCGCTGCTGGCCAGTACATCCAGCGGTACACGGCCCACGCTGCGATCCAACTCGTCCGGCGCGTCAAATTCAATCTGCTGATGGGCGCGCGTCACGGTCAGCGTTGTTTCGTTATATTTAAACACATAATTCGCCGACTTTCCACCGCTGATTGTAATTGGATAGTTGCCTACGTCGCTACTCGGCGTCGCCGCGGTTGTGGCCACCGGCGCTTGTTCCAAATCCTGTTCCGTATCTTCATTCTCGAAACCGGAATAATGGAGTTCAAACGCCGGATTGGCCTCCCCGAATGGTCGGTCGACAGCTTGAACCGAAACTGAAAGTGTAGCGGGTTGGATAGCCAATGTCCGCACCACATCTTCCGCGGCCCCATAAATTCCTGCACCGGCTTGCGATGCGATGACTTGCACCGTACCTGCGCCATTTATACGCACACGGTTACCGTCCACAATTTCCGCGATATCGGTATCGTTGCCCTGCACATCCGTTATTCGGTAAGATACCGATAATCCGCTGGTTGCCGTTCCTTGCAATATGATTTCTTTATCGCCGTAGGTCTTGTCCGGGATTGGTGCAAACGCAATTTGTTGTTCCAATTCTTCCACTACAAGCACACCTATGGATACCGAGCGCTCCTCTCTCGTATTCCGTACCACACCATTGGCTTGCAAGGTATGCCTACCCAATTCCAGATCAGCAGGGATCGCCAATGTGCCCTCAAACGTACCGTTTTCCTGTACAGGTATGTGACCCAGCAATTGCGGTTCGGAGAACACGTACAATGTGATTACCGTTCCCGGCTCAAAGCCATAACCTGTCACCCGCACCGAAGCCCCTTCACCACGGATAATACGGATGACCGCTTCAACGTCCGTAATTGGGATTAGCTGATCATTGATACCGATAGAAGCCAAATCCATTGCGAATCCATCACCGCTTAGTCGCAAGTAGCTGTTATCGATCACTTCCAATGTAACGTTTTCCGGCTGGCCGTCAACAATCACGACGGTCTCTCCCGGCTGCGGTGTTGGCAGTTCACCGGTTTCGTCGGGCACCGGTATGGATGGCACTACCACGGGCGTGGCAGCACTAAACGCGCCCGTCCCGGCCGCGTTGACTGCCGCCACGCGCAACCGATAAGGCACGTTGTTGGTCAGTCCCGTTAACGTTGTTTCAGTAGCTGTAGAAATACCGTCGTCAATGGTATGCCAAGTTGCACCATTGTCCGTGGTATACTGGATTACGTAGTCCGTTATTGGGGCACCGTCGGTGTTTTCGGGTACCTTCCAAGTAAGTTGCACCTGTTCATCACCCGCTTGCGCCACCACAGCTGTCGGGGCGGCTAAGCTACTGCCCGCGGATAGGTTTGCGATGGCATTATTCAATTGTTCCAACGCTGCGTCTACTGCTGCCTGCGTAGCCGTCGGATTATCGAGCACAACCTGTGCGGTATTTACTGCCTCTTGCAGGTCGTCCCAACTTGCTGGCGTATAATCCGTTTCTACCAATCCATCCACTTCACCAACAGCTGTTTGCAGTGCCGATTTATCCACTGTTACGAGGAAGGCCAGCGTATTAGATTCCAATGTCGGTGTAGCTGTGCTGGCGACAAGGGTCACGTTACCGGCCTTTTCACCGGTGATCGTAAGTTGAACCGTACCTCCATTGGTTGTAGCCGCCGATAAGCCGGTGATTGACCCATCGCCGCTTTGTTGTGCAAATACAATTTGCAGCGTACTCTCAATGCCGGTCGTAATGGTGTTTCCAGCATTGTCTTTCAACGTGGCTGTCAATTGACGGGTATTGCCAGAAGCCAAGTCGGCCGTGCTTGCTACCAACTCAAGTTGTGCAGCGGTACCATGGCCGGCAACCATCACTTTCGATGGAGCTGATGTCAGTGCTGGATTAGCCGTAAAATTGAGTACGTACGTTTCACCGACGATACCTGAAAGCGCAATGTCAGTAAACGTGATGATTCCCGAGGTAGCCACGAGCGTTGTTGCGCCGGTAAGTGTACCACCATTTCCAGCAGCAATTGCAACGGTTACCTCTGTGTCGTTGTCTGAGGTAATAACGTTGCCGTAAGCATCGCGGATCTCGATCAACGGTTGCGTAGCAAATATTTCACCGCTGGCACCGGCAACGGGATGTTCGATAAAGACAAGCTGGGTTGCCGTATTTGGTGACACCGTACTGTTATACGGACTGCCGTTGATGGCGGCGCCCCCCAGGGCAATGTGGATTTCATCTTCGCCTGCTCGGGTTGGTACGTAGGTCACCGAGTATGTGCCATCACCGTTATCGACTATATCACCTACTTCCGCCCCTGTATTTGCACCGTCGATATTCAGATCAATGTCATCAAGCGATACATCACTTACCGGATTGCCTTCGCTATCGCGAATGATAATGGTGATGGTAGTGGTTTCGCCAGCCGTACCCGGCGTGACAACAGCAGTTGTGGTGGAAGCATCCGGTGCACCTGCGATTAAGGTGATTGCATTTGATGTTACCGCCGGTATAGTTGTTGCGGATGTTGTTGAAATACTGAATTCCAGTTCATAAATACCTGCCTCTCCGGTAATGCCTAGATCGGTAAAACTCCAGCTTTCTGTGTCACTTAGCAGCCGCGTTGCAGCGGTGCCGTCCAATGCCCCATTCCCCGATTTAATAGCGGCATATAGAACAGTTCTACCCGTGCGCGGGCCAGCTGGATTGTCAAATGCGTCCAATAGCTCGATAGTGGGTTGCTGGCCGAATACCATACCACTCCGTGTTGTTGCACTAGGCTGGGTGCTTATTGCCAATTTTGCTATTGGTCCGCCTATGATTTCTGAAGAGTAAGGGCTGCCACTGATGGCATCGCCGTTTAAGGTAATGGCAATATTATCCATGCCAGACTTGGTCGGTGTGTAAACCGCTTTGTAAGTACCAGGGGCCGTACCCGCAACGAACGTCAGCGTGCTCGTGTTATCACCGATGATGCTACCCGATAAATCGGTTGACGCGCCTGCAACAGGGTTATCATATTCGTCCAGCACCGTAACCGTAATCGTGGTTTCCTCCCCGGCCGTTCCGGCCCCGACAGTAGCAGTCGTATGGCCAACAGAGGCCGCACCAACTGTAACCACAACCGTCTCCTCGTCCGTGATGTCCGTGCCCGCAAGCGTACCGGTGATCGTAGCCGTCCCAGGGCTCGTAGCCGTAAGCGTGGCCGTATAGGT
>Ga0182739_1000254_pt1 | contig 87438 bp, 175 predicted proteins | sample eDN5th30CBELigBY_FD_128873 | JGI IMG/M metagenome (GOLD analysis project Ga0182739, IMG submission 128873) | Enriched backyard soil microbial communities from Emeryville, California, USA - eDNA 5th pass 30_C BE-Lig BY (version 2) (version 2) | ecosystem: Environmental > Terrestrial > Soil >...
TCCATATCATTGATGCACTGCCTAACAAAATTTGCCTTTTCAGCAAGCTCTTCCTCATATCCTTCGGGGATCTTGATAGTCCATGGAACTCGTGCAATCATCATCTCAACAAGTTCGAGGGCAGGGGCGATAGCACCATCTTTTGCCATTCGTTTATAGGTATCACCAGCATGGGGCCAACGAAGTTCTTTACTGCATTCCTCGAAAATTTGACCTCCCAAAGTCAGGGTGCCAAGGAACCCACTCTCTGAAAATGAAAGGGTGGGAATATCGTTATCCCCTTGGGTTAGGGAAACTTCTTCATTATCAATTTCTTCTGCCAAAGAAGATTCTCCTTACCTGAGAAACGGATTATCCATCCGAAGATTAGTTGATTGTAAGCTGGACAAAAAGTTTGGTATGTTAATTTGCTCAGCCAAAATAGCCACGCTATCAGACAGCGTATCGACGATATCGTCGTGTCCAGACTCACCAGAGCGTCTTTGACCAGTAAAGGCTTCTAGTTCTTTGTAGACAAAGTTAAGATCATTCGAAATTTTATTCTCATAATCATGACCACAGTTTTTAAGGAAAACTATGTGTCCGTTTTGAGCCAGAGAACTTACAGGGCGGAATCTATCCAACTTACTCTTTGTTGTAGATAGTGTTCTGACTCTGAAACCTTGTTCAGATATTTCCCTTGTAAGAATACCTGTAGCGGCTTTTGCAGCGGCGCCAGGATCGAGGGGTAAAATTACATCAACGTCTACACCATCTCTAATTGCGTTATTTAGAATAAATTCTTTCCAGTCACCAAAGCGAATACGTGTTCTTTGCACATCATGTACAAAGTAATTACCGTTCTTTAGTTTAGAGACTTTACAACTTGCTGTGTAGTCGGGAGAATTATTTGCATCAGATTTAAGTGTAGATGCAAGGTCGTAGCTGCGAACTGTCTTAATAATTTCTGATTTTGGTGGCTCTTCAATAGCTTCAGTCACCCAGCTTCTAATGAAGTGCGTTGAGGATAATTCCCGTGCATTCCAGTCGCCAAGTAGAAGTCTGCGACGTTCAACATCAGGGAGAGCTTCAAGAGAGCCTAGGTATTCTGGTTGATTTTCAATAAGCCATGGGTTATCATAGATAGTGCCGAGTAATACCTGAAAGCTGAGTGGTCTTACTTGTTTAGGATGATCCATCGGAAGATTTGGATTGCCGTATTTAACAATCATCTCTTCTCTAGAATCTCCCCAAAAAATAATACCTTCTCGACGAAGAATCCATCGAACTTTGCCATTCTTTTCGGGGTCAGGGAGTCCCGCATTAGGGTGGTCATCATCGTAAAGCCACCATTTTACCCAGTTGTACAAAAATGAATCTGGATCAGGGTTACAACTTAACCAGATTGAAGGGTCTAGATTAGCTTTTGTACGCAAACGAGAGATTAACCACCAAATGTGCTTTTCATCAGCATGCGTGCATTCGTCATAGAACACATTTGACAATTCTAAACCATGGTATAACTGCCCAGCACTGTCATTTTCATAGTGTGAGAAGGACACCGAAGCTCCTCGGTCGAAAATGATACGCTGGTCTTTGAGTTTAATTTTGATATCATCTACTTGAGAGTAGAGATGAACAGCGGCGTCAAAAAGACCACCGCTTTTCATAATAGCTGTAGAGTTTTTACGAATACAGAATCCACGGTAAAGTGGATCGTCCTTCCATCGTAAATGTCTCATTAATCCTATATGGGACTTAGAAGAACCTGCTGCCAATACTGTTATGAAGCTCGCTACACTTCTCTCAAGTTTCCCTGAGTGTCGGACCAACTCTTAATTCAAAAGAATTCTCTCTGTTTCGGAATAGCTTTATTCCTACTCTACTCACTTCCACTTACGTGTGTTTTCGATGGCCTCTACGCACTGTCTTTAAACATTGGCACGGGATTACCCTCAGCTTTACCTGTTAGGGCTTCCCCGTTTAAGAGAGTTTTAAGGGAGGCGCAATTCACCACCCGCTACCAGAATCCTCGCAGAGGAGTTGAGGTAATTTTCCTGAAATGTACTTTGGGGGCCAACAATTACTCCCTCATCACTCATTGCTTATTCCATCCATAATATTTAAGCTCTGCTGCTTCACGAGCTTTTACAGCATCTTCAAAATTAACAAACATGCCTAATCGGATATGTTCATTCTCTACGTGAATTTCAGCAGACCATTTACCTTGTTTAGTATAAAAACTAACACCTGATTTACCAGAACTGTTATTTGGATCTAAACCTTTATTATAGCCTTGTACACTATTTGAAGCCCAACGGCAGTTTTCCTTACAATAATCCCCATTGACATCAATACGATCAAGGCTCATGCCTTCTGGAGCTTCACCCATATCCTCAAAGAATTTCTCAAAAGATCCTCCTAGGCGAGGATTCCATTCAGAACAAACTTTAATGCCTTTACCGGCATGATAAGGAAAATCTTCAGCAAGTTCTGGCTTACAACGTCTCAGCATACCTTCGTGTATCTGGTAAGTCCGTGTATTAGACATTCCGTGCGTTTTCCTAGAAGCTTCTCCTACGCAACCACAACTTGAAGTATTTCCTGAGACAAGATTGTTTGTAGTTACCAAAGTAAGGTTTTCATTACCACAATCACACTTACACCAAACTTGACGTTTGTTTGCGTATGGGTGTCGTGGACCTTCAGAAACAATCTCTAATAGTCCATAACGATTACCCGGTTGGTAACGCATCGTACTATATCCACAGCCACAAGTTCTTTTCTTTTTAGATGTCAGGTCTTTATGTTTGTAGATGGCTTCACCGCCACATTCACAAGATACTTTCCAAAGCGCTGTGTCTGCCGTATCGTCTTCTTTTTCTTCAAACCTAGAGACTACAGTAATGAATTTAATTTTAGTTCCAACTAGGTCTTTCAATTTATATTTTCTCATGCTTACTCTCTAATTAAATTAAAAAGTGCGTGTCATCCCGACAAGGCATGAAAAGGAGCGTTTCCCAACGGGTCCTATTAAGAAAGCGCCCTACCTCACCAACCGTATAACTACAGCCTCATGTTTGGATTTACGGAACGCTTATAACTAATGATAGCAGAGGCCGTTACTTTATAACAACTTACTATTGAAATAAACAGGGCGCTTCACAGCGAGCCTAAAACTTTCTACTATTTACTTTCTTCGACTTCTTGTCCAGCCGCTTTAAGATATTGGCGAACCATAAGATCCCTATTTCTTCCTGTAATCAGGAATGGAGGTTTCTTCACTTCACGTTTAAACGTATCCCAATCCATTTCATCAAGTTGTTCTTTAGTAAAGATTTCTTGGATGATCTGATATTGGAAACCTGGGGTATTCTCCATAATCTCGTCTGTCTCAAAATACATGAACGCTTGGTGAGGGAAACGCATGAAAGGGACTTTACCTTCCTGAAGGACAGCACCTTTGTTAGCGAGAGCAACTACGTTTTTCATGAAGTCAAAACCGAGACTATCTTTAGTGCCAGTTACGAGGACGATATATTTGTTAGCCATTATTATTAAATCCTAAATTCTGTATGTAAGGGAGAAGTATATCAAACTATTCCCAAATAAATCAAGTCTTTTATAAAATATTTCTATTAAAATGCTCTATATTTCAAGAGCATTCTGTAGACTTACTTTGTACAACTACTTAAACAGGTTTCTCTTCCCAAAACAGGGAGTAAACGCCTGTAGCAGCACCAGAACCAAAGTTATGCAGTCTTAGATAATAAGTACCAGCACCAAGACCACGCTCTGATTGGGCACCACCACTAACAGTTTGTTGTTGTGCTGTAGCGTTAGCTGCTACAATTCTCGTGTTTTCTACAACAGTTCCGCCAGTAACACCTGAACCAAATACAACAGGAGCAGCATGTGTTGTAATCGTAATCACTGGGTTATAATATGGCTGCTTACGTTGAGCCATTCTATTCTTACCAATAATCGGTAACGCTGTATTGAATGTAGCTACTTCTGTAGCACCTATAAGCGCTTGGAATCTAATGCTACCAGCGTCTACTGACAAACTCTGCTCAAACAATACAAAATCAATAGGAGAGACAAACTTAAATATTTGGACGTTTCCTGCTGGAATGTTAAATTCAAAGAAACTTCTAAACTCTCTCCCTTCAAATAAGCTTGTCTGTCCTTGGTCAACACGGAGCCGTCTAAATCCTTCATCAGCAGAAGTCCAAACATCCCTTGGAAGATTTGTAACACTATAAGGAGACACAATCTCTGCTGTGTCTTGAATTACAAGCTTACCTGTAACACCCTTCACCCAAACAATCGTATCTGATTCTTCGACATAGAAAGTTTGAGTAGTATAGATAGGAACACCACGAGCATCATCAGCAGGTTGTGTAGGAGAAACGATGATAGAGACAAGGCCACTTGTGTGGTTTGTAATTACAAAGCTTTTACTAACTGAAATTGAAGCTAATGTATTTAGATTTGAATATGATGTACTACTTGGTACAGTTACGATTTGCACAGAATTCCCCCTTATAGGAATAATTGTTTTTTGTTTTGAAACGGGGAAATTGAAAACAAGTATTAGCCGCCACTCTATCCTGCTAGCTAATGGTGAGGATACGAAAGTCTATCCTCTTCTCCGCACTGTCCGTTTAGGACAAAGCTTAAATAAATGGACAGCCGCCAGACTGTCCGGGGTTCAGAACTAGGCTGCTCTGATACCAGGCCGAAGCCTGATGTGGTGCCGATAATCTGATTTGAACAGATAACCTATCGACTAATATGATTTACCTTCTTGGTAACGAACTCTGCGATTATGTCTTCCGTTACCAATATTCTTACCCTTATATGTGTCGGTCTGAGAGTGACAGTTAGGACAGATTAGACACACATTATCTGGTGATGCATTTTCACTATTACCATCAATGTGCTCAACCTCTAAAACTATGTCTTTTCCGTTCCAGTCAGTCAATCCACAAACTGAACACTTGTAACCATGGACTATAGTAAGGAAGTTCTTAAGAACCCTGTTAACAAAAGATTTACCATGCAAGTACCAATCTAAGAAGTTATCTTCTACTTTCTTTTCTGCGGCACATTTCTGCGAGCAATACTTACTTGTTGAATTTCTCAGAGGAAAGAATATTTTACCACAATTCAGGCACTCGCACTCTTGCTTTATTTTTCTAGACTTGGTTGTCTTATTATTAACAGATACTGCACAACTTCTTGAGCAAAATTCGTTAATACGCTTTTCGTAAGAGATGACTGTCTGACAATGTCTGCACTTACGGGGATTCTCATAGTAAAGTTTTCTTGCAAAACTTGCGTTTAATTTATAAAGCCTAAGACCCCTATTCATACAAGCATTGTAGCTTGGTAGACCGGCATCTTTAAGGTCAGCTTTTGTAATAGGTAGCTGCTTTACTTTGTAAATTTCCCAAAGACGTTCCACAATTTCATCTAAAGTTATTTCGTACATTTGATATCCTAATATATCTTAATAAGAAACAGCTATCCGTGATTAGGCACGGCAGGGGAGCTACCCTTTTCGCTGTTATTGGAGGCAAAGCTGAGAATCAAACTCAGGTCACGGCGTTACAAAGGCCGGGTAATGATCACTATACGACAATGCCGAAACTAGTTAATCTTCTTTCTTTGGAAGCATATGGAGCGAGAAACGAACAGGTTTCTCTGTAGCACCAACAGAATTATCTTCTTCTGGTGTATCTTCTGTATTCTCTTCCAAAGATTTCTTAATTGTATTTCTACGCTGTTCTTCGTTGATAGCTGCTGATGTGGTTGAAACTACACGTTCCACAACCCACTTTGCAGAGCTTAATTGGTCCTTTGGGATATCTTCACCATTAATTGATTTCTCAATAATGGCAAGAGCAGGATCTTCAAGCTTTGAAAGCTTTGTTAGGAGTTTACGAAGTTCGCTCTTCTTGACCCTTGGTCCGCGAATTCCTTTTGAATTGCGATTTTCAGGATTACTTGTAAAACCCTGAGTATTATTCTTAGGGGCTGCCATCGCAGATACCTCTTGTAATTATTCTAGACAGAAATCTTTCTGAAACCTACTAATCAAAAATAGGCTTTAGAAAGAAGCAGCTATCAACAGGAGAATGAATTGATAGCTGCACATAGCTCTACAACATGGAGGAGAAAGACATATTATAGAGAAGAAGCTTCACGTATGAAAGGAGAGTAAAACACGTGAAGCATACACATCGTTACTTGCTTTATTTCGCTGATGTGAATTAGTCAGTCAAAGAAGCCATCTCTTTCGAGATTATCAAACTCCCAATGACAGTTTGGACACAGGGGTATTACATTATCTTCACTATTAACATCTCGCAAAAGCTCGTGATCTTGGAAGTCAGATACTGCTCTGATGTGGGCAAGCTCTACGTGCTTATCGTATCCACACTTCCTACAACACTCTAAAGCTAAATGTTTTAGCCAAGATCTAGCAAAACTTCTAACGTGAGCATTAATCCAAGATGGATGTTTACCCGCAACGGAGAGTTTTGTTCTGTACTCCCCTAAAGTTTTATCTCTATACTGATTTTCTTTATGTTCTAACCAATGTTCTTCGCAAAGTGTACTCCTATAATTTCGTACTATTTTATCACAACGAGAACAGACCTTTTTACACTTTCTCTTTGGATGCAATTTATTAGTATAATTTGCGGAACAACTTCTTGAACAAAACTTAGGATTTGTGGTTTCTGTACCACAGTTTAAACAATTATTAATTTTAAAATCTCCGATCAGACGGTATTGGTGAAAGCTAGTTAGTAGATCGGTACTAACAGGAGTTGCAACTCTTTTCGCTTTCTTGTATCAGCAATTGCTGAATGTGGCACAGCAGGTGCGGTTTGAACGCACATTTTCAGTTCCAATTACCCGTAGCAATTTAGAAGACTGCTGGGACTACTGCTGCGTAAATTCGCTGGCATGGTTGAATTCGAATCAACGACCGGACGGTTAACAGCCGTCTGCTCTACCACTGAGCTACACGCCATTTGCAAAACTAGAATTTAAATCCGAAATGCTCTGGAATAGACTTCCTTGCATATTCGAAATAAATATTATCTTTCATGAAGAAGTTATCATCAGCTTTAAACTTAACAACTTCTACAAAATCTTCAAATGTTCCGCCATCAAAGAAGTCATGGAACCATTGATGATTCATCACAACATCTGGATAAGCTGAAACAACAATCTGATTTGTCCTGAACATTGTGGAATGATCTAGGAACTCAAATCTGTGATCGCACAATACAACATCAAAACTACAACCAACCCAAGCTTCTTTGTGTCCGTAATGGACGAGTTTAACACGACCGCCATTTGGGAATGTGTAAATACAACTTGCTTGAGAATAGCGGTATTGCTCGCCATCTAGAAGATGCTTAAATATTTCATTACTAGCACCAGCCCTGTCTGGGAATGTGCTAATCATCAAAACAAACTTGTTATTGTCTCGTGCTTCGTGGATAGCTTTGATAGCCAGTCCGTATGTAACACCAGCACCGGGTTCACAAGAAGCGATAGTGAGCTTTGCTTTTGATTGCATCAATTGGTATTGGGCAGGTAAAACAGGTTTAAAACTTGACATAGCGTCTTTTCCTTATTTCATAGCGAAATGTTTTATTTTGGGAGTTACTTGGCCTGCCCAGACTCGAACTGGGACCGAGACAATTATGAGTTGTTCGTGCAATACCCATACACCACAGGCCATCAAAGAATTCCCGCATGTGCGGGCTATGCTGTAGTCACGTTTCAGTCGTCAGACGCACACACAGCTTGTCTTTTAATTGCCTTTCGGTCAACTCTTTAACAGGTAATTGTATAAGGCGGTTTGAAGTCTGGATCCCAATTCACTTCCTTACTAATCAAATCAGAAACCTTTTTCCAATCTGTATTTGGAGTGGTTGGTGCAATCTGTTTAAGTAGTGTGCTACGATCAGGAGTCTTCTTATCAAACACAAGCTTTAGATGATCTTTAATCACCAACCATTGCTTGTCTGAAATACTCTCTGTCTCGGTTAGCTCTACAAAGCCTTGGAGCCAGAAAACAAAATCTTTTTCGGTCATTTATTATTTCTCCCATTCAAGATACAGAATATCAGACTTTTAAGAAAAAGTCAATAGGTAAACGAAAATAATTCAAAAATTATTCGTAATTTGGTAAAATAGTATGAAATTGGGTCTGTCCTTTTTCTGTCAAGGATTCAAAAGCGTACTCAAATCGAAACTTAGCTGTTTCTTCTTGTTGTTCTAATTGAAATTCTTTAACACAAAGACAGACCACTTCATCGCAATATTCGCAGTAGTCCATAGTCTCTAATCTTTTTATTGTAATTGATTAAGAGACTATATCAAAACTGACTTACTAATGTCAAGCTTTTGATAGAAAATTTTTATTATAGTATTCTATGTAATCAGCCGTTCCTTTAGCTCTTTCCTTATCCTTAATAGGTATTCCAACTTGGGTTACTCCTCTATTAAACCAGATATATTCGCTTGTAAAATCATTATAGTTCGGGGAGTAACCTTCATAGAAAAGCTGTTCCGCTTCTTTAAATCCATACCACCAAGTATCTACGTTCATTTCTTGTTTCCTTAATTATCAAATCCCCAATACCCTTCCCAATCATCTACGTCAAAATAATTGTAGAAAAGTTGATCAAGATACCCCGCATATTTACCTTCGTAAAACATAACAGGTTCGTATCCAAACGTTACATCATCCACTTTAAACTTATTAAAGTCTCTTCCAGTGTTTTTGCAAACCCATGCAATCTCTTTAGTGTATTGCTTAATGTCAGCCCATCGTTGGCCTTTAAGATCTACTGTTGGTAGATTTTGTTCATAGAATTTGTATTTCACTTCTTATCCACCTTACAAAAAGTTTTATCTCCCAAGACATCTTCCCAAGCTGAATACATAGCCTCTCTCAAATCATTTTCAGCAGATGCTTTTACAAGACAGCTATCGTGATACACCAAAACTGTATGATCTTTCTGCACCATCCTTTCAATAATACCCATCATAATATCAGAGTCAATCTTTTGTAGAACAACTCCCTTATCTGAGTAGAAACTTGAGCGAATCAAATCATTATGTTGCCTAATCGCTGTCAAAATCTTCTTAACTGGAATAGACCCTACAATACCCACAAACTGTTTATCAATCTGATCTTTCTTAACATCTTCTCTAACCTTACCACTCATAGCCCCAACAGCCTGCGCTTCATCCACTGAGTTGATACCAATAAGGATAGCAAGCTTTGCTAGATTTCGCAATGGATTATGTTTCTTGCCAATCAACTTACTGTGATTATTAATCTCCTCTTCATCTGTCTCTACAAACGATAGGTCAGCATTATACGGATTAAAGTCTTCACCAAATAATTCATAAGCATTTGTACCATCTTTTAAAAGCATCTGATAGCAAATACTAGGATGGATGGCATTGAAGTCAAGTTCAACAACAGGTTCACCATCAATTTCTAGATACTCATTACGCAAACGTTGGGGCAGAAGTTGTACACCACCACCTGCTGCATAGATACGGCCAGCGACGTGCATTGTGTCTAGGAAAACACGTTTATATTCTACTGTTGCGATTTGTTTACCGTTATACTTAATGTCTGCACCTTTTAAACTGCTGTTGTATGTTTCCATCTTTTCTCTAGCCTCTTTAATGCCAATTTTTCCACGAGTACCTAGTATGTCTCCGGTCTTCCTATCTCTTACTTCTACAGAATCTTCTACATGCCACTCATCAAACAGATCAACCATGTTATCACTATCCCAAAGATCAATCAATCTTTTTCTGAAGATTACACAAGATGAGATTACATATTCAGGAACTCGTTTACCTTTATCGTATCTCCAAGAGTCAACAAAGCCTTTGTAAATATGAATATAAGATTTTTCTTCTAGGAATTGGAGAAGACCCTTAACACCTCTATACCCAATCTTAGTTTTGTTATTCGTGTAATAGGATGGATCTAGACTAACCCTCATCCCTTCTGCTGTGTTGTTCATAGCACGAGCAAAATTAGACACAAACCATTTAACAGCAGTATCCCATTTACCACCACTATGTTCATTCAGTGAATCAGTGATGTGTTGATAATACTGAGACTGATGGTAGTGTAGGTAGGTGTTAGAGCAAGACAGAGAAATAGCATGTCTATCTAAAGCACTCATCTTACTTAAATCATAAATCATCTTATCCTCATAGTTGTGTGTGTTGTAATGTTAGTAGATAGAGAGATGTTATAGCTATGCTAGTATTGTCAAACGCTGAAGTCTACAACCCGCATGGATAAAGGGCTACAGAGGAGATGTGCTCTCCATAGTTCATTTTTTGATCAATTGTAAACCTAACAACCTCTCGTTGCATAGGGAAGACATTACCATAGAACGACAGCTTGTCAAGAACATTCCACACAAAAATATTTTCCATTACCCCTTGCATCCATCCCCACACCCTGCTATTCTATACCCCACAGAGCACAGAGATGTGCAAACATAAATTAAATGCCTGAAGGGATTAGGAGAGGAAATGAAATTTTACGTTGTATTTGAGCACTGGTATAATTATTGTGATCAATGGGATGTTGCAGAGTCTTACTGGTTAAGTGAAGAAAAAGCAATTGAACGTGTTATTGAACTTGAGTCTAAAACTAAGATTAGTGAAAACTATTGGGTAGATTACGAAAGTATTCAAACTGAGGATTAAAGCATGCAACAGAAAAGTAAAGAATTCTTTGAAAAACTGGCTTCCCTTCTTGAAGAATATGGTGTAGAAATAGAAATCACAGAATCGTGTTACGGTTATCAAGGATTTCAAGTGGATGGGCTGGAATTCGGTATTCCGTATGTTGTAGAGGATGGAGAATTCAGTTACAATAGCGTAGATTATGTAGAGCTTGCTGGACGATTCCATAAAACAGAAGATATTCGTGAGGAGATTGGGAAGTGAAAAGTATTCAAATTTGGGTTGTGCATGAAACGCAAGGCGGTAAGCTGGTTCGTGCTTTCACTACAGAGCAAGATGCTTGGAGTTTCCTGCAGTGGTCGCATGCTGAAAAAGAATTAGATGGAAGATATTTTACAGTGAAACCAATTTGGCTAGAAGACTGGAGTAAGAAATGAAGACTATTCCTAACGTTCCATACGGCTGGATGGATTTTGTCTCTCGTGTAAAAAGCTTGACAACGAGCCCACTCTCAGCAGATAATTATTCAGTGATGATGCGAGAATATTACATTCTTGGTAAAACACCACAGGAGTATGTGAATAGCTTGAAATAAATTTTTGAAATAAGGAGAGTATTATGTGCGATTTTTACGAAGAAATTTATGAGATGTGTCAAGAAGCGATTGATCCGCATTTAAAACCTAATCAACATGGGATGTACAGCATTACTAAAGAAAGTTTAATCCCTAGTGTTGTAGAAAGTCTTGAATATCTTATTGAATTCTGGCAAGCTAACAAGAATAAGGAAGGTATTGACCTATGTGGAGCACGGAATGTCTAAAATCAAAATCATTGAACGTCCATACGGAAAGAAACGTTATTGTGTGTATTTTGGGAAGCAGCTGATGGACAGGTTTAGTAGTAAAGAAAATGCGAATCATTATGCTAGTATGTATTTGGTTCCTCCGTATAGCCTAGAGACGAATAACTGGTATAGTTAAAGGAGGATAGAATGAAATATGAACTTCAAATGATTCATCCTTTCACACGAGAACCTGTTGTATTCCAGATCAGTGAATTCGTTCACAAGGCTTATCAGTTTGCAAAGAAAGCCCACCAAGGTCAGAAGAGGAAATATACGGGTGAAGATTATATAAATCACCCTGTAGAAGTTATGAGTATTGTTTCAACTGTAACACACACAGAAGAAATGCTTGCTGCTGCTCTACTTCATGATAATTTTGAAGATTGCGGTATCACTCTTTACCAAATAAAGAAAGAATTTGGTTGGCAAGTTATGGCTTATGTAAACGACCTGTCAGATGTATCCAAGCCGGAAGACGGGAACCGCGAATTACGCAAGAAGCTAGATCGTGATTGGATCGCTGAAGCTTATCCTGCTTCTAAAACAATCAAGCTTGCAGACCTCATCAGCAATAGCCGTTCAATCGTAAAACACGATAAAGATTTTGCTCGTGTGTACATCAAAGAGAAAGAATTGCTTCTTGAGGTGTTGACAGAGGGTGATGCTACATTATACGCTAAAGCTAAGCAAATCGTTGAAGAAGCTAAAAAGGAGTTGGAATTAGAATGACAAACAAAGAAGCTCATCTGCGGACAATTGCTATATTTGCATTGTCCTTCATAGTCATCGGGATTGTGGCAACACTGTTTTATTTCTTCCCTCAAGTGATGTCTGGAATCACTGTATTTGGATTCTTTGCAATCTGCTTTGGGATGGCTTATAATTCATTTTACCAAGCGCACAAGAACAGCGGAAAAGAGCCTAAATAAATCGTGCAAAGCCCTAAGCAGTAGGGTAGGATACTCCCTATCGGGGGAATAAGAGAAGTCGCTTATTTAGGAAGAGAATCGTACAGAAAAGAGGAGATTTATGCGAAGAATTATGTGTTTCTTCGGTGTGCATAGGTGGCAGTATCTAGGTACGCTTGATTGGAGTGATGGGACAGGTACTAAAACGTACTGGTGTTACCATTGCAAGAAATTAAAAATGGAGGGTACAAAACTATGAAACAAGAGGATATTGACTTCTTCCAAAGAATTGATGCCAAGAAAGAGAATGGTAGCATCCAATCAATCCTTTCAGAAGGTAATCTACAAGCATTGAGCTTTGAATCTGTAGCTAAACGTATTATTATGAATCTTCTGAATGACAGGCAAGCTATTTTGACGGAAAATAAGGCTATGTCGAGCTATCTTAAGAAGATTGGTCACTACACTGCTGAAGCTTTGGGGATTAAAGAATGAAATGGTCTGACCTGCTGACAACAAAAGATATTGAAAATCTTTTGAAATTAGCTTACTATCGTACTTTTAAAGGAGAGAAGAAATGAGCGACGTACAAAAAGTTGTAAATGAGATTAACGAGAAACTGTTCAACGACCCTGTATCTGAGACTGACTACTTCCGTTACCTTGAATACACAACTACACCTATTGGTGACTTCGTTAAATATATGGGGAACTTCATCTGGGACTCTGAGAATGATTACCGTGAATGGATTGATGATGAACAAGAACCACTGGAAGGTTATCTAGTCAAACAGATGATTGAAATCAATAAAGTAATTGTTAGCAGTCTTCGTGTTCTTGACAAACGATACAAAGCAATTGCCAAAGTAATGGATAACCGCTTGAAAGGTGATGGGTTGCGTGCAAATATTCTGGAACGCACACAAGAATTTGTTGACAGTCAAAATAAATAAGTAGGATAATAAACATGAGTGGTAAATTTGTAAGTTTGGTGCTGGTGGATCGTCAGTCAGATAACCTTGATGAGGAATGGGGTCGCGGGTTTAAAGGAATTACCCACCTAGAGTTTGAAACTGCGCAAGATGCCAGACAGTTTTATGTAGAACAAGACTATCTTTATCAGGACGGTATTTGGAAAGATACTCGGTTTGTGATTATCCCATATATGGGCAAGAAGTAATGGACGAAGAAATTGTTTGTTATCAAATCGAGATTCTTGTGCCGACAGGAACGCACAAGTACATTTACTCAGACAAGATTCCAACAAACGAGGAAGTCCAAACTGAGTATGGGTTGTTCGCAAGAGTTGGTTCAGTAAATGGTCTGATGCATATTGTTCAACACAGGCAACAATTAGAATCTTATAAAACTCTGTTGAATTTTTATCAAGAGTCCTACAAAGAAGATAGGGGGATTAAGTGAACGAAGACAAAATTCAGATTTGGGGTAAATGGGTTGGACATGAGACAGACCATCCTGACTGCCTTCTACTAGAAACAGAAATCCATTTGAACGGTAAGAAAGTAGATTGGAATTTTGTAGATGTCTATTCTTTGGCCTTGTACTACAAAAACTGCAAACCATACAAAGATTATCCCTATTCTTACTTTGAACCTTTCAGTTGTTCATGCGGTATTGCAGGATGTGCAGGTATTTGGGGCGGAATTGATGTAAAAGAGCGTAAACACTCCATTCAATGGAGTGCCAAGAAAGAGCACGGATACGGTTTCCTTGAGAAAAGCTTTTATTCGTTTGACAAGAAGCAGTATCTGAAAGCTTTTAATGATTTTCTTTTCTGGCTAAAGATGGAATGCGATTATGATTATAAGCTCTGCGTAGATATTGGACATTATGAAGGTGGTGAGACTACAGTAGGCGAATTCTTTGAATGGTTGGAGACAAAACAATGATTTACATTCTCGCTTGGCTCATATGTGGTGTTTGCTCTTTTTATCTACTTAGGTCTTTCCTCTATCGCATCACAGAGGATCAAGGAGGATTGTTCCATTGCATTCAAGAATTGTTTGAGCAAATGGATAAGGAGGATATTGAAAAGGGTGGTTTCGCAGACGAAACCTGGAAATTAGCTGATGAAAATACAATGTTGGCGGTTGTTCATACACTATTTCTTGTAATGAGCCTAATTATTTGGCCAATTGTACTTGCAGCTTTGCTTTATTGGATGTATACTAGTGCTACTTGGGACGATTTGATTTATGAGAAGGAGAATGTAAATGAGTGAGGTAAATGAAGTTCCTAGCTTTTGGGCTTTCTTTATACCGTGCTTTTTAGTTCTAATGCTATTCTTGGTGATGGGAGGAGAGAATTCAAAGAAAGCTAGAGAAGAATGTGAATCTAAAGGTGGTCAGTATTTTGAATCTAGGGGTAAGTCAGCTATTTGCCACAAAGGATTAGTGCCATGAATGACACACACGTTTTGAAAAACAGTCTTAAAATCCTGTATGCCGATCATCCTGAAATCTTAATGATGCTTGATCAGATTTCATTTGATAAATTGAATGTGCAATGGAAACAAGAATTGTTCTCTCGTATAAATCCAGAAACGTATTATTTGGTTGAAGAATTTCTTGCATCTGAGCTTTACAGTAGTTACACTCAAGCTGTTCATGCAGCGACTCTAGCGATGACAAGACCACTTAGCGATTTGATGAACTTTGTACTTGAAACTAATAAAGGAGCATTAAGCTAAATGTCGACAAAACAACAATACCAATCCGTCCTAGACGACATGAATGTCTTGGAAGACCAATTTGATTTATCTGTTGCGCTTATTTCATCGCTTGATGATGGGTCAGAAGTGTATCCTCATACTTCGGATATATACACACAAATTGCTAATATTAAATCATGGAGTAGTGATAAGATAAATGAGATTGAGAAGCAAGAAATGCTTGAGGGATTTTTAGCAGGAATGAGGGGTTTGTTTATTGAGTATGGGGCTAAATTGGAGATTGTGAGTACTGCTGAGGGTGTAGGATACGGCCTTCAGTACGGGGAAGGTGGTAGTGAAGCTGGATTTAAGCTAACAATTGAGAAAGAAGGGTTGACTGCTGAGAAGATTTATGAAACAATGATTCTGCAAGGCAATAATATCTAACTGAAGAAGGAATACAAGATGAGTGCTAAAAATCGGGCTGTACTAGTTGTTGTAGACGGGCAAGAAATCGAAGTACCTCGGAAACGTACTCGAAAAACTCGGAATGGTGGTGTCAGCCAAGAAAACAAAGAAAAGTATGCACATACTAGCAGTCTGCGTAAACCGCTAGTGCCGATGAACGATAAACAAAAAGACTACATCAAGGCTGTTCAAGAGGATGCTTGTGTAATTTGTGTCGGTGTATGGGGAAGTTCAAAAACCTTTATCCCCTCGGTAATCGCATCTGATTGGTTGATGGACAAGAAGATTGATAAGGTAATTATTGCACGCCCGGCAGAAGGTAAAGGCAAGTCTGTAGGTTTCCTAAAAGGCAGTAAAGATGAGAAAATGGAACCATGGTGCGCTCCAATCACCAACACAATGAAAGAGCGTATGGGTGTTGCACATTTTGAAGCAATGCTTGCAAATGGTAAAATTGAACAACTCAGCTTGGAGCATGTAAAGGGCCGGTCTTGGGACAACTGTCTAATCCTCGTGGATGAAGCGGAGGATCTGGACCCTGAAGTTGCAAAAAGTCTTGTCGGGCGCCAAGGATACAACAGCACCACGGTTATTACGGGCGATCTACGACAACAAGACCTTAAGAAAAACTCCGGTTTGCAATACTTACTTGACGTTGCAAAATATGCAGACATTCCCGTAACATTGATTGACTTTGATTCTTGGGATTATTGCGTTCGTTCAGAAGAAGCTAAGATGTGGGGTCAAGCGTTTGAGAAGTATGAAAATCGAGGGAAGTGATGACTCATAGTATCGATATTACTGGAATTAAGTCCGGTAGACTTACCGCAGTAAGGGAACTACACAAAGAGGGTAGGCACTGGTTATGGGAATGCAGTTGCGAATGTGGGGAGAAAGCCGCGTTCCCTAATAGGTACATACGGCTTGAGTTGGTAAGTAATTGCGGGAAATGTGGAAGTAGCACTCGTAAAAATGCAACATATATTGGAACTAAGGTTTTTAATAACGAAGGTTATGAAGCTGAGGTTATCGGATTTGTTTCTTCCAGCCCCTCAATTTTCAAAGTTAGGTTTAATGATGAATACCATGCTGAAGTTGAAGTAGCCTGTGGTAATTTCACAAGGGGTAGCTTTTCAAATCCGTATCACAGAAGTGTTGCTGGAGTAGGTTATTTTGGAATTGGTAAGTTTATTGCTAAGAAAAATGGAAAGCATACACTAGAATACGAAGACTGGAATAGTATGCTAAAAAGGTGTTATAATTCAGAGGAAGCAAAGAAATCTTACAAAGATAAGTATGTAGTGGATATGTGGCACAACTTCCAAAATTTCGCAGAATGGGCAACATCGCAAAGGAATTTTGGAAGGAAGGGTTGGGATCTTGAAAAAGATTTGCTTATTAAAAATAATAAGGTTTACAGCCCAGAAACCTGCGTCTATCTACCACGTGAAATTAATTCCTTTATTAAAAGGAAGAGCTTCAATGCGTTACCCCTAGGTGTGGACGTTGCGTATAATTATGATGGCACAGCTTACTATCGGGCACAGTCTACGGAGGATGGTAAAAACATCTGTCTTGGAGGATTTGAAAGAGTTGAAGAGGCATTTCTTGCCTACAAAGTACACAAAGAGATGCTGGCTAAAAAGTTGGCTAATAAGTGGAAAGACGAAATTCCAGAAGTTGCGTATAAAGCGCTTTACAACTATACCGTTGAAATTACTGATTGAGGGAATAAAAATGCAAGATGAATTTATGATGCCAATGCTACAACCACTAGGTTCAAAAACCTTTACTACCGAAGTTCGTGGTCAACAACACACTTACTATCTCACTGGTGATGTGACAGAGCCAGATAACTACGTGGATCTTTGCAACCTGCTTCGTTCCTGTTCGCCGCAAGACGAGGTGCTGATCCGAATCAACAGCCGAGGTGGATCTGTAGCAAGTGAACGAATGATTGTCAACGCGATTCAAGAATGTCAAGGTACCGTGGTTGCTTATATTGAGTATTTCTGTATGAGCGCTGCAACAGGGATCTTCTTGGCGGCGCACCATCATGCATGGGCTGAACATATTCAATTCATGGTGCATTGCGCATTCTGGGGATCAATCGGTAAAAATCCTGACGTTAAGAGTCAGACAGAGTTCGGTGTAAAACAACTTGAAGAAGAAATTAACTCGACGTACAAGGGGCTACTCAGCGATGAAGAGCTAATTCAGTGCAACGAGGGGAAAGAATTCTGGTTTGGTGCAAAAGAACTAGAAGAACGTATGAAAAGTTTCCTTGAATATCGTAATTCTCTTCCTTGTGATTGCGGGTCGCCTGAATGTCCCCGTAGTCCTGAGAATATGGCTCTACTTGAAGAGGAAGAAGACTTCGAGATGCCAACCCTAGACACCATGATTGCTGACGCAGTTGCACAAGGGATTGAGCAATACGAAAAGAAAAAGGCTGATGCTGAGAAGAAAGCTGCTCGTAAAGCTAAGCCAAAAGTCAAACCTATTGTTGAAGAAGCTCCACCTGCACCAATTCAATAAAATCAGTTGACAGAAGATAGTGTGCAGCTTACAATTAGGGCACACTTGATTCAAAGGAGAGGGAAATGAGTATTTACGAAGAAATGGGTTATGTCAACAGGAAAGAGTACCTGTATTCATTAGCAGAGGAGTACGATGTTGGAGTTTCTGAAGTTTTCGCGCTAGCAGAAATTCTTGGTGAAGCAGAAGATTTTGATGGCTTAGTTTCAGCATTGGAGGATATGTAATGAAGATGGATAAAGTAGCAGGTAGTGGTAATGATGAGTTTTACACCCCAGAGTACGCAATTGTTCCAATTCTGAAGTATGTAAAACCTGGGAGTGTCGTTTGGTGCCCATTCGATACAGTGAAGTCCAATTTTTATAAGATGTTGATCAATCACGGATGTAAAGTACTTTTGTCTCACATTGAAGATGGGAGAGACTTCTTCAACTATGAGCCTGAAGAGCATTACGACTACATTATTTCTAACCCACCTTACTCTGTTAAGGGGGAAGTTTTCGAAAGATTGTTTAAACTAGAAAAACCTTTTGCAATGCTAGTTGGAGTAGTCGGACTTTTTGTATCACAAAAACGGTTTGATTTATTTAAAAATAATTGGTTTGAAATTATGTATCTAAATCGTCGTGTTTCTTACTTCAAAAACTACGAAGATCAAAAACCATCACTAAATCCCCCTTTCAGTAGTGTATACGTTTGTTTTGATATGCTGCCTGAGACGATTGTCTTTGAAGAAATTAAAAAGTAAGGAGACGTCATGTCTAAAGAAATCAAAACAACAATCGTAGATGCTGCTGAGATTGACAGCTACAACGACGAAGAAGGGTTCACTTTCAAACACCCTTCAAAATTTTATGTATTGACAAGCCTTAATCAACTAGTTTATATTCACGTTCGTAGTCGAGCAGAAGCGCAAGCGTGGGCTGATGAAAATTGGGGAAAGAATTTCTATATTGTTCGACAAGCTAAAATGTCTACAGGTTCGGGTGAGTATACGTGCAGTGGCTCGAACTCGCGTAAAGGTTTTGCTAGCCATCTGCGACCAACTGTTTAATTAAGGAGAAATTTAATGCGAAATATTGATCTAATCAAAAAGCTAAGCATGTTTGATCCAGAAGGAATTGTAGTGTTGCGGAACACAGAAGGAAATTCACCAACACTTCATAACGTAGAACAAGAAGAAGGTGTTCACGATTTAGATGGCTGGGATTTGCTTGGTGATTGGAAAGATGTAAAAGAGATGGAAGATTTTTATGGGTCTTCTGATAGTGATCCTCTAGCTTTTGTTTCGTTGATCGTATTGAGTTAATTATGAAATACGACCAGATGTACATGGACTTTGCCGTCCGTGCAGCACAAGAGAGTAAATGTCCACGTAAACAGGTTGGGTGTATTATTCTTGCTGATTCAGGAATGGTAAGTCCGGGGCTAAATGGTCATGCTTCGGGTGGACCTAACGAATGGGAATTCAAGGAAGAAGGGGATCCTGAAGTTGTCCATGCAGAAATGCAAGCTCTTGGAAAAATGTTAGAACAAGGTGTGTCAGCTAAAGGTGCAACTGTCTACGTAACGTTGAGTCCGTGTATTGAATGCTCGAAGCTGCTTGTTCGTGCCAAAGTTAAGCGAGTGGTTTATCTTGAGGATTACCGTAAGAGAGACGGATTAGATTACTTAATCAAGTACAATATCCTAGTAGAAAAATACAATCAAACATAATTTGCATAGCCTTTATTCTTGGTGTACTATTAACACTGTGAGTAAGGGCTATTTTTATTGGAGAAAAGAAATTGGCTACCAAAAACATGATTTATCGAGAATTGCTTTCACTACAAAAGAACTTGGAGAAGGCTTGTAATCGAGCAGAGAGGATTAGTAAGAAAATAGACATTCCAAGCTTTGCTGAACTGTTCTTCTTGAAGACTCAACTAGATGAAATAATCGAAATGGTGAAGGAGAAATAAAATGAACACACAACAACATTATGACGCTCTTATTCGTATTCAAAAACAAATGATTGAATGGGCAAGTTATCAACCAGAGCATCACCACAAACTTTATGGTGGGAAAGAGATTAATGAATGTGTCCAACTTTGTAAGAAGCTTGTTTCTGACTTACAATATAAATTAGAGCTTGAAGAATCAGCCAAGCTTGAGCTATACTTTGCTAGTGATTCGCTAGCACTTCATAATATGAATTAAGGGGGTTTTATGAAACATGTAATTTCATTTAACGACGATACTGATAGGTTCGTAATGGAAGGAGTAGAAGAGACTTTTATCAGCAGTCATTTGTGGACTATTGCAATTAAAGAAAATTTAGAACACGAGTTTATAAAAACCATTAGTGAGTCACATGCACTGTCAATGCTTCTTGAGAGTGGCGTTGAAATTGAACTTGTAGACATTGATTGGTAAGGAGAGAAAGATGAAAGTAGAAATCAAGAACACCCAAGACATTCAGCAATTCTCAGTAGATGCCTATATGATTGAACTGGGATACAAACGGACGGTTGATGGGAAACGCTATGAATTCATGTATCCTGTAAAGACAGGTGAACGATTTATCAGTATGCGCACAGCAGTAGAATTGCATAATATTGAATGGGTTTATGATGAAGCAAGTAAGCTATATTACCCCGGACCTCGTGATTCAGTGTTTAAGCTTTCTCCTTACGAATATGAGAAGAGTCAGTCACGTAAAATTGTTTCTCGTGTATCTTTGCAGCAAACAAAGAATGGTATTTTGAAGTGCCAAAAGAATCTTGTTGAATTTATGGCGCCGTTCTACTACGAGCAATTTATTGGAGAATAATCATGCTACCATCTACTGAACGTGAGTACAGAGAGAAGATTAAACAAGCAGAACAGAAAGCTACAGAGAATTACTTCCTCGGCCTTCGTAAGGCATTAGGTGTTGTTAATCGTGCTGATTATCTTACAGAAGAACAGAAACAGAAGCTTGCAGAGGACTTCTTGAAATGATCCGTCGAATTGCAGCCCTTCGTTACGTGTGCAAGAAGTACAATCTAGGTTACAATTGGAAGATTAATCACTTCAAAGATGTAGGCGCTATTTGCTGGCTTGTAAACGAGGAAACTGCTCGATACGAATGGCTTGAAGTGAGTTTGTTTAGTAAGAATTTTTGGGATATTCTGTGGCATGAAGTTGGACACCTGTGCTTGAAACGCTCGATGGATTACCAAAGCAAGCACTGCAAATCTTTAGGTATTTCCTGGAGGTGGGGAGCAATGGCTTCTGATGTTTTGATGGCTGAGGAAGCTTTAGCGTCTAAATTCTCAATCCGTATGCAGAAAGGCAAAGCCAATAAGAAATGGCTTGAGAAGTGTTGGCATAGCTACACAAGTTGGATTCTTAAAGATTACACAGAATCAGAGAATTTGGATTTACATGTAACAACAATTGCTAAATATTCAAAGGTGTTCAGATGACCGAAGAAGTAAGACTCTACTCTACAGTGGCAGGTGAGCTAGTAAAGCTTGTGCAAACAGAAACACCAAAATGCTTTGTAGAATATGAGCAGTATTTAGCTTTGGAGAAAGCTTACAAAGAACTTATGGAGAAAGAATATGACTGAAGAAATTAAACAAAATATTTTACAATTAGAGGGGGTGGACTTCGTTCACATAACAGAAAACAGGAGTTGTGTTTACGATAAAAAGAAAGGACTACCACCTCTAAGCTTTAAGCTGTATGTTAGGGGCGGTAAGAAGAAAGAAATTGCCGAAATCCTGTGGTTATATAAACCACTTGGTATCTTGTCTATAGGGAATACATCTGTTAAGGTAAAAGACCGATACGGTTACAAATGGGAAGTGAACTTCGAGAGGCTTTTGTAATGATTGAGTTAAAACTTGTACCAGAATATGACAACCCTACAGACGAAGAGCGTAAGGAGATTTTTGAATACTACCGTAGAATCATTGTCAATGCGCAAGAGAATGCGCGGGGTGCTATCCTAGATATGTGCGGGAATAAGGTTTGGGTAGAGACTATTGAAGAGTATGAAGCACGAATGGAGAAAATGAAGAGTGACAACTGAGAATTTAAAGCAAATCCACATCACAAACATATCGGGAAAGCCTGAGCTATACATTGACGGTCTAATTATCCTTGACAAGATAAATTCAGTATATTTTGAAGATGCTATTTATCGAGCACGTAATAATGAAATCGTGACAAGTAGTGGGAAACAATCGATTTTGAGTTTGGTGCAACGTGGGTATCAAGTGTTTTACCTTTCGTAAGGAGATGTTATGGAGAATAAATGTTCTGAGTGTGGTATGACAGGATTTCACAAAATGTCGTGCAGTCAGCAATATAAAAGTCGTGATGCTTTAAAGGAGAATTGGGAGAAGTTGAAGGAGATGCAGTATTATAAATTTAAAGGAAATCTTCGATGAGCTATTCAGCGTACTACACACCAGACGGGTGGACCTTCTTAAAGATACAAGTAGAAGGATGTGATCCACGAATCAAGGTGTTTGGTTCTTGGTCTGGTGGTTACTTGAGTGGAGACTCATGGCGTGTGAATTCTGGCTGTACAAAGATTGAAGAGAATGAGAATGAATACATTGTTTCTGGATATTCAGGAAGTCAATATATCCTAATTAAACAAAACAATCACATTACAAGCTATAACAAAGGAGTATTAGAGGATATGATTCAAGAACTACTGTCTTATGGCCATAAAGCAGAAATCATCTCTGTACAAGAAGCGATAACGTTTATAGAGGATTAGATATAATGAAAACCTTCATAGCTTTCTCTTTCATTATAGCTTTAACAGCATGTGCCCATACACAACCTAGACTCAGCGGCACAGGGACACAATACCAAGCTTGGCAAACACAAGTATTAGAAGAATGTGCTAGGAAAGCAGCTACAATTACTGTAGAATTAATGGGAGAGAAGGCTAAGGAGGGGATACTCCTTTCAGTCGTACAGGGACATGCTATAAACAGGTATGTATTAGAACTTTGTTATAAGAGGAATGGGATTGTAATATGAGTAAGGATGTGGATAAAGCTCAGCTTAAGTACATTCAAGATGGTCAGATAGCTTTTGTCGGTTTCCATCTCCCGAGAAAGACTTATGTTGAGAAAGTTAACAATGTTTTCTTGCTGTACGAGTGGAAAGATTCTAGTAAAGTGTTTTATCATTGGACTACAGATGTGCAAGACGTATTAGACAGGGCTTACAATTTGGAGGGGAATTGATGACTGAACTTCACACAACAATGACAGTAGGACAGCTTAGGAAAATGAAGCCTAGGCGTTTTGTACTGCTAGGAATAACACATCAAAACTCAACAGAATATTTTACAGATTATGATGTTGTGTTTGCAGATAACTATTGCTATAAGATCCATAGGCTTTCTGGAGAAACAACTATACTTGATACACAGCTTTTTGGTAAAGATTGGAGTAAAGAAGTAGAAGGGCTTCCAGAAGATAAAGAAATCCAAGTACCTCTGCATGTGTATAAGAATTATTTAGAACAGGAGAAATTGATATGAAAATTAAGGGTAGTATTTCAGTAGATTGTGAAGTATCAGAAATTGATGTGGTAAATGCTGCTTACAGTGTTTGGAAAGAGTCAGTCAACCGAAAAGGATGGGCAGTCATTGGTGGATATTGGAAAACAGATACTGAGTTTGGGATTAAGACTGAACAAATGAGCGCATCGGAAATTCTTATAGATGCGGAGTTTGATAAAATTATCGCCTTCATTCGGTGGATTAAATGAAAGAAAATCTTAAATTTGTTGCCGGACTGATTATCCTAATCCTTCTAGGATTCTTAGCCTATTGTGCTGTAACAGGCTTTGGTGTTATGATTGGCTTCATCTTTGTAATCTTCCCTGTGTGGCAGATTGTAGTGGGAACTGTTCTTGGTAGTGTTGGTGTATTGTTGTATTTAATGGAGAAGAAATAATGAAGTTTAAATACAAACAACGAGATTGCGATTGGTGCACAAAAGAATGGGAAGGCTATGAAACAAAACCCGGACATGTGCAACACGTAGAAGATGGTCCTTGGGAAGTTTGTGGTGTATGTGAAGGAACAGCATCAATTGACGATACTTGTTACTGTCATGCCCATTATAACGGAGAATGTTGCTGTGATTATCAAGGGTGGACAGAATGATTCTTATTACAGAAGAAATGAAACAAGCTGCACAGCAAGCTAAGAAAGACAAGATTGCTTATGCTAAAGAACATCTTGATTTAGATTGGGGTGATGATGAGAAGCATTGGAAGGCTACAGCAAAGCTTTACGGTGTACGTCTGCCCGCTTATTACCATAGCAGTGAGGAAACTAAATATGCTCGTAGGTTTATTAATAAGCTAGGTGGAGATATGAATGAATATCTTGAATACTGTGGTTGCCGTACACTGAAAGAACTGGTAAACTTGAACCCAACACATAACGCTGTTGCTTTCTGCGGATTTATTCTTGAATGGTGGCACGAGAAGCAAACAGAGACTATTGAATTTGAGGAAGACGAATAATGACAACAGTTCAAGTAGATCCTAAGAAGCTTTATGAGTTATGTAAAGAATTCTTTGAAAGGGAAGATCAAAAACGTAAACAAGAAGTGGTGGAATGGCGTAAACAGTTATACTCTAAGCGCAGGATGTTTGGACTACTCCCACCAAAGTACACTAAAGAGGAGGTGGAGTCTTGGGAGGTTCCAGGTATTTATCAATCAATGGAATTTCAAACTATGTGGCCCCATCACCAACTGTACTCAGCCATGTTAGCTGCAAATGTGGCAATGAAATGCGATGTTCGGATTATTGATGTAGATGCAAGACTTTTTGCTGCTCTTAAATAACACATTACCACGGGAAATTCTGAATAAATAGACGTTTTCTCTTGTAAGACGGGAATATGTGTGCTATTATGTGTTTCGTTTAAATTAATGCTATAAAATACGGGGTAATTGATATGGAAAAGTTAAAACCAACCATCAAAAGAGTTGAGTGTAGTCCTGAGCAATACGTATGTAAGTATTCAGAAGACCTTTATGTAGAAGTTCTTAATGCTTCTGAACAAGAGTTTTGGAATTATCTTTGTGTAGGCGTGGGTAAAACTCCAACAGAGGCTTACCAAGACTGGTTAAAGGATTGCGATACTTGGCACGAACATAAAGGTCCTATCTTAGATGGTGAATAATGGAAAACTACGTAAAACCAAACGGCTGTTATGCCGAATCTGGCTATGACTTCTTTGAGCAACAAGTAAAGGAAGAGTTTGAAGAGTATTCTCTAAGAAAAGGCTATGATATTACACGAGACAAGGAATATAGTTTCTTCTATACTGATGGTAGAACAGAAGATGCTTGGAGAATGTACCGTGTTGCTCATGTGAAGAGTATTGACATTGATTGGGATAAGGTAGAATATGTCTTGTATGACGATGTTCCTATGACACAAGAAATTGTTTTTGAATGGAAGGAGATTTAAATGGAAAACGAAGAAGATTTTGTAAAACTCAGTGAGCTTAAGTCTGATTACTCTGGGCATGATACAAGAGAAGTTAGGGAATGGGAGTACATTCAAATTTCAGGGGACGAAGACTTTGGTACTCGCCTATATTGGTCAGCATTTAAAGACTCGTCTGGTTTTGAAGCCTTTATGTTGGAAGATGTAGCAGATTTAGGAGATTATCAGCTAGTTACAGTGGTTATTCAGGTGAGCGCCATGTTTGACGGAGCTAGGCATATGTATTTTAACAGCGGTGTTGAGGATATGGGATATCTATTTTATCCAAGCACAAAAGATTTGATTAAAGGTCTTGAGTTTATCCGGGAGCTAGAGTTAAAGTATTGCTGGGATTGTGACAAATGAATATAGAAACTCTTAAAGCTTTGTACAGTCAGATGAAGAGCTATGAAGATAGGATGTGGATGCGTTTTGCTTCACAAAACATTCTTATTGCTAGAGAGGAGAGGAAATGAGCAGGAAAGAAGATTTTGAAAAGGCCATGTCAGAGTATTTTCCAAGTCTAAGTCTTAAACCGGGTAGGCTTAATGATTACAAAGATAGCCATGTTCAGATAGCCTGGTTCTTTTATGAAGAGGCGTTAGATCACGCAGAGAGGAAGAGGAAGCAAAAGTGATTGGATTTATAATGCTAGTTTTGATGATGTTATTTATATACTTTGCATTTTACAAATAAGCCCTTTCGAGGGCCTTTTATCGTTTAGGAGAAAATATGGCTAAGAAGCTAGACTTTAACAAGGTTCCAGAGTACACAGAAAAGGATGGACTGCTTATGCAAGCAAACACAGACAACCTGATCAGTATGGGTGTAAAAGAATGGAAGAAACGAAAGAAGAATGGAGTAGCTGTTATGACGGAGGTTGAGCAGAATGAGATGTTGCGTAAGATTGAGGAAGAGATGCTAGATGGCTAGAGGAAGGAAACCAATCATCTTGGTGAACGATATTAAGGAACGCTTTACAGAAGAGTGGTGGGGAAGAGAAGACCTGGATATGTGGCCTTTATGGATTGATGATATTGTGTCTGGCGTAGCTAGACTTGATTGGTACGGAGACAGACCAAACCAAATTCCCCTTGCCACCACAAACATAATCAAATGCTTTGTTTTCTTAGATGAAATATCAACCGAAAATATCATGAAGCTTTTGGAATACAAGAAGAGTCAAGCAAAGCTATATTTGAAAGCTTGCCAACTGTGCTACCCTTTCTTCAAGCGTTCACTGGAAAACAAAGAAACCCTAAACACAAGATACAGAAGAGAAAGTATTGTGAGCTATGAACAAGGACTGAAATATCACTATGATGTGCAGCACAGAAGTCATATTTAATTAAGGTAATTAGATTTTAATTAAGCCGGTATAATAATATACAGTTAGGAGAAAAGTAGTAAATGGAAGAGTGGAAAGTAGTACCAGAGTATTCTAAATACGAGGCATCAACAACAGGTGTTATTAGAGACTCACAAACAAAAGAGTTGCGTCCATTAACTTGGAATAATAATTTCCTGTGTACGAATATGCGTAGAGATGATGGTGTCAAGGTTTTGTGTAAAGTTCACAGGATTGTAGCTCTGACTTTCTTAGATAATCCTGAGCAGGCTCATAACGTAGTGCACATCAATGAGGATAGGTCTGACAACTCAGTAGGTAATCTGAAATGGAAACCAAAACTTGTTAAAGAGGTTGTTTCTAAAGAGATGCCAACACTAACCTTCCTAGGTAAGACATACACTTATGTGGAGTTTTGTGAACAGGCTAAGTGTGAAATATCTATGCTCAAACACAGGCTCAACAAGGCTGGTTGGAGTGTAAGAGAGTGTTTTACAGGTATTAAAGAGTTCACTGGAGATGGTTATTCCGGTGAGGGTATGTGGTTTACAAACAAGAAAGAGTATCAAGCTTGGATGTGGTTAAAAGAGCTTGAGAAAAGAGAACTAAAACGTAAGCAAAAGGAAGACGACAAACAACAACGAATTAAAGAACGTGCTGAGTATAAGAAGTATGGAGTAGGGGTATTTGAGAACTTTCCTGTGAAGGGGATCGTTGATCGTATTACTACGAAAGCTTATAGAGCCTGGGATGCAATGTTAGGAAGATGCTATGCACCTAATAAGAAAAGCTACCAATCTTATGGTGCAAAAGGTGTTTACGTTTGCGACTCTTGGTTATATTTTCAGGAATATGTTAAATGGTATGACTCACAGTACAAAGAAGATGATTGGCATGTAGACAAGGACATCTTGGTAAAGGGTAATAAAATCTATTCTCCAGAGACTTGTGTAATGGTGCCTCCCGAAGTGAATACATTCTTTGCAAGTTTAACTAGAGATGGCGAGACAGTTAAGGGTTTTATTCAGAATGGTCCGGGATTCACATCAGGGGTGTACATTGAAGGAGAGAAGATTCAGAAGTATTTTAGAAGTGAGCAAGAAGCCTCTGAATACTATTGGACTAATAAACGTCAAGCAGCTTACAATCTAACCCTTAAATACCCTAATATTGACCAAAGGGTTAAAGACAAACTGCTTAGACTGGAAATATCCTAACCCCCTATTTTTAACCCTCTTAGGCTTTTCCTTTGAGGGTCTTTTTATTGGCTGAAAATATGCCTCTCGGGCTATGACCTTTTTAACAACTCTACCACCCCACTACTATCCTGTCAATTAGATTTCAAAATATCCTAATAATATATTTCTATCAAAGAAGGGTAATCGATAGAGAAAGTCTTAAACATAGTAGTTAAGAGAGAATGTATTAGAAGAGAAGAATTGATAGATGGAATCTATAGTTATGGGTATAAGAAAGCCCTCTTAGTGAGGGCTGTTTGAGTAGGGATTGTTAAAACGGTTCACCCCACTTTTCTTGTACGTCCTGTTCTGCATTAATAAATACTTGATCTGTATATCTACCTTCCCCAATTTGCTTAGCCCAATAGTCTAAACGTTGGTTACGGTAAACTGCTACTTTCATGCCTGTCTCAATGCTGCCGTAACCTTTAGGTGGATTCTTCATGCTAGCGCAGTTAGTCATCAGTTTGTTTACGTTTGCTTTGGAAGCTTTCATGGTAATTTCCTCTGAGGGTTTTCTGTTTCAGTACGCACAGTTTAGCCATGTTTAGAGTGGTGCGCAAGAGGTATTTTCAAATTTTCCAATCTTTTACATACTCGGCATTGATATAGAATTCCTCTAAGTAGTCTTTTAGATTCTCGAAATCTACCATAGTATTGATTTTCTGATTAACAGATTTCTCCCCATCGAGTTTGACTGTTATGTGTGCTGTATCTGTCCTTGCTTGGGAGGGTTTCTGTGAAAGTGTCAATACCCCCTTATGGCCATTAACAGACAATTCCGCTAAAACAATTTTATAGTTTTCTGAAATCAGTTTAGTTTGAATATTCATTTGGTTCTCCTTCAGGATTTGTGCCTTTCATGTATTCACTATAGACCGCTATAGAATCTCTGTCAACGATATTTTCAAAGAAATTTAATTAAGCCTGCATAATAATAAGAATGTAATTTGAAAGAATGTAGAAAAGAGAAGTAATCTTTGTTTAATTGATTGTTTTCAGACGAATGGTAGAGGGAAATAGTAGAAAGTTGTTGACTTTTAAGGAGATATTGGCTATCCGGCTTAACATTCACTGACGTTCTGTAAGCCTCCTTCAGCCAAGAATACTCTTAGTCAGGCACCAATAAAGAAGGATGTAGCAAGCATCCTGTAAGGGATAGGGTCTTTTAGGGATGTTCTTAATAAGGTCTTTATACTGGCTTGTAGGGAGTAACAAGAAAGGAGCCATTAATGGCTCCTATTGTATACTAATAGTATATTATTCTTGTTGGTTATGTATTATTCAGTGCACATGTGTTCACTCAGCAATGTAGCAGTCGCTCTCTTTGTAACCTTTCACTTTCATCCACTTCTCTTCTTGTTTAGCACATATGTCAAAAGCTACTTGAGCCTCTTTTGGTGTTGTAACAGACCAGCTAGCAGGTTCGTAATCATTGCAATTCCCGTTGATGCAAAGCTGTACATAGAGAATGATAGTGAACATGATAAGATTCCTTTGGTATCTGTGTAAAATTACTCAGAATTGTATTTGAGCAACAAGCCCAACAACACACATCACAACAACGGCTACACAAACGTATGTAAAAGCTTTAGATTTCATGTTTATTGCTCCTAGAGGCTGTTCTGAGACAGAATTTCTCTTCTGTATATCTAGAATTGTAGGGGCTTTGCAGCCCCTTGTCAATGGTTAGATGTTAATTTTTAACAATGCTTTTAGTTTCTTTTCACATTCTACGGCTTCTTCGAGATTGTCAAACAAAGCCCATTCTGTAATAGCCCCATACGTATGGTTAGTTCCACCACTGCCAATACATCCAACTTTAGCTTCCCTTTGTGCAATCACATATTCGGTAGAGTAAAAATCAAGGGTCTCGTCAGATGATGTTACAACTACACGGTATTCTACATTAATGCTCATATCATTTCTCCTATTAACAAGCTCCATTGCTTGTCTTCATGTTGATAATTCTATCCCCATCCCTCTCGCTTGTAAAGCTATTTTTGTAGAAATTATTATTTAATTTATTAATGAAGGTTGAAGAGGGGATAGAGAATTTCTATTGATGTGTGTAAAAGGAAAGGGCCATAAGGCCCTTAATGCTTAATACAAACAGCAGTAGTTAATATAGTCTGAAAATTACCATTTGGTATATTTTGTACTAAGTAAATCCTTTTTGCTTCTTCGCAAGACTCTAATGTTGTAAACCCATTTACAGACTCAATAGCTGGGCTACCGGCAGCACGAAAATCATGTGCATAGAGAATAATAGTGATAATCAGTGTGTACAATTTCTAATCTCCATAGAATCGAGCATAATCGACTGTTGATTGTTGTTGTTGCCTTTCCTTCCAAACATCATCACTACTAATCTTACTAAAGCCATATTGCATATCTACAGCATCGTAGCCATCGCCTGCCCATTTGTACAATCGTTCTTTCTTCCTATCATACTTCCATACATCTGGTGTTGTAATGTCTTGTTTAAGCCAAACAACATTACTTTCCACAAATGATACAGACAAGACAATGTAATTGAACCCGTCTAGATAAAGCTTGTATTGATCATTTTCTTTTGGATTGTTCATACATCACTCACCACGCAGATAGCTTTAGTTCTAATCTGGTTCCAATCGTAAGAAGGTAGACGATTAGCCAAAACCTTGTTACCAGCGTTATTGCAAGCTTGTTGTGTTGTGAATCCCGGTACAATATAACTAGTCAAGGCTGTAGGGCTTTTCTGAAAATCATAGCCTGCGCTTATCATCACTATTAGCGTCCAAGTAACCATTTTTACATTTCTCCCATATAACGCTTACTCTCACGAACATTCTTACGTTCTTGTCGCCAATGTTGACTAGTGGAGTCTTTCTCTTTGTGTGTTGAGCTTTCCTTTTTACGAGAGAATTTCTCAAATGTAATGTTTTCGTAGTAGTGGTTCATTTATCTTCTTCCATTTCTTGATAGGCAGCTTCTAAGGCATCGATAAACTTACGTGTAAACTCTTTACCAAACAAAGCTACACGAATGTCTCCATAATACTCTTTACTTTCTTTATTGGTGGTACGAATTTCAATTCCACCAAGAGCATCACTGTCAGGACCAATCTCAATATAGACGCCTTCAGCGTCGTTGTACACTCGTCGAATTGTTTCAATACTGTAAGTCATTTCGCATCTCCATTAATCTTGCATTTCCACTTTCCGTCTTCTTTCCACAATTTAAAAGAAGAATAGCCAGAGGATTGCCAATTACCTATTGTAGCAAGGCATTTGCTTAGGCTGCTCATACAATCTTACTCCCAACAGTTATTAGATTAAGTATTACTGCCAAAATGTTAAGATAGAAAAGCCAATTGAAATTCTTTTCTCCCGCAAGATGACCAGCAAGGAAACTATTTACAACAATAAAAGTTAGGTTCAGCATTTTGTTTCTCCTTAAAAAATGATTTGTGTTCCGATGAAGAGAATAATACTAGCTAAAGTGAAAGTTGCCCAATCATTTTTAGCTAAGAACTCTGCCACTTTTGATAGGGATTTTCTATCATGTTTAACGTTTTCTGCCTTAACCTTAGGCTCTTTAGCTTTCAAAGCCGAACGCTTGTTTTCACTAAGAATTTCCCGTGATAATGCCTTCTTTTGGTTGGGTTTCTCTTGTTCCCATCCTCTAGCTTTCTCAATTAGCTGCCATTGCCTTGACAATTTTCTTTCAAGCAAGATACGAAGCTCTGAATACTCCTCAAAAGTCATCAGATGCTTGTTCTTTTCAAGCTGTGTAAGCTTAGCTTCAAGATTAGCATAGCGCTTTTCTTGAGGGATGATGCTTTCGACAAGAGATTGTTTGGTGATGGGTTTGTCAACTTTCTGTTTTGCTTTAGGTTTACGTGCTTTGATAGCTTCATCAGAGAATGCACCAACACGAGCACGACCTTGTTTGTCAAACGTGGCAATGTCAGCGGATTTGTCACCAAGATATTGACCGTTACCACCTGACCATTGATTGTGATCGCTGGCTGCATCGATCCACGAAGGTTGTATGTACATACGTGTCATAGCAAAAATCCCCTAAACCATACTTCAATGAGTACAGAATAGAGGATTTCAGAGATACTGTCAAGCTTTATTTTAGAGATTTTGGGGTAACTGCTTCGATGACAGATTCACTGTCTGCTTTCACATCCACATCAGGGATAATCACCTGTGGTTTGAAGATAACACGGTAATGATAAACGCTAACATCAGTGCCTTGAAGCTGTTCGCTAAAGTATGTCACATTATCACTAAGACCTAGGGAATGTTTCTTGTACTCCTTTGGACCTGTTTTGCATGTAACATCAAGCTTTCGTGCTGTGCTAGCATCAAAAGAACAACGACCTTCAAGAGACAGCATGTAATCTCCAGTGATACCGTTATAGAACACAATACGACGATTCACTTCAAAGTTATCAGCAGCTTGTGAGAGATTGCGTGAAGCCACACGAGCATCATTATCACAACCAGCTAGGAAAGCTACAGACAGCGCTAGAATACAAGCTGTTAGGTTTTGTTTCATTATTTGCTCTCCTCAAATTCAGGCATCATTTCAATTGCATAATTCAAAGCTTCCTGTTTTGCTGCCCTCCAACGAGCACCTTCCGTAAAAGGGTCCATGCCGAAAGGACATTGCATAGGGTCATCATAATCACGAATAGCTTTTTCAAGAAGCTCTTTATAGTCTTTCATTCCGTATTTCATCTTATTTCTCCTTAATAATTAAATTTCTTTCTTTGAAATCTCATCAACACAGCAATGATACAGAGCTTCGACCTCTTGTTCAAGATCTTTTTGCATCTCGTAAGAAATACTTCCATCCAAACCAAAAGCTTCTATAAGCGTTAAAGAACGAATTTTAGCAACATATAGCCAATTGACACAAGACTTTGATAGCATGTGCTGGTATGTGTTTCGGATGTAGGTTATCTTGTCGTCAGTGGTCATTTCAAGCTCTCTTTAATAAGCCTCAACTCTTCTTCTGTGAGCTTATTTAAGGCTTTTTTGAGATTCTCCACCTTCTGCTTTTCTCGAATCTCTTCAACATCTTTGAACTGCATCGGAGTGGTAGACTCCATGACGTAGACGTAATCTTCATGAATAATGGCATTCTTTGCCATGATACGTCCTGCACCACCATACCAACCCTTGCCGATAGATTCAAGCTCAGCGTCAGCCTTATTACGACAAACGCTTACAAGCTTACCAAGGCGTCCATATTCGTCGAGTGTTTCATACACAACCCAAACGGATTCAATCTTCATTTAATCAACTCCTCTAAAATCTTACGGCTATTCTCGCTCAATCCGCTGTCTGTGTCAAGGATGTGTTGCACTAGAAGCTTTTGACCGTCATGGATCTTAATTCCCTTTGATTGAGCTTCATAATAACCTTGAGCGGCTGAATATTCGTCAATCTGGTCACGCTCAGACCAAGTTAAGTCGTAATACCACTTATCGAAATCGTCCATCACACAATCTCCTTAAGATTCCCTAAGACACGATGATAAGCCCCAGCACGTCCTAGGTCAAGATAGCAGTTGCCGATTCGAAGGAAATTTCCTCCGTAAACCTCTTCTTTTTGAATCGTCTTGCGCTGGCCTGTGTCTTGACACTCGTAAGTCTTACCTAACCACATCAGTTCCATCCAACGTCTCTCAAAACGGGGTGTCCATTGGTCGAACCGTTCGTCGTATGTAAAGCCCCAGAGGCTACTAAGTGTTGTGTTGGCAGATCGAACAAGATCACGAGCTTCTTGATAATCTACCTCAAGAGTGTAACTTGAAATAAGCTTTTCTAATAGCTTATGTAAACTGTTTATAGCTTCGATGTTTTCTTGGCTAATGCCGCGTTGCTTGGCGAGTTCTAGGTTTGCAGACATTATACAAGCTCCGAATTGTCTGTCAATTTGTTCCACATGTCCTCTGTGACAATACAAAGCTTAGGCTTATCGTAAGTGTCCCAGCCGTGAGGACTGCGTGGACGATTATTAAGCTCTGTAACTTTGGCTTGCAAAAACTCTTTATTCAAGCAAACAATATAACCATCGGGACGAACACCCCAACCCGGCTCGTATTCAGTGCAGGCGCTGTAGTAGGCAACGTTAGTCATTCTGTTTCTCCTTAGTCTTCAAATTCATAATCTGCATCACCACAAGTGACACGCTTCAGGGTTTCAAGGTTACAATTTAACCATCCTTTCTTGTTAATGTCAACACAAGAGTAGTAATTGGGTTTGTGAGCTACAGTGCTCTTGTGTGCCTTAGAAGAATGACCTTCAGAAAACATGGCATGCTGCATGTGCTGTACGGTGGCTACACGAAGGGTCTTGTCAGCCTTGGTAAACTCAATATGGATGAACTTGCCCTTGAACGAATCGAGCAGTTCACGCTTCTGTTGAATAGTCATTTTGCAACGCATGATGTGGCTCCTCTGTCTGTATGGCTAAATCATAGCTGCTTCAATTCCACCCGGCAAGCATATTTTTAAGAAATTTTAGACAAAAAGAAAGGAGCCGAAAGGCTCCTTATAAAAACTCCTTAATCAATCTTGAAAATGCAACTGCTGCCACGATTGGAACTTGCCCATTTCCAGCGGCGCGATTGCGTTCCATCCGAAAGGCCATCCCATCAGATACTCCATGCTCCATGGGGTTACTTTTCCAAAAACCGTTACATAATTTTGGCAAGATTTGTGTTTCTGCATCGATGGTGCTGCAAAGTTTGCCATAGTGGTTGGTGTATGCAAGTAGCCAAAATCTTTTCCGTGAGTGGTCTGCACCCAAGTCTTTCGCTGATAACTGGACATATTTACATTCATATCCGACACTTTCAAGATCTTGCTTTGCTTTGAGGATCGGCTTTTCGGATACGTTTTCTGCAAAGACAAGTGTAGGGCAAACTTCTCGTACAATCCTGTACATTTCTCCCCATAAATCTTTTTCAGCAACATTTCTTCCTCTTGCTGCATTAGAAAACGCTTGACAGGGGAATCCGCCAGAAACCAAGTCCACAGTTCCTTTCCATGGTCTTCCATCAAAAGTGCATACATCGTCCCAAATCGGGAAACTTGGGATAATTCTATCGTTCTGCCTTTGCACAAGAACATTTTGACACCACTCATCTCGTTCAACAGCGCATACAATACTGTTTCCGAGGAGGTGGCTTGCAAGTAATCCTCCACCAGCGCCCGCGAATAGATGAAGCTCATTCATTTGGTTTCCTTTTAAAATTTAAGAGATTTTCCAAGTCATGCCTTGGCAGTGCTCATCATAACCAAGTGAGTTAATGACCATCAAATGACGACCTTTATTTACCACAAATGCGTCAAGACCATTTAGAGTGCTTTTGGTCTTTCCTAGTAATTCATAACCCTTAGAGATTCGATATTCAATCACAACTTTCTGCTCATTCGTTAAGAAATTCATTTTCATATCCTTGGTTAACTTGACTGTGTGATGATTATCCAACAGGATGTCGCTACTGTCAAGTAAATTCTTTACACGAAAACACACCAGCTTCTGTTAGTACATTATGAATGCTATGCAATGCAGCCCAATATTGTTTCATATCGTTGTCTGCGTGTTCAGGAATGTCAGCCCATATTGACAAATGAGAAGAGTAGGCTATTAAAGCAAGAGATAACGCATAGCTTAAGTCGTCACACGCGACTATGTAGTTTTCATCGTTGTTGTTCTGTTCTTTCAAGGCTTGGATGATACCAAGCGCTTTAGGTTTATCGTAGCTCATGTTGAAAACTCCACAACTTTAATATTCTCAAATGATTTTAAAACTTCAATACACGTTACACAAGGTTGGCTCAAACAAGGGTTGTCTTTTGCGTCCAACCTAACAACCGTAAGTCGGTAGCCTTTTCTGTACCTGTCTTTTAGCAAAGCTGCAACCTCCGCACAAATGCATTGTTTCTCGGGTTTTCCTGCACGTTTAGAGGCTTTAGCTGTGAGTGGATGGGTCTTATGATAACTGTTCCTTCCTTCGCTAATTAGCTTCCCTTTCTTCGTAGAAATCACACAAAAATGACGACTATACCCGCGCCTGTATGGCGTCTCTTTGCATTTCTCTAGTGCGTAGTCAAACGGAGACATCAGTAATACCAAGAATTATAAGTATTCTGGGCATCCTCCTGTGCATATTCGTCATACTCTTGCTGAAGTTCACGCATAGCTTGACGATATTCTTTATCAGTCAAGTTGCCGTTTTCATGTTCTTCACAAATCTCTTGTTCGGCTTTGTCGTACCAAGTTTTCATTTTACTCTACTCCCAATTCTTTATGTGCTTTCATTAACAAATCACCAAGTGCTTTCGATTGCATAATAAAGCCATTTACATTCTTAGCTTCAGAGGCATTCATATAAAGCTTGTAATGAGACGTAGTCTCACACTTCTGAATGTGAAACCCTGCTTGGGTAAGTTGTGATTGGATTCGTGAACTGAAGGTTTTCATTGCCCGAACTCTTTCTTCAAAGCTTCGAATTGCCTACGTCGCTCTTCTTTTTGTTTCTTTGCTTCTGCATTCTTTGCAGCGTTACGTTTATTGAAGATGATTTCCCAATCTTTCAAATCTTCCTTTTCATTCTTGATACGTCCTTGCATTTCTTCGTCATCTTCCCAAACTTCGTACCTAATAAAATAGTGGCAATCCTCATAACCTGTCCACTCGTATTGAAGTGACCATGAGATATACTTACCATATTTTTCCTCAAGCTCTTCAAGATATTTCTTAAGCTCAACCAGATTACCTTCTGGCCAATCTGTTCCTTCTTCTTTTGTAAGGATTTTACGAGTTGTGTTTACAACAGGCTTTTTATTCTCGTCAAAGTTATATTCAGTAATCATGCAATCTCTCCTTAAAGCATTTCTGTTTTGTTAAATGGATTATGGCGCACAAACAAAAGCCTGTCAAGAAATAAATTCATTAAAAGAATCTATAAGAAGACAGGCTTTGATAGTGATTTTAATCACATTCTTTCTTTGTGAATGTGCGAACAACTACAAGCTTTTCTTCCTCTTTACACTCTAGATCGTAAGCATATTCAATCCAATCAATCTCCTCTGCATTGCCATGTTTTCCGCCGCCATACCAATAAACCCAACCAACCCATTCGCCGTTGGGTAGTTGTGCTGCTACAGACTGCGACTCATAGTGTCGTGAATAAGGAGCTTCTACGTCTGTTTGCACCTCACCTTCTCGAAATTCGTACAGATAATCGTAAAGCTCATCGCTGTATTCATCCCAAAGCTCTTCTACTTCATCTTGTGTAAGAGTTGGTGAAATGTCTTCTTCTTTCTCTACACCCCAATATTGTGCAAGAATACAATACTTAATTTTAAATTCTGATTTCATTTATAAACTACCTTTGTAGTGACTACTTGTTCTTCATAACGACGAAGCCCTTCTTGTTGCACTTCAATATCCATACGACCGTTATCGTAATCTGAATACCAACTCACGAGGGCGTAAGTGTCATCATCCTTTTTGAAATAAGAGCTTACATTAGCACCACGTTTAAATACTTCCTCCTCACGATCATACTCTGTGTCTGAGTCGTAACCATTATCTTCTGCCCAATCATACCACTTACTATTGCTGTCAAGATAAATGCTCATTCTTCTTCTCCTATATCAAATTCAAGATGTTCAATAATAGTTTCAATTTCATCTGTCACTGAATAATCATATTGCAATTCTTTCTCCAACAGATGTTTGGCGTTTTGTAGCAGTTGAATTGTGTTTTCAATAATTTGCTTGCGTTGGCTCATACGAATTTGTCCTTTGGAATATCGACAAACAAAGCAGGGAAAGTTCCTACATCTTCCATCCATTCTCCGCTCACTTCAAACTCCTCTACTTCTGTAATGCCCTGCATTTTGATATAATCAAGCCAGTCGTTAACGGCAACAGAATGTCCTTCTAAATCTAGCTTACCGTCGATGTAAACACCACACCATTCCCCATATTCGTTTGTAACGTAAGTTAGCTTCATTCTTCCTCTTCTCCATAATATTCTGTCAGAAGTTCATCCATGCAATTAGTACACATATAGAACTTACCCCAATGACTGCGATCTACAAAAGCTTTCTCGAAATAAGCAAAGCTCCCAACAGGAATATTGTGTGGTGTTTTACCCGGAGCTAGTGATAACCAGCATTCATGCTCTTTACGTGTCTTCACGATTTTCTTTGTTTGACAACTGATTTCAGATTCATCGCCTTGAAACCAATCTTCATTAAGGTAATCTTCGTGTGTAAACTTCACTTCTTAATCTCCTTCAAGATATTCTCCAAAATCTTACTCTGCTTCTCATTCTCAATCAAGATGCTATGAATAAGGATGTAATAACCACTCATCAAGCTTGCGACAACAATTCCAGCAATCAAGAATACAATTCCTTGCCATACACTGCCCGCCATAATTGTAATACCAGAAAAGCATAGAACAATCACAAATAGAGCGATGATAAGGAAATTGTTTGTTTTTAGTACAATGTTTTTAATTTCGTTCATTTTATTTCTCCTTATTTTCCCATTTAGCGTCATACTGTTCGAGCAGATGACAACGAAGGTTTGCATCCATCCAATCAAAATCATCTTCAATGTTCAAGATTGTTTTTGTAGCACCAACATCTTCAATCTCATCCTTTTCTTCTTGAGACAGCATAGCATAGGATTCAAAATTTACAAATACAATTTCGTCAGCCCACCAAATTAAAGCTTGTGTAATTGGAATAAGAGCAAATTCTTTATCTGCTCCTACAGCCCTTGTATTGAATCCGTATTTGATATGCAAGCAATTGGCCAGGGTCGGAGATCTTAAAAGACCAGCAGAACAAACACACAAAACTTTCTTTGCTTTGGTTTGAAACCTGTTCCCTACGTTAGCAAGTTGATTCTTCTTCCCTTTAATCATTTACTTCTCCTCAACTTTACAAAACTTAATTGAACCGAGCTGTTTGTACCAAGCATTAATCATAAACTGCTTAACCTGATCTTTAGCCGACTTCTTGCACATCAGCCCATCGTGCCAAGGTAGTAGCACCTCGTTGATAGCCAATGTGTCACAGATTACCTTATCCATAATCTCGCTGTCAACAAATTGTAGATAAACACCACAATCAGAGAAAAACTTATCTGAAATCAATGAGTTATGCTTTTGCACGGACTCCATAACCTGCTTGAAGTCAACCTCATATAGGCCATAATACTTAGATTTGTTTTCATCTGCCGTGTTCCACAGCGTTCTATCTTGGCCAAATTTCTGTGAGAGTGCGTTAGCAGCCTCCTTAATACTAACAGCATTCAGCCCAATCATAACAGCCATTTTGATGAGGTTGCGTGCTGGATCATATTTTTGCTTACCGTGGCGCATCTTAAACATCTCAACAGCGGATGGGTCAACATGGTATTCCCATAAGTCCACTCCATATGGATCAAAGCCTTCTGGTAGTTGTGCATTGATCTGCTCATAACAAACGTTAGCATGCATTGCAGAGAAATCAAGGGTTGCTAACTCTTCACCATCAATTTCTAAGAATGGCTGCAAGCTACTCTCCATGGTTTGGATACCGCCTACTGTATTGTACCAACGCCCACCAGTGGTCAGATTGTTAATGAACACGCGCTTATAGTTCTGGTCTGGTAGATCGATACCTTTCAGCGAAATTCGAGATTCAATCAAAGCAGTATTAAACATTTCAATTGTGTTTTTCATCTGACCAACTCCGCTTACGCCTTGGGTATTCATAAGTTTCTTAGTTCCTCGCTCTTTAATTTCTAAGTCAGCATCAACTTTAGACGACAAAACCTTATGTAAATCAATATCTTCAAACAGATGTATTAACTTCTCTTTTACCTCTGTGATCGATGTTTCAAATTCTTCTGCTTGTCCATGTACATACTTCTTAACACCGCCTATATACAAATCAACGTAACCATCTTGTTCAAGCTTATCCAAAATTCGCATCATTCGGATATAAGAGATTTCTTGTGGGTTATGGTTATATGTGTTCTTATTCCTTGGAACCTTAATACCCTTAGCCCCGATCTTCAACATCCTAGCTGTGTTGGTGACTAAAGACCTTATTTCTTTTTCTTCCTTTTTACCATAGATTGATAGTAGATGCAATACTATTTTCTCTAAGCTTCTTGGTTTGTTGTAATAAATATTGAAATGAGTGGATGTTACCTCCTTCCACATCATCTCTTGTTCATCTACATCTTTAATGTTAATCTTCAATACTCTTACATCCTCTGATGATAGATAATAATAATGGTTAGTGATAGGTATGTAGTGCTATATAAGATATAATCCCGTAAAAACAGTTAAACCCTTGCAGGAGTAAGGCTGTAGCGATTCTGACCCCTGAAAAGGTTGCTTGTAAAGCAGAGATATGTCCATCTATTCTACTACAATACGCACAACAGTCTAATTCAATCTCTCTATCATTCTCACACAATTCAATAGAAACATTCTATTTGTATTCCTTGGTAAATGTGTTAAATTGGTGTCTATCGAAACAAATCAAAGGAAACACATCATGTCTGATTTACTGCGTATGGATTTTATCAACAGTCTTCCACAACCTCTGTGGGTGAGGCAATGGGGCAGAGAATCGTTTGACTGGCCTGTTTACGACATTTGTGTAGAAACAGGTCTTATCCGAATCGACGTATGCGGTAAACTGGGCAAGCTTCACATCTGCGATGTTGCGCAATTCAAAGACGATTACGGCACTGTTTATGATTCAGATGTGTTCTACAGCGATTACGAAGAAAATCCTTGACAGACACAGCCGAATGGTGTTTAATTAACACATAGGCAGACAAACACAAGCTCTCGGAATCATCGGAGATGAACATCATGGAATACACGATTTCTATTGACAACCTCATCATCACAGCAGACGTACACGCTTACGAAACATCTAGTGGTTATAAAGAGATTGAATATACAATCGAACGTGTATTGGAGCTTGACGAGGATGACATTCCTTATGCACTTGACAGCAAAGAAAGTGATGATATTCTGTGTGGGCTTGAGGATGTTGTGAAAACTAAATTGATTGAAGCTATTGAAAAGGGGGAATGAATTGTGAAAGAGCTTTATGCAGAGATTGAGCGATTCCAAAAACTGAAAGAACGTACAGGTACAAACAAGAGCAGTAGCTATTCTGTGCTATTCCGATTTGATCCGTGGTCTGATAATGTAACAATCGAACTTGGTGGTTACGATGTGGGTAGCTGGCCACGACATGTTTATGTTGACTCGACTAAAGAGACTCTTCTCCAAGATTTGAAAGCTAAAGTAGATGAAGCTTATCTTGTTGTGGAAGAAGATGAAAAGGAGAGTGAATTGTGAGCATGAACCTTGCACTCAAGAAAGGTAAGATTGTAGATCACGTCATCTTGTACCAAACTCCTACATGGGTCACTAATGAAGCATTAGAATCCAGTAACACGTTTGAATATTACAAGAATTGGGTTCTTGAAGGGCGTCAGGGTAGGTTTTATGACGCAACACTTGAACACTTTGCTGTTGTTCAAGAACTGCTGGACGATGGTTGGAAGTTTATAATGGTTTAAAACCTCCGTTCCGCGCCCAAAAACGTACATAGAAACGTTTTCTTGAAGAATCTGTGTACGTAGTAGGGAAGAGAGGAAAACGTTTTAAATAGGCTGTTTTACTAAGGAGAATTTTATGGATTTGCATGCAGAAATTATGAATATTCCGGCAAACATTGTACTGACTGGACCCGAAGGTGTTGGTAACGTACACTCAAACCCCTACATCGCCTATAAAGAGGGTCATAGGGATGCACGACATGATGCTGCTGAATTGGCTTTGAAAGCACAAGCTAGGATTGAGGAGCTTGAGGACATTTTAGCAGCTTTTGTAAACTGGCAGACAGACGCAGAAGGTAAGCTGTCAATGCTAGACGATGATGAGCTTTGGCTGAAAGCTGAAGATGTTCTGAATAAGAAATGATAACCGTCATCAGCTACATCGCATTGCGTTATTTCTTTGACTCTGATTGGAGTGGTATGCTATTGTTGTTGCCAATCTTCTTGGACTTGACTATTTTGAATAAATTTTGAGGGGTGTTTTATGGCTAGAATTAAATTGCAGTACTTTAAGTCTTCAGGTAAGTGGGGTTACGAAGGCGAACTTGAGTGGGCAGACGATAAATCAATGTACGGTCTTATTGATCACGTTAAAGACCTAAATCGAAATCGTAAACTGCCAGGTTTGGCTTCTGGTTCTTGGGACGGCCCTATTTACTTAAATACTGACGAACACCCTATGGGTTATCCTCTCCTGATTTTGGAGTAAATCAATGACTGACAACAATTGGTTTGACATTAAAGTAAAAGCACAATACGATCATATTCAAGAGTTGGAAGCAACTGTTCGGGAATATGAAAAGTCTGAAGAATGCTGGAATGCTTTGCTTTCCTATGTCCTCGGTCAAGGGTACACTGAAGAGCCTCTTCAATTCCTGCGCTGCTGGAATGAAGGTGACTTTGATGCATTGCGTGAAGAATGGCCTGATGCACCTAAAGAGATTTATTATGCAGATCCTTTGAATGAGGAACAGAAATGAACCAAACAGAACACAAAAGCATTACAGCTTTGATGAAAGCTATTAAGAAAGATATGGAAAGCGGAATTACACAAATTGCTGTGATTGTTGAAGAAGGCGAAGATAAAGTAGAGAAGAAGTATATTTATAGTCGTCCGTTTGTTAATGAAATTAAGGGAGAAGAGTGATGGCTCATATTTATGAGATTTATTATGAGAATAAACAAGGTGATATTGTACACTGTCAAGATGTATATGATGAGCAAGAAGCCCTTCATGAAATTACATCTCTTACAAACGAGTTCCCAGAGAATGAGTACTGGTATGAGACTATTTTTGAGGATGAGCAGTGACGTTTACAATTAACATAGAAAATGGAACAAGCCTATATACAGCAGAAGACCTTATTCGCTATAATGATGCAGGCTTGCTTTATTGTGGGGATGTTTGTCTAAGTAGTGTGATTGATAAGATTGTTGAGTATTATGAAGAGAAGCTTTCTGAGATGAAAGAGAGTGAGGGTGAGACTTATTCGGATTATCAAGAAGGCTATCAAGCGGCTGTAAGTGAAATTCGTGGATTTGTTGATAATATGTGAGGGGAGAAGTGTTGAGTAAGGATTATGTAATTGGAAAGAATCCTTGCCCTCGCTGTCGGCGCAGGGGGCAAGACAGGGCAGGCAATAACTTCCACTTCTATGGAGAAGGTCTTGGGGGTTATTGCCATGCTTGTGAATACACTGTTCCTAGCGATGATTGGCTAGCAGAACATGGTGAAATTAAAGAAGATGAAGAGGAGTTTGAAGTAGTGGGTAGTTATTTTGATAAAGAAGTGAATGAAAAGATTAAGAAGCAAACCGGGGTGGACAGTAAAAATTATCGCGGAATTCGTACTGAAATTTCACGACCATTCGGGGTTCGTTATGCCTATTCTGAAGAAGACGGCAGTGTAGTTTCTACTTATTATCCAACCACGCATGAATATGAGATTTCAGGGTATAAAGTTCGTCACCATCCTAAGCGGTTTGAAGGGATTGGGGAGACTGGTAAGGATTGTGAACTATTCGGGCAATTTCGTTTTAAAACGAATTCGGGAACTGTATTGATTTGTGGTGGAGAGCATGATACCCTGGCTGCTTTTCAGATGCTTTCTGATGCACAAAAGAATAAACAGTATGATCCTGTAGCTGTTGTTAGTCCTACTATTGGTGAATCTGGAGCTTATAAACAAATTCAGAAACAATACAACTTCTTCCAGCAAGCTAAGAAGATTGTTGTAGCAATGGATTCCGATAAGGCTGGCGAAGAAGCAGCAGAAAAGATTGTTAAGGTTCTTCCTCGGGGCAAAGTTTTCATTATGAAGATGCGCCTAAAAGATCCTAATCAATATGTAGTGGAAGGCCGGGAACAAGATTTTATTAATGATTTCTGGCAAGCAAAGCCATATAGCCCAGCAGGTGTTCACGCATCAAGTGGACTTCTGGCAGCAGCTATGGAATACGCGAACTTAAATCAGCTTACGCTTCCCCCTTTCATGGCAAAAGCACAAGCAATGTTTGGTGGCGGTTTGGTTAAAAACGAGCTAACTTGCTGTTTTGCAAAGACCTCTGTAGGTAAAAGCTTGTTTGTAGACTCTATGGTGGTTCATTGGGTTTTGAATGAACCAACTGAAGTCGTAGGTGTCTTATCTCTTGAAGCTACCAAGGATAAATGGGCAACAAATATCCTTTCAAACTACCTTGGCGTGCGACTGATTAACTTGAAGGGCGAAGAACGGAAGGAGTATCTGTCTCGTGAGGATGTGAAAGCCAAAGCTGAACCGTTCTTAATGAAAGAGGATGGTACTCCACGTTTTTGGGTTTGCGATGAACGTGGCGCGTCTGTTGATGTAGTCAAGGAAAAAATCCTTGAAATGATTATTCAACTGGGCGTGACTATCCTTGTTGCAGACGTATATTCAGACTTAATGGCAGGCCTCAGTCTGGAGGCGCAAGAGGAGTTGGTAGCTTGGTTTAAAAAACTTATCAAAGAATACCCACAAGTAAGTGTAATTCTTGTTTGTCACACTCGGAAAACTGACAACAACTCCCAGTTGACTGAAACTGATATTATTGGCACAAGTACAATCATGAAGTCTGCTGCACAAACATTCAGTCTTGAGCGAGACAAGCTTGCAGAAGATGAGATGACACGTAATTGTACCCGTGTTACAATTCACAAGAATCGTCACTTTTCAGATACTGGACCTGCTGGGGTGGTTTATTTTGATAAGGACACCAGTCGGCTGTATGATCTTGATGAATATATGCAACAACATCCAGAAATTTCGGAGTTTTAAATGGTCGATTGGCGTGAAAGAGTCGAGTATTCAGAGGATAGTCCTTCTGGATTAATTTGGAAAACGAGTGGCCGTAATAGCAAAGTAGGAACTTCCGTAGGATACATCAGGACATCGAAAAGGGGAGTCCAAAGATGGCAAACCATGATCGGCAGCAAATCATACTTGTGCCATAGACTTGTATGGGAACTTTTCCATGGCCCTATTGAAGATGGTCTTACGATTGATCATTTTGATAGAAATCCTTTAAATAATAGGATTGAGAATCTAAGATGCGTTCCAAATGAAATCAATGTAAGGAATAAAGGGGCCTATAGAAATTCAAAATCTGGAATAACAGGCATATGCTTTTGGACGAGCAGGAATGGGGATGAATACGTTACTGCTCAGTGGCAGGATTTAGAAGGGAATAGAAAAGGTAAAAGGTTTCAAATAAAGAAACATGGAAAAGAAGAGGCAATCCGATTAGCTATTGAATATCGGAATGAGCAAATTAGGTTGCTGAATTTAGAGGGTGCCGGATATACTGAAGCCCACGGAACATAATTTAGGAGTAGGAAATGCTAGGTGAAAATGAGATTACGCTAGACATCGAGGCTGATGGCTTTATTTTCGAATCGACAAAAGTTTGGACTGTCTGTGCAACTAATCAGCAGACTGGAGAAAAGATTAAAGTCAATCCTTTTAAAGATCCATCCGCCAAAGCAAAGCTAATCTCATTTCTTTTTAAGAAAGAAAATCCCACGATTAGCTTTCACTTCGGTCTAGGCTATGATATGTTTGTATTGCAAAACCTTCTGGACATAAAGTTTACAGTTGGCAGAGACACAATTGAAGGAAAGCCAGTCCAGTTCATTGATACTCTTTATTTGTCAATGTTCCTTAATCCAGACCGTCAGGGACACAGCATCGAAGCTTTTGGTGAAATGCTTGGACTTCCAAAGATTGATTGGCGTGAAAAGGCTATCGAACTAGGACTGATCGAGAAGAATGCACCCGATGGTGCCGAGTTCATGCAGTGGCATCCAGAGATGGATGTTTATTGCGAGCGAGATGTTGATGTAAACGTTCTGGTATATGAGTACCTTAAAAAAGAATGGCGGGAAGTATATGGCAAGGATTTTACAATTACTGATGCCTTTAAGTGTGGGCAAAAGTCTTTCTATCTTATGTCCTGTCAAGAATTGTCAGGCTTCAAATTTGATATTCAAGGCGGTAAAAAGCTGGCTGAACGTATTGAACAAATGATGGAAGAAATTCGTGCTGAGGTTGAACCACAACTTCCACCACGGCCTTTGAAGAAGTCAGAAGAAAAGTATTATGCAATGCCAGCTAAGCCATTCAAGAAGAATGGAGACTACTCAAGTTCTTGGACTAATTTTGTAGAAAAACATCAAGGAAAAGAGGTAGACGGTGGTTGGGAATTCTACGGTAAAGTTTATACTGTAGAAGCTGGAAAAATGCTTGATGTAAAAATGCCCATGGAGATGGCAAACCAAGACCAGATGAAGGATTGGTTCTTGGAAAATGGATGGGAACCCACGCTTTGGAACTACAAACGCGGTCCTGATAACAAGCCATTGCGTGACCCACAAACACGGCAATTGATTCCAACCAGCCCAAAGATTCAGGAACAAGGTAAAATCTGTAAAAACCTTGAAAAGATGGAAGGTGAAATTGTAAAGAAAGTGGTTAAGTGGCTTAGTCTCCGTAACCGACAATCTGTTCTTAATGGCTGGCTAGAGAACCCACGCCTTCAGATGGATGGCCGTATTGGTGCTGGACGTACAGGCATTGCAGCGACACACCGACAAAAGCATAAAACCGTAGTTAACGTGCCTAAAGCATCAGAAAAGGTTCTATTAGGTAAAGAGTTTCGTTCACTTTGGATTTCTGAAGACGGCTTCCTTATTGCAGCAGGGGACGCAGCAGCACTAGAGGGTCGAGTACAAGGGCACTATTGCTACAAATACGATAACGGAGCTACAGCAGAAGAACTTCTAAAGGGCGATGTACACTCTAAGAATGCTCGGTTTGCTTTCTATGACCATGTACCTGAAGTCCGTAAATTTGACATTGCAGCACCTGAATTTAGTAAAGATGACCCTGTGTTCAAACCTTATCGGGATTGGAGTAAGAACGGATATTATGCCTGTATGTATGGTTGTGCGGGGCCTAAGCTTGCTGCTACATTGGGTATTCCAGTAAAATTAGGCACCCAGAAGCTTGAAGCATTTTGGGATGCAAACCCAGCCACAAAAGCTTTAAAAGAAAATCTTGAAAAATACTGGGCAACCGTTGGCCGTGAGAAGTATCTTCCTGCTATTGATGGGCGTATGCTTTGCACTCGAAAGAAATCAGCTTTGCTGAACACCATCTTCCAAAGCTGTGGCGGGATTACTATGGATTATGCTGGGTGCTTTATGGATTCTTGGCTCGGGGGGTTGAAGTGGAAAGACCGTAAACCATACTATCTATACAAAGGATACGTTGTTCGGCGGATCGCCTATCAACATGACGAATACGAATTTGAAGCTGAGGAACCTATTGCAGAAGAAATTGCACGAATGATTGAAAAGGCTATTGAAAAAGCAGGTGAATACCTTAAACTGAAGGTTCCCCTAGCCGGTGAGGGCAAGGTTGGCAAGTCTTGGAAAGAAGTTCACTAATTTCTGAAAATAAAGCTTTACATCCTCACAGATTCGTGTAAAATAGATGGGGTAGGGTTTTAAAGATAAGGAGAAAAGATGGAAAAAGTAAAAACACTAGACACAGATTTTGTAATCAACCTACAAAAAGAAACTCTAGTATTTACACAAGACGACGATCAGTGTAATCTCTCACTGGATTGTCTTTCAGAACTAATTGACACATTGATTGATATTGAAGTTAAAATGAAGAAGGAGAAACAACAATGAAATATGCAATGATTGGTTTGATGTTAGCCGCTCTTTCAGGCTGTGGTGCTGTAGACCGGACAGTGTCTAAATTTACGGGTAAAGGTTCTGAGGTATGCCAAGACGGCGTCGTATATCTCCAGTTCACATCGGGTACTAGCGTTAAATATGATAAGTTTGGTAAGATTGTAACTTGCAATTAATAGGAGAAACAACAATGAGCAAAACCATCTACACTTATGAAATCACTGATCCACAAGTAGGGGCAATTGTTACTGACTTGGAATCAAGGTCAATTGCTCGTGAAGAGCTACAGCTTGTAAAGAAACAAGGATTCCCTAAAGCAACCATCCAGCAAAAGAAATATGTACTTGAGACTGTCCGTCAAGTACGCTAAAGAATTCTAGCGAAAGCTTGAATAATAGCCTCAAAAGTAACGCGATAAAATTAGACGCAATTAAATAGAGAGAAATAAATATGACTAAGCAAAAAGTAGAAGTGATTGTCCGTGACCTGCCAAAGAAAAGTGACTTTGAAACTCTGAACATCTATCTGAAGAATGTTCCTGTGTTCTACCCTGTAGTACACGAAGCGAAAAAGAAGTATCAGAGTGAAGATCGCGAGTTTAGCGTAACTGCTTTCGTTGACGAAGCTGCTAAAGACCGGTTGTTGGACGAGGTAATGGTTAACAAGACCTTCGCAGAAGTAGGTGTTTCGAAAACCAGCAAGCCACCTAGGAAGATTAAATACCCACTCTCTTCACAAGTTGAAGAAGGTAAAGCTAATTACGATCTGGTAGATGGTCTGTGGGGCTTTAGTGTTGCTAAGGCTGAATTTAGTAAACAAGGTAATCCAATGAGCGTTAATGTGATTGACCTTGAAGGTAAACCTTTCACTGAGAACGTTGGTAATGGTTCTATTGTTAACCTGAAGCTGTTTGGTTATAAGAATCGTGATAACCAAGTTGTTGTGCAGCTAGACACTGTTCAAGTTGTAGAGCACGTAGCCTTTGAATCTCGTGGCTCTTCTGACTCAGTAGAGGATGATGTACTTGGTGTCAGTTACAGTGTTAAGAAAGCTGATAAGCCTGTAGCTCAGCAACCAGCACCACAGTCCGCTCCAGTTGTTGAGGAAGATGAAGGTTTCGACGACACGGTGCCGTTTTAAGGTATAATTAAGCCGCAAGGACGCGGCAACATTTAAAGGAGAAATTAATGAGTTTTGAACGTGATGCTACAGTAAGTGCTTATCTTACTGCGCATAAACTAGGTCTTCCGGGTTGTAAAACAGAACTAGACACCTATACGGCTCTAGCTAAAGACTTGCAACGACAGCTTCAAGCTTACCAAGAAACCGCAGCATTAACTGCAAAAGAAGTAATTAATCAAATGTTTGCTGCTCCACAAGAACAAGCTTGTTGGCATTTACAACTGACTAAAGACGAATACTACTATCTATCCTGCATTCTGGGCCATTTAGTTCCTGCTGGTAAGATTAGTAAGAGTTTGCTTGATAAAGTGAGTTTGGATGAGCTTGATTGTGAAGACTTTGATAAGGTGTTGCTAAGCACTACTGAAATTAAACTAAATGAGGAGAATGTATAATGTCAAAACAAAATGAACTGTATGAACGAGCTAAAGCCCTGTACCAAGAAGTTGTAACCCTTGAACAAGATATTGAAGCACTGGCTCAAGACTTCACTTTTGTAAAAGAAGAAAACGAGTCAGGCATTGATAAGAAACTTGTGAAATCAACGCTTAAGGCCGCTGAAACCTATGTTCGCAACAATGTGGATAAGGTTGAAGATAAGATTGCCAAAGAACAAGAGTTTTTAGAGCTTTATAAAGAGCTTACTGGCGAATACAACTAAAAAATACAATTAGCCTCGGAAACGGGGCTTTTTAGTACAAAGGAGGTTAGTATGGGTTGGTCAGGTGGAACACGAGTATTTGATACTGTAGTTGAAGCACTACGAAAAGCTAAGGTTACAGATAAGCAGTTTAAAACTGTGATTGTAGATTTGAATGAAGTTTTGGAATGCCTAGATTGGGACAATCTTTGTGAGTCAGATTATTATGAAGACCCTCAAATCAAAGATATTTTTGATCTTTGGGAATATGAGGAGGATTAATGACGGAACTAACATCAATAATTGATCTTGATTACGTAAAGTATGCCTCAGCATCTGTTGGTGAAAAACGCAGTATTGTCGTTACACACAAATCCTCTGGTAGGCAAAAAGAGTTCGCCACACGCACAGAGTTTTGGGGTAGAGATAAAGCCCATAGCGGCGGATGGCTTGGTGATCTAAACTCAAAACGTGAAAGCCCATTTGCTGTAGATGAGTTTGAAATTGTAGACCTACAAACACCAGAGCCTATTGACCATGTTCTGCACATTGCTAAAACACAAGTTGAGAATGATTTAAAACGTTTAGGGACAGATAAGTACAAGGCATTTTTAGGTAAGGGTGAGAGCTTTCGTGTTGAATTATCAACTTTATTGAAGTATAAAGACAATCGAAAAGAGATGCTTCGTCCTCTTCATATGGATGCTGTTACAGAGTATCTTGAACGTAAGTTTAAAGCTGAGATTGTGACTTCTATTGAAGCGGATGATGCTTGTGTGATTGAGTGTCAAGACAGTAAGAGTGCTGTTATTCAAGGGCTAGATAAAGATTACTACGGGCAAAATTGTAGATTCTTTAACGTCAATAGACCAGATGAGGGGATTCAAGAGTGCAATCAATTTGGCAGGCTCTGGTTAGACGATAAGAACGATGTTCGTGGTATTGGGAGGATGCATCTCTATTGGCAAATCTGCTCTAACGACACTTCAGACAACTATGCAGCCAATTGTTTTTCAGATAAGAAGTGGGCAGGTAAATCAGCTTACAAAGCTTTGGTAGATTGTAAGAATGATGTAGAAGCTTGGAATAAAATGAAAGAGGTTTTCCAACTGCTCTACCCTGAACCTAAAACTGTAATAGGCTGGCGCAACGATCCTATTCAAATTACATGGGATTATGTGTTGAATGAAATGTTTATGATGGCTAGAATGCTTAAGTTTGAAGGTGAGAACTTGAATGCTTATGATGTGATGGATAAGATGGGAATTGGTTACCCATGACAATTCCAACACAAGCGGACATTAAAAAGAGGAAGACAAACCGAGATAAGCTAGCAAAGAAAATCACCGATGATGGTCATCTAAAAGAGCAAGAGTTAGTTCGTATCGTTCGCAAGGCTATCGACTCTGCATGGATGACAGCAGCACATAAGTTAGTCTTCCTAGAAGATAGGGTCGTTCCTGATATGGATGATTCAACTAGAACCAAATGGCTTATTCAGTGTAACATCTGTAAAGGAATGTTCAAGCTGACAGACGTAAACGTCGATCATCGTATTGGTGAGTTTCCTTGTACAAATCGTGAGGAATTTCAATCTTACTTGTTGTCAAGGCTTGATGTAGGGTTTGATGATTTGCAGGTTTTGTGTGTTGATATTCCTAAGAAAAACCACATTGGGTGCCATCAAATCAAGACTCTTGGGGAACGATTCGGTTTGAGTTTTGAGGATGCAAAGGTTGAAAAACAAGTGATTGAAATCATGAAGAAAAAAGCTTCTGAAACCGATGCATGGTTGCTTGACAAAGGTGTGAAAGTAAGCAAAAATAAGGATGCTAGGCGTGATGCAGTGAGAGAGATTATTAGACAAGAGTCTTTGACTCAAGCGGAGAAAGAGAATGAACGATAAAATCACTAAACAACACATTTACTCAGAACTAGTTATCCGTCTTGATAAGCTGGAATACATGCTTGAGAAAGTTCTAACTTCTTTGGAAAGTAAGACTGTTAATAATGTTTCTGTATCAGTAACTGGAGATTGCTCACCTGATGCAATTGCAGATGAAATAGGGAAGATTATGATTTGTACTGCTTGCATGCTTGGTGGAGATAGAGAACACTCTAAAGAATATTGCTCTAAGCGACCACCACAATGGCCTAATGAATCATATATCGATTACATGAAACGTATTGGTGAACTAAACACTGCACAATCAGACGAAGAAGCTTTCAGAGAGGAATGTAAATGAAGACTTATGAATTCAAACTCACAATTCACGAAGGTAATGATGAATTTTGGGAAGAACTTGAAAACAAGTCTGGTTGTGATGAGGTAAAGGAATTACTTCTTTCAATGCTTGCTGAGTTCGGATTTTATGATGACAACTCTTCTCTTACACTTACCAAGTTTACGGAGGAATAAATGAATTATTGGACAGCTTATTTTACAGCGTCATTTATTGAATATTCAACTTTCTTCTATGTATTCACAAATCAATTGGGAATCTAGACCATGAAAGATGATAAAGTGATATCACTTTTCCCGACCAAAGATAAGAAATTCTTGAATGTTGAGAAGTTGAATGATGTGGATATTCAGAAATTTCTAGATATTCTTGATGAGAGTTTAGAAAGCTTCATGACGATGTCGCCACATGAGAAATATAATCTTTATGCTAGCTTGGTAGGCTTTACGCACACAAGTCTTGGTATTTATATTAAAGGAGAGAAGGTTTGATTAGTAAAGAGTGGCATAACACAGCATTAGAACTACATGAACAAGGTTTGTCGGGACGTGCAATTGCAAACCTAATTGGTAAGTCTAAGACACAAGTAAATGATTTCTTTAAGTTTGTAAGTGAAAAGAAAGAGCAGCAAGCTGAGAAGAGAGGTCCACGTATTCTTCTTTATGATATTGAGACTGCACCCTTGAAAGCCCACCTATGGTCAATGTGGCAACAAGGGGTAGGTCTTAATCAGATTGAAAGTGACTGGCATCTGCTGTCATTTTGTGCTAAATGGCTTGGAGAAGATGAGATTTTCTATTATGACCAAAGAAATGCCGAACATATTGAAGACGACCGAGAGATTCTTGGGTATCTTTGGGAATTATTAAATCAAGCAGATGTTGTAATCGGACAGAATAGTAAGAAATTTGATACCCGCAAGGTTAACTCCAGGTTCATTTTGAATGGATTCCCCAAGCCCTCTACTTTCCGACAGATCGACACAATGGAAATTGCTAAGCAGGAGTTTGGGTTTACATCTAATCGCTTGGAATACATGACTGATAAACTTTGCACCAATCATAAGAAGAGTAAACACAAGAAATTCCATGGTCATGAATTGTGGTCAGAGTGTTTAAAAGGTAATATGGAAGCTTGGGAAGAAATGGAATCGTACAATCGGGACGATGTCTTGTCTCTTGAAGAGCTTTATAATATCCTCAGTTCATGGTCTAGTAAGCTCCCTAATTTTGATATTTATGTGGATGAATTACTGGATATGAGTGAATGGGAAAAGGATGGATTCCACTACACTAATTTTGGTAAATATCAGAAATATCGTAACAAAAAGACTGGCGTTCAGCGCAGAAGCCGTGTAAACTTACTTTCTAAAGAAAAGCGGGAAAGTTTGCTAGTCAATATTGTTTAAGGGGTAAATATGAAAGTCGGAGACACTGTTAAACTAAAGCCTGCAATGTGGCAGGGAATTAAACCAGAGAGTTATGGTCTTAGCTTTACTGGAGAGTATATTATTGACCGGTATGTAAGTGGCGACTATCCAAATATCTGGTTAAAGGGGTTTAGTGGGATCTGGGATGTTGAAGCTTTTCAAGTTGTAATTAAAGAAAAGGAGAAAGATTTGGGATCTAAATTTAAAGCAGGTGATGTTGTCTATCTTTCCCAGTCCGCAATCGATCAATTTTCACCTAACGATTGGGGTAAATATCACCTGCCACTAGCTTTGTATAACGGAGCTAAAGGTGTTGTTGAGCTAGTTGAAAAACTGGGACACGAAGAAAGTGCCCGTGTTCATGTTAACATTGTAGGTTATGGTCATTGCTTCTTTATGGAGGAAGATTTAGAGCTGACTCCCATTAAAGAGGTTCTTCGGGATGCAGTACATAGTCCTAAACACTACGCTGTCTTTGCTGATGTGGAAGCAATTGAAATCATTGCTCGTTCAATGACAAAGGAAATGTTTAAAGGTTATTGCTTTGGTAATCTGTTGAAGTATCGACTTCGTGCTGGTAATAAAGACGATGTTAAACAAGAGTTGGGTAAAGCTGATAAATACAAAGAGCTTTATGAAAAGTACAAGGATCTTTGCCAATGAGATTAATTGCTGTTGACGTAGACGGGGTTGTGGTTGATACCCACAGCCTCTACAAAGAAGCTTCAAAACACTTAGAAGATCCTCTTGATTTCTGGCGTTCTGAGGATCTTTATGATAATCTTGAACCTATGCCCGATGCTGTAGAAAAGCTTGAACAACTCAGTCAGTATTTTGGTATTGTGTTCGTAAGCCGTTTGAAAGGGAATCATCACCGCTCTAAAGTGTATTTCTGTAAGAAATGGTTTCCTTTCATGCAGGGCTTTATTGGTAGTCACGAAAAATGGTTGATGAATGATTCTGTTGTTGCTATGATTGATGACCTAGAGTCAAATCTAATAAAGTTTGATGCGCATAAACGAGTTTTGTTTGGCGTTGATGTTAAAGATTGGGAAGACTTCAATGTGAAGGCTTTCTGTGATGAATATCTATAATTAAATAAGGAAAACAAGTGAACAATCTGCAAGACTTCTACAATCAAATTATCGACTGGAATAAAAAGGCTGGTGTGAAAGACCACGAATTTGGTACATTAGACTGGGAACGTGCTGTTGAGCTTCAATCGAAGCTGCTTGTAGAAGAAGCAAATGAAACAATTTCTGCAATCACTCATGGACATATGATTGAATTACTTGACGGTGCAGTAGACACCTTCGTAATTCTTTCTAAACTGTTTGATATGCTAGAGAAAGCTGGATTTGATGTTGAAGGAGCAATTCAGCAAATCATTGACAACAATCAAAAGAAAGTATTTAACTCTTTCTATGAGGCTTGTGATGCTAAGGAGAAGCTTGAAGCTCGTGATGATAAAGAGTATTATGTAGAAACTGCAACACTAAACGGTCTAGCTTTCTATACGGTACGTCGAGAAGATGGTAAGATTGCAAAGCCTGTTGATTTTGTTGCTGTTGAATTGAATGAGTTTGTACCAAAGGAGAGTTATTAATGAGCCAGATTAAAGTAGAAGTGCTAGATTCGATGGGAAATGACCTTGCTGTTGTTCAAGCAGCACTTTTGTCTAAGGTTTCTCGTAGGTGTTTGGAGTCTTTAAGTCGGGGATACTACGTCACCGATGAAGGTGAAGTATTCGGCCCAAAGGGTAAGCTTTCGCTTAACTCCAAGAATCAAAACGGTTATCCTATGTATTCAACTAATTGGGAGGGGGAAGTTTTTGGTGTGCCTATGCACAAGTTGGCAGCAGTGTGTTTTTATGGAGCCAAAGTTTTTGAAGAAGGTGTCCATGTTCGTCACCTAGACGGAGATAAGTTTAATCTAAGTAAAACTAACATCGTTCTTGGTACAGCATCTGAAAATGAACTCGATAAACCTGAAGAGCAACGTTCAGCTACAGCTAAAATTGCAAGAGCTGCTCAAGGGTTCACACCAACCAACGCTAAGCTTACACCAGAACAAGTATTAGAGGTAAGAGACTTTTATAAAAGTCTCGACGGTAAAAAGGCTGGGAACGGAGTAGTAAAAGCTTTATGTGAGAAGTTGGGTGTTTCTCGAACAGTACTGTGTAACATTAAGAATGGGGAGTATTATACAAATGTCTAAGATTAAAGTTGAACTTGTGGATTATTGTGGATCTGACTTGAGTGTATGCAACGCTGCGAGGACTTCTTTTGATAAGGAAAGTGATTGGGAAGAGCGAATCAGCATCCTTACTACGAAATGGGAAGAACGTGACCTGTGGTTAAGCACCCATCAAGAAAAGGACGGTTGTTATGTCAAACTAAAAGAGTCAGATGTAAAACTGATTAATTACCTTGCATCACACAAACATTACTCACCATTTAATCACAGCTTTATTAGCGTTCGCGTAAAGGCTCCTGTATTTGTTGCACGACAGCTTGTTAAACACAAATTTATGCCTTGGAATGAAGTAAGCCGTCGTTATGTGAAAGATAAGCCAGAGTTCTACCGGCCAGATTCTTGGCGTATGGCTGCGGATAATGTAAAACAAGGCTCTGCTGGTGATGCGGAAGAGTTGTTGAACTCCCAAGCAATGGTAATCCTCTCAAGTAACAATCTTGATGCACTTGAAAAGTATGACTGGTTGATTGAGAAAGGTATTTGTGCTGAAGAAGCCCGTATGATTCTTCCTCAAAATATGATGACGACTTGGGTTTGGAGTGGAACACTGGGAGCTTTCTGTGACATGCTTAAGCTTCGTCTTGATCCACACACTCAATATGAGACACGGCTAGTCGCACAAGAAGTTGCAAAGATTGTTGAAGAGCTGTTCCCTGTTTCTTGGCAAGCTCTAGTAGGAGAAGTAAAATGAAAGAAGTAGATTACAGCTTTTGTGGTTACCTAGATGAATTGTGGAACCTTTATCAAGTACGTGGCGGATTTACTAGCGCAAATGCCGCTAGGCACATTATGGATATTCGTGAAGAAATCTACGTATCTTGGCTTGAAGATCAACCAGCACAAGAATTTTATCTAGAAGATGCGGTATGGGACGATGAAGAATGAGTGAAATTGCACGTAACATTAGCTTCTACCTGCTAATGCAAGACAAAGAAGCTAAAGCAGTAATTGAATCTGGTGATGAAAAGAAGTTTAAAGATATTCTATACAAATGGGGTTGTGATGTTTACAACCAACCTTACGAAGTAGTGTCTTGTGAGCATCGACCAGTAGAAGGTAAACCATTTGTGTTCAATGGCCCTTTGGTTGTAAGCAGTGAACGTCTCGATTCTGAATGGCTTGCAAGTGGCTTTGCATCATTCAATGCTAAAGTAGCAAGTACTGGCGATATTGGGCTTAAACTACAGCTTGAACAGATGAGTAAACAAGGTAGTAGTGAGAAAGCGTTTACATCGAAATCAGCAGGAAAACGTGCAGTAAAAGAAGAAAAACATAAGGAGATTTAAGTGAAAGTAACAAAGCGTGACGGTAGTTTAGAGAATTTTGAAGTAGAGAAAATTAAACAAGTTGTGGAATGGGCATGTGAGGGTTTGGATGCTAACCCTCTAGCTCTTGAGTCTAAGTTTGATGAATTTCTTTATGATGGTATCAGCACTACAACCCTACAGCAAAATCTGATTGAGCATTCTAAAGCTCTTGTGTCGCCCCAAGAATCTGATTGGGTGTTTGTAGCTGGTCGCCTAAAGACTATGAATCGCTGGGCAGATACTCGGTCTTATAACATCAGCTTTAAAGAGTTTGTTAAGGAACAAGTAGAACTTGGGGTTTGGAAGCATCCTGCATTCACCTCATATTCTGACGAAGAACTTGATGAAATTGATACATGGATTGATGAGTCCTATGACCTTAATCATTCATACGCTTCTGTAGTAACAGCAGAGAGTAAGTATCTGATGCAGAATGAATGCCTACAGCATATGTTTGCAGGCGAAGCTATGATCCTTGCTTATGTAGAGAAGAAAGAAGATAGAATGAAGTGGTGTAAAGTCTTCTTTGATAAGATCCGTATTCGTCGGCAAAGCTTAGCTAGTCCATGGCTTTCGAACCTACGGGCTAATGGTAACATTAGTAGCTGCTTTATTATTGCTCCAAAAGATGATTTATCAAGCATTTTTGACAACAATAAGAACGCTGCGATGATTAGTAAGGCTGGGGGTGGTCTTGGTTATTATCTCGGTTTCTTGCGTGCTGCTGGCTCTGATTTGATGGGCAATAAAGGAGCTGCAACTGGTGTTATTGGTTGGGTGAAGATTCTTAACGACATTGCTGTGTTTGTAAACCAAGGCGGTAAACGTGCAGGTGCCATCACTCCAGCACTTCCCGTTTGGCATGCAGACATTTCAGAGTTCCTTGATCTTCAAACTGAAGCTGGCGATCAGCGACGTAAGGCACATGATGTAATGCTCCAAGTTTGCGTTCCTGATAAATTCATGGAACTGAAAGACGATCCTCTTGCTACATGGTACACTTTCTGTCCTTATGAAGTTAAACAAAAACTAGATATTGATTTACCTGAGTGTTACGATGTTCAGTTTGAAGAAGCTTACAACACTTGCGTAGAAGCTGCTGATCGTGGATTGCTGAAGGTAGTTCGTAAGTACAATGCGAAAGAATTGTTTAAGAAACTGATGAAAGTAGCTTTTGAAACTGGTCTCCCTTATCTTGCATTTACTGATGAAATTAACCGTAATAACCCAAACAAACACGAAGGTAATATCTATTGCGTTAACCTGTGTGTTGAATCGTTTAGTGTCATGAAGCCAGATGAGTACGCACACACTTGCAACTTACTGTCCTTGGTTACTGGGCGTATTCCGATGGAAGAACTTTCAAACGAAGCTGAAGTTGCTGTACGAATGCTGGACAATGGTATTGAATTAACAGCGCCTCCCGTGAAGGAAAGTGCTAATCACAACTCCCGTTATCGTACAGTTGGCGTAGGAATTTTAGGTCTTCACGACATCATTGCACGAGAAGGTGTATCATTCCTGAACACTAAGTTTGTAACTGAAGTTGCAGAAAGGATTATGTATGGTTGTGTGAAAGGTAGTATTGAACTGGCTAAAGAGCGTGGTCCATATCCTGCCTTCAAAGGTAGTATGTGGGATACAGGAGAGATGATTTCCAAGTTCAATAAAGAGAGTGTTTGTGATGATTTAGACTGGCTTGCGTTGCAGAAAGAGATTGACCAGTACGGTATTCGTAATAGTCAAATGACGAGCCCAGCGCCTAATACTACAACTGCTTTGTTTATGGATGCTGGTCCTAGCTGGACCCCTGTATATTCAGCAATGTACTTTGAAGATAATAAAGATGGTCCTATGCCCGTAGTTGCAATGTATTTGAAAGATAATCCTCTTTCTTACGCACGTAACGTTACTAAGTACAAACCGTGGGAACTTACCTCTGTTGTATCCGCATTGCAGAAGTTTACAGATACTGGTATTAGTGCTGAGTATCTGATGGATAAGAACCAAGAAGGCTTTAAGGCTAAGTGGTTGTGGGATACTTGGGATCAGGCTTGGAAAAAGAAAACAAAGGCTGTATACTATATCCGAACCATCAAGAAAGGTGAGGAACTTGTTAAAGATAATGGTGCTTGTGTTGGTTGCGCTGGATAAGGAGATTGATTTTGCTAGAACGTGTAAAACTTTTTAACGAGCTTGGAGGAGACTCGTTCTCCGACCAAGCTTTGTTTGGTGGTAATCCTACAGGTATTGCTAACCTTAACAACATTCGATATGGCTGGGTAAACCCTCTTTACCGCACTATGGTGGGCAACTTCTGGCTTCCTCAAAAGGTAAGCTTAGTAGAAGACAAGATTAGCGTAAAAACACTTACAGAAGATGAAGACAAGGCAGTACGAGATACACTATCCTTTCTTATCTTCCTTGACAGTTTCCAAGTAAACAACCTGCCAAATATTGCGGATTACGTTACTAACCCTGCTGTTAAGAATCTTCTCACTATTCAAGCTTTCCAAGAAGTTATTCATAGTGAAACTTATCAGTATATTATGGAAGCTTTGTATCCAAGTGAAGATCGAGATGCTATTTATAACCGGTGGCGTAACAATGAAGCACTGAAACAGCGTAATAAGTTTGTAGCAAGTATTGCTGAAGAGTTCGCAGAACACAAGACAACTGAAAATCTTCATAAAATCTTGGTTGCTAACTTGGTGCTTGAAGGTGTTTATTTTTACCAAGGATTTAATCTGTTTGACCAGCTCGCACACCGAGGGAAGATTGTAGGTACGGCTAAAGAGATTGATTATATTCGCCGTGATGAGCTTACTCATGTAGGCTTGTTCATGAATATGATTAAAGAAGTTAAACCTTCTGTTGAAATCGTCCACTCTATTTTTGACGAAGGAGTGAAGCAAGAGATTGCTCACTGTAAAACAACCTACGGTAATCGTATTCTAGGTATCTCTGAAACCAGCAGCGAGAAGTATGTTAAATGGCTAGGTAATGATCGACTTGCTCGGATTGGATACCCTCCTTTGTACGAGAACGTAGAAGATCCCTATAAACATCTAACGCAGTCTAACAAGGAAGGCAATAAGAAAGAAAACTTCTTTGAAACGAGCGTCACCAGCTATGACATGGCTGATTCTGTGGATGGCTGGGATGAGCTATGAAATCTGCTTGACACACCCTAAAATCTAATCTATCATTGAGGCATGTTCTGAAAAGGACATTGCCTCTTTCTTTTTGTTTGGAGAAACGAAATGATGAATGAACTCAACTTTTGGTCTGTGGTATTTCTAATCGTTGCTGTACCAACTGGTTTAGTCTATTGGTGGATGACCTCCTCTTGTGCTGAGCGAGGAGAGATGGAAGGGTACGCAATCACTAAAACTGTTGCTACTAAATGCTATGGTAGCAATGACGGTAAAGATTGGCATAAAATTTGGTACTGAGGGCTACAGAAGTGACTTGGAACTACAGACTAGCTAAAAATAAAGATGGATTTTATGGGATTGTTGAAGTATATTACGACAAGGAGGGAGAAGTGACAGCTTGGACACAAGATTTTATTGATCCAAATCATTGGGAAAACCCTGAAGATGTGAAGAACACATTACAAAAGATGTTAGAGGCTTTTGATAAACCTTTGTTTGAGGAGATTATTCGATGAAAATTATGACTAAGGTATTACTATCTTCGCTTGGCTTTGTAGTTCTGGGCGCTATTTTGATTTGCATTCCTAGTACAATGCCCGCCGGTATTGTTTCTCTTTGTGTGGGTACAGTCGGTTTTATGATGGCACCGCTGATCAGCATGGGAATTGAGGACTCAAAATGAGAGGAAATCCATTCGTAAATCTTGTTGCAATCCTTGTAATGCTTATCTCTATTCTTACAGCAGGGAAAGTGTGGATTGATTGGAAAGTTAGTAAAGGAGAACCTGTAAGGAAAGAGGTTGTTGTTCCTCAGAAACCTCAGTATGATAAAAGTAAATTTGAAACAAGTGTGAAGGAAACTAAAGAATGATTATGAATTTTGACGAGATCGAGCGGAGAAGTATTAAAGAATTGAAACAGACAATGGAGCGGCTTACTGATCTTAATGGTAAAACTTACGACTACTACTTTAAAGTCTATCCCGGCTCAATCGGACCGACTATTAAATTTGTATGTGAAGAGCTTGACATAGAAAAAGATATCACCAACTATAATAATTGGTAAATTCCAGACATAAAGAAAACGCCCAACCAATCAAGGAAGGGCGTTCTAGGAAAGATGTTGGCTAACATCGAATATAGGGCTTTTAGGGCTTCTTGTATTTGTTCTTTACTTCTCAATATTAACTGTGTTATTGAGTAAGTTATTATTTATATTTTTCGGTTGACTCTTAAGGGTTTTATTCTCAAGCTCTAAAGCTTTAACTTTCCCTTCTAAAATATCCTGCCTAGTTGACATACTAGACTGATAATCATCTACATTACGAGAAAGCCTGTTCAGGCGCCCTTCATAGTAGTTTAGGTTATCAGTCATAGATTTGTCTATCTGTTCTTTAAGAACATTGAATCCATTCTCAAAATCAAACGATTTGTTATTGTTTACAGAACCAGTCCAAAGGATAGTTGTCATAACAATTGCAAGGAGTAAGAAACTGAGGTCTACAAGTCTTTTGACAACTTCCCAAAACATACCTACTCCCTATTTGTTCTGATTCTTTATGCTTCCAAAGTAAAGATCTAAGCGTGCAATAAGATCACTCTTCATAGCTGAAATAGAGGCATTGATTTCTTCCTTAAACTCTTTAAGATCGCCTCTATCCACTTTGCTAGTCTGTAGCACAACAACTTTGTTTTCAAGATCCTTAATACGCTCTTGCTGTCCATTGTAAAGCATAGTCATAAAACCGATAACAACAGTTAGCAGACCAATTGCAGCACGTTCAGTTAGATTAGCGATCTTCCCGTTAGCATCATTTGACATTGTACAGTTCCTTCTGTTTATCGCGGTTCTGTCTGATTTTCTCAACCTGTGCTTTATACTTTGCAATACAAGATGTGTTCTTGTTGTAAGCAATAGCAAGTTCAATTAAGCTTTGACCAGCAGGAACAGCTTTACACGGATGAATTAATAAAGAATCAGGGGGCGAGACATAGGTTATCTGTTGGCTCTGTGTTACAATAGGACTGTTTGAGCAAGCCGACAAGTTCAGGGCTAAGTAACCCATCATCAGGCAAATAAACGTCTTTTTGAATGACATTGTTTTTATCCTTTGGTTTGGATGGGAGTTTGTTCAGTTCTTGTGTGATGCTTTCAGCTTTATCTGCAATTACATTCTTTTCAGCATCAAGCTCTACTACAGAAGCATCATCTTGTTTACACGAAGAATCTTTAGTTTCTAGGGCTTTTTTAGATGATTCTAGAGCTTTCTGAGCGCTGGTAAGGGCAACACCAAAGGTAGCCTTTTCCTCGCTTAAATCATATGTTTTATAGCCTAGAAAATAACATAGAAGGACAAGAACAGCTATGATTCCAAGCAAGAATTTCATGGTTTATCTTCCTTCTCTTGTTCTAGCGGCTCTGGTGCAGGATAAGACCATAACTTACGCTGTTGAATGAAACGTGCACAAACACCAAGAAGGTTCAAAGAGAACACAATTACAGCGTATGTTGTCCCTGTCATTACAGGCTCCAATAAGCCCATTAGAGGTAGGATCTGTTCAACAAAGGTAAGTACAATAGCACTAAGATAAAACCAGAAAGAATATGTCTTTAGGACAGTTCGCCAATGAGGTACAACTTTAACTTTCTTTACTAAATTTTTCATAGGCTTCTTTCATCTTAATATGATAATTATTCTTTTGGTACGCAGGTCCATTGTAGATCCTACTGAACGTCACCCAGTCTTTTTCTTGTAAAGCTTTCACAAGTCTTTTATCCGCTTTGATAAACTTAACAAAAGCTTCTAATTGACCTTGCTCAGAGTACATAGTATTTACGAAAGCTTGAACAGACAGGTAACCGAGGGCTTTCCAGTGGTAGCCCATAATTTGAAACTGTCCCCATGAAGCAGATTCTAAAGCTGTATTACGATCAATTAGTACTGCTCTTTGAAGCCTTTCGTGCTCACTTAAACCGCCCTTGTAACCGCCAGCTTTTGGGTTTACAATATCTGGGTATTTAACAGCCATGTCAGCAGATTTAATTGGCGTGTAGTCACGCAAGCGTTGGAACATAATATGACGTTCAAAAAGAATCTTAGGGACAAGATTTCCTTGAGTGTCTTTGGTCAGTCCAGCGCCGTTTGACTCAACTGAAGCAATAGCTTTTACAGAAGCCTCTTCTACACCAAGATAACTTGCTGCTTTTTTATAATCAACCATAATTCCCTCTTTAAATAAAGCACATCCTTGTGCTATTTTTGTCATCCGTTATCCGCAAAAGATCGCATCACCCACAAAGCACTGCCGGCGGCCCATTCCAAGGATATCCTATCGAGAGAGCTACTGAGCACCCTATCTGACCCGCAGCGGATGTTGCCGGTACCATTTTTTACTGTGATAGTGGCGTTTCCGATTCGAAGGTCGAGAATCTGCCTATCGGAGACGCCAGCAGCAATATTAACAAGGTCGTCCGCCACGCCGCCTTCGCCGTTTATTACATGCTGATAGGTTGTTGGTGTGATCGATCCTGAAGAAATAGTTAGAACTGCACCCGCCTGCGGGGCGGTAAGTTTTGGAACAAAGACACCTTGTGGTGTTGCAGAAAATATTTCTACTCCGGTATGCCAAAGTCTTATAGTGTCTTCAGAAATATCATAACCAAATGCAAATCCATTGTTTTCTGATGCCAGGTCAGATGTGAACTGTATGCCCACGTCGCCAACACCGCGCCCAATACCCACCTTCATTGCAGAAAAACCGCCTGCAACGTTTGGGTTTACCTTGGAATAAATAGCAGAAGCGTTACCCGCAATGCCACCGCTTATCCTGAAAGGTATTCTTCCTGCAAATTCAGGATGGAAGAAGGCGCCGAGTTCAGCAACTCGCATTTCGTCAATCACCACGCCTGGACCTGTATTTAGGTTTGCAAGCCATTTCGTGGTATTTGAACCAGGCACTCCATAATTACCGCTTTCCAATATTCCTGCCAAGAATTTAACACTTGAGCAGTATCCAAGTTCTACTGGGTAGTTAATAGCAGACCTGAAAATCACGCTGGAGAAAAATTGCCCAGCCAGATCTACAGTATTTACGCTCACATCGCCATCGATGTAAAGGCATCGCCATTTTTCTGCGTCAGCGTTTACATAATAGTCAGCAACAGTAAGGCCGCCAACGTTGGCTACGCGGGAGTTGTTATCTTTTGATCCAATGGTCGTTCCGTAAATCATAGTCCCCGACAACCCTTGGGATTGGGACGATGGCGAACTGGCACCAAGAAGAGAAATCCCATGACGACCGGAATACATGCCCCGGTCAATTATGTTCCCGTCCGGGTCATCATTGCCCGGCTGTGACCAAATCGTCGTGCCTGATTTATCGAAATATCCCCATACGGTCATGTCCTGCTGTAGATTTCGTGGGGAGTCCATATTAAAAATTCCCATATCGTAATCTGTTGCAGTATTCTGATCGTATAGAGGTGTGTAATTTCCATCTTCGTCAAAACAGTCGTTGTCTTGAACTACCGCAAAGTTTATAAGCTCATTGCTATTTGACTTTAGGCATATACATGGCTTAACTGTGGCGTAGTCGTCCGTTCTGTTTGTTAAGTTGTACGTTGTTACGGGCCCGCCGTTTTTAAATATGAGGGTTGCGCCGGGAATTTTATCTTTAAACAGAATACCATCTGTATCGGTCCCCCTTCGCAACCACCGCTTATCGTCAAATGTTTGATAGTGCATCTTTGCCACAGCGCCCCGACCTTTAAAAGCTATAGGCCTATCTGAAACCTCGATGCTACCTACAATACCATAAACCCCGATTTCATCAAAAGAAGCGTTGAAAGTTTGTGCGTATTCTAGCGCATCGATTAGTGCAGGTCTACTATCAAACGCATAGGTGCGCTTTCCTCCAAACATAACAATGGTTATTCTATCAGCTTTTATTAGCCACCACGCCCCATCGGCAGATTGCTTATGCCACGGTTTAATTGTAGATGGCGTTGCAATGCGAATAAGGGCTTGTGCACCACCATCATTTGGTGTATGATAGCCTCTTAAATATATTGAATTCACAGTTATTGGTACTGTTGCAGCTAATAACTGTGCCATTGTATCGTAAGTTTGATTTAATAGAACCTCTAACTCGTTTTCTGCAGTAGTTAATCTTGAGTTAATAGAGGAAACAGTGGGTATTTGGACCGCCACACTACCGTCAAACTGATACTGCTCACCGGTTGTCCTTACAACAAAGACAAACCACTTAGGGCACGGTGAAGAGTAGTAAGTTCCATCAACAACAAAATAGAATCTATTATCTACTGTGTTGAAATAAGCTTGACCATTTACGGCAGGAGGCAGACTAGATACAATTCCATCTACGTTCCTATCGAACATGTAGGAAAACTTAAGCCAGTTTTCATCAGCACCAGTGTTCCAACTTCCCTCGCCTAGGTTCCAGCCCCATTTGCCTTCTAGGAAGGGACTCGTTTTTTGTGGCATAAATAATTCCCTAAGATTTAGGATAAGCTAGTTTAATTTCTTCTTTTCTAGCTAAACCTTTTTGTTTAAGTTCTTTAACTTCAACAGAAGATGCGGTGTAGCCATCAGCTTGAAGAGCCAAAGCTTCTGCAAAATACCTATCACTACCATTAATAGGGTCTGCATATGCTATTAAACGTAGTGTGGTATAATCTTCTTGGTGGCTAGGTTTATTTTCTTTCAGAGGCTCACTGAAAATCGCATTCTTAAATTCCCAACCTTGTTTTGGAATTTCATCTCTAGGAACCTCTACACATTGTTTAACAAAATCTTCGGTGAAGACCTTATGTAATGGAATTTCATCACCTTTATCGTCCCTAGGCGTCTGAATAAGTTCAAACACAACCCCGTCTACGACTCTTGCATAAATCTTGTCCATTATGCATACTCCCAAACAATTACCAATCCATTACCACCGTTCCCGCCCAATTGAGCAGTGCCACCAGCTTGCGAGATAGCTCCGCTACCACCAGCACCTAGTACGCCTGAAACTCCAGAGCCTGTGTTAATTGCACGCGCTGCGCCTTGGGAGAGATAGCTAGCACCCCCACCACCGGAAATACTATTACCTACTGTTGTAACAGTGGCTGGTAGTCCTGTAGCGCCGGGTGAATTAAGTAACGAACCCCCGGAACTAGTCCCTTGGTTGCCTCCCGCATTTTGTACGGGAATAGATGCTGTAGGTACTAAAGAGATTCCTCCACCTCCCCCAGTAGCTGTTAATACACCACCGAACGATGATGAACCACCATTACCCCCGTTAGTAACTCCGCCCCCGCCAGTACCGCCAACCCCAACTACGATAGCAGCGCCTGAGAAACCAGATGTCAGCAAGCCTTTTGTATAGCCGCCAGCACCTCCACCAGATCCAACCGAAACTTGGGTAGCACCTGTTGCACCTGCACCTGCACCTCCCCCGCCAGCACCTTGTACTTCTACTATAATACTACGAGTTCCTGGCGTAGGCGTGTATGTAGTATTCGAGGTAAACCTTTGAACATTCAGTAAACCCCCAGAAGCATATTTAGTCCAATTTATGTATGTAGTATCTGTTACAGGGTTTACATTTGTATGAGTAGTGCGAGCTTTGTAAATAAAACCATCACTACCTTGGACATAACTCTTACCTGCTTGATATTCGATTGTTGAAGACCATACACTAATACCATGCTGTGCAATATGTGCGATAGCTTGATCTTGACGATTATCTAGCCAGTTAAACCATTGTCTCGGAGGTATTTCCGGGGCCCAGCCTTGTTGTATTTTTGTGTCTGAGGGTTTTAAGATATCCCCCGAACTGGCCCACTGAAGATTCAAATCAGGGGGTAGAATGTATTCAGCCATATGTTTTCCTATTAATAAATTGAAGCAAATGTGCCACCATTTATGATAACATAGTCACTGTCACCATAATGACCACCATAATCTAACCCATAACCATAAGTTCCTGACTCTTCACCAAATCCTAGGGCACCAGGGCTATCTTGGAAACCAAAATACTGGTTAGGTAAAAATTCACCGAAATTAATTCTCACACCAACAGTCTTAGGGATTAATCTAGACGGATATCCTTGAGAGTAGGAGCTATAAGTAAGTAAAACTCTCTGAAATGGTGTTAATTGTCCACCCAATAAGACTATTGCAACACCATCACCATCTTGTATAATCGCAACTTTATCTAAATTGAAGATAAGCTTGATAGCTTGAATGAATTGCTCTGGTGTAGAGTTTGTTGTATTTTTAAAGATTTTAGCTCTAATGAATGTCCTGTATGTCTCATCATCAAGCTCAACATTACCACCAAGATCAATACCGTAACTGTAGAAAATGCCACCAATATTAGGATCTGTAATATCACCCATTGGAAATGCATTCAAAGCACCCTGCATCCCAAAAAAGTCATACAGGTCTGCCGCAATAAGCTCCCTATCTTGACCTACAATACGACCGATGATGTCTAATTGTGCGCCGGTTGCAGTGTCAATGTCACGGAGCTGTAAAAGATCCCTGAAAGTGTTTTCTAAATCAATCTGAGCTTTAGTCAGAAGCTGTACATACCGATCAAAAACGGGTTGTTCTTTAAATTGTTCGGTTACTCTGGTTCTAGCTTCTTCAGTGTAATCTATGACTGTAAAATTTGGACTTGTCATAAACTACCTCTTAGGTTTTAGTAATTAGAATGTTATTTGATTCGAGTGTGGCGATAGCGTTGAAGGCTACAACAATATTTGTTGTAATCCAAGTAGTTCCATTTAAACTAATTTCAAGACTATTAACAGCATGACCCGGAACGCTGTTGATTGGTGTGTATAACCGTGAATAAATTACGTCATCACCAATGCCAAAATTAGTTCCAAAATAGGTTGCAAGATTTGACTTAATTAAGTCATCACCGTTTTGAGGATAATTAGTATCAGTGGTAAGATTCATTCGGATATAAACATCTACAGGATTTGGTCTTTCAAACCCAATTTCATGAATAAACCCTTGACTATCAAAAATGGTTTGAATGGTATTCCCGTATGAACGAATACCAAGTGGTTTATTTTCCCAAATGCTTTCAGCAATATCTAATGGGTCGCCACCTAAAATGATAGGAAGGAAACTGTGAGCAGGAACGCCATTAGCATCTGTTACATCCGTATCGTTCTCATAAATCTGAACTTCTGTGACATTAGGAAGGCTGATCAAATCTGAATATAAAGCCTCAAGAATGTTTGTAGCTCTGATGTACTTACTCTGACGGAATCTTTCTCTAAGCTCTTCATCAGTCTCAACATCCTCTCCGGGCACAACAGCACTTGGGTTTGTTACAGTATCCCATCCAATCTTAGGTGTTTGAATCGAGGTAATTGTGTTGGCTTCACCTGTAACAGGCCCTGCGTTTACCGCTGTAAGGCTTCCAATCTTTCTCGACTTTACAATACCAATGTTTGCACTGGATGTGAAATTAACAACATCAAAAACACTCACCCTGTCGATATAGAGGATATTACCATCAATAACTGCTGACAGACTCGGATGACTTCCTGCAACGATAGCTTGAATCCCAGAAAGAATAGAAGATGCTGTAGCACCAACCCCGCTAGTGTAATTAATTGTGTTTGTTGTAGTTGCTGTTTGATAGCTGATGGTGTAGAGTGTGCTATCTGCAATGACAAGGGGTTGTACACCAATTCCTGATGCGCCTGTTGCGTTTAGGGTAACAGAGGCTCTTACAGTGTAATCTTCACCTGTTGTTGTACCACGAACAGTAAGTCCAGCATCAATCAGAGTACCAACGTCACCACTAAATAGTGCTTGTGCTGTAGAGAATGTTTGTTCTCCTCGAACCAATCCACCGTAAGCCACAAGGTTATCTAGTGCAATACCTGTAGCGGAATTTGGATCAAAGGCAAGATAAACTTGCTGTGCCACTTCCCATAGGTCAGCTAGAGATGGAATATGAAGACCAATCAATCGACCAATAGCAGTATCTGGTGTGGTTCCTACAATGTCACCGGGAGCAACAAGGTCTTGGAAAAGTTGTACGGCTAATGCTTCATCTTCGGCTTTTAGGTCAGCCAACCTTTTTATTTCAAAGCCTTGGTTGCTTAATCCAGCCATTGGGGTATCCTTTAGATGAGCGGAGTGATTGTTATTGTCTCTGTTTCTTCACCTGTTGTAACTCTTACTCTAAACTGTGCAGAGTATTGTCTGTTTACAAGTGTTGAACTAAAATAAGTAATCTCTTTTACACCAAGTGTCGCTAGAATTTCTTGTTGTAAAGTTGTATCAATTCTTTGTTTAGGAACTTTACGACCTAGCCAATCAAAATAGGGGATGCCGTGTGCTAAGTCTAGAAACCATTCTGTTTCAATAGTTCTTAATAGTATGAAAAGCCTCTGTGCTACTGTTTGAACAAATGGTTGTGTTGTGTATTCTTTTGTAAGGCTCCCGTTGTGAAAAATCAGGTCGCCGCCGTTCATATCAAGAAGTAAATCCATTATCCCTCCTTAGGGGTTGCTTGGAGGAGTAGTACCCGGAGTATGTCTGTGGGAGCTGAAAATGACCCCATTGAAGCTGAATACCCCCGTGTGAGTTACATTACCAGTCCACGTACAATCACCAATCCAAGTTGTATTTTGCGCATTAATGGAAAGGTTTGGTGTAGTGATAGATGCAGATGTGTTAGCCGTAACGTCAGCTTCATCACACTCAACAATCACTTTTTGTTGGGTCTTCAGAACAATGTCACCATTCTGTTTAATCCTAACTTCAGCTTCATTTCCGCCAAGCCCATTAAACATTACAGCATCTTCAATACTGTGATCGTAAATGTGCTTGCTTGGGTTGTTTACAGCCACACCTTGAGTCTGGATACCGGGAATGAACATGGCGTCATTCTTATCCATCTTGGCATAGTTTAAAGGTGTCGAAGGATAGCCATCAGATGTTTTCCAAGCCTCCAAAGATCGCATAGAGAAGATAGCAATACCTGTATCTCCAGGCTTAATAGGGAATGTAAAACCAGCACTTTTAGAGACAGGAAAAGATACAGGAACTGATTGAATTACAGGACGCTCTTTAACACCACCATCTTTCATCTTCTGATTGATTGCCGGTTGGATGTTCACAGAAGAAGGTCCTGCAACTGAAACTACTACACAAGGAATAGCTGTATATACATTATTCATTTGCGATTGAAAGGCAGCAGTAAGAACATCTTGCATTTCATTAATCATTTTATTTATCCTTAACTACTTTCTCTAAGCTGCTGCCCTTTATCTCAGTGAACCAATTATCCCCACGCCAAGAACCAGAGTGACGAATGGAGTCAACTTTATACCAACCTTTAAGAAGACCTTCTTCGATTTGAATAATGTCCCCAGCTTTGATTTCTGGATTCAAAAGAATTTTCATTTGAACACCGGGCTTTTTAACCTTATCCTTCTTAGACCTTCTTCTGTCACCAGAAACACGATAGGGGCGCTCAATTAGCCCTGTAAATGGGGAAATCACATAAGCCAATTGGAACTGCTCTGTTGCTGCCCTATCGTTATCGTGCACATAAAGAACGCCGTCGTCTAACTGCCAATCAAGCTGGTACTTCTCTGCAAGCTCATCTAGCATCTCTTTTGGTGTACCAGATAACGGATAACCATAGATAATTTCGTTATTAAGATTTGTACCATTGTAAACACCACGATCAGCACCAATCCCTTTACGAAGCTTTTCAATAGCATCCTTAACGTTATTGCCTGGAGGAACTAAATCACTCAGTGTCTCGTGGTTCAAATTCACGTAGCCGCTACCCATAGTAATCTGACAGACCACGTCCGTTCCAGATTTTCTAGTAGAGACGTTAGTGACTTGACCGGCAAATAATCTTTTAGGTCCACCTGTATCAAGATAGCCTGCTTCAAAAACAGCAGCGGGGTAGTCTGTATCTAGAATTTTAAGACTTTCTTCACTAAGGTTAGTAATTTCTATAGTAGCACTGTTAGTCCTATTTTTATTATTAGTACTTTTACTTATATCAAAAGTAACCTGCAAATCCTCTACTAGAATCCCATTACCATTTTTGAAGTCGCCAATGATTAGTCTATACTGACGATTCATTTGCAATATAGGATTAGTCATCTTCTCTCACCTCCCATAACATAAGACTTTCATAGACTCTAGGATCGATCAGTTGTTTCCATTGATTCGCAACCTTGCGGATTTCTGCTTCTTTTGTACTCTTATAGGACAAAAAGGCCTCTAAAGGGTCATTGAAAACACCCACCTCCACTTGTCTATTGTCTATTCTGCAAGAAGCAATGAAGAGATTTCTTACTTTATTGAAGGAGACTCCTATAGGAAACTCACCCCTACAAGACCTATTACTAATGATAAGATTGTTAATAGAGGATGGTACAAACGCGCATGTATCGGGTCCGTATTCTTTATTTCCCCTTAAGATAATATCTTTATCAAGATTCCAACCTTCATTTTTAAAACCAACGGAATTGTTACACCATTCGGCAAAATTTTGAAAATTGTGAAAGTAAGGGTTTACATAGTTTTCTGTGTAAGTCGGGTGTCGTTGTAGAAATTTAGGGTCATAACAACGCTGTAGAACGGATCTCCAAACTACGCTTTCTTTCGTAAGCAGTTTGTTTTTACTAGTCACAAAAATCCCTTCTCCTATATAGCCAACGCCTTGCACGGATGGATGGTAAGGATTTTTCACATTTCCAACTCTTAAGGAGTCAGCACGCACGATTTTCCTATACCCATCTGAAAATTCCACCAGCACTTCTGTGCAACTTTTGTATTCTAAGACTACACAAGAGCCACTGGTTTTAGTGACAAACTTAGTACCAACTTCCACAATAGACCTCCAAAATAATCTGTAAGCCTACTATTTTACAGGAATCCTTAAGAAAATGCAAGTCCTAGAGGATCATGAGTTATTCTTCCGTTTCGTACACATAAACAAGCTCATAGTACTCATTAATATTTTCTGGATATACTTTATAAGGTTTGCTCAAAAGATTAGCTTTCTCATACATATAGAAATAACCAGTAAGGGGATACAAAGCATATTCAAGGAACATTGGGTAATTTGGTACTAAAGCTTCACCCATAACAATTGGAACTAAATCAGCATCTAAAAGAGAGATGGTGTAAAGTTGCATTCTCTCATTGTAGATAAACCTGAGCACATATGATTCACCTTGAAGGGCAACACCATACTCATAATAAGCATCTGAAAACAGAGGTAAAGATACATATTTTTTAGCCATTGCCTACCGCCTGTCTTGCTGGATCAATATCAGGAGCAGCTTCTACTTTTGCATTATTTGAAGCATCTTGAACTGTACTGTCTTGTTTGCCTTTGCTGGCCTTAGAGCTTGCTTTCTTTTTAAGACTGCTCTGAACGTCTTGAGGTATTTCTGCCTTCTTGAGTGTTGCAAACGTAACTTGTTCAAAAGAGAAGTCGCAATACAAAGCATAGCCTGTATCAGGTGTTTCTCTGAAAGTTACGTTAGTCATTACAAGTCTATTAACTACACGGGTGATGTTGTAGCCATCATATTCATAAAGATCAATCAACTGTATATTAGGATTGTATCTTCCTGTGTTCTTATCTAGGATAACTCCAGAGGTTAGAGAAATTAAAGCTTCTCTAATCTGTTCTGTGAGGTCTGTATCCTCTAGATTACTAACAACATCTGGAGTAGAGTCAGAAAGAAACTGACCAATACTGCTCGGAATAAACTTACGAAGAACGCTGTTATCTGTAGAGTTAACAGACACTTCTGGCGGAGCTTGTCTAGCGTTGTATGGTGAGTTTCCTTCATTATCCTTAACTAAATAAGTACCTGTCGAAATATCGATACCTGATATCACAGCACCTATTTTGTATTTAGCGTTTGCTTTGACGAAGTGGTCAGTGATTACACCACCTACGTCTATAGGGTGAGAGGTAGTCTTCCCACTATGATCTTGAGTATACAGGGAGACAGCATCTAAATAGATGAAGCCTCCACCATTCTGATCATTCCATTTTAGAGCTAATGACATAATTACTCCTTCTGAGGGAAGAACACAGCCACTTGTTCTAAATTAGTTGCAAATGCTTGTGCTAGCTGTTGTGCTTGAACTTCAATATCAATACCACCAAGCGTTGCTGCATCTACTGTTAGACTAATGTTAAACTCATTGGTAGTGGTGTTAGTTATTTCTCTTGCATCGGCTCCAGTGAAACTTCTATCAAACTGATTGGCAGGAAGTCCGTAATCGAAACCTGCTGGTTGCTGACCAAAAGCATTACTCTCTTTAGGACCAAGAGCATCTTTTGAGAACAACCCAAACCTAGTACTGTCACCAGAAGCAGGATTATTACCTAGTCCATAGGAGTCTATTAAAGATTGGGGTGTAAAAGTACTACTAGCTCCGCCGAAGATTGTACCACTAAATTGTGGCATATCTGTTTCAAATAAGTTAGCGGCAACTCTAAGTGCATAATTAGGTAGTTGTACACCTCTTTCAACAATACTGTCATATCTAGAGTTTACAAAAGTTCTGAGCGTATCACCAAAACCGGTGAAATCACCACTAATAAGCTTCGCGACTAGTTCTAATTGGCTGGCAATATCTTTACTAACTGTTTGAAGACTTGGTAGCCACGAAGGGCCTGAAGTATTAGATATCGTACTAAATGCGTCTGAAATCTTTTTCCAATCTTCTTGCAGTTGTTTAGTAGCATCAACACCAAGCCAATCTGCTACAATAGAGTCTCTACCTTCCAACGCACGTACAAAAGACTGTGGGAATAGAAGCAGATCATCAGCGAATTTAGTAGCATCATTGAAGCCTCTTGCAAGACTCTCGACTAGGCCATTTGATTCGCTCAAACCTGCGTTTAGGGTGCGGAAAATCCTTGCAAAACCTTCCTCTACACCTGCGTTTGAAGCCACTACTGCAAGATCGTTTACTGTGTTCTGGTATCGTGCTTGCTCTGCTTGAGATGCTGTACTGGCAGCAGCTAGTGATGGGGCTGCTTGTTGTGAAGCTAAAGCGCCAGCGAAGTTAAGAACACCAGCATTAACTTGGCCCTTCTTGGTTGCTGCAAATAAAGCAGAAATCGCCTCTTGCCCTGTCAGACTACCGCCGATCTGTTGCTGATAGGCTCTAGCAAATAAAGATACTGCACCCGGAAGACTCTCTGCTAGCTGACCAGTAAGTTCTTCTGCTTGGAGCTTACCTTTACCAGCTACTTGACTTAAGGCTCTAAATACACGCTGTTGTTGAACCCTATCTAACTTGTTTACACGGGCTAATTCTGCAAACCCCGTATATACTTGTTGACCTTGTTGGATACTAAACCCAGCGCCGGTCAAACCAGAAAGAAGTTTGTTATAATCTGGAGAAGCATCGAGATAGTTAAAACCTACTCGCTGTGCTTGTTGTCTTAAGAATTCAAAGGACTGTTGTCCTTGCTCTACTGTACCACCAGCTTGTTGTACAACTGCTTGTGATTGGAGTTGGGCAGATACTACCTCTTGGTTACGTCTATTAAGAGCACCAAGACCATAACCACCACCAATCAAAGCAAGCCCTGCTGTCCCTAATCTTCCTAAGCCAAAGCTGCCAAAAGCTGCCCCTGTAGCTGCTGCTCTTGCAATTGAACCTGTTGCATTAGGTCTTACGTTGACAGTGGCTGCTGCAACTCTGGAAGCTTCAGCTAGTGATCTTGTAAGTTGCCTATTTAAAGAGCTTTGATCGATATTAAATCTACTTACCTGAAATACGTTTCTTGTAGATGCAACATCTAAAGCATTACCAAGAGCAATGTTCAACCTTCTTTGATCAACAGTGAACCTATTAATATCAAGATTTAAAGTGGTGTTTAATCTTTTTTGAAAAGCTTTTAGTCTATTCTCAATAGAGTTTAATGCCCTATCAACTTGTTGTACATCTCTTGTACTTACTTGAAACCCTATGGACGCATAGTATTTTGCGATGTTCAATAATTATTCTCCTTGAGTCTTTTTAATTTTAGCCTTCTCTTGCTCAAGAAGAGCATCATATACATCTAGCATTTCCAAAACATCATACATCTGTTTGGCAGAATAGCAACTACTCATTTTAAGAGCTAATTCCATGCCGCCTTTAGGATGCATAGCTATTCTGTATATCTGCCAGTGCTGGGAGAACTTTTCAGATATCTCTTTTTCAAGCTTAGTTTCATTACCCGACGCAGACTTATTTATTTTTCTGTATCGGGTTCCTGAAAACCCTCTTCTTCTTCAGGGAAGTTGAAGTCAAGAATTTCTCGATAAAGCTTAGACATCTGTTTAATTTTACGAGCAAAGTGAGTATTGAATTTCTTCTCATCAATCACCATACTACCAAGCGTGGCATATTTACAAATAACTTGTTTCATTACAGCAAGGTCAGACTTACCTGATTCTGAAATTGATCGGTTTTCTTCCAACCACTTAAGCCCTTCGGTTGCGGGCATAGCAGTTACGGTATATGTATAATCACCTACAGTGATTTCTGTTTGTTCTAAAAGGTCAAGCTTAGCCATTTTGTTTTCCTAAAATTTAAATGTCCACAATCAAAGGATACCAGAAACAAATGATGTAATCTCATTGATTGCAGAGTCTAACAAACTGTTTTGTGGTCTTACGTTACTTCCCACATTGTAAGTATTAGTGGTCTGACAGAAGATTCTCCATTCTCTTGTACCGAAGTCAGCAGTGTACTCTACATTTGCAAAACTTATGATATAAGCTTCTTTTGATGAGAATACACTAGTACCACTCTCGTCTTTAAGGGTCAGGGAAATCCTTGCTGTACCTTGTACAATATCTTGACTGTGTATTTCACTAAGAACATCGTTTGCTTGCGATTCTTGACTAAGAGTTATGGAGATGAAGCAGGAAGAATCATTAGTGTTTTTTCCCCCACTTCTAACTCTTGTATGCTTACCTCTAATACCATAAATAGGTTTAAAGCTGTCTGTTCTTCTGCTGATAGAAATTCTATCCCAACCTGAGAGCGTATAACCGCCCATGGTGAGAGAAACTTCTGAAGGGCTGTATGTAGCTACTGTAAAACTATTAGCCATTATAGGATGCCCTCAATTGCAGGAAGTGCTGAAGATGCAATATTAATCAAGTCCTCAACCAAACTAGACTCTCCATTGTTACTACCAAAGTTGATAACAGCAGAGGAGCATTTAATGCGCCAAGTCCTTGTGTCTACAGTATTACTCTTACTTAAGGTAGGTAGTCCTTCAATCCAAGATGTAGCTGAGAAAAATAAATCACTGCCGCTACCATCTTTAATTAAAATGGGGAACTTGCCCCTTTGACTAATCTCATCAAGTTGCAAAAGCTTAGTGAGGAAAGTATTTGCTGAAGACCCATTATGAACTGTTAAGGTAACTGTGTAGTTTTGACTATTAGCATAGATCCTAATAGGTCTACCATCAGCTGTTGTACGTGACCTGTAGGGCATGACATCCTTGTCAATAGAGATGAATGTACCATCTACAAACCCCTCAATGGGCATAATCCCTGCAAGCAGGACATTCACCTCTGATGGTATATAGTTAAAGAGGGTTGTCATGCTTTACTCCGTACTATTGGATCTTCCACCGATCATCAACAACACCACCAAGAGCTTCAACATTATTAACCATTTCAGCATCTAGTTGAGTATTACCACCAATATAGCTATCACAATTGAACATGAAAAGTGTCCAATCACGCGTTTCGGTAGTGCTTGACAAAGTTGCGTCTGGAGTACTTGCAATAATAGTTTGATTAGAGAAGAATAGGGTTTGACCGCTATTGTCCTTTATTGTGCAAGCTGCCACAAACGTATTACCGCTATCTTCTTCATCGGCACGTTGAAGCTGTTGCAAAAAAGTATTTGAAGCGGCATATTGATGAAGACTCAGCGTAACGTTAGTTGAGCGGTTACGTCGCTTAACCCTACCACCACTAAGATCGCTGCCGATATATGGCTCTGATGCTGCTACTAATCTCGTAGCAGTCAGGAATGTACCATCTGCAAAGCCTGTAATTTGTTGGGAAACATCGCCTGCTGAAATCGTAACAGTCACTTCTTCAGGGCTGTAGTTCCCAATTAGGATGTCACTAGCCATCTAATACCTCATTATAAAGGGAAATTCCCTGTGTTTTGTTTGGTCGGATACCATGAATACTTTCATAAGCATCGTCGTAAGCTTTTGCGGCTTCTTCCTCTGTGTCAAAAGAAGCTCTTAATATGATTTCTTTATTGTGAACAAGGACAGCCCTGTATTTATTGCCAGACTCTCTCCTATTTACACCAATAGGTTTCGACATACCTTTGGTTTTCTTTTTCGTACCCACTTTTAACAAGCATTGTTCAATATCATCTTCCCTGATAAGGCGCTGTAAAAACTCTTTTTCTTTCTTTAGTACAGCACTTGCTTGGATTAAAGTAGGGAACCAAAATCCTAAAACATATTTTGGAGAATGGGATACGGACAAACTATAAGGTACACAAACATCGCCTAAAACTCCGTCTTTCCTACGACGATAGAAAGTTTTCTCATTCCAGCCCAAAATTTCAATTGCCTTGTTTTTAGAAGGAAACCAGAATCCTGAAACAAAACAACTAATCATCTTGGTCTCACGTGGCTTCCTATTCTCTTTTAGATAATTAGGATTTTCTTGATAAAACTTTAGAAGAGATTCAGACATTTTTCTTCTAGTTTCTTCAGGCATCGATACTCCGATTTGATTCGGATGACCGTAAAGAATGTTATAACCATTGGAAATAGAATCATATAGATCAATTGCTTTGAACTCTAGATCGATAATATAGTCTTCCAATCCACAACAAAGAACTACAAACTCAAAGTTTTCTCTGCCGTGTTTATCCATGGCATTACGCAGCTTAGAGCATTTTGAGTTTTTACTAAAATGCTCTCTTTTACGTTCTTTGAGCCTGGATGTTACACCAACATAAACTTTATCATTAACAGAATTTACTATTTTATACAAATAAAACAATTTCAAAAGAGTTTCTCCAAAAATTAGTGGAAGAATATTTTACTCTTTTTATGCTTACTTGTAAAGAATCATAGAGACAAGAACCCGTTAATGATAACCTTTCTCACTGAGCCTTGTAGCCTTGCTCTAAACACGAAAGTACCAGCAGTTCGTTGTGCCCTGAGTGCAGGGGCTATGCTCAGTACATCGGGGGTAGAGACGTTCCATCCCCTGTCGATACCACCATTAGTCTCAGCTTGAGAGAGCACAGAACGGATTTCGTTTTCAATGCGTAGTAAGCCCGGATTTGTAAACGGTACTTTGAGACTATTAGCTAGACGGAAGAAAATACCTTCTTGTAGTCGAGCATAAAGCCAGTCGATAAACACAATTTCATCAATTGGCGTACCATCAGACATATTACCATCTTGGAACATATTCAGTCCAGCAACAGTTGTGTACATATTACCGTTAATTGCACGAATATTAGTACGTTGGTTGTCTGTGATATTACTTACAGTGACTCCAGCAGCACGCTTAAAGTCCCAGTCATTAGAGCCGGGGGTGTACGGCAGTTGAGCACCAATCCATGCAGCTTCTGGATAATCCGTATCTGCTTGAGCAAGATAAACCCAGAAAGTACGATTCAGGGAATCAGCATCAAGTTGTGCGCCAATGTGGGTTGGGGATGTAAATGCGTTGTCGGTAGTGGAAGTACCAAAGATTTTGCGTCTAGCTTGGATAGCGTTTGCCAGCCCCATTACATCAGCAGCAACGTGGGTATCAGCAACCAAAGCATACCAAACATCATTAACTACTGTAACAGCAGCTAGGGCATCTACATAGGTTTCAGTAGGTGTGGTTGCAACTGAAGTCAAATTACTTGAAGTAGTAATACTCCAACCGGTTCCCGGAGTTGTGACTTCGACTGTTAGAGTACCTGTGTTATCCGTTACAGTGATACCTGTCGGGGTGCCGATAGCGGTATCAAGACCAGCCGTAATCTCAGCAGCAGTTGCGTCAGCGTCTGAAGTGTAAGTGTAGGAAGTACCATTAATCGTAACTGTATAAACAGTATTGTTTGCGACGGTTGGTGTGATAGTTACTTCATCAACCTGACGACGACCAATTACAATAGATGGTGGGACAGCACCGACAGTAGACTGACCGAAGAGCTTTTCAGCAATAATATAGGCTTGGTCAGTAGTTTTAAAATCTTCAGCTACAGAAGTAATACTTGTGTAAGTACGTGCCCGTTCAGAGAAACGTGTATGGGTAGAGAGAACTAGGGGTATCTGGAAACTTGCAGTTGCAATTGCAGCAGTTTCCCGAGTAATTGTAATTTGTACAATATTGTCTAACTCGGACATTAGCTATTCCTTTGTTATTTATTAAGAATTACGGAATTGGTATGCCCGGAGGAACTGTGAAAGTCTCTGACGGGTCAATTATTTTATTTTCAAGAACTACAGAATCAATCCAATCAACTACTTGAGTTGTTCTGATAATATAAGAGAACACAACATCTTGATTGAAATACTCAACCCATTGTGTATCTCTTTTTTGTGGTGCTCTGCGAAGGTTCGATTTCCTCAAAACACCTAGCTTTTCTTTTCTAGTTGCATCTAATGAAAGAACACTATTGTTAACTCTTTGAGTAAAACTCTGTGCCATGTCTCCAGCCGTAGAGCCACAAAAGCTAAACTGAACATTCACTTCGTATGCAACTTGATGAATTAATTCAAACTGTTCGTTTGTGGTAGAAGCTGTTTGAGTATGACCTTGTTGTTCAACCCCAAGAATGTTAATGACAACAAAAGGGTTAGCGGGCTCCGTTCCCCCCGAATGTGAGAAGAATATGTAATCATTTTGTTCTTGGGTTGTAGGGAAATATTCAATAAGAGACTGAATAACAGCACGTCTAATAGCTTTACGAACTTCACTATATGCTCCAACCATTAATCATTCCCTCTTTCTACTTTAAAGTCTACAGACTCAAGCATCTTACCTGTGTCTATCAACGGATCATTGAAGCCTTTCTCTGCAATAGTTCTTGCACTGTTTGGTGGAGTATCCCAACCAATAATTTCGTTCTGTAATCCCTTAACAAGAACTGGACCCATCTTTGTGTAAGCTTGTTTGAATGTGGCTTTGCCTTCTAAAACAGAAGTGATTGCATTCTGGAACAAAGGGATATATTCAGCAGTTTTCAGTCTTGGTAAGAAGCCAACTCGGATGAAAGGTCTTGGTGGGTATTTTACAGGATCACCTTCTTCCATCCATTGAGCGACTTGAGCGACTTGAAGATTTTCATTCTCAGGACCATATCTTGAGTCCTCGAAGAAACCTACTTTTAAAGATTCTTGATTGGCTTGTAGGAGGTTCTTCTTAATCTTTTCCCAACCAGATTTGTCTACTGTAATTTTAACTGACATGAGACATTCCTTAGTTTGGGGTAATCTCTACGCGAACTGCTTTACAACGAACGTGCTCTAAGATCCCCATCCCATTGGTCCAATCCTCAACAGCCATTATTCGGTAAAGATCGCCCTTCCAAATAAACTCATCGGCATCCCACCCTGAATCGCCCTCCTTTTCAGTACGAAGAACTTCAGCAGAAAAGACTTGCCACCAAGATCTTGTTCTTTCAGCCTCTGGCATCATCATGATTTCGTAAGGTTTTAGAGGTTGAATATTGACATCAATAGTTAACGTTGAAGTTGTACCATCAATCCAATCACCTTCTTCAAAATGACCTCGTTCTTTACGGGTAATTTCAACTGGTATTTTATTAGTAAGGAGAAATTGTGGCTTTAACATAACTACTCCTTAAAAGGTTGGTCCTGCTGTACAGTTACAAGCACATCCTGTGTCGCATGCACATTCACAAGCTTCTTTACAATTATCCCCATCACAAACTTCGATAGACATTAGCTTGCTTCCACAAGTGTTGGCAGACCATGGGAAAAGTCCTGAAGGAATCAAGGTTCCAGGGTTATTAATTAGATAGTCGAGAGCTTTTAAATATTGTGTTGCAAGAGAAGACCACACCTCGATTTGTCCGGTACGCTCTCTCGTGCTCCACCCAGCTAACTGAAAAGAAGCTGAGATAGCAGCAAGTTTTGCAGCAGCATAAACATCTTGATTTGTCATATCCAGAAAAGCTTGGATTTCACTGTCTTCAAATAGCTTGTAGAACGGACTTCCTTCAACATCGCCTATGAGCAGGCGAACCTGCTCAACTGGTGTAAGTGCCATAGTATTTCTCCAAATAGATTTTATACTTTCTAGACAATTTATAATTAGAATCTCTATAGAGTTCGTCTAGAACTAATTTAGAGTATACTTTACTACACAAACTTACTACATGCAGCTTTCCCTTAGTATAAAACTTAGGTTTTGCTTCGGGGAATAGAGAGACTACATAGTCACCAAAACTATGAGCAATCTCTTCACTACCGACTAGGCTTATTTCATTAGAAGACTTTGAAATACATCCGTCGCCTTCTAGCATACCTCTCCAGAAATGCCTATCAAATGCAAAAGGAGTAGGGCAAACCTCTTTAGCAGACTTTCTTTCCACCATACCTAAAGATCTTAGGCGAGCATTTATATCATCATCTTTAAATGAAAATGAACTCCTCAGATACTTTTTATCAGTACGGCCATCTACTTTACTTTCACCTAGATGAATATTATTAGAACTCCCAACATAGTTCTTTAAATTTTCAAGAATTTCAATATCTTTAGGATGAACTGCTAATATGATTCTTTCATTTGAAATACAACCATCACTTAAAAGCCAGCCGTAGAAGTAGGCAGATTCTTCTGTTTGCAAATCAGCAAAAGCATTTTTATTTACATAAAGTTCTCTATAAAATTTAAAATCTCTTGGCTTCAAATCGTATTTTTGGAAAACTTTTCTTATTTGGTGAACGGTGTACCCAAACTCTTGACGGATAGCGTTTAAGGACTTTCCGTTCTCGTACCAACTTACAACATTTTGCTCTTCACTAAGACTCAGATCAGACGCTCTTTTTTGATAGATTGAAAAACCAAAGGCTTTTAACTTATCATAGAGTTTTCTAGGATTAATCCCAAGAATTTCAGCAACTTCTTTCTTTAGTTTACCTGAGTTGTAAAGCTCGACCGCGAACTCACAAAGTTCAGTATCATTTTTGAATTGTGGTAAATTCATAAAACCTCCTAATTGATGAAAGGTATATTCTACCACACTTTAAGGAGGTTTTCAATTTAAGGATATACGTCTTCGTATTCAGGGCTGAATCTAACGCTCACCAAATCGACACCGCTTGGCTTGTTATCTACAGCCCACTGCTCAACTGTTGCCAGATCGAAGGCTTTGGCCGTACCTGATGTTGATTGTTCTACTGTCAAAGTTACAGTACCAGTAGTTCCTGAATAAAAAATTAGCGCTCTAGCTGCCATTCTAAAATTCCTTTTAAGCCTTAAGGGCGGCAATAATAGCGTTCACCGCTTCTGCTACATCTTCTGCTGTTGCTGTTGAAGGGTCTGCAATTGGGGTAAGTGCAACTACTTCAGCTTTAGTTGAAACGTCAAGACCGGAGGCTAGCTGTCGTACAGCATAGATCCAACCTGCTTTTACTTCTACGTCCATATTCTTTTCCTCTTATTTATAAATATTGGGAGCCGTATTTCAGACTCCCTTGTTCCTAACTTATTAAGTCAAGGACAGACGGAGGATTGCACCTGGGTTCAGAACAGCGTTCAGGAAGTTCTGTTCGGTCATGATTTCGATGATGTCATCTTTTTCATTCAGGTACTCGAAGAAGTAGCTACCCTGAGCGCGACGGTTAACAGTGTTCATGCGATTAGCAGGAGCATAGTAAGTCTTCAGGAAGTTTCGGATACCAACAGGCATCATGTAAGCATCGCCTTCTGGGATAAACGGTACGAAAGCCCCTGTTACAGGATCATCGTAACCAGCAGCACCAGCATTGATGAAGGTGATACCAAAGACACTCATCATTTCAAAGCGAGCATCTAGGCCCGGAACATCAGCACCGCCAGCACCCAGAAGAATGCGAGTAGCTTGACCTTGGTCCACATACTTGAAGGCATCAGTTACATAAGCGTTCTGTTGCAGAGCGTTGTAATAGCTATCAGAGCACAGTACAACCCATGAACGTACAGTACCGGCTTGGCCGTCACGCAGGGAGTTACGAGCAGCTTTCTTAGCTTCATTGTAAACAGCGCGTGGGTCAGCAGCAGCAGACAAATCAGTAACGATTTCAGTACGAGTAACACCAAACTCGGTGTAGTAGTTAGTTACGATGGTGCCACGAGGAGCGTAAGCAGTACCAGTAGTAATCAGTTGCATACGAGCAGCTTCAAGGGTCAGGCCATGAGCTTCACGAATGGCGATCATTTTGTCGGCACGAACAGATGCAACGGTTTCTAGTTCTGCAAATTCAGCCAGAGAACCGGCTTGAACAATACCATCAATATCGTTAGGGGTAATTGCATCATCCAGAGGGACATGCGGGATTTTCAGCAAGAGGCTATCTTGCTCACGACCAGCGATAGTTTGGTTACGTTCGTCCCAGTTACGATCTTCGAGCAGATGGGATTTACGAGTGGTACGGGTGATTTCGATAGTTTTCTGGGTTGAGTAGGTGTCTTCAAACAGACCCAGAGCATTAGTAATACCGACAGTGTTTGGAATAACGATTAGGGAATCGGTACGGTCAACAACTTTACCGGAGTTCTGACGATCTAGTACAATAGCCATATGATTTAATTATCCTTGTTTCTTATTTATATGTTATTAAAAGACTGTCTTAAACAGTCTTCAGAACTTGAATGCCTTGTTGTTCCAGCAGACCTTTCAGGGTTTCAACCTGAGCATCGGTCAGGGCAGCGCCGCCCTCAAGGACTGGAGATTTGGCAACTTGTTTGATGTAGTATTCTTTCAGTTGCAGAGCACCAGAAGTGCCAACAAAACCTACTGCGTTATACTGGTTAGCAGCAATAGCACGAGGAGTGAAAGAAGGGTTGAAGCTGAAATGATCGCCGTAAACAACAGCGAATTCATTGGTCAGGACCAGAGGAGTAGCTGAAGCAAGGACAGTCCATGCAGCAGTTAGATCAGCTGATTTAGCACGGTATACAACAGTACCCAGCTTAACTGGAACAGAGCCTGGGGTGACGTTCAGATCACGACGGCTGTAGCCAACAGATGGGTCTAGCTCATGTACAACAAGATCAGAGAAACGAGCTTGGTAGGTTTCGGTAACGAATGGCATATTCTTATTATCCTTTTATATAACTTAAATTAAGCGAGGGAGAAGGGTTACTTCAGTCCAAGTTTTTGCTTAAGGAGGGTTTCAGTAGTTAGACGGGCTTTGTCTTCTTCTTGGGATTCGGCTTTTACTTCACCGCCTTCACCACCAAGCTCTTGCATAAGCTCTGAAGCCTCTAGTGCTTGCTTCTGTTGAGCAAAACCAGCTAGGACAGTTTCAAAAGCTTGATCATCGAGAGTTGAAAGGCTAGCTTGTACAGCCTCAACTTTATCAGCAGCCATAACAGCAGAGAGTTTGTCTTTACGTGCTTGGGCTTTCATTTGTTCTTTAACAGCTTCCATCTGCTTAACTTGCTCAAGGGCTTCAGCCAGAGCAGTTTCTTTTTCAGCGAAAGCGGCTTGTAGAGTAGCCATTGCTTCTTTAGTGGAAGCTAGTTCAGCTACAGCCAGTTGTGCAGTTGATAGCTCAGTGGTTAGAGCTTCAAGTTGTGCTTGCATATCGGCAAGTTGGGTCATTTCGTTATTGTCCTCTTTAGACAGAGAGAAAAGTTTATTTTTCAACACAGAATTATTACTTCCTTTATTAGCCTGAGCAGTGTCAGCCAAGTACATGTAAAAGTCCTCAACGGACATAACTTTATCTGCTAGACCAAGTTGCAAGGCTTTCTCAGGAAGGAAAGTTTTCGCCTCTGTTGATCTAACTTTATCTACCGACATATTGCGATGTTCTGCAACAAAACCAGTAAATTCTTCATACAAGACATCTACCTTATCTTGAATGTCTTCAAGGAATTCTTTACGAAATTCCCCATCTTCCCCAAAGGGAACCTTACTAGCACCAGCCTTAATGAATGTACGTTGATAGCCATTCATCTCCAGTGCTTTGCTGTCGTTCATCAACCTCACAACTACACCAATCGAACCTACTTCAGCACTTGGTGCCATAATGATTTCATCAGAGATGGAAGCAAGGCCGTACATTGCGCTGGCGGCCAATCCATCCACGTAGGTTATAATCTTTACACCGTTTGCATCTGCAAGCTTACGAATATACGATGCTGTTGGGAAAAGCTGGAAAGCTTCACCGCCCGGTGAGTCAGCATTGAAAGCAACCGTCTTAACACCTTGCTCTACAAGATATGTAAAGTCTTCTTTAAGTGTTTGATAGCTAGCTCCACCACAATCCATACCCATAAAGGTGATTGGTTTATAAGTGAGCGGACCTTCAATATCCATCACAGCTACTTGCATATCTGGATTATAAGAGTAACGAGAATTGCTTTCAGAAGGACCACCGCCAGATTCAATATCTTCTTCGCAACGTGCGTTTAGATATTCAACAATAGATTCAAACTGACTTACTTGCATGAGTTGAGGAGTATTAAACACCTTACTCCGCAATCTAAATAGAGTATGTGACATTAACACTCCTTTTACGTGTTTTCATTATTTGATGTTGAGCTATCGCCTGATGATCCGGTGTTATTACCAGTTCCAGAAGGAAGACCTGAAGCCATACCTTCTCCGGCACCAGTTGTAACAGGACTAAGCTCTTCAGCTAATTCTTCTGATGATTTATCTTCATCTACCGCGTATGGGATATCTGCTTGACGCATTACCCAGTTAACAGTTTCTGGAACCTTTGGCATCATACCAACTGCTGTTACACGCTGGACAAACTTGCCAATCTCATCAAGAGACTCTTTAGATACGCTACCGTAATCAAAATATGGCATGACATCTGTTGACCAACCGTTTAGCTCAAACAATTGCTTAAGTAAGTCATGGTTAAGTTGTGCTTTGATTTCCATTAATTTAGATTCAATAGCCATTTCAACAACACTTACTTTTGTCTCAGCAAGACTAAACGAACCTGAACCATTAGAACCAAGTGACAAGAAATCAGCAAACAGGCAGGTTAGAATCTCAGCATTATAGTGATCAATAATCTCTTTTGTATTATAAGATTTTTGACCCGTAACACTCTTAATATCAAACTCAAACATCTTTTGACCAGACTGGTCTACAATCAGAGGGAGAATGATGCCTGATTGCTTAGCTTGATGCATGTTCGCCATAATCTTTTGATATTCAGCGAACACGGCTTTATCTTGCTCTGTTGCATCAGCTTTAAGGTATTGGGGAGGAAGGTAAAGAACTTTGAATCCGTTAGCATCTTGTGCTACTGCAATTGCAAGGCTTTCTTCGTAAGCTTTCTTGTATTTCCAAGCTTGCCAACATCCGTTAAGAGGTGAAATACCAACTGGCGACTCTTTCAACGGGTTGTTACGGAAAAGCATAAATTTCTTACGAGGGATAAACTTTCTTACAGTCTCTTCACCGTATACAAAATCCCAACCTTGGTAGTCTTCTGGTTGACCGGGAACAACTACGTTCTGGTAAAGACCGGCAAGCTCACGACCTTTGTTCTTCCATTTCCAACCGTCAATCGAGTCTTGAGAACGGATAGGAAGCTTTTTGATTCCTACAAGACCATCATTGTATTTGCTACCTTTTTCTTTTCGGCGATATCGGTAAACTTTTTCGATGGTACAGAAGCCGTAACGGTTAAAGCTTACAACTTGTTTAATAAATGACTGGAAGTCATGTTCCATATCATTGATGCACTGCCTAACAAAATTTGCCTTTTCAGCAAGCTCTTCCTCATATCCTTCGGGGATCTTGATAGTCCATGGAACTCGTGCAATCATCATCTCAACAAGTTCGAGGGCA